>Ga0114960_10000107_pt1 | contig 63306 bp, 59 predicted proteins | sample C_130625_MF_Meta_FD_92637 | JGI IMG/M metagenome (GOLD analysis project Ga0114960, IMG submission 92637) | Freshwater microbial communities from Lake Croche, Canada to study carbon cycling - C_130625_MF_MetaG | ecosystem: Environmental > Aquatic > Freshwater > Lake | place: Lake Croche, Canada...
CACTTGGGCGGCGAACTCTCAGCGGTCGCGGAAGGGCTGACCTGAGCTGTTGTCCCAGCGCCATTTCTGACTTCGGTTGCCGATAATCCTCGTTATGTAAAGTTATGGGTGTAGATGACTGTGCCGGTCAGGTTCAGCAACGGCGCCCTAGATGATGGTCGCCATCCGTGGCTCTAGCCGGGCCGCAGCCAAGGGTTCGGCATTCTCCATGAGCCACGCCAAAGCCTCGGAGACGTCCTGAGCTGTCGAGGATGCGGCAAGGTCACGTTGAACATCCTCGACGGCCGCCTGGAGGCAATACAGCAATCCTTGAAGTTCCTCGATGGCGGATCGGTCGACGATCACGTCGTTGTCGTCGAGTCCATGACTCTGCGCCAGCTTTCTGGCCATGTACGACTGTTGCTTGCAGCCGTCTCGGCAAAACGACCGAGGTCGACCCGGGCCTTCGCGTGGTTCGACGGGCCGACCGCACCAGCGACATCTCAAGGTTGGATTCTCTCGGCCACCCTCACCCATCGGCAATTTCGTCACGTGACGATATTACGGGATTCAGCCAGTGAATGCGGGCATGACGGCAGCCGCATTGGGCTCGGGCGTCGGCGTGCTGGTCGGCAGGACCGGGAACGGAAACGCTGTGAGCGTGAGTCCCCAAAGACCTTGATAGGTCGCCAGCAAACTCGGGACACCTGGCTGCCACGCGGCGTAGAGCGAACCAGCGTCGGTCGACGGCGTCGTGATCTGCCACGTGGGAAGGACCGAAACAGGAGACTGACCACCGGCTGACCACGCTCCCCCTGTTGGGTCCTGCCCAGCGGCGAGTATCGCTTGAATCACGAGAGCACTTGAGTTGGGGTCGGCGTCTCCCCCGGTGAACCAAGGAAAGCCTCCCGCCTGCGGTCCGCTATTCGTTTGGGCTGCGTGGAGGAACGTGAGCGCAGCGGGAACGGCCGACGCACTTGATGCACTTACGAGCGCTTGGACCGCGAAGGCCGTCGAGTTCGTGTCAGCGCCTGTGTAGTTGAACGAGTCAGGAGCCGAACACGGATCAAGCACGCCCCCCGTCGTCGCACGGAAGGACATCCAGCCGCCGATCGATGCGGGATCGTCGGTTCCACCGGCGCACTGTTGGTCGACAATCCACTGCACCGCCAACGCGGGTGCAGGAACGCCCACCGCCGCTAACGCCATGACGACGAACGACTGGTCTTGCACTGCGGAATACGGCTCCTGCCATCCGTAGAAACCAGCAACAGAAACCCCGTACAACGCTTGGGCTCGAGCGACCAGATTTGTCGACGGCGAACCGAAGTTGGTCGGGTCTCCCCCGACGGTGCGCACGAGCAAGATCAGTTCGCCCAGTCGTTCGGGGAGATCACTACCGACTGGAGCGACAGTCGATCCGCTTCCATCGTTCACAACCCAGTCATCGACATGGGCGCTGATGTATGTCATGGCTCGGTCAAACGCTTCACGATGTTGGCCTGAAGCTGCGAGCCCATTGGCCGCATACATGGTCTGCGTCGTGGTCGAGAAAGTTTCTCCAGGAACGTTGACCGATCCGTCGACTCCTATCTGGGCGGCGAGCCAGTCGGAGGAAAGTGTTGAGGCAGCAGTTGTAACCGCCGAGGCGGGAGAAATCGGGACCGAAACAAGTGAGATTGCAACGACGAACACAGCAACCGTTCCGCGACGGATGCGAGTCGTAACTCGAGTGGCTTGAGTGCGCATGATGTCCTTTTTTGTGGACCGACGATTCCGCGCTGCCGGCCCTCGTCGAACACCAAATGGCGCAAGATCCGGGGCTCGACACCGCATTCCACGACGGTGAGGGTGAGCCTCGTTCTCGGGTTCGGTGATCCGACTCGACTATCGCCCTCGGGCTTTCGCCTCTGAAACGACACTCACACGGTTGCGGGACAGCGCCGGATTCGCACCGGACTTCCCCTCACACGAGAACAACTCGTTGTGTGGTCAGACAAACAGCAAACACCATCGCAGTCAAGGACGTCATCGAATGTGAAGGCGGACATAGGATCGACGCATCACACCGGGGTGACTCCCCCAGATCAATGGAGAGCTGCGATGACTGCAAGCCTCGATCCTGACAATTTCGGCGTCGTTCGTGCGACAAGCAAGCCAATCCCTTACGACATTCCCGTCTTCGACAATTTCGAGGATGAGCGCCAGCACCGCAAAGAGCGTCTTGCTGCGGCGTTCCGCCTGTTTGGAAAGTTCGGATTCGGTGAAGGAGTTGCCGGCCACATCACCGTGCGCGACCCAGAGCACGTCGATTGTTTTTGGCTGAACCCCATAGGAATGGATTTTCGTTTGATCAGCGTTTCGGATCTCATCCTCGTCAACCACGATGGCGACATCCTCCATGGCGAGTACGCGATCAATCAGGCGGCGTTCGCAATTCATTCGCAGGTTCACGCAGCCCGGCCCGACGTCATTGCCGCTGCTCACACTCACTCAATTTTCGGCAAGGCGTTCTCATCGCTTGGACAATTACTTGATCCGATTACGCAGGACGCATGCGCGTTCTACGACGATCACGTGTTGTTCGACGACTACACCGGCGTCGTTCTCGACACGAGTGAAGGCAAGCGAATCGCGGCAGGACTCGGTATGAAGAAAGCAGCGATCCTCCGCAATCATGGATTGTTGACCGTTGGTCACTCTGTCGATGAGGCCGCCTGGTGGTACATCACCATGGAACGAAGCTGCCAAGCCCAACTACTGGCCATGGCTGCCGGGTCACCAATTTCCATCGACGACGAGTGCGCAGCCATGACCCACGACCAAATCGGTCACAACTTCGCCGGATGGTTCTCCTTCCAACCGCTGTACTCGACCATCGTGCGCGAACAACCAGATCTCTTCGACTAAGTTTCCAAAAACAACTGACGCTGATCACCGCTTGCGGGAGAGATCACTCAACGTCCGAATGATCGTCCAGATCTGAAGGAAGTTGTTTGGCGCCGAAGGAGCAACCCCCCGGGAAACTCTCAGGCTCATGTACCGCTTGCGTAGGCAACTCTGGAGAGCAGTCATCACACAGTGTGAATGGCTCACCGACGGGGAAAGTAGACAACGAGCCTCGTGCCACTTTCGGCATCGACGATCGTTCGAAACGAAACTCTCAGGTACCACGACAGAGCGGGGTCCCGACTAAGGCGCTTTCGCGTCGCGACCATCGAGGCCACCATGACTGATCCCCGCCCGTCACTTGAAGAACTCATTGCTGCCGACCAATTTGTCGGCCGACACATTGGACCTTCCGAGTCCGATATCGAGCGGATGCTCGCTGTCGTTGGTCAGCCGACTCTCGAGGCGTTAATCGACGCCGTCGTGCCGCCTTCGATTCGATCCACCACTCCCCTTGCGGTTCCCGCCGCCGTCGACGAAGCAACGATGCTCCAGCGCTTGCGATCCATCGCCGACCGAAATGTTGTGCGCACATCGCTCATCGGTTGTGGTTGGTACGACTGCGTGACTCCCCCGGTACTCCGGCGCAACGTGCTTGAAAATCCAGCTTGGTACACCGCCTATACGCCGTATCAACCAGAGATTTCGCAAGGCCGGCTCGAAGCTCTCCTGATGTACCAAACCATGGTGTGCGACCTCACAGGCATGGACATTGCCAATGCTTCGATGCTCGACGAATCAACGGCGGCCGCTGAAGCCATGACGCTTCTCTATCGATCAAACGGAAAGCGTGGCGAACGATTTGTCGTTGATCGCGACACGCATCCGCAAACAATCGCGGTGCTGCAGACTCGAGCCGAACCTCTTGGCTTCACGATCGAACTCGCGGACGTAAGTGAACCAATCGCTGACGATGTCTTCGGCGTGCTGTACTCGCACCCTGGCTCATCGGGAGCCATTCGTGACCTTGCGCCAGCAATCGACGCAGCCCACATAGCAGGAGCGCTCGTTGCAGTCACGACAGACCTTCTTGCGTGCTGCCTCATCACTCCCCCAGGCGAACTCGGAGCCGACGTTGTCGTTGGCTCTTCGCAAAGGTTTGGCATTCCACTCGGCTTCGGTGGACCGAGCGCAGGCTTCCTCGCTACACGCGACGAACACCGTCGCGTTCTTCCCGGTCGACTTGTGGGCGTGTCGATCGACGCCGCCGGTCGACCTGCATACCGACTCGCGTTGCAAACCCGCGAACAACACATCCGACGAGAAAAGGCAACGTCGAACATCTGCACGGCCCAAGTACTCCTTGCCGTGATGGCAGCGCTGTATGGGGCGTGGCACGGGCCTGAGGGTCTTCGTCGCATCGCAACCCGTGTGAACCGGCTAACCGCCGCAGCGGCGCAAGGATTTCAATCATTGGGATTCGAAATCGTCAGCAAAACGTTTTTCGACACGCTCACAATTGCCGTCCCTGCCGGAGCCGATGCGCTCGTGGCAACTGCTCGATCAGCCGGCCTTGAACTACGGCGCGTCGATGCGAACACAATTTCGGTGTCATTCGACGAGACAACAACTCCGGTGACGATCGCAACGTTGCTCACATGTGCCGGGGCCTCAGATGTCTCGGTCGTGGCGCTCGATGCAAACGCACCTGAATCGATCCCGACCTCGAGCCAACGCACTACGAGCTATCTCGACCATCCGAATTTCACGACGCACCACAGCGAAACGGAAATGGTTCGCTATTTGCGCCGTCTCGCCGATGTCGATCTCGCTCTTGACCGAGCAATGATCCCGTTGGGCTCGTGCACCATGAAGCTCAATTCCGCCGCCGAGATGGAGCCGGTCACTTGGCCCGAGTTCGCTGGGCTTCATCCATACGTTGATCCCGCAGATTCAGCGGGCTACCGCACAATTATTTCTGATCTTGAACGCTGGCTCGCCGACATCACCGGCTACGACGCAGTATCGCTTCAGCCCAATGCCGGATCACAAGGCGAGTTCGCAGGCCTGCTTGCGATTCGGGCGTGGCATCTCGGTAACGGCAACTCCCATCGCGATGTCTGTTTGATACCGGCATCAGCGCACGGTACAAATGCCGCTAGCGCCACAATGGTCGGCATGCGCGTGATTGTCATCGCCTGCGATGACAACGGAAACGTCGACGTCGACGATCTTCGATTAAAGATTTCCGAACACGCCGATCATCTCGCTGCGCTGATGATCACCTATCCGTCCACACACGGCGTCTTCGAAGAAGCCATCGGAGAAATTTGCGGCGCGGTTCATGATGCTGGCGGTCAGGTGTACCTCGACGGCGCCAACCTCAACGCCCTCGTTGGCGTTGCGCGTCCCGGACACTTCGGCGCTGACGTCAGTCACCTCAACCTGCATAAGACCTTCTGCATTCCTCACGGAGGTGGTGGGCCAGGCGTAGGTCCCGTTGGCGTCCGTGCTCACCTCGCCCCCTACCTGCCGAGCCATCCGGTTGTTCCTTCAGCCGGTCCCGACAGAGACGGTTCTGTTACCGGTCCGGTCGTAGGTCCCGTTTCGTCGGCGCCCTACGGCTCAGCGAACATCCTCACTATTCCCTGGGCATACATCTCGATGATGGGTCCGGAGGGTCTCGAACGTGCAACGCACGTTGCCATTCTCAACGCGAACTACGTCGCCCGCCGCCTCGAAGGTGCGTACTCAGTGCTGTACACCGGGCGCGACGGCTTAGTGGCTCACGAATGCATTCTCGACCTTCGCCCCATCACAAAGGAGACTGGCGTGACCGTTGACGATGTGGCGAAGCGACTCATCGACTATGGCTTCCATGCGCCGACAATGTCATTCCCTGTTGTCGGCACTCTTATGTTTGAAAGTACCGAAAGCGAAGGTCTGCGCGAGCTCGATCGTTTCTGCAGCGCGATGTTGGCGATCAGAAACGAAATTGATTTAGTTGCATCAGGGCATTGGCCAGCGGAAGACAATCCACTTCACAACGCGCCCCACACAGCCGCAGATCTCACCACCGACTCATGGGAACATGCATATTCTCGAAAGATCGCTGGTTGGCCAGCTGGGCACGTAGCCGCTCGATACTGGCCGCCAGTAAGCCGCATCGATGGCGCCTACGGCGACCGAAATGTTGTGTGTTCGTGTCCGCCGATTGAGGCCTTCGCCGAAAACTAATCAGCGAACAAACGGCGGTTTCACAACCGTCGCATCAAGAAGCGTTCCGCGAACGTCGATCACGAAGTGATCTCCGACATTTGAATCGGGTGGAAGAAACGCGAGCGCGATTCCATGTCCGAGTTCGGGAGAAAAGTTTCCGCTCGTAACTTCACCGACAGCGATGCCATCACGAAGCACGGGTGAACCTTCGCGGGGAGGACGACGTCCCTCTGTCACTAGACCGGTGAGGCGACGAGTCACGCCGCGATCGCGCTCGGCGGCAAGGGCCTCGGAACCGCGGAATGGACCCTTGTCAAAGCGAACCGCCCAACCCAAACCTGCTTGAAGAGAAGTAATACCCGCACCGAGCTCGTGACCGTGAAGGGGAAGACCGGCCTCGAGGCGAAGAGTGTCACGCGCTCCGAGTCCGGCCGGAGTGATGCCTGCATCGGTGAGTGCGTTCCATAACTGCGCAGCGTGCGAGGTTGGAACAGCGATTTCGACGCCGTCCTCCCCGGTGTATCCAGTGCCGGCAACGATAATTGGAACGCCCTGCCAATCGAGACGACGAACATCGAAGCGAGCGACAGAAGCAATTGCTTCGTCAACACTCGCAAGAAGGGTGCGAGCTTGCGGACCTTGTACTGCGAGGATTGCGCGCTCAGATGTGATGTCACCTGCTTCGATCGAAATGCCATCGATGCTCATCACAATCTGCTCTAACGCCCCGGTGACGCGATCGGTATTCGAAGCGTTTGGCATGACATCGAAAGTTTCTGCATCGACCCACCAGATGATGATGTCATCGACGACCGACGCGTCATCTGGATCGAGAAGGTGGGTGTACTGCGCTCTCCCCGGCTCGACCCGATTGAGATCGTTCGTGAACGCACGCTGCAACACGGTGAATGCATCTGGGCCGGTAACTCGAACGGTTCCGAGATGGGAAACGTCGAACACCACCGCAGCGTGGCGACATGCTCGATGCTCTGCCAACGTTCCGTCGGCATAGGAAAGCGGCATGTCCCATCCGCCGAACGGCACCATCTTGGCGCCGATCGATCGATGAACCTGGTCGAGAGGAGAAAGGCGGTCAGTCACGTAGCGACACTAGTTTCGGGTGATCGAACTCGCGATCACCCCGCTCCCCCGCAGTTCAGATCGCGTTCGAAATCGGCGAAGCTGGGAGTTCAGTAACGATGCTCTTTGCCTCGTCCAGTGGATGGAGTTCGCGGATTCGAGCATCCATTTCATCGCGCACGCCTGCGAGCGGAAGAATATTGAGGACGCCTTGACCTTTGTGGATCAGATCGATGAGTTCTCCATCGGACTGAATCACAACCGACGTCGAACCTTGGATCACCAAGTTTGCCGAGGTGATTTCTTCTCCGAGAATGTCGCGCAGATAGTGGAAAATCTCCCGCACGTTCTCGAGTCGGATGCCGGCGTCGAGAAGGCTCTTGATGACCTTCAACTCGAGAAGGTCGGTATAGCCATAGCGGCGACGACTTCCGCTACCAGCGGCATCGGTGACGGTCGGGCGCACCAGATCGGTTCGAGCCCAGTAATCGAGCTGCCGGTAACTGATCCCGACGATTTCTGCTGCCTTGGCGCCACTGAACCCATGATCGATGGCGCGTTCATTCGTTGTTACCACGGAGACTCCTAGTTACGACATGTGACGGCCCTGCGTCACTGAACGGGATCAGCGCTGAACCCAACGGATGACAACGGCGGAATTACGCCGTTGTGAGGACTGCTGACGGTACATGGCGCCGCGCGCGGCGTCAATGGTTCGCCAAAAACCGCTTCAGGACGCGAAATCCTCTGGATTGACGTTGTCGATGAAGGCTCGGAACTCCTCGACCACGTCTCCCCCATCTTCGGGACCATCGGGTTCGTCGTCTGGGAGCATGGCCGCGGTCTCGACAACGGAATCGTCGACCCAGATCGGACAGTGAAAGCGCAGAGCCAAAGCAACTGCGTCGGATGGGCGGGAGGAGAGCCTGGATTCGGCCTCGGCCACTTTCAGCACCAGTTCTGCGTAGAACGTGCCGCCGTCGACCTTGGTGATCTCGACCGACGTAAGGGTTGCGCCCAGATGCTCGATGGTCTGACAAAACAGGTCATGAGTAAGAGGCCGAGGAGTAACCATGCTTTCGAGACCGAACGTAATTGCGGAAGCCTCGGCGTGGCCGATGAAGATCGGCATCAGGCGCCCAGCGCCTGCGACCTCTCGTAAAACGAGAACCGGCGTATTGCCGGGAATATCAACTTGAACGTTGATCACTTCCATCTCAATCACCGGGTCACACTACCGGCATTGGGGAAGAATCGGACCCGTGGCTCAGGCCTGCCCGAGGTAGTCACGAAGTGAGGCCCGCACCATGACTGCACGGAGGTCATCGGCCAGTTCAGCCAACTCCTCGAGCATCTCGACTGCCTGGTCACGGGCCGCAGCTCGGCGCTGCTTCAGTAGCGGTGTGATGATCTGCTCGAAGAGACCCGCTTCTCGTTCAGCGGAGACCTTGTACATGCGGAGATGCCGAGGCTCGATGCCGTAGCGAGAGAATCCTGATGCAAGGCGAGCGACCACGAGCGCTTCCTCGTCGTAGTACTCGACGTGCCCCATGGTGCGCTGCGAAAGAAGCCCAAACTTCTCGAGATCAGCAACGTCGGAAGCGGCGAGACCACTTTGCGTGCATAACTCCGCCAGGGTGAGCGCAACCTCAGGTGCCTGAGGCTCGTCGTCACTGTTCTTGACCGGGGTGGGGTCACCTTTTTGGTGGCCAGTTGGATGCCGCTTCCGGCCGCGTGGAGCGACAGGTGTGTTCTCGGCAGGTCCCTCAAGCAGGCTTGTCACCGCACTCGTTCGAGACGAGGAAGTCTTCTGCTTCCCATCGTCCGTGGAGGGGTTTGGCGAAACTCCGGTCTCGACATCAGTAGCGACAACGCCATCGACCGATCCGTCAGCACCATTGCTGCGTTCAAACGGAAGGACACCCTCAGGAGGACCGTCAGAAAAGTCTCCAGCCGCAAGTCGATCCTTAATCACCTTCAGCGGCAAAAAATGATCGCGCTGCTGCGTGAGAATCCAACGTAAACGCTCGATGTCTTCCTCGTGGAACTTGCGATAACCCGATGGAGTGCGCTCGGGGTTCAACAAGCCTTGGCTCTCCAAGAAGCGGATCTTCGAGATCGTGATATCGGGATAATCGTTCTGCAAAAGCGAAAGAACTTCGCCGATTGAAGAATGAGGGCGAGTGTCGGTCACGCGCCGTCACCACCGAGCAAGAACACGAGTTTGAATTTTCCAATCTGCAATTCGTCGCCACTGGAAAGGATCGCTGTATCGATACGTTGACGATTGAGATAGGTGCCATTAAGCGAACCCGTATCGCACGCCAGCCATGTTCCACCGGTAACACGGCGAAGTTCGGCGTGCCGACGCGACACCGTGATGTCGTCGAGAAAAATATCCGAATCGGGATGGCGGCCAGCGGTCACGACATCGTTATCAAGAGCGAATCTGCTACCCGCTTTTGATCCACGCTGGACCACGAGCATTGCGGTGTCGGCAGGAATACCTTCCACCACAACGGCGACATCCTCCTCGACAGGATCGCCTGGAGTCACTGGGTGAAAAGTGATCGTTGTGTGATCGGGCGCGAGTGATTCAAGAACTGCGCCGCATGAGGAGCAGAAATTTGCTCCTAGCGAATTGCGGTGACCGCAGTTGTTGCAGAATCCCTCAGCGATAGCCATCACGAGCCTTCGATCAACCGCCGATAACCCTCGACATCGAGGAGTGCATCGACTGAGCTGGAATCGGAGGGTTCGATGATGCAGATCCAGCCTTCGCCATAAGGATCATCGTTGAGTCGTTCGGGTGAATCGGACAATGAGTCGTTCACGGCAATCACTGTTCCGGCGACAGGTGCGTAAATGTCAGACACCGATTTGGTTGACTCCACTTCGCTGACTTTCGCCGCCGCGTCGACCTGCATACCGACCTCAGGAATTTCGACGTACACAACATCGCCGAGTGCATCTTGTGCGTAGTCGGTAATGCCGAGACGAAGTTGACCGTTCTCGAGGCGGACCCATTCGTGATCAGAGGAATAGCGCAGATCTTCAGGCAGTTGCATGGGTCGAACGCTATCCGATTGCCTCGACCTCCACCGAAGCCTGAGCCCCGTTCAGGATTCCGTCAGTCCCCTACTGCCCGAGATTCGCGCCCCTCTCGAAGCGCCTTCAGCCCGAGGGGAACGTAGAGAGCTGCCGCGTAATACGAGGCAAAGAGGGAGGGAATCGCACAAATCCACGCTGCGATCTCGAAGAAGGGTTGAAGCACCCAATCGGTGGATGCCCAGAGGAATCCGGGGAAGGCGAACATCAGCCCAAATGTCGCCGTCTTGCCCACCCAGGTGACATCGATTCGGCGAGCGCCCAACGACGCCAAGACCAAGGTTGCAATTGCGATCGCTGCTTCCCGGACAAGCACAGCGATACAGAACCAAAGCGGAGCGGCACCAGCGATGATGATCGCGACGATCGAAACAAAGAAAAGAAGACGGTCGACGACGGGATCGAAAATCTTCCCGAGATTCGACACTGCATTGAATCGACGCGCATACCAACCGTCGACCCAATCAGTCGCGCCGAGAGCGCCGAGCAATGCGCCGGCCGCGAGTGGGTTGTCTCGTCCGAGGAGGAGCCACACAAAGAGCGGAAGGCATGCAAGACGAACAAGCGTGATCAGGTTCGGAACGGTGAGAATCTTGTCCTCGGCTGCGGATTCGGCGGGCGCGGGCATCGGCAGCACTCTACGATTCCGAGACCATGAGCACCTTGTTTACGAAGATCATCGATGGCGACCTTCCAGGACGCTTTGTTTATCGAGACGATGTCTGTGTCGCTTTCCTCACAATCGCCCCGATTTGCCCCGGCCATACGCTTGTCGTGCCGAGGCTCGAAGTTGACCACTGGGTCGACCTGCCCGACGAGGTGGCCGGACATTTGGCCATTGTCGCCCGCAAGATTGGCGCCGCCCAGATGTCTGCCTTCCAGGCTGAACGCATTTCGCTCATCATCGCTGGACTCGAGGTACCTCACACGCACCTGCACGTTCTTCCGATTACATCGGAGGCCGATATCGACTTTGGCAAGGCCAATAGTTCCGTTGATCCTGCCGAACTCGACCGAGCGGCCGACGCACTGCGTGCAGCGCTCGGACCCGAAGGTTGCAGCTAACGCATCAGAGAAGTCGACCCTGGCCCTCGGCTTGACCATCAGGGACTATTTCCGCACGCTCGATGAGGGACGCGTCGCGATTGCGAACCGTGTTCACCGCCAGCGACACTGGCCACCATTGCAGCCATGTCTCTGGCGCCGGTTTCAATAGCGACTGCAGTACATCAAGCTGATCCATCGTGGGGTCGAGCCATGTCGACCAGTCGTTCCTCGGGAGAATCATCGGCATGCGATCGTGCAGCGGCGCAATCAAATCGTTCGGCGGCCCAGTGATGATTGAACAAGATCGAAGTTCGCCACTTGCTGTTGATTCGTCTTTGCTTCGCCATGTCTCCCAGATTCCCGCGAAGGCAAGCGGTTTGCCATCTCGAGCCGAGATGTACACGGGCTGCTTCTTCTTGCGCTCAGGCACCTGCACCCACTCGTAGAAACCATCGACGGGGATGATGCACCGACGGCGCCGAAAGGCGGACCGGAACGATGGTTTCACCGCCACTGTTTCCGAGCGGGCATTGATCAGTCGAGATCCCATCGCTGGACTTTCCGCCCAATTCGGAACCAGTCCCCAAAACATCAGATCGAGCCGGCGCTGCCCATTCTCGTCTTCATGGATCACGCGGATGTCACTTGTTGGAGTGACATTGAAGTTCTCTTCACTATCGAACAAGTCAGTCTCAGCTTCGAAGAATTCAGCGAGTTCTGACGTTGGTGTTGTGCTCGTGAAACGACCACACATCGTTAGACCGACTCAATCGTGGATGGGCCAATAGTTCCCCCAATGACTGGGTGACCTGGGTGAACAACTGTCTTCGGAAGCAGGAATTTTCCGATGACGGGAAGCGTGAGGAAGCCCTCGGCCGCCGAGTAGAGCAGCGCAACTCTCGGAAGGCTCCGGAAACCTTCGTAGGCGATACACCGCGGAATCCACTCGGGATAGAACCGTTGATTGAATTCCTTCAAAGATTTGATTTGGTAAAAGGGGCTCACCAAATTGAGACCAAGTTTCACGATTCGCTGAACAAACGTGTAGTCGACATCGTCTTCGAAAAACCTCCCCCAAGCGGCGAAATTCATGCTGAAACGCTCGAAGCCCAGTTCGTCGAGTTTCATAATCGTCCGCGTCAACAGAAATTCCGTCATGCCATTTGGCGTATCGGGATCTCTCCGCATGATGTCGAGCGTGTAGCCCATATTCGGTCCATAGATCGGAATGACACGCAGGAAGCCGCCGGGCTTTCCGTCTTCATCAAGAGCGATACATAACCGGAAATCAGGATTGGTGCCTTCTACGTCCTGACTCAACGTCATTGTGAATCCGCGTTCTGGCGCTTTGCCCCGCCACCGCTTCGAAATCTCGTTGAGCTCCCGAAGCATCTCTGGCGAAGTTTCAGTCTCGGACATCCACTCATAGGTGTAGGTGCGCTCGATTCGACCCGAAGACTGGCGAACGCTCTTCCACTTTTTGCCGGCAAGCGAAAACCCTCGAACGTCGATCACCGCTTCGTCTCCCAAGTACACCGTGTGTAGCCCACGTTGAACGTAGAGATCTCGATCGATTTCACGAACAGCGAGGAACGACACTCCCCATGCTCGGTCTCGGCACATCTGAAGGAATTCGTCAATCACCAGCGGTATCGAATCAGTCGCACCGATTGGATCGCCCGACACCAATGCCTGACGGGCCACATAGGTGTAGGCGATAAACGCTTTGTGGTCTGACGCTACGAAGAACAACTTGTCGTCGCGCAAGGCGAAGTAGTCCAGCGAGTCGGTGCTGTGGTTTTTCACAATTGAAATCGCATCGCGCAACGTATCGGGCGATACGAACGGGCGAGAAACAATTGGTCTGAACAACAAGACGACTGCAGCTAGCAGTCCGCCGACGCCCAGTAAGAGCAGCGATGACGGGAACGCCCAGTCAAAGAAATTGCGTTGATAGTGATACGGACCGTCGATACCTAGGAGGCCTAGTGCAATGGTCTCTGCGTTCTTCCAAAATGTTGGACTCGGAGAAATGGACTTTCGCTCCAAGAAGAGCGCTGCATACCCGTAGACAAAGACGATGACGAAGAAGCGGGGTATGAACCGGAGGAACTCCAGAAGTGTTGGCGGGTCTCCCGGAGCCTTGAACTTCGAACGACTAACCAAAAGAAGCATGACCATCGCTAGCGAATACGCAGCGGCCACGTAATGGTGCTGCCGCACAAGGTCGACCACAAATGACGCTGCGAAAAGAATCACTGCCAATAACCACGCCAAGTGCCGGCGACGGCTCAACTGTCCGGCGAGATACAAAAGGGCGACACCGGCAGCAACTGCGATCACGTGGCTCGTAACGCGGACGCCGAATGGAGTGACCACGTCGACCATGCGATTAATTCGGTCGCCGAAGCCCGGCAGCGTTGAGAGGAGGACGATGACTCCACCGAGCGCCGTTAAGAGTCCAATAAGCCGGGCCCTCCGGGAGTCACGCCGCATCGGTGCGACCTCCGATACGTGGCGTGAGCATTCTCAGACTGTAGGACCGGATGTGAAGTCTTCGTCTGTCAGGCCGTGTTCAGGCCGCAGTGTCGGGAACAAAATGACCTCACGAATGCTTTCAACCGCAGCAAGGATCATGACGAGTCGATCAATTCCGATGCCGAGTCCCCCCGCCGGAGGCATTCCGTATTCGAGTGCACGGATGTAGTCGAGATCGACGTCTCCCGCTTCGGGATCACCAGCAGCTTTGTGCGCTGCTTCCTCTTGGAACCGAGCCAGCTGCTCAACAGGATCGTTGAGTTCGCTGTAGGCATTGGCAAGTTCACGACCATCGATGATCACTTCGAACCGCTCGACGAGCGAAGGATCATTTCTGTGGGGCTTCGCTAAAGGCGAGGTTTCGCGAGGATGATCAAAGACGATCGTCGGTTCCATCACCTTCGGTTCGACAAGTTCGTCATAAACCTCGTGCGTACAACGACCAGGGCCCCAAGATTCTTTCCATTCAAGGCCCAGGCCATCGAGGATTGCTCGCGTTTCGGCAAGTTCCATACTCGGGGAGATGTCGACACCGACAACCTCCTTGATGAGCTCAACCATAGAAACGCGCCGCCACGGTGGAGCAAGGTCTACCGAGCGTCCGCGGAGTTCCACCTTTGTCGTTCCGTTCGCAGCAACCGCAGCGGAAGCGACCAAGGTTTCGACGAGTTCCATCATGTCGTTGTAATCAGCAAACGCTTCATACGACTCAAGCATCGTGAACTCGGGATTGTGCCGAGTATCGATGCCCTCGTTGCGGAAGACGCGACCAATCTCAAAAACCCGATCGAGTCCGCCCACCAACAACCGCTTCAGCGGAAGTTCAAGGGCGATGCGCAGATACGTGTCGAGGGTGAGCGCGTTGTAATGCGTGATGAACGGTCGTGCGGTTGCGCCACCTTGCTGCAGGTTCAGAATCGGCGTTTCAACTTCGAGATAACCGCGCTCACGTAGCACCTGACGAATCGCATCGACAGCTGCGAAACGAGTTTCGAATACGCGTCGAGCATCGGGATTCACCGTGAGGTCGACGTAACGCTGGCGATAACGCGCATCGACGTCGGCGAGACCCTTCCACTTGTCCGGAAGTGGTCGCAGCGCTTTGCTCAACAGGACCCACTCTGAGACCTTGACGGAAAGCTCGCCCTTTTTCGTGGCCATGACTTCGCCCTCGACGCCAACCCAATCGCCGCGATCAAGCTGGTTGAACTCTCCGAAAGATTCCTTGCCAAGAACTCCGGCGGAGACGAATAGCTGGATCTCGCCCGATCGATCGCGAAGCTGTCCAAAGGTCAGTCTGCCCTGCTCTCGTTTGAGCATGAGGCGGCCAGCAAGTCGGACGATTGATCCGGTTTCGGTTCCGGCTTCGATAGAACTCCACTCGACACGGACTGGACCGATGTCAGAAGAACGCTCAAACCGGTAGGGGTAAGGGTCGACGCCAGAGGCCCGCAACTCGCCAACACGCTCAAGTCGCTGAGCCCGGATCGATGCACGCTCTTCCGAGCCGGCCTCGAGGTCTTCAGGACTATCGAGCGCTTCTGAGGTTGACTCGGCTGCGTTCTCGTCTGACATCAGGCTTCCTGGAGTTCTTGGGGGTGACGGGGCGGGGTGCCAGTGTGGCACCCCGCTCGTGTCTGGTCGGGCTGGCGGGATTCGAACCCACGACCTTCGGTCCCCCAGACCGACGCGCTAACCAAGCTGCGCCACAGCCCGTGGAGGGGACACCTTAGCGAGCAGGGGTGATCTCACCGAATCGACCGGCCGTGGTGACGTACCGATCGGGATGGAAACGCCGTGCTCGCCACCAATACTCGGTCGTGGTTCCCGGCCAAATCGTGTCCACCTGCCCGGTCTCGCTGACATACCAACTTGAGCAGCCCGATGCCCAGACCGTTGACGCCACCCGACGTTGCAATTCAGCGTACGAAGCGGCTTCGACCTCTGGACGCAGTTCGAGTGTCGATCGTGATTTGGTCCGCATGTACGTGAGTGCTCGAGCAATCTGTTCGAGCTGCACCTGAATCATGAAGACGATCGAGTTATGACCAAGACCGGTTCCAGGTCCGGCGAGGAACCAAAGATTGGGAAACCCTGAAACCGTCAGGCCGAAATCGGTAGAAGCACCGTCTTTCCAGTGCTCTGCAAGATCAACGCCGCTACGCCCGAAGATTGTGAGCGGAGACGGAAAATTCGTCACGGCAAAACCGGTGGCAAGCACAAGCACATCAAGAGGATGGTGGACTCCGTCGGCCGTCACGACGCCCGACTCGTCAATGTTCTCGATCGACGAGGTCACGATTTCGACGTTCGGTTTGGCGAGGGCCGGGTACCAATCGTTTGAAATCAGGAGTCGCTTGCAACCTGGCTTAAACGTTGGAACGAGAGCAGCGGCTTCTGTCGGATCCGGGAACGACGCATCAATCAACGACTTCGTCTCCGCTTTGATGCGAGCCGTCATTCCTGCGGCAAGTTTGCCTTTACCGAGAAACGCGATCGAAAGGAATTCCTGTCGTGCGTAGATACGCCAACGATGAAGACGTTGAAGGAAAGGAAGCGCCTTATAGACATGTCGTCTCCACGCTGGCGCGGGCCGATCATCGCGAGGCAGCACCCATGGCGGCGTTCGCTGGAAAACGTCGAGATGATCAACGTTGTCAGCGATTGCCGGTACAAGTTGAATCGCTGATGCCCCCGTTCCGACAACGCCGACGCGCTTGCCTTCGATCGGAACATCATGTTTCCAATTAGCAGAGTGAAAGACGGCGCCACGGAACTTTGAGAGCCCGGGAATATCGGGAACGGCTGGCTGGCTTAGTGGTCCCGTTGCGGAGATGACAGCAGCGGCGAAAACCGTCTCGCCACTGCGCGAGGTAATCGACCAGCAGGATTGTTCCTCGATCCATCGAACAACATCCACGTCGAAGTTGAAGCGAATCCGTGAACGCAGTTCATATCGATCAGCGACACGCTCGAGGTAGGCCTCAATCTCGGGCTGCGCCGGATAGCTACGGCTCCACTCGGGATTCTGTGCAAACGAGAACGAATACAGATGGCTCGGAATGTCACAAGCGCAACCCGGATACGTGTTGTCGCGCCAGGTGCCACCAACTGCACTTGCTCGTTCGAGAATGACGAAAGAATCGATTCCTTGCTCAAGCGCCATCACCCCAGCGCCTAAGCCGCCGAAACCGCTGCCGATGATTGCAAGTTCCACCATGTCAATTTCCACGTTCAACACTTTCCGTTCAATGCATCAACCACATGACGCCTTGTACTGCTCTCCATCCGAGATAGAGACCGGCTGCGACGACGAGGATCCAGAAGTGCCACGGGACCTTCTGGATTTTGGGAGGATCGCCGATGAGACGACCACACGACGGACAGGTTCCGTCGGGTGGCATCGAATTGGGGTTCCAAAATTTGGAACATTCCTCGCACCAAGGCATTGCTTCAGTCCCGCTTCCGGACTCGCATCTTGATCGGCGTTGCGCCCATGTCAAACGCCTCGCGCAACGAACGTTCGAGATAACGAAGATACGAGGGCGGGATTTCTTTATTTGCGAAAAGCGTAAATGTGGGCGGATCGGTTGCACCCTGAGTGGCGTACAAGACGCGGGCGCCATGAGGTCCAGGCTGTGCTGATTGGGCGGCACGTAAAACCTGGTTGACCTTTCGTGTCGGAACACGACGGTGGTAATCCTCAATGGTTCCCGAAAGAGCGGGAAGTAGGCGGTGTACGCCCTTGCCCGAAAGAGCACTGATCTTCAGAACCGGCGATTCGCCGATGAAATGCAACCGCTGACTGATCTGGTAGCCGACATCGTCGCGACCTTCAGCATCGAGAAGTTCCCACTTGTTCAGCAGAACCACCACGGGACAGCCTGCAGCGTCGATGCGTTCGGCCAGACGCTGATCCTGAGCAGTGACCCCCACAGTTGCATCGATCACGAGAAGGGCAACGTCAGAGCGATCGATTGCTTGCAAAGCGCGAACTAACGAGTAGTACTCAAGCGCTTCGTCGACTTTGCTCCGTCGCCGCATGCCAGCTGTATCAACAAATCGGATCGGACCGTCTTCGGTTTCAACAATCGTGTCGACTGCATCACGAGTGGTTCCTGGCATGTCGTGGACAACGGAACGTTCGTCGCCAATAATTCGATTGAAAAGTGTTGATTTTCCAACGTTCGGCCGACCGACAATCGAAACAGAAAAGATCTTGTCGGCTTCGGGTTCGTCTTCGTCGACAACTACTTCGGGCTCGGGCGGAAACTCAAGCATGAGCGATTCGAGAAGGTCACCGGTGCCGCGTCCATGAAGTGCACTCACGGGGAACGGATCGCCAACGCCCAAGTTGAGCAAATCCCAGATGGCTGATTCGCGGTTGGTGTCATCGACCTTGTTCGCCACCAAAAGCACTGGACGACCGCGTTTGCGCAGAATCTGTGCAACTCGATTGTCCTCCTCAGTAATACCGACAGTGACATCGACGACGAACAGCACAACGTCGGCCTCGAAAATTGCCTTCTCGCTTTGCTTTGAGACTTTCTCGTCGAGAGCGTCGCCACCGGGCATCCAGCCGCCGGTATCGACGAGACGAAACTCGCGTGCCTGCCATTCGGCAACAACTTCTTTACGGTCGCGTGTGACCCCCGCCTTCTCTTCAACAATCGCCTCGCGGCGACCGACGATGCGGTTAAACAGTGTCGACTTCCCGACATTCGGTCGACCAACAATGGCGACCAGGGGAAGTTCAGCGGGTTGAGTGCTCATTTCGGCTCCAGTGCCCTTCGAAGGGCGATCCCATCAGTGGGAAGAATTTCAACCTGTCGCGGCAGATCGTCGGGAGTGAGGCCATCGAGGAAACGTCCCTGCGACAAACACACATCGGGCAAGAGGTAGCGGTGACCTTCGGGCTCGGAAGAGAGCACTCGAATGAGGTCGGCCCCGGTGAGGAGACCTGCAACACCAGTGTTACCGCCGAAGAAAAGATTCTCCACACTGAGGATACGTATGTCATCCCGGCCGAGAGTCTCGACCAAAGGTGAAAGAATTTTGGCGCCGTAACCCCCGGTGAGGATCGCAACTGGCGCATTTGGTCGGGGTCGGAGCGTGATCTCTCCCCCGCCTCTCGGAGCGCGGTACCCCTCGGGCGGAGCACCGTCGACCCACGCAAAGAACCCGGTCGCAACTCCCGTTGGCGTTGCAGTTTCACCCATGAACTCACGCTCGAAGGTACGGGCCATCCCGATGCCGTCCTCGTGCATTGGAAATTCTTCATACACGCTGTGGTCGGGGAAAGGACGGTCAGCAAGGAGGTAGTACTCGTCGGCCGCATGCACCATCCGTCGGCCGAGTGTCGCGAGATAAATGTCCTGCCAGTCGTGTACTGCATCGATGACGTCGGACGCCTCGGCCTGCGTATGGGGCCGCATCGTCGACTCGGTATTGAAGTTGCTCACACCGAGCGGAACAACGCTCAGCGTTGCAAGCTCCGAATAGAGATCGAGCACTGTCGCAAGCGTCTCATCGAGAGCTTTTCCATCGTTTCTGCCAGGGCAAACCACGACCTGGCCGTGGACCTCAATATCGTGATCGAGAAGTGCTCGGAGCCAACGGAGACTTGATGCTCCACGTCGATTCCGAAGCATTGATGAGCGCAGATCTGGATCGGTTGCGTGAATTGAAACATGAAGCGGCGAGATGCGCTCGGTGACTACTCGCTCAAGATCAAGTTCTGTGAACCGAGTGAGTGTCGTGAAGTTTCCGTAAAGGAACGACAGTCGGTAATCGTCGTCCTTCAGATACAGCGACTCCCTCAAATTCGGCGGCAGCTGATAGATGAAGCAGAACTCGCAGTGATTGTCACAAGTCCTGACCTGATCGAAAAGTGCAGAATGGATTTCAGCCCCAAGGGACTCGCCATCCTTCTTTTCCACATCAACGATGATCTGGAGTCCTCCACGATCAACGTCGAGGCTCAGTTCACCTTCGTCGGCAAGCAATCGATAGGCGATGATGTCCCGTGGGACCTCGCCATTGAGCCTCAGAATCAGATCTCCGGGCAATAAGCCGGCTCGCTCGGCCGGCGACGCGGGCGCGACGCTGACAACTCGCGGTGAGGACATAGGCAGCAAGGCTAGTGCCGGTAGCCTCTCATCCCATGAACGAGCAGTTAACTCAACAGCCGCCAGACGGGGAAACTCCAGTTGTTCAGAAGGTTCTTCTGGCTGCCCCGCGAGGTTTCTGTGCCGGTGTGGAGATGGCTATTAAGGCCTTGGCTTGGATGGTCCGCTCTTTCGAAGCCCCGGTGTACTGCTACCACGAGATCGTGCACAACCAACGAGTTGTCGAACGGTTCCGCGATCTGGGCGTGGTTTTCGTTGACGATATTTCTGAAGTACCCCCCGGAAGTCCCATCATGCTTTCGGCACATGGAAGCGCACCCGAGGTCGTCGCTGCCGCACAGTCAAACGGTGGTTATGTCGTCGATGCCGTTTGCCCGCTTGTTACCAAGGTGCATCACGAAGTGAAGGTTCGTGCCGGCAAGGGCTACCAAATCGTCTACATCGGACACGAAGGCCATGAGGAAGCCGTAGGCACCATGGCCGTTGCTCCCGACAACATCCATCGCGTTGAGTCTGTTGAAGAAGTCGCCCAACTTCCAGCGTTCACCGAACCAGTCGCTCTGCTTGCGCAAACAACCTTGAGCCACCGCGATTGGGCCGACGTTCTCAATGCGACCCGCGAGCGCTTTCCCGATATGTGGGCACCGGGCAGATCCGATCTTTGCTTTGCCACGACGAATCGTCAGTCGGCGTTGCTCGAAATCGCTCCGAAGTGCGATGCAGTCATCGTTATCGGTTCAGCGAACTCGTCCAACACACGAGCTCTAGAAAGTCTCGCCCGTCAAGCAGGTTGCGCCCGCGTCTTCCGAGTCAACGGAGCAGAAGAGTTGCCCGACGACCTGCACGGCATCGTTGGTGTTACCGCTGGCGCATCGGCGCCCGAAGAACTCGTTGAATCAGTCATCACGAGAATCGCGCCGGTCGATGGTGTTGAAGTAGTGCAGGTAACCGAAGAGGACGAGTACTTCCCTCCCCCTCGCAATCTGCGCGATCTGATCTCCACCATCGACGCCGCCGCCACCCTCACATTTGGCGGACCTGTCGACGCCCGTCCTCCAACACAAGATCGATCGCTGCATGCCAGCGACGTACTTGCAGCACTCGCCTGAATCGAGTCGATCGATGCTCCCGCTTACCTTGGAATCGTTTCGGTTGTTCTTGCACGTCACCGCTGCGACCGTTTGGGTGGGAGGCCAGTTGACGCTCTTAGGTCTGCTCCCAATCCTTCGTGGGTTCGGTCCCGACGCGCCGAAGGCGGCAGCACGGCGCTTCAACGTCATCGCATGGTCCGCATTTGGCGTCCTTTTCGTTACGGGCATCTGGAATCTGCTTGCGGAATCTCCAGGCTCAAAAGGAACCGCTTGGAATGCCACCTTGGGCTTGAAACTCGTGATGGTTGCGGCAACCGGTATCGCAGCCGCGTTCCACGCTGGAGCTCGATCCAAGGTGGTTTTGGCCATTGGAGGGGCGGTTTCGTTGTTGACTGGTCTTGCCGCAGTCCTGCTCGGCATCTTGCTTTCAACGGCATCAGCCTAAGAATTCGGCATAACCACGCTCCGACGAGGCAAACTTGTGGCCATGGCTACTTCATTCACCCGCATGGACGAATCCACACAGGAACAATGGCTCCACATCGGGGCTCAGCACGCCGCCAACAGCGGGCGCGTTGCTGATCGAATGTTGATGCTCCTCGAATCTCTCGGCGAAATCACTGATGGATTCAATGCTGATCAGCTCACGCATTGTCTTCAGACTGCGACGCTTGCAGAACGCGCCGGTGCCGACGAGGAAGTTGTCTTTGCTTCACTCATGCACGACGTAGGCAAAGCGATCACCGTTTCCAACCACGGCGCTATTTCCGCCGAGATGATCAAGCCATACGTTCGTGACGACGTCTATCAAATGATTCGCGTCCATCAGGACTTCCAAGGCAAGCACTACTACCAGCACTTCGGCGCTGACCCGAACGCTCGTGAACAACACCGCGAAGCGCTCACTCCAGAACAGTTTGAACTTGCTGCGCAGTTTGCCGACGAATGGGATCAGATCGCGTTCGACACCGACTACGACACACTGCCGCTCTCACATTTCGAACCGCTTGTTCGCAAGCTGACAGGCGACATGTCACTCTGAGCCAGGCGCTTAGTGCTGGTTGGGTGTTCCTGCTCGAAGTTGAGCCTCGTCGAAAAGGTCTTGGATTCTTTCGCCCAACGTTGCCGTCATTTCGCGCACTCCATTGCGTGAGACTCGTCCGCTTTCCTTTTTTGGTGGCGGCATGATTGGCTCACCAATCACGACGACCATCTTGACGGGGCGGATGAACTTCTTTCCCTTCGGCATTGCCCGTTCTGTTCCACCAAGACCAATAGGGAGAATCGGCGCACCCGTGCGACAGGCAACGTACGCCGGTCCGTCGAACATTTCGCTCACTACCGGGCCTGCTTGACGAGTTCCCTCTGGGAACATCACAAGCGGCTCTCCCCGCTCAACGACGGTGAGCGCTGCCTTCAACGCATCACGATCGGCCGCTCCACGCTGGACCGGGAAGCCACCCATTGCGGTGAGGAACCATCCAAGTTGTCGGTTCGTCCACATCTTTTCCGCGCCCATGTAACGAAGAAGGCGCCAGATCGCAGCGCCAATAACAGGCGTATCGAGATAGGAACGATGTATCGGCGAGATGATGAACGCACCGCGTTTGGGAATGTTTTCGCGCCCATGGACCTCGAGGCGGAAATAAAGACGAATCACGATCTCGAGAATGAGTCGAACGAAGTGATGCATGACCTTTTGCGCGAGAGTCAGTACTTCCCCGTTGTCGTGTCCTTCGGGGATGTAGATCTCGCGTCGACTCACGACAAGCACCCCATGATTGCGTCGACAATCTGATCGACGGACAGGTCGCTCGTATCGATCACGACAGCATCCTCGGCGGTGCGCAGCGGATCATGAGTGCGGTTCTGATCCAGAGCGTCGCGTCGGGCAAGGTCGGTAGCCACGGTCTCGTAGGAGAGATCCGAAACCTCTTGCGAACGCCGAGCGGCACGAACCTCGGGGCTGGCGTCGAGATACACCTTAAGTCGTGCATCTGGAAAGACGACCGTTCCGATGTCGCGACCTTCCATCACTCCCCCGCCGCGTTTCGCAACCCATTGACGCTGTCGTGCCCGCATTTCGGTCCGAACGACTGGATTGGCCGCCACAATGCTCACGGCACGAGTGACCTCTGGTCCACGGATTTCGATAGTCGCATCGACGCCATCGACGGTGATTTTCCCGCTTGGGTCAACATCAAGTTCCATGTTGCGAGCGAGATTTCCTACGACCTCAGCGTCTTCGGGATCGACGCCGCCTCGCAGCGCAGCAAAGGCCACGGATCGATACATCGCACCGGTGTCGAGATACTCGAGGCCAAGTCGGATCGCGACGGCCTTCGCCACGGTTGACTTTCCCGATCCTGCCGGACCGTCAATCGCAATCACCTTTGGTTGTTCAGTCACTTGGTGCCCCCAGGGCGGAGTCGTTCCATCTCGTCGAAGTATGTCGGAAACGTCTTCCGTACACAGTTTGGATCAGCGATCGATATGCCAGCACGAGCGAAACCGACGAGCGCCATACTCATTGCCATCCGATGGTCGTCATAGGTTTCCACGGTGGCGGGCGAACTTGCCCCCGGTGTCACGGTGAACCCATCGGCGTCTTCGGTTGCATCGATTCCCATACGTGTGAGCTCCGAAACGACCGCAGCAATGCGATCAGTTTCCTTCCTGCGGATGAAGCCAATGCCGGTAATGGTTGTCGGCCCCTCCGCAAAGACAGCCACTGCTGCAGCGGTCTGGGCTGTATCGGAGATCTGACTGAAGTCAGAAATCACACCGTGAAGAGGGGCACCCGTTACAGAAATTGAATGTTCGTCGATCGAGACGATTGCTCCCATTTCGGCGAGAACATCAACAAAGTGCACATCGCCTTGCATTGAACGGGAACCAAGTCCTTCAATGCGCACGGTCCCGCCGCAGATAGCCGCTGCTGCGAAGAAATAGGAAGCCGCTGATGCATCCGGCTCGATCGAGTAGTCACTCGCAACATATCCACCAGGCGCAGCAATGAACGTGCGTTCATCAGGTTGATCAACTACGGAACCAAATGACGCCATCACTGCAACAGTCATATCGAGGTAGGGACGAGAAACGACCTCGCCACTGATCTCTATCCGGAGACCTGCAGGCATACATGGAGCCGCGAGGAGAAGGCCCGAGGTGAACTGGCTCGACACCGACGCATCGATGGTGATTGTCGGCATTTCGCCAACGAAATCAACCGGTCCTTCGATGACTGCTGGAAGGCAGCCTTCGGACCCTTGGTATGAAACCCTGACACCTAAACCCTGAAGCGCATCGAACACATCGCCCATCGGTCGGCGGCGCATTGCTTCATCGGCATCGAGCGTCAGTGGGACTTCACCAAGCGCAAGCACCGGTGCGAGAAAGCGAGCCGTGGTGCCGGACTGTCGGGCGAAGAACGTCGCCGATGAACCGCCGAGGCTTCCACCAACGCCAGTAACCAAGAGTGTCGTTGATTCATTGCCTATTTCGACGGCTGCACCAAGAGCGCGGACGCAATCGATCATCGCCTCGGTGTCGTCGGCGAAGAGAACACCGCGGAGTGTGCTGGTTCCGGTCGCTAATGCGGCAGCAAGGAGCGCCCGATTCGTAATGCTCTTTGAACCCGGAGGAACGACGACGGCATCGATTGGACCGCCGAATGGAGTGATCGCAAGAGCGTCCGCCATTAGCGCTCTTCTGATCCGTCCAGTGAACGAAGGACAGCTTTGTACCCGCGGGCGGTGAGACCATCTCGCAGTCGCTGACCATTTGCAGCCTCGACGAGAAGAATGACAACTCCCTCGTCACCTTCAACCGAGTGAGCGATCTCGATGTCGGCGATGCTGACATCGAGTTCTGTTGCAATCATCGTGATACCCGCAAGCGCACCCTTCTGATCGGCCACAGGGATTCGAAGTTCAGCAAGATCTTCGGCGCGGGCGAAGCGAGCAGGAAGCGCGAGGCGAGCAGATCGGGCACGCTCAAGAATCGCGACGAGACCATCGCGGTCGCCATCGGCAACGATCGAACGAACAGAGGAAAGTGCAGCGACAAGTCGATCGAGTTCGGAAACGATCGCATCCCGATTCTCGTTGCAAATGTCGGGCCAAATCCCTGGGTGGCTTGCCGCAATACGCGTCATGTCACGAAAGCCACCAGCGGCCAATCGCATAAGGCTTCGGTGTTCACTCGACCGCTCATCGGCCAGACCCATCAGGCTCGCTGCTGTCAGATGCGGGACATGCGAAACGATGGCAACCATTGAGTCGTGCTGGCCTGGCGGTAACGAAACAACCTCGGCTCCGAAACCGGAAACAATGCTTCGAACCGTTGCGAGAGTGTCGTCGTCACTCGTATCGACTGGAGTGAGAACCCACGTGCGGCCCTCAAAGAGATCGGGACGTGAACCGTCAACGCCTTCTTGCTCGGAGCCGGCCATCGGATGGCCACCGATAAACCGAGGGTTCTCCATAAGCGAAAGCAGAGGTGTTTTGACACTGCCGACATCAGTAACAAGGCCATCAGTGTCGCGAAGCGCGAGTGCTACCTCGTCTGCAATCGCTCCCACCGGCGTCGCAACAAAGGTGAGGTCAATCCCATCGACGAAACCGTCGGAAGCGATTGAATCGATTGCGCCGACAGCGAGTGCACGTTGAAGACATGCAGTTGACCGGTCGCGTCCAAGAACTCGCCAACCGGCCGCCCGGAGACGCTGACCAACTGAACCACCGATGAGTCCTACGCCGATGATGAGCGCAGTGCGCTGTCCTGCTTCCGGATCCATGGAGGTCACTCCGGTAAATCGTCGCGTAAACCGCTCGCGCCCTCGAGGTACACGTGGCGCAATTCGGAACGCGAACGAGTTGTCGTGAGATGCATGAGAACCCGAATGCAGAATGGTGTTGCACCTGTGATGTCGAGCTCGCGGGCACAGATCAGTGGAATATCCCCGAAGCCAATGTCTCGAGCGGCTGATGCCGGAAACATCGAATGGATATCGTCAGTCGCTGTGAACAGAACGCTGATGATGTCATCGTGATCGACACCGTTTCGCTCGATCATCTGCTCGAGTAGAGCAATCGTCCGCACTCGGACATCGTCAGCAGTGTCGGAATCGATAGTGGTGGCGCCTCGAAGCGCTCGAACGGCAGAAGTCACGAAAGGATCCTAGAACGGTGAGGTCAGCGACTCGGAGGGGTTTCGTTCGGCCGAGCGACTGCAGCACGTTCAAGTGATCGAAGTTCCTCACCCGTCAGTGCTCGCCACTGTCCTGGCTTCAGTTTCCGATCTGCGAGTGGGCCGATGCGAGTTCTGATCAGGCGCTTCACGGGATGCTCAATTGCCTCGCACATGCGTCGAATCTGGCGATTTCGCCCCTCGTGGATCGTGAGTCTCAGGATGCCCGGGCCCAATAGGGCCGCCTTGGCGGGAGCTGTGATTCCGTCTTCCAGCATGACCCCCTCGCGAAGCATGCGAAGTTCACCACGTGTCGGCTCACCTTCAACGTGGGCGACGTATTCCTTTTCGACGCCAAAGGAAGGATGCGTTAAACGATGAGCGAGATCTCCGTCGTTCGTGAGAAGCAGGAGCCCTTCAGTTTCCATATCAAGTCGTCCAACGGGAAACACTCGCGGTTCTTCAGGAACAAGTTCGAGGACCGTCGGTCGACCTTGGGGATCGTCGGCGGTTGTGATCACGCCAACCGGCTTGTTGAGAAGGAGATGCACTAGCCCTGGTCGGACGCCAATGATGACGCCGTTGATTGCAACCACGTCGTTATCGGCATCAACACGACGCCCTAAAACCGCAACCTCGCCATTAACGGTGATGGCACCATCGGCGATCAGGTCTTCACAGACCCGTCGGCTTCCGATTCCTATACGAGCGAGGACCTTTTGGAGCCGCTCCCCCGCTCGATCCTCGTCGTTCACCCTTGTCCGTCCCCGTCGAGCAAATCGCCCAACGAAGGTCGGATGCCATCGACGGTTCCGCGAGTGTCGTCTTCGACGACAACGATGTCTGCGGCAGCAGAATCCACGCGGAGACCAATCTCGAGTGCTTCAACAACATCAGCACCTGGCACGAAAACAGCAATCGATGGCAACTGTGAAAGCGAATCGAGTCCCATCTTCATGAGGAATTCAGGGGTCGTTCCAAACATCACTGCTTGGCCGGGCCCGGGATCGCGTGCAACTTCACCGATGTAACCGCGCTGTTCGAGAGTGCGAACCACGCTGTCGACACCGACGCCGCGAATTGAAGCGATCTGAGCGCGGCTGATCGGCTGCTTGTAGGCAACGATCGCAAGAGTTTCGAGGGCTGCAGCCGAAAGCTTTGCCGACTGTCCTTCTAGGACGAACTGCTCAATGTAAGGGGCCTGATCGGGATGACTCTGATAACGCCAGCCGCCAGCGACACGAACGAGTTGAAAGCCGCGTTCGTCGCGTGCGTACTCAGCGCCTAGTTCGACAAGGATCGCCTCGACACGATCTGCAGGTAAGCCAGTGAGCTGCGCCAGCATGTCGGTTGGAACAGGCGTGTCAGCAACCATGATGATCGCTTCGAGTGCGCGTTTGATATCGGCAGACATAACAACCCTTAGCCGTCGTAGTTATCGATGTCGGCGAGGTCCGCCACACCAATGGCCGGTGAACCGACCCAAATGATTTCGATGTCACCGAATGCCGCAGGCTGATCGAGTTCGATGAATCCCTGCTTAAACAGTTCGAGGACAGCCAAGAAGCGGACGACGATTTCGAGACGCTCCACCAATGTTTCAGTGAGGCGACGGAACGAGACGCGACCAAAACGTGGGAGCTCGTCGACGAGTTCCTCGACCGCTTCTCCGACGCTTACCCGCACGCTGTGAATGTGCTCCACGCTCACGACCGGGACCGGCTTTGGCGTCATCGCACGGATATACGCCGCTCGAACATCATCGATGTCGACACCTTCGAGAAGATCTGGAGCTAATTCGAGATAGCGCTCATCGAGACCGGCGCGCCTGGGAACACACATCGCAGCGTTATCGAAGAGGTCAGAGAGAACGTGCGCAGCGTCCTTGAATGTCTTGCAGTCGAGCAAGCGAGCGATAAGAAGGTCACGCTCTTCCCACAACGAGAACTCATCATCGAGATCGAAGTCGGTGTCGTCCGGCAGCAATCGCTTGCACTTGAGTTCCACCAGCGTGGCCGCAATCAGCAGAAACTCGGTCGTAATCTCGAGATCGACGTGTTCCATTTTCTCGATCTCTACCAAATACGCGTCGACGATCCGAGCGAGGGAGATCTCGTAAAGGTCCACCTGCTCCCGAAGGATTAGGTGGAGCAGGAGGTCGAAGGGACCCTCAAAGACTGATGTCTGGACCTCGTATGGCACGGTCTCACGATAGAGGGGTCCGAAGGGGTCAATGTGCATTCCGTTCACGAAACCTTGGCCGGGACCTCTAGCATCGGCGCTCATGACTCGTGTCTTCTCGGGCATTAAGCCCACCGGTCCGGTTCAGCTCGGCAACCTTCTCGGAGCGCTGCGCCATTGGGTCACCGATCAGGACGAGGCCGACACCATCTTCTGCGTGGTCGATCTCCACGCTCTCACGGTCCCCCAAGACCCCGCTGAGCTACGAACCCGGACGCTGGAGTTGGCCCAACTCCTTCTGGCGATCGGAATTGATCCCGATCGTTCCACCCTCTTTGTTCAGAGCCACGTTCGGGAACATGCCGAACTTTCCTGGCTCATGGAATGCACCGCTTCGTTCGGTGAACTTCGCCGGATGACGCAGTTCAAGGATAAAAGCGATCAGACCGAGTTCGTTTCTGCCGGCCTGTTCACCTACCCGGCGCTCATGGCCGCCGACATCCTTCTCTACGACACCGACCGCGTGCCGGTTGGAGACGATCAGCGGCAGCACCTCGAACTCTCTCGCGATCTCGCCATTCGATTTAACAGTCGATACGGCGACACCTTCATCGTTCCCGAAGCGGCCATTCCCAAAATCGGTGCACGGGTAATGGACCTCCAGCAACCAACGAAGAAGATGTCGAAATCAGAGGACTCGCCTCAGGGAACCATCCTCGTCCTCGAAGACCTCGACGCCGTTGCCAAGAAGATCAAACGCGCTGTCACCGACACCGACACTGACGTTCGGTTTGATCCGACAGAAAAGCCCGGCGTCTCAAACCTTCTTTCAATACTCAGTGCGTGCACCGGCACTGCTCCAGAGACGCTTGCTGATTCCTACACGCGTTATGGCGATTTGAAGACTGCAGTTGCCGAAGCCGTCGTCGAAGCGCTGCGACCAATCCAGCAGCGCTTTGCAGAACTTGCCGCCGATCCAACGGGAACTGCGGCAATTCTTGCAAGCGGTGCTGAAAAGGCTCGCTCGATTGCCGGACCCGTTTTGGAACGGGCCCGGACCAATATCGGCTTGTTACCGCAGAGCTAACTGCTCGAACGGGTTTCCCTTAATCAGGGAGCCATCGATCCGCCGTTGGCGAATCCTGATGGGGTGTGTCGACCAGCGCAGGAGTGTTCGAACAATCCGTAGCCAACCTTGCCGTCGAGTGTTGCCTTACCGACGTGATCGAGGATGCTGTACTGCGTTGCGATCATGATGCCGGGGTCGGACTGGTTCGTGAGGTCGTAGGTTGCCGTTTCGATCCAGTCGCGGCCGCGCCAGACACCATGGGTCCACTGCGGATCCGGCCCGTAACCGCAACCAGCAGAGAGAGCAACGTGGCCGAGGCATTCAACCTCGACGACGAGTGGCGAACCGTCGGCAGCTTGTGCCGTGATCGTCGCCGACTCGGGGATGCGAGTACCCGATCGATAGTTGATGTCGTACTTCGGGTAACCGAGTGGTTCGACGCGACCGTCAGGCCAAATTCGCAGCGCGTCGTTGAGTGTGCGGAGACCGTCTGCGTCTTCCTGTGCGATGAACACAAGAGCGAAGTCGTCGAAACGGAGCGGTACATAAATCCAGTAGAAGCCGCCATCGACTTTCGGTTCAGCGACCCAACGTCCAGCCGGTTCCGGCTCGCCAACGGGACGGATTCCCCATGAACGATCGCGGGTACCAACCCAGGTTGCCGGGTCAACGATGATCTCTTCGCCCTTGACGCGAATGAAGCCTTCCCAAGTTCCAACCTGAGCAAAACGCTGCGCATCGAGCATGATCTTGGCGCCATTACGTGAAATGTGCGGAGACTCATCGACAGCGGGGAATGAGCCGCGCCAGTGGAGGTCGAGTTCGAATTCCTGCTCTTTGCCAGCACACGTGATGCGAAGTTCGTTCAACGGATCGATCACTTCGATGCGATACGGACCAACCTGCTGGTTCATCCGATCAGTTCCGAGGACGTCTGACATCCGAATGATGTGCTGAAGATCACCGCGACGGATGCAAGCGAACGCATCCGTCACGCCAAGATTCGGATACTGACCAAGTCCGGTGATGAGGAAGACCTCGCCGCTTCGATCGTGTGCGTTCCAATACGAACGGTCATAGAAATTGCGATCACTCGAGGCTGCGTGCGCAAGCGAGTACGGAGCTTGATGCAGCGGAAACTCATCGGCAGGAATGGGCATTGGAACTCCCCTAGTTCGAAGACGGACACACCCTTTGGTGCGGAACTCTCGAACCTTAGAACCTACAAACCAACCGCCGAAGCGGGTTCACGGATGTGGAGCCTCGGAGCCGGTCGGCTACGATCTCCCGCTTCAGGGCGATTAGCTCAGTTGGCTAGAGCACTGCCTTCACACGGCAGGGGTCGCTGGTTCGAGTCCAGTATCGCCCACCCGAGAAAGCGTAGAGGGGGACCGCCCACCCGGGCGGTCCTCTTTCTTTTGCGGACTTCTCAAAATGCATCGTCACACAACGGGCAAGAGTCCCACGATCATGCGCCAGCAGTAGGCCCGAGTCGATGGATTGCCAACGCGTTGATTGACGCAGGCCATCAATAAGGTGCCGACAAAGAACCGCTGTCCAGAATCACCGTTCTGGTACCAAATTGCAGTACGTTGAGAAAATGAAGAACTTCCGATCCCCCCTAACTGCCCTTCTCCTTGCGTTTGCCATGGTGATCGGATTTCTCTCTGCGGCCGCTCCGGCTGACGCTGTCGTAACAACCGGAACGATCATCCCCAGCCCCAGTCCGACTTTCGATGGGAACACCCTCTGGTCGGTGTCATGTGTCTCTTCCACTTGGTGCATGTCCGCGGGCATGTCAAGTAGTGACAATGTCTTCATCAAATTCGACGGCGGTACGGCCTCCGAGGTCACCAATCCGAATTCGGAAACTTACGCGAAGGTCTTTGGTGTCTCCTGTGTTTCAGACACCCAGTGCATCGCAGTCGGCTTTCAAAACAGCGACGGCACCATGGCGACACAGATCCTTTCGTTCGACGGTGCGGCCTGGACCCTCGTTCAGAGTCCCAACTTCGGCTCCGGAGACAACTCCCTGATATCAGTCTCTTGCGCTTCGTCAACTTCATGCGTCGCTGTGGGGTACTACAACAGCGGGACGCAACCATATTCGGCAGCTTCCCAGACTCTGGCGATGACCTGGGATGGCGCGAATTGGACGACGGTGACTCCCCCGAACACTGGCTCCGGATTCAATCGTCTTAATTCGGTTTCTTGCACCTCGTCGACCTCTTGCGTCGCCGTGGGCTTCTACAACAGCGGGATCGAGGAGTACAGCAACGATTCTCAGACTCTGGCAATGACCTGGGATGGCGCGAATTGGACGACGGTGAACCCACCGAACGCTGGCTCCGGAGACAACGAACTCAATTCGGTTTCTTGCACCTCGTCAACCTCGTGCATCGCCGTAGGCGACTACAACAACGGAGCCAACATGCAGACGCTTGCGCTGAAGTGGGACGGCAACAGTTGGTCGACAATCAGCTCACCGCCCGGCACCGGAGACAACTCTCTTCGTGCGGTGTCATGCGTCTCTTCGAACGTGTGTGTGGCGGTCGGCGAGTCGTCTCTCACCGAACGCGATCTGATCCCCTTGATGGCGACGTGGGATGGCACCAATTGGACCGTGTTTGCTGCACCGACCCCCCCCGACGGTGGTCTCTACTCGTACGACATTTCTTGCTCTTCGGAGAACTCTTGCCTCGTCGCTGGTCAGGTTGGCTGGCCAAGTAAGAATCTGCTCATCGAATTAACCGAGACCGCTGCGCCAACCACGACCACAACCGCGTCGGAGGAGCCACTGGCCCCGTCGTTCACTGGTTGAGCGACAGCAGTCGATCGTTTCTTCGATCTGGATTGATCTAGGATTTTCCCAAGCGGACACCTCCAGTTGGAAAACTCGCGTTCCAATCTTGTTCTTCGTGAGTGAACGAGGAATTTCAGTTTCCCGAACCGTGGCTCGCTTATGTCATGAACTAGACCTGCGCGATGGCTCGATATCTCGTTCGCATCCGTACGCCGAAAACTCCGGTCGAGGCCTTTGCCTACATGGCGAATCTCGCCAACTTCGCTGAATGGGATTCGGGTGTCACCCGGGTCACGCAATCGGAAGGTGAAGGTCCAGGACCGAAAGCGGTCTACGACGTGACGGTAAAGGGTCTCCCCGCGCCGCTGCGGTACCGCACCACTCGATTCGAACCACCGAATTCGATCGTCGTATGCGCAGAGAGTTGCTTGCTCACTTCACTCGACACCATCACGGTGTACGGCGACGACGCTGGTTCGATCGTGACCTATGACGCCGAGCTGACACTCAACGGCCCACTTGGTCTTGCGGATCCAATCCTTCGCCTCGCTTTCGATCGAGTTGCAGAACGAGCAACGACGGGGCTGATCCGAGTTCTCAATGGTGAGCGTCTCCCAGACCAGACTCCGTAATTCACCGAGACACCGACATCAGTGCAGTGCCTCGGTGAATCTGGAAACTTGGGTGCGAGATCAGGCGTCACTTGTTCGGTAGTCGCCGAACTTCGCGTCACGCTTTGAAAGCGCCCCCGTCAGACCGCCTTCGGAATCCTTCTCAGCGATAAACGCTTGGAACGTTTCTGTGCCCATCGTCAAAGCGCACAATTCGGTGCCCTGACGAATTGCGGTTGGGAAACCCATCACGGCCATGCCGCGGTGCACCGTTCGCTTGTTGATCTGCGCGATGTCTGTCGGAATCATCGCGATGCGCTTGGCCTTTTCGAGAACCTGTGTTTCAAGCTCGTCAGCCGGGTACGAACGCGTGGCAAAGCCTGATTGCGCCGCTTCAACACCACTGATCCAGTCGCCGGTCAACATCAGTTCCATTCCGAGCTTTGGTCCTAGCAACCATGCATGCCATTGCATATCTGGCGTTCCGAAGCGAACAGCGGGGTAGCCGATGCGAGCATCGTCGGCTACGTACACAAGATCGCACCCAGTGGCGAGTTCCGTACCGCCAGCGAGGCAGTAGGAATGGATCTGCGCGATCACGGGCTTTGCCAGATCCCAGATGCTCATCCATGTCTCGGTGACCTCACGGGGGTAACTGCCAAGACCATCTGCGGATTGATAGGCCGGAGGCTCCCCATCGGTCGGACTGCCAGCCAAGTCGTAACCAGCCGAGAAGCACTTACCCGCGCCACGGATGATGGTGACTCGAACGCTGTCGTCGACGTCGTGGGTTCGCAGAGCGTGCATGATTTCCCGGCGCATTGTTGCGCCGAGCGGATTGCGCTTGTCCGGATTATTCAGCGTGATGCGTCGCACCATCGGTGCTGGTTCGTCGACGATGATTCGTTCGTAAGACATAGGTTCCCCCTGAGTGTTTTGGCGATGATGGCACCGAATTGCCGAGACAACCAGCGAGAAGCAGTGCTTCTCAATTCGTCGTGAGATCCCTACGGAGCTCTCACGAGACACAACGTGATCTTGCCGTCAGCGAGTGGCACCGTGGCTGTGAGAGGAGGGCACGGCCGGGGCGAGTCAACCTGCGAACTCACGGCTGCCGCATAGGGGTCCGAGCAACTGACAGGTTGCGCGATTTTTCCGCTGTCGCTCGCGAGGATCACGACGCACGAACCCGGGTGAAACCTCGCTGTCGAAACTTGTGAGGTCGTCGGACTTGAAGTTGTGTCTTTTGCAGTGGCGTAGGCGCTTCCAATGAGCAGCATTAGCCCGATGAGAACAGCCGCAGCGATTGGTCCCCATTTCCAAAACAAAGCGGTCTGAGCAGACACAACGATGCCTGACGGAGGAGCGGGCCGATGATCGCTGAGGTCTGGTTGTGTTGCTTTCGGCGCCTGGACCCGAACCGGATCAGGGAGTGTGAGGTCATAGTCCCGACGCTTTGTCTGATCGCTAAGCGTGTTCCAAGCTGCATTCGCAGCGCGAATTCGAGATTCGGCGTCTGAGCGCTGCACACCTTCCGCTGATCGACGATCGGGATGGTTTGCTCGCGCTATGACCAGATATGCACGGCGGATCGTTTCACGATCAGCATTTCGGGCTACGCCGAGAACGTCGTAATAGGACGGTTCCGCCATCGTCTAACGCAGCCTGACGGCGACTTCGTTCGCCAGTAAACGACCTTCAGTGCTTAGCGTGATCGTTTCGCCTGAAACAACGATCAGTGAATCTAAAAGGGTGATATCAGTCTCTGATAACGACTCTCGTGGGACGCCCTCGCGAGTCCGTAATGAAAGCTGCAAACCCTCGACACGTTGTCGCTCCGGGTCCAGGTCCTCCGACGAACTTTCGACGCCTTCATTGGACGCAACAAGTTCGATATATCGATCAGGGGTGCGAACGTTCCACCAGCGACGGCCGTCCTGATGTGAGTGCGCCGCGCATCCGAACCCGCGGTAGTTACCTTGCCGCCAATACAGAAGGTTGTGTTCACATTCTTGGCCGGGTTTTGCCCAGTTGGAGATCTCGTAGTTCACGAATCCCGCATCAGAGAGCAGTTCGTTCGCGAGGAGGTATTTATCGGCTTGATCATCGTCGTCGGGGTGACGAGACGGATCGTCAGCTAGTGGCGTTCCAGCTTCAATGGTCAGAGCGTATGCACTCACGTGATCGGGTTTCAGGGCGACGACTTGCTCGATGGTGTGACGCCAATCGCTCAGCGACTCCCCGGCACCGCCGTAAATGAGATCGAGATTCAACCGTTTGATCCCACCGCTGCGGGCAATCCCAACCGCACGGACAACCGTGTCCGGATCGTGATCCCGGCCCAGCGACCGCAGCACATCGGCTGAAAGAGATTGCACGCCGAATGAAAGGCGATTCACACCAGCGCTTTGGTACGCCGCAATGTGCTCGTTAGTTACTGATTCCGGATTGCACTCGATAGTGATTTCGGCGCCATCAACAATCGGAATCGACACGACGATTTTGCCAAGTCGTTCCGGATCAACAAGCGACGGTGTGCCCCCGCCAACGAAAACCGAACTCGCAACAGGCATCCCGCTTGCAATTTCTCGCTCGATCTCGACAGCTAAAGCGTCGAGGTACGCGTCTTGCAGATGATGTCGGTCACTCCATGTAGCGAACGCGCAATAGTCACATCGCCGAGAGCAAAACGGAATATGGAGGTACACCCCAAACGGTGTCGTCACGACACGAATCCGTCACGTAAGGCGACCATCATGGTCGCTGTTGCGATTGCTGCAGTTTCTGCTCGGAGAACGTTGTGGCCGAGCCCGACTGTTGGAGTCAACTCAGATTCAGCAGTTGACCAGCCACCTTCGGGTCCGATGAGGACTGTCGTGTGGGTTGAGGTGAGGTTCGAACCGTTTCGGTCAGCGCGCACGACTCCGGAAATGGTTATGAGATCGCTTAACTGTGTGACCGGAGCAACCGTTGGCAACCAGAGGCGGCGTGATTGCATTGCGGCCTCGTGAGCAACCTTTGTCAGACGCTCACCCTGCCGCTCGGTCTTTGCGTCGTCCCATCGGACCACTGAACGCTCAGCGAGAAACGGGATGATCGTGTCGATACCGAGTTCGGTGAGTTTCTGAACAACGAGTTCAGGCTTGCTCCCCTTCACAAGTGCGAAGCCAACGGTGAGCTTCGGATCTGGTTCCGGTTGGCGAGCTATCTCCCCCACAACTTCGACTGACTCATTGTTAAAAACGCACCAGCGCCAGGAACCGCAGCCATCAGTAACGCTTACGAGATCTCCATCACGAAGGCGACGAACTTTCGAAAGGTGATGGAGGTCTTCGACGCCGAGGATCGGATGGCTGATGTCATCGACGATCACATGCGGCGCAGTTCCACCCGGTTGCTCGGGAAGGTCTGACGCGTCAAAGGCCATGGCGTTACTTGAATGCTCCACGCAGTTTCGACATCAAACCGTGTTCTGGCGGATCGATAACTTCGCCCCGCAGCGAAGCCAGTCTCTCGAGGAGTATTCGCTGTTCGTCATCGAGGTCGTTCGGCGTCTCAACCACAAGTCGGACGAGCAGATCGCCGCGACCACGACCTTGAAGATGGGTCACGCCCTTGCCGCGAAAACGAAGGACATCTCCAGATTCGGTGCCTGGTTCGATGGGGATCAGTTCGTCACCGTCGAGAGTTTCAATGGTGATCTGGGCTCCGAGCGCCGCTTGGGTAAACGCAATCGTCAGCTCATGAATGAGGTCGTCGTCGCGCCGCACAAATCGCTCGTCTGGAGCGACCCGAATATGCACGTAAAGGTCGCCCGCAGAGCCATTCCGGGGACCGACTGCGCCACGACCAGAAAGCCGAAGGGTCTGCCCAGTATCGACACCGGCAGGAACATCGACGTTGTAGTCGCACTCGTCGAGGTGACGGCCCTCGCCAGCGCATGCCGGACATGGATGCTCGATGATCGTGCCAAATCCACCGCAACGACCGCACGGACCGGCGGTAACCATTTGGCCGAGAATCGATTGTCGAACTCGACGAACTTGGCCCGCGCCTCCGCATTCGGGACATGTCACTGGTCCGCTGCCGGGATCGGCACCAGTTCCTTCGCATTCTTCGCACATCACTGCGGTACGAACTGAGACAGTTGCCTCGCAACCGAACACTGCCTCGGCAAAGTCAATGTCAACGATCGCTTCAACATCGGCGCCACGAGGTGGACCGCTCGGACCGCCTCCCCCACCGAACGGAGATCCTCCATTGAAGAACATGTCAAAAATGTCGCCGAGACCACCACCACCACCGAACGGGGATCCACCCTGCGGGCCGGATTCGCCGTACATGTCGTACTGCTGACGACGCTGCGGGTCGGACAACGTCTCGTAAGCGAGCGCAACTTCTTTGAACTGTGCTTCCGCTGTTGGATTGCCTGGGTTCGCGTCGGGATGAAGTTCACGAGCTCGCTGCCGATAGGCACGCTTCAACTCATCGGCAGTCGCGCCGCGGCTGACTCCGAGAAGTTCGTAGTAGTCGGCCATGGCTCAGCCTTCGCTCAACGAACGGCCCAAGCGATTTGCCACGACTGCAACAGCAGAGAGCGCCTGGTCATAATGCATGCGCGTCGGACCGAGAACGCCGATGGACCCTGCAGTCTCGCCATCGACAACATACGGGGCAACGACAATTGAACAATCGGCAAGGGCTTCGTTCCCGGTTTCGCGACCAATTGCGACTGACAAACCACGATCAAGAACGTCTTCAAGAAGGCTCACGACCACAAGTTGCTGTTCGAGAATCCGGAGGATCTCAGAGACAGTCCTGACCGCGTCGAACGACGAAACCATGTCAGAGGTCCCACCGATAAACACTTGATCGTCGTGGCGATGCTCGCTCCGCAAAGCGGCAAGTGCAGCGTTAACTACGACAGCTACTTCAGCGCTCTCGCCGAGAATCAGCGAACCACTATCGATCGTTCCAACCGAGGCAAGCGTCTGTCCGATCACCAATGACGAAAGGCGTACTGCAGCAGCATTGACGATGAGGTCGTCGGTATCGTCTGCGAGTTCGATACTGCTTTTCTCGATTGCCCCACTTGAGAGCACGAGCACTGCGAGTACCAGCTTCGGTGAAAGCGCCACCAACTGCACAGACTTGATCGTGGCAACTTCGTGTTGGGGACCAACCACAACAGCGGCGTAATGCGTGAGCGAAGACAGCAATCGGCTTGTGTCCGAAAGCATCTGTTCCATCTCGCCATGGGTGCGATTGAAAAAAGATCGAACCTGCTGTGTTTCTGTGGCCCCGAGCTTTCCTGGGCCGCCGAGTTGGTCGACGAAAAAGCGATAGCCCTTTTCGGTCGGGATGCGACCGGCGCTGGTATGAGGCTGGGCGAGATAGCCCTCGGCCTCGAGCGCTGCCATGTCGTTTCGGACGGTGGCAGAGGAAACGTTGACCTCGTCCGACGACGCAACGTGCCCGGAACCGACAGGCTGGGCCGTCTCGATGTATTCGGTCACCACCGCCCTCAGGATCGTGGCTTTACGTTCGTCGAGCATGAAGTCCTCGGTCATCGGGGCACCAAAAGACTGGCGCCAGTGCTGCCATGCTACCCGCCGACCCCTTCGATAAGCAGTCGAAGGCCGAGAGTGCCAGCGACTACTTCCTCAGTCGTCGAGGCGGAGAGCAGAAACGAAGGCTTCCTGTGGAACCTCGACCCGGCCGATGTTCTTCATGCGCTTCTTGCCCTCCTTCTGCTTCTCAAGGAGTTTCCGCTTTCGACTGATATCGCCGCCATAACACTTGGCCAACACGTCTTTACGCTTTGCCTTCACGGTCTCGCGGGCGATGATCCGACCGCCGATTGCCGCCTGAATCGGAACATCGAAGAGTTGCCGAGGAATGAGTTCCTTCAACTTCTCGGTCATGCGCAGGCCGTAGCTGTAGGACTTGTCCTTGTGCACGATCATGCTGAATGCATCGACGGCGATTGCGTTGAGCAGGATGTCGACTTTCACGAGATTTGAAACTCGGTAACCAGCAGGCTCGTAATCGAGACTCGCGTAACCCTGGGTGCGGCTCTTCATCTGGTCGAAGAAATCGGTAACGACTTCGGCGAGCGGAAGTTCGTAAACAAGTTCCATCCGCTCGGGCGACAGATACTCAAGCTTGATCATGTCGCCGCGTCGGCCCTGACACAGCTCCATCAACGTGCCGGTGTAATCAGTGGGCGTAAGAATCGTGGCTCGAAGGAATGGCTCTTCGATGTGATCGACCTCGTCGGCCGGTGGCAATTCGCTCGGGTTGTCGATCGTGAGTGTCGAGCCGTTGGTTTTGTGCACGATGTATTGCACCGACGGAGCGGTTGCGATCAACGAAAGGTTGAATTCGCGCTCAAGACGCTCGCGGATGATTTCCATATGCAAAAGACCGAGGAATCCGCAACGGAATCCGAAACCGAGTGCTCCTGAACTCTCAGGGGCGTAGGTGTAACTCGAATCGTTGAGACGAAGTTTCTCGAGTGCTTCACGAAGCGTCGTGAATTCATCGCCATCGACTGGGTAGAGACCACAGAACACCATTGGACGAGGTTCTGCGTAGCCCTCGAGAGCAGGCGCCGGTTGTGACAGGTTGGTGATGGTCTCACCCGAACGGGCCTCGCCCACATCTTTGATGCCGGCGATGAGGTAGCCAACCTCGCCAGTGCCAAGTGACGCGACTGGCGTTGGATCAGGACGACGAACACCGACTTCTTCGGCGTTGTACACGGCGCCGGCCTGAACGAAACTGAGTCGAGCGCCGGTGTTGAGTGTTCCGTTCATAATTCGAACGGAGGAAACGACGCCTCGGTACTGATCGAAATGCGAGTCGAAAATAAGCCCCTGCAATGGAGCGTCAGGATCGCCAACCGGAGGCGGAATGCGATCGAGAACGGCGTCGAGAAGTTCAGCAACGCCTTCGCCGGTTTTGGCGCTCACGCGAAGGATTTCGTCGGCAGGTATCCCGAGAACCTTTTCGATCTCGGCGGCGTAACGATCGGGGTCGGCCGCAGGAAGATCAATCTTGTTGAGAGCAGCGACGATCTCGAGATCGTTTTCGAGCGCCAGATAACAGTTCGCCAACGTCTGCGCTTCAATGCCCTGCGCTGCGTCGACCAGCAAGATGGCGCCTTCACAGGCTGCTAGCGATCGACTTACTTCGTAGCCGAAGTCGACGTGACCGGGGGTGTCGATGAGATGGACGAGATGGTCCTTGTAGTCGAGGCGAACGCTCTGGAGTTTGATCGTGATACCCCGCTCCCGTTCGATATCCATCGAATCGAGATACTGAGCTCGCATTTCTCTGGGGTCGACCGCGCCACAAAGCTCGAGCAGGCGGTCCGCCAGAGTGGACTTGCCGTGGTCGATATGGGCAATGATGCAGAGGTTGCGGATATGGTCGAGAGAGGCCACGAAGGCAGTCGTCCTTGGGGCGAGGGGCCGTAGGAGCCTAGACGGGTCTTGACCGATTCCCGGTTCTTGTGACTCGGGGACCTCTGCCCGCTATGCTCTCCGGTCCGTGTGCGGGGCCGGTCATTCGACCCGAACCCGTCCCCCCAAATCACACCAATTCTTCAAAGACAGAGGACCCCAGTGGCCAACATTAAGAGCCAGATCAAGCGCAACCGTCAGAGCGAAAAGGCTCGCCTTCGCAACAAGGCCGTCCGCTCAGAACTGAAGACCCGCACCAAGCGTGCGCTCACCGCCGCCGAGGAAGGCAGCGCTGATGTCGCCGAGCAGGCTCGCCTGGCCATTCGGCGAATCGACACCGCCGCGTCGAAGGGTGTCATCCACAAGAACCAGGCTGCACGCCGCAAGAGCCGTCTCATGGCTCGCATCAACGCTGCAACCAAGTAATCGAAGCGCCTGTGGCGCTCTTGCGATATCGGACCGGAGCGACGCTCCGGTCCTTTTCTTTTTCTCCGTCAATGTCGCAAGGCGTGTGACGTTCAGCGTCGGCCGCGAGCACCCGACGAAGAACGGTTACGACCCGCTAATCGCGCGACAAGTACTTCGACAACCAGTTCCGCTGGCCACGCCTTTGCCCCGTGGAGATCGAGGTCGGCTTGCGCAAGCAGTGCAGCCACATCGGCCAGTCGATCGCTACCAAGCCGTCGGGCCCCGTCGAGGGCCTTCTTCGCTGGGAAGGTGCTGCCCTTCATTCCGAGAACATCAGCTGCCTGCTTATCGCCCCGAATGTCGGGATCATCGAGGCGAATCATCTTCAAATAGTGATTGCTCAATGTCGCGAGAATTTGAAGTGGGTGTCGGCCACCACCGATCATCATGCGCTGAAGAACATCGAGCGAGCCGCTGACATCACCGCCATCGATCGCATCGGTGAGATCCCATGGGGCGACATCGCCGGACACACCGAGATACGGCTCGATGTCGGGGGCAGAAAGCTTGGTTCCTGCCCCGAAGACTGATTCCAACATCTCGAGGATCGATGGCAACCGTCCGACATCGCTACCGAGATGGTCGACGAGTGATCGGCGCGCTGCAGGATCGAGTTTGAGCGCCGAGGCCGAAATTCGTTCGTCGAGCCAGCCGCCTTGCGCCTTTCCCGTTCCTGGGGATGTATCGACAACAACTCCCCCACAACCGGCAACTGCATCGGCAAGGCTTTTAGGAACGGCAGGTGTTTTTGTTTGTTTGTTCGGACGAGGATCCTTTTCCCAAACAAGTACAAGCGATGTGGTTTCGAGCGGATCCTCGAGATACTGCACAAGCGGCACGCACGCGTCTTTGGTGGAAAAAACAGCCGCGTTACGAACAAGCACGACGCGACGGTCACTCAGAAACGGGAAGGTCTGCGAGGCATCGACAACGGGACCAATCGTGTAACCGCCATCTTCGAGTGAGTGATCGTTGATCGAAAGTTCAGCAAGCAACAGGGTGCGATCGCCGTCTCCGACCAACTGCGAAATCAACGACGACACTTCGTCGCCGAGGATGACTTCGTCGCTTCCCTTCAAGAGGAAAACCGGCGCCGTGAGATTGACGTTCATGCAGCCTCAAGGATTGCTGCCATCGCATCGGCAACTCTGCGACCGTTGCGCACATCGTGCGCTCGGAGGATCCGACATCCCAGCGCAATGCCGAGTGAATGCGCTGCCATAGTTCCGTCGCCGGCGGAACCCCGCTCAACATCAAGAAGCGTCCACAGAAAACGCTTATTCGACGCAGAGAGGAACACGGGGTAACCGAGGGCTGTGAGTGCATCAGAAGATCTCAAGAGAATCTTCGACTGCTCTTCTGATTTTCCGAGATCGAGTCCGGCGTCGACCATGATCCGCTCACGAGGAATACCGGCGGCGCGGGCCCGCTCGGCGCGATCGGCCAAGAACTCGCAGACCGCAAGCACAACGTCGTCGTACTGGGGATCAGGATCGGGCACACGCGGCGCGAGACGAATATGTGTCGCAACGACCGAGGCCCCTGCGACAGAACACACATCGAGGTAGTCGGGGTCGGCAAATCCGCTGATGTCGTTTCCGATACACGCACCAGCTTCAAAGCAAGACTTTGCGACCGAGGCCCGCCAAGTATCGACCGACAGCGGAAGATCAAAACGGCTTCGGAGTGCCTCGATAGCCGGAACGACTCGATCGAGCTCTTCTTGCTCGGTGACTTCGTCGCCGGGACCAGCCTTGACGCCGCCGACGTCAAGAAAATCGGCGCCGTCAATCACGAGCTGTTCGGCCTTGCGAAGGAAGTCCTCAAATTCGAAATACGAGCCTTGGTCGTAAAACGAATCTGGAGTGCGATTGAGGATGCCCATCACGATCGCTCGGTAGGTGATATCGAAACGGGTCGTACCGAGGTCCAAGAACACAGCGCGACCCTAACCGGCAGACACGCGTCTGCCCTGTCTCAATCGAGGCCAAAATCTCGAACGTTGAAGCCACGCGATTGCAACGGAGCCGAGCCCTATCGCCAAGATCGCTGGCAGCGTAAGACGGGGCAACGGAAGCGACGCACACCACTTGGCCACCGACATGATCCACCAAACTCCTGCGCGAACGGGCAGTTGCAGAACCCAGGCCTGCCAACCACCGACGACACCGGCAACGATGCCAACTGAAGATCCCCACATCATCACGAATCCTGCAATTGGTTCCGCCAAGACATTGGCAGGAAGTGACGCAAGTGGCATGGGACCGAAAACGGGTATGACGAATGGGGCGACCGCTAGTTGAGCCGCAACCGTGACCGACAGCACTTGCTGAAACCAAGAAGGACCACGCAAGCGCCGTGCAATTGAGGGTGCCAACAAGGTGATGCCAGAAGTCGCTGCAACTGAGAGTCGAAATCCAAATGACTCGACAAGCAGCGGATCGACGACGATCAGCACTGCGACAGCTACCGCTAGTCGTCGACGCGAATCGACTGGGCGACCTGATCCCGCCCCTACTACTGCGATGAATGCCATGAACGTTGCCCTGAGCACTGACGGTTCAAACCGTGTGACTGCAGCGAACAACAGAAGAACAGCAGTCAACACAACGACCCGCGAGCGCCTTCCAAGCCTTGATGCGATTGGGGTCGCAATCGCGATGACGAAGACGACGTTCTCGCCCGATACGACGAGCAGGTGCGAGAGCCCAGAGTCCTCAAATGATTGGACCACCTCGTCGTTGCTCCCCCGATCGTCGCCGATTACGAACCCGGCATAGACCGGACGTTGATCGGCGGGAAGCGCTTCGGAGCCTCGAAGGATTGCGCCACGAACAGCGTCGATAGGTACCCGCCACAGCTCCGGACCACCCTCAACAGAAAGTTGCGACGCGGTTAAGGCCATCCTCACGTGCCGAAACGCGAGACGCTCAGGATGAGTGAGTTCTCGAAGCATTCCCCTCACCATCAATCGGCGACCAACGAGAGTCCGGCGAACAATTGACGCCCAGCGGCCGGTTGCAGCCAGTTGCAAACGACCGATATCAGAATCGACGTTTGCGAGTACTCGTCCGGGATAGTCCTGTGGATCTGACAACAGCGTGACTACCCCGCACCATTCGCGAGCCTGGACTGGCTTCAGACCTTCACGGGCGTGAAACGACAGCACCGCAACAGCGAGTCCGCCGAGGAAGACAAGGAATAATCGCCGACGACTCAGGACACCCACTCCGAGCGCAACAGGGGCAACGATCATCGGCAGACTCACGGGCAAAACCGCGGCAATCCAGCACGTAGCCGCGAAGAAGACTGTGAAGTTCCTGATCCAGACCGGCCGAATGACGCCCTTAATCAACTGCTTTTGAAGCCGGCTCGCTATCGCTTTCACTTAACGAACAACGACGCTGCTGCGAATGCTGTCGAGCTTCGAAGAACCAATGCCCTTCACGGTCAGCAAGTCATCAACAGATCGAAATCGACCAAGTTGCGTACGCCGGTCGATGATTGCTTTCGCGGTTGCGGGACCGACGCCGGTCAACGCATCAAGCTGCTCGAGCGTCGCAGTATTGAGATCAAGCGGACCGGCGCTTGCGCTTCCACCCGACGAGCCCGTCGAAGTCGAAGCCCCGATAGGCGGCAACTCTCCCCTGCGTGAAATCCAGACTCGCTGCCCATCAGTAACCGTGGCGGCGAGGTTGATGTGGTCTAGATCAATGTCATCGGCTGGCCCTCCAGCAGACTCAAGCGCATCGACAACTCGTGATCCGACAGCAAGCCGGTACACGCCAGGTTGACGCACCGCTCCACCGACATCGACCACCACGCCTGGTCCAGTGCTTGTGGTTGTCGCAGCCGCTGCGATGGTGCTTTGAGGCGCAACGGTTTGGACTTCGGTGCGAGGGGAACGACCGACGAACCAGATAGCTACGAACAGTGCTGAGAGGATCACTCCCGCACACGCGATTCCGACTCGAATGTTTGTCGAACTCAACCCACGAGCAAGCAGCCCAAAAACCTCAGACGTTGAACGCCGGAGGCCGCTGGCTGCGCCTGGGCCACTGCGGAGATGGTCGAGTGCTCGCTGTGCAGCATCGGAAGTTGGTTGATCCGATTGGCGGCTGTTCATTCAAACCCTCCCGAAACGAGCCAGCAACGGCATCGTGTGATTCAGGGAGAAGTGCGGTGCGAACCTAGGTTCCGAATCACCGGAGGAGAAGGGTCGATCAGACCCTCAGCAGGGGGCCCAAGCCCTTAGAACAGGGTTGTCGTGAGTCGCTTTCGCCAAGTTCCGGTGCGGGGATCATCCGAGCCCAACAACTCGAGCAAATCGATGAACTCTTGACGAGCATCGTCATTGCCCTTCACCTCGCCGAGCAGAACCTCGAGTCGCTGCTCGATCTGCTCATCGGAACTCATACCGGTACCGCTCCGAACGTATGCAGCAATACGGCGAGTTTCCGGCGTCTCCGGAATCCGGGAAAGGAGGTCAATCGCTTCGTCTCCACGACCATCGCCCGCGAGTAGTTCGGCCAGATCAATGATCACGTCAGCGTTGTCGGGTTCGATTTCTAACGCTTGACGCAAAGAAGATTCGTCGCCTTCCTCGCGCAACAACTCGACCGCCGAGAGCTCAACCGGACCGACCAATCCGTTGACAAATTCAATAATCTTTTCTTCGGGAAGTGCTCCGACGAACTGGTCGACGATCTTGCCGCCCGAGATGGCGAAGACGGCGGGAATGCTCTGAACCTTGAACGCTTGTGAAGCGGCAGGATTTTCGTCGACATTGATTTTGGCGAGAGCGACCTTGCCGCCGGTTGCGACCACAGCCGCCTCGATCATTGGTCCCAGGGTCTTGCAGGGACCGCACCAAGGCGCCCAAAGATCTACGACCACTGGTGTGGTGAGGGAGCGATTGAGGACCTCGGCTTCGAGGGTTTCGTCGGTTACGTCGATGATCACAGGGTCAAGGATACGACCACTCTGGGGGAAGCGGGGCCGTCTTCGTCGCCGATAGCGTGTCGGCATCTTGATCACGGAGTTGATGTGACCTCACCAAGCGATGTCGCTGGAATTAACGCTGCAAATGTCACCAGATGGATGCTCGAGCGCGTCCCCGATCTCGTCGAACCCCTCCACTTCGAACTCATCACCGGCGGGCTCTCGAACCTCACGTACAACGTGACCGACGCTGAAGGCCGCCGATGGGTTCTGCGCCGACCACCACTTGGCCATGTGCTCGCCACCGCTCACGACATGGGACGCGAAGTCCGAATCATCACCGCCCTCAGGGACACTTCTGTTCCGGTGGCGCCAGTTGTGGGTTTTTGCGAGGACATCGATGTAAACGATGCACCCTTCTACGTCATGGACTTTGTCGATGGTGTCATTGCCAGAAACACCGAAGCCGGATCAATACTTAGCGTCGCAGCACGCGCAAACGCAGGAGCATCACTGATCAAAGTTCTTGCCACTATCCACGCAATCGATGTTGACGCAATCGGACTCGGCGATCTCGGGCGGAAAGAGTCCTATGTTGAGCGTCAACTCTCGCGCTGGCAACGTCAGTGGGAGTCGACGAAAGATTCCGATGTTTCCGAAATGACCGAACTGCATCGCCGACTTTCCGAAGCTGTGCCGCAACAGGGACCAGCAACGATCGTGCATGGCGATTACCGACTCGACAACTGCATCGTCGATGAAGACGGCAACGTCATTGCTGTTCTCGACTGGGAACTCTGCACCCTTGGCGACCCGATGGCCGATCTCGGATTCATGTTTGTCTATTGGGCGGAAGCCAATGACTCCTTCATGGTGATCGATGGCACGGCAACTGCGCTTGAGGGTTTTCCGACTCGAGCGGAACTCCTCGCCGACTACGAAAACTCCACTCACCGAGATGTCAGCCAGATCGGCTACTACGTGGCCCTCGGCTACTGGAAACTTGCGTGCATTTTGCAAGGTGTCCTCGTTCGCTACCGTTCAGGGGCCATGGGAGACCAATCCAGCGACACCGAATCAGGAGTTTCGCCCGTCCAGCGCCTCGCCGTAGCGGGGCTTGCTGCGTTCGACGGTCAGATCGGCGGGGCAAATGTCTGACATGTACGAACTCATTGAAAGCCCAGAACTCGATTCGCCAACGTTGCTCTTGGCGCTCGACGGTTGGATCGACGCGGGCTTGGCGTCAGCGAATGCCTTCGGAACCATCCTCGAGAACCTCGAGACCGTCACCATTGCTCGATTCAACGCCGATGCACTTATCGACCATCGTTCTCGCCGGCCCACGATGCACCTTCTCGACGGAGTCAACACCGGACTCACTTGGCCCACGATCGAGCTTCAGGCCGGATTCGACTCGGAAGGAGCATCAGTGCTCTTCCTTGTCGGCGCAGAACCTGATCATCGGTGGATGGCGTTCGCTGATTCGATTGTCGACCTTGCCCATCAGTTCGAAGTCTCTGCAGTGTTTGGACTTAGCGCGTACCCAGCTCCAGTCCCCCACACCCGACCTACGCAATTGGTCACGACAGCTACCGATGCAGAAATGGCGCAAAGGGTCGGAGGCGAGACCGGACGCATCGATGTACCTGCTGGAATCAACGCTGCCATCGAACTCGCCTGTGCTGCGTCAGGAATTCAAGCCACCGGCCTCTGGGCGCAGATTCCCCATTACGCAGCAGGTATGCCCTACCCCGCCGGGGCGCTGGCCCTCATCGAGGGACTTCGCACATTTGGCGGACTGAATTTCAGTCTCGGATCATTGGTCGAAGATGCACGCACATCGCGTGAACGACTCGATGAACTCGTGGCGAACAGCGCCGAACATGTCGAGATGGTGCGCCAACTCGAAGCTCAAGCCGATTCGAAGGTCGTCATCGAAGACCCCCTACCAATGGGCGATGATTTGATGGCTGAACTCGAACAGTTCCTGCGCGAACAGGACTGAACTCCACTTGGTTGTTAGCCGGCGACGAGGTTGACCAAACTCGGTGGCTTACAAATCACTTTTCGTGGTGGCTTGCCGTCGAGATGGGCCTGAACTTTTTCGCTTGCAAGGGCAATCGATTCCGCCGTCGCAGCATCGATTCCTGAGGGGACTTCGATGCGGTCGCGAACCTTGCCATTGACCTGAACAACCATCGTGACGGTGTCGACCGAAAGCGTGGCTTCGTCTGCAACTGGCCAGGACAGCCGATGGATATCGTCGCCATTTCGACGCTCTCGGAGTTCGGCAGTTACGTGGGGGGCCATCGGAGCCAGAAGCAGCAGCAACGTATCGATTGCCGAATCAAGAGTCGCCTTCCGCGGACCGCCTTCGATTTTCACGTAGCGATACAGCTCATTTGTGAATTCCATAAATGCTGCGACGGTGGTGTTGTAGGCCCAACGTTCATAATCTTCGGTGACCTTCACGATGAGTCGATTCGTTCGGCGTTCAAGTTCGACGTCGTCATCGTTGGCATCGCGCTCGACCGCTTCGACGCCAATGTCGCCCAGAGAAATACGCCAAACACGATGAAGGAAGCGAGAACAACCCTCGATTCCAACACCTTCCCAATCAATATCGTCTTGGGGCGGACCAACAAAGAGGTGCGCGAGTCGAAGTGCATCCGCACCGTCGGTGTCGAGAATTTCCTCGGGCGCAACCAAGTTGCCCTTTGACTTCGACATCTTGTCGCCGTCCAGCCGAATCATTCCCTGCGTGAACAACCTCGTGAATGGTTCGCGCAGGTTTGCAGGAGCGACGCCGAGATCCGAAAGCGCTTTTGTAAAGAAGCGGGCGTACATCAGATGCAAGATCGCGTGCTCGACACCACCGATGTACTGATCGACGGGCATCCACGAATTGATTGCCTCGGTCGAGAACGGTTGCTCGGTATTCCACGGGTCGCAGAACCGCAGGTAATACCAGGACGAGTCGACGAACGTATCCATCGTGTCAGTCTCACGATGCGCGGGACCACCACACGACGGGCACGTTGTCTCAAAGAATCCCTTGTGACGTCCAAGCGGCGATTCACCTGTTGGAAGGAACTCGACATCGTCTGGCGCGAGAACAGGAAGGTCTGCTTCCGGCACCGGAACCATTCCACATGTATCGCAGTTGATTACGGGAATCGGACAACCCCAGAAGCGCTGACGGCTTACGAGCCAATCGCGCAAGCGAAAGTTGATCGTTCCCGTACCGATCTGTTCTGCCTCGAGGAATGCGATCGCTGCTGCGATCGCTTCTTCCTTACCCATCCCGTCGAGGAACCCGCTATTGATGTGAAGGCCGTCGCCCGTAAACGCTTCGCCGTCGAAATCGGTAGGCGGTTCGATCGTACGAACGATGGGCAAGTCATGTGCTCTAGCGAAATCCCAGTCGCGCTGATCTTCAGCAGGAACAGCCATGATTGCGCCGGTTCCGTAACCCATGAGCACATAATCAGCGAGATACAGCGGTACCGCCTGTTTCGTGAACGGATTTAGTACGTACGATCCGGTGAAAACGCCGCGCTTGTCGAGTGATCCCTCCGAAGACATTCGCTCAACGTCGCTCGCTTTGCGGGCGCTTGCGACAAATGCGGCTACTTCAGCGCGTCGTTCAGAAACAACGACAGATTCGACAAGAGGATGCTCGGGCGCCATGACTGCATAAGTCATTCCGAAACTGGTGTCGGGACGAGTTGTGAAGACATCGACCTTCACGTCGTCGGCATGCGGAACTCCATCAACGTCGACGACCTGCATCGAGAACTCGGCGCCCTCGGAACGACCGATCCAGTTGCGCTGCATGATCTTGACCCGTTCCGGCCAATCGAGATCATCAAGGTCATCAAGTAGTTGTTGGGCGTATTCGGTGATCTTGAAAAACCATTGCTCGAGATCGCGCTTTTCGACGACATCGCCGGAACGATCACAGGTGCCATCGGCATTCACCTGCTCGTTTGCAAGAACCGTTTGGCAACCAGGGCACCAATTGACAGGCGCGTTACGGCGATACGCCAATCCTGCCTCAAGGAACTTGAGGAAGATCCACTGTGTCCATTTTTGGTACTCCGCTGAATGACTCGTTACCTGGCGACGCCAGTCGTAGACAGCGCCAATGCGGAGGATTGAGCTACGAAGCATTTCGATGCGTTCGTCTGTGAATTCTCGCGGGTGACGTCCGGTTTTGATCGCCGCGTTTTCAGCGGGAAGACCGAAACTGTCGAAGCCCATTGGCGAGAGCACCGCGTAACCATTCATCGTGCGGTATCGGACGATGAGGTCGCCAAAGGTGTAGTTGCGAACATGCCCCATATGCGCCGCACCACTGGGGTAGGGGTACATGCACAGCGTGTACCAATGCGGCCGCGGGTCGTCATTCTCGACGTTGTAGAAGCCGTCGGTCGCCCAACGCTCCTGCCACTTCGCCTCGAGAACGGGGGGTTCGTAGCCGTCGACCATGACGGTTGATGGTAGGCGACGCACCGACCTCGACCCTTCACTTGCAAGGCGTGCGACCGACATCAGCGAGAGCCAAACGTGTGCTGTTTCGATTTTGCTGGTTAGGTGGCTGCCGGTACAGTTCGGAATCCATTCGGGGCTATAGCTCAGTTGGTAGAGCGCTTCCATGGCATGGAAGAGGTCAGGGGTTCAATTCCCCTTAGCTCCACTCCGAAATGAAAAATGCCCGTGACTCAGCGTCACGGGCATTTCTGATTTCTGCAGCGAACGGACTTACTTCGCTTCGCTCTGCCAATCGAGCACGGGTACATCGCGCCAAAGACGCTCGAGGTCATAGAACGCACGGGTCTCATCGTCGAAGATGTGCACGATCACATCGCCGTAATCAACAAGAACCCAGGTTCCGTCATCGAGACCCTCGACACGGACCGGCTTTGGTCCCCCAGCGGCAGCAATATCCTCTTCAATGCCTTCAGCAATAGCGCGTACTTGCCGGTTGCTTGTGCCGGAGGTGATGACGAACCAACCGGTGATCGATAGGACATCTCCAACGTCGAGGATGACGGTCGAGCCATCGGTCTTTTTCGCGGCGGCACGTGCGACCTCGAGATGAAGTGGAAACTCCTCAGAAGAACTCACTTGCGCACCGTTGTCGATGTCGTCGCTGCTTTTGAGGACGTCGATGACGACCCCAAACTTGATGATCCACTTGTCGGTCCGAATTTGGTGAGGAAATCCTCACCGAGCATGACTGTCATATCTGCACCTGAATTCGATTGTTTGCTTTCGACAAGCTCGCCAACAGTCAATGCATCGAGCATCTTCTGCGCAGTTTCTCGTGACGTGCCGTCGAAATAGATGATCTGGGTAGTTTTTTGGCCGTACGACTTCGCGTTTCCTACAACATCAACCTGGCCGCCAGCGGCATTCAAAATGATCGCTGCGTTGATTCCGTTGCTGAGCTTGCCGGTTCCGTCAAGTACGCGAATTCTTGGTCGAGCGCCGGGGGCACCGTCGGGGAAGGGCACGATGGCCGCAACAGCATCACTTGCGGCTGCTTGTTGCACCATGCACATTGGTCCGCCACCGGGGAAAGGAGAACCCGCAGCAACCGGGACAACTGGCAATGAGGAGACGCTTAGTTGTCCACGCGCAACGGAAGCGACGAATCGGCCAATGCCGGAGTCGATCGCCACTGGGAATGCGGCACCGCTGGTTTTCACCTTTGACAGCCACGCCTTCCAGAAAAGCTCATCGCGGAGAAGACGATTGGAATCGGTGTCCTTCGCGCTTTTACTTGTGAGGAAGGAAGCGATTTGATCCGCATTCAATGTCACCGACCCCTTGGGGAACAACACTGCGTCCTTCGCATCGCGCACAGCGTCGGGATTCGTGAAACTGACGGGCGCATATGGTCCGACCAACGTCGACCAATCGGGTGGATTTAACGTCACTTTCTCTGTGAAATTGAGATTCAGAACACGGCCCAGTCCCTCAGCGACCGCATCAATACCGTCTGCTTTCCAAAGTTCAGTCAACGGGAACATTCCGAATTTCGTCGGAATACCCAGCGTTCCAGGGACCAAAAGCACGCCGCCGGAAGATTCGGAGGTGAGGGCGAATACGACAGCAGAATCGAGGGTTCCGTCTGGAGCGAGGACTGCGGCTATCGCAGTAGGCGTTTTCTCGACAACTGCTTCATAGCCAGGAGCGGTTGGGTCGGTGACTCGTTTGACCAGTTGACCATCAGAGCTGTCAAGGATGACCCGCAAACCAACAAAAATGAGGAGTGGCAGAACGACCACCAAAATCGCGCCGACAACGACCGGATAGCCGAAGCGCCACCATCGAGAATGAGTGGCTGAACTCGATCCGTTTGCGTTGTTCGTAGTTGACGACGCAGCGGAGGTTGAGCCGAAGTGCTGGTCAACTGGCGCAGAATCCCCTGCGCTCTCGTTCGGCCGAGAAGCCGGTGAATTCTTCGAAGCGGAGGCCTGATTGTGCTCCGCGACAAGCGCCGAGAAATCGAAGTCGTCGGCTGAGGACGAGGACCCGGAGGACGGCGGAGGAGGGGGTTCAGGCGTCATCAGTCGGACAAACCGTACAACCCACGAGCCTCGATCTCATCGATGACGCTTGGCACAACCAGTGGGAAAAGGGGACGTCCATCGCGAACTCGATCACGCAGATCGCTGGAAGAGACATCTAGCCGCGTCATGGACACTCGGAGTATCGACCAGCCTGTGGGCGGTCTGGCTTCACTCTCGCCATCGCGTTCGACAATCACGAGTGTTGCGAGTTGTTGCAATTCTTCGTGGCGATGCCACGTGTGCAGATTGGTTGCAGCGTCGGAGCCAACGATCAAAAAGAGTTGCTGCCCGGGTGCTGAATCCTGCAGAGATTCCAAGGTGTCGATCGAATAGGTCGGTCCGCCCCGGGCAATCTCGAGGTCACTTGCCTCGATTCCTTCGATCCCCTGGGTTGCGGCACGGGTCATCGCAAGGCGATCCAGTGCACCCGATAACGGCCTCGATCCCGTCTTCTGCCATGGATCATTGGCAACCATCAAGAGCACACGCTCAAGACGAAGGGCTGATCGAACCTCTACTGCAGCGGCAAGATGGCCGATATGAGGGGGATCAAACGTTCCGCCGAGAATCCCGAGACCGCGACGAACTGGGAGCATTCGGAAGAGTGTACGGTCGTGAAAGAACGAATTTCCCGTCGGTCGGCGAAGGCTCATGACAAAAGTCACGCATCTCTGAGGGAACACCCCCACCCCTCCGTGCGGTTACACCATTGTCATTTCCCCCCGAAACGACATGTTCGGGATTTGGGTCCGGAACGAAACCGTCGGTGGACACACCGGCACCATTTAGGAGTCCCCCCGCTATGAGCGATTCAGTTGGCCAGTACCTCAACGAAATAGGACTAGTCCCCCTCCTCACCGCGCTTGAAGAGCGTGAGCTTTCTCAGATCATCGAAACGGGTGTTGCCGCGGCTGCCCGCCTTGAAAACGGTGAACGATCTGTTGCTCTCAAGTCCGAGGTTCGTGCCGCCGCTCGCGCAAAAGACCGTTTCATTCGTGCCAACCTGCGCCTCGTCGTGAGCGTCGCACGTCGCTATCCCCTGCCCCCGGGCATGGAGCTTCTTGATCTCATCCAAGAAGGAAATATCGGCCTCGAACACGCCGTCGACAAGTTCGATTGGCGTAAGGGATTCAAGTTTTCCACCTACGCAACCTTCTGGATCCGTCAAGCGATCGGTCGTGCCCTTGATCAAAAGGCCAGCCTCGTGAGGCTTCCCGGCGATCGCTCCGCCGGGCTCCGAGCAGCCCTGCGTCAGGTTTCTGGCGATGGCGACCAACTCGATTCCGAGAACGCGTGGCTCCACCGCCTCACCACGCCAACATCGCTCGACCGAACGATCGGCGAAGACGATTCCAACGAACTCGTTGACATCCTCCCCGATTCGCTTCCGGGCCCCGAAGAAATCGTGCTGGAACAGATCGATCACGAGATGATCGCTTCTCTTCTCGCGGTACTCGATCCCCGAGCCCGGTTGGCGGTCGAACAGAGATTCGGCCTTCACGATGGCCGCCGTCGCTCCTATCGCGAGGTTGGCGACGAACTCGGAGTGACGGCTGAAGCTGCCCGCAGACTGGTCAAGCGGGCGATGGCATCGGTGCGGGAGAACGCCCCCGACACCATCGACGCCGTCTAATCCAGCGTCCACCAGAAATGGCTTTGCGCTCAAGGGCGCCGGACCACCAACCTTGTGCCTGTGACATCTGAATGGTCCCCCTCTTCCTGGCGCTCTCGAGACGTCGTTCAGCAGCCTGATTGGGCCGACGTTGGCGCGCTCGACGATGTCGTGAAGCGTCTCGGCTCGATGCCTCCACTGGTCTTCGCTGGTGAGGCTCGCAGTCTCACCAGCGACCTCGGCAAGGTTGCCAACGGCGAAGCGTTTCTTCTCCAAGCTGGCGACTGTGCCGAATCATTCGATGCGTTCAGTGCCGACGCGATTCGCGACAAGCTCAAAGTCATCCTGCAGATGGCCGTTGTGCTGATGTATTCGTCGGGGGTTCCGGTCGTAAAGGTCGGACGCATTGCCGGCCAGTTCGCGAAGCCACGTTCTGCCGGCACCGAAACGATCGACGGCGTCGAGTTGCCTTCGTTCCGCGGCCACATGGTGAACGACATTGACTTCACCCCTGAAGCCCGCATCGCCGATCCTGAGCGTCTTATCACCGCGTATCAGCAATCGGCAGCAACACTGAATCTTGTCCGCGCCTTTACAAAGGGCGGATTTGGCGACCTGTCGCGTGTTCATGCCTGGAACCAGGAATTCGTCGCGTCAAGTGCCGAAGGTCAGCGCTACGAAGAAGTTGCCGCAGGCATCGAGCGTGCGCTGCAGTTCATGTCGGCCTGCGGAGTCGACACCGTCTCGACGCCCCAATTGCACACGGTCGATGTCTCGACGAGTCATGAAGCGCTGATCCTCGGCTACGAAGAAGCACTCACTCGCCAAGACTCCCTCACTGGTGATTGGTACGACTGTTCTGCCCACATGCTTTGGATTGGCGAGCGCACTCGCCAACTTGACGGTGCACACGTTCACTTCCTCTCTGGTGTCGGCAACCCGATTGGTTGCAAGGTCGGACCTTCGGTTACTCCCGACGAAGTCCTTGCGCTGTGCGAGGCGTTGAACCCGAATCGCATTCCGGGACGCCTCACACTCATCACTCGAATGGGTGCTGAAACCATCGGCACCGCCCTGCCGCCACTTCTCGAAGCAGTTCGCGACGCCGGTCATCCGGTTGCGTGGGCATGTGACCCGATGCATGGCAATACCTTCACCGCACCGAGCGGTCGGAAGACTCGCCATTTCGACGCGGTCCTCGCTGAGATCGCGGGATTCTTTGCCGCCCATCGTGCGGCCGGCACCTGGCCAGGTGGCGTCCATATTGAGCTCACAGGCGACAATGTCACCGAATGCCTCGGTGGCGCCGAAGAGATTCTCGATGCCGATCTGGGCACGAGGTACGAGACCATGTGCGATCCACGCCTTAATGCTCGTCAGTCGCTCGACCTTGCGTTCCGAGTTGCAGAACTCCTCCGTAAGGGTTGAATCCCTAAATCTGACCATTTGGGTCGACAATCGGTGGAGCTCAGGCTAGATTCCTGACTGATCTAGTCAGGTTTCTCACCCACGAGCACAGAAACGCCCCCACATGTCTGATCTCGAAATTGATGCTGCGTCTGCCGCTGACATCGCCAAGTTTGAGGTGCAACTCTCCCGGTATCTTTCCGGCGAGCTCGACGAAGACGTCTTTCGTGTCTTCCGCCTGAACAACGGCATCTATGGCCAACGCCAAGGCGGCCATAACCAGATGATCCGAATCAAGGCGCCGTATGGAACCATCACTGCTCCGCAGCTCGATCGCATGGCCGATCTCGCCACGACGTACTCGCGCGGATGGGGACACCTCACCACCCGTCAAGCCATCCAGTTTCACTTCGTACAACTTGAACGCGTCCCTGATCTCCTGCGAGACATCGCTGTTGTTGGACTCACCAGCCGGGAAGCCTGCGGCGACACGGTTCGCAATGTTCAGGGCTGCCACCTCGCCGGAGCGTGCCCGAGTGAAGTTCTCGACATCACGCCATGGGCCGAGGCCGTATTCAAACATTTCTTACGCAATCCACTCGGTCAACGTCTTCCCCGAAAGTTCAAAATCAACTTCTCGGGCTGCGCGACCGATTGCGGACAGGCGATGTTTAACGACGTCGGCATTATCGCCACGACGCGAACAAATGACGATGGTTCTCTAGAGGCCGGATTCAGAGTGTTCATTGCGGGTGGACTCGGGGCCAACCCGCACGCAGCTCTCGCACTCGAACCATTCACAGCGAAGGAAGATCTTCTTCCCACAATCGAATCCGTTCTTCGGGTCTTCGAACAGACCGGCAATCGCGACAACAAACTTCGCGCCCGAATGAAGTGGGTCGTCGACAATCTTGGCTTTGACGAGGTTCAGCGTCGAGTACTCAAGATCCGACGCTTTCTTGTTGGCTCATCATCTTGGCCTGGAGGTATTCCTGTTGAGGTTCTCGAACAGGGAGACGCCCCAGCAGGTACGGAGGGCGCTTCTGGCAACACAGCCATGGGCCAAGGGACACCGGTCGTCCTGCGTCGTCCAGGCGCATTTGAACGCTGGGAAGATTCCAACGTCATCCGTGGAGCCGCAAAGGGAACTGTCTCCGCCATTGCCCACGCTCGTCTCGGTGATGTAACAGCTGCGCAGTTCCGTGGACTTGCTGGCGTCGTCCGCGAGTTTGGTGTCGATATCCGAGTCACGAACCGTCAGAACTTTGCCATTCGAAATCTCACCGAAGATCAACTGCCACTTCTCTTCGATCGTCTCACCGCTATCGACATGGCGAGCCCGTCAGCCGAGCTTGTGAGCGATGTCGTGGCGTGCCCCGGCGCCGATACCTGCAACCTCGCCGTCACCCAAAGTCGCGGTTTGGCCGATGCAATTGGTTCGGCGCTCCAAGCTGAAGGATTGGCGGAAGTCGGCGGCCTGCGCATCAATATCTCAGGTTGCACCAATTCCTGCGGTCAGCACCATGTTGCCGACATTGGATTCCATGGTGCCGAACGACGGGCGCACGGAAAGTCTGCTCCTGGTTACACGATGCTTCTGGGTGGATTCGTGGGCGACGAGAAAATCGAATTCGGAGAACGAGCAACTCGTTTGCCCGCGAAGGCCGCGCCCGAAGCTGTCGTGCGCGTCGTTCGACGATTCAACGATGAACGTAACGCTGGCGAATCATTCCGAGGTTGGATTGATCGCTCGGGTGGAGTCGCCACTCTCGGCAAGGAACTCAAAGAACTCGACGTGTTCCCGAAGCCGGACGAGAATCCAGATTTCTTCGTGGATTACGACGAGCTCGGCCCGTACACCGCAGAAATCGGCGAATCCGAGTGTGCGACATGAGCCTTACCAACTTGTCAGCGCCCGAGTTCAGTAACGAAGAGCTCGCAGAACTCAGCAACGATTTCGAATCGTGGTCTGCTGAGGAAATAATTGGGTGGGGAGTGGAAACGTTTGCACCCCATCTTTCAATCACTGCATCAATGACCGACGCCGTGCTCATTGACCTTGCAACCAAGGTGTTTCCTGCGATCGAAGTCGTGTTCATCGACACCGGCTACCACTTCCCCGAAACACTTGAGACTGTTGAGCGAGTTCGGCAGCGCTACGGGCTCAATCTCCGCATGATGACCGTCGCGCTTCAAGACGAACCTCTTTGGCAGGCCGATCCCGAAAGTTGCTGCTCAGCAGTCAAAGTCGGCCAACTCGACCGTGCTCTTTCCGGTAAAGCTGCATGGATGAGCGGCCTGCGTCGAGCTGAAGCCGATTCTCGCGTTACTGCACCAATCGTCGCTCGTGATTTACGCGGGCTCATCAAGATCAATCCGATTGCGATGTGGACCGATGAGCAGGTCGCCGACTACATCGAGCGCAACAACATCATCGTGAACCCTCTACTTCACGATGGCTTCACCTCGATTGGCTGCCAACCGTGCACGCAAAAGCCCACCGACCCGAATGACCCACGTTCTGGTCGATGGACTGGCAGTTCAAAGACCGAGTGTGGCTTACACATAATCTGAACAGCGTTGCTCTATTCGAGAATGTCGACGAACTTCTCGAGCTGCCGAAGATTGCGACATTCGTACACGCCGTCGGTGTGTACGCCGTAGTCGCTCACGATTGAATCGCCGGTGTCCCAATAGGCCTTGGGCTCGGGATTCAACCAGTACACGTGGCGCGCCTTCTTGCGCATTTCTTTGATCGTCCATGATTGTGATGCGTGGTAGTTGTTACGCGCATCGCCCAGGATCAGCACGGTTGTTTTTGGACCTACTTCGCGGCCGTACTTCTCCCAAAAGACTTCGAAGGCATGGCCGTAATCTGAATGACCGTCGACCCAAACAACATCAGCTTCTGTGTTGACCCGGTGAATTGCCACACTGATGTCTTCAACGCCCTCGAAGTACTGCGTAACTTCGTCAAGTCCATCGATGAACACGAATGAACGAACACGCGAGAACTGGCCGGAGATCGCGTAAACGAGTTGCAGCGTGAACCGAGCAAACGCAGCAACTGAACCAGAAATATCGGCGACAACGAAGATCTCTGGCTTTGAGGGCCGGGGATAACGAAAACGCGGATCCGCGGGTACGCCGCCGTAACTCAACGATTGACGAACGGTCGCTCGAAAATCAAGTGGACCTTTGCGGCCGTGACGCCGCTTTCGCGCAAGACGAACTGCAAGTTTGCGAGTAAGCGGGTAGATCGCCTTGCGAAGGCTGACAAGTTCCTCGCGGTTGGCATGCATGAAATCAACATCTTCGGGCAACGGCTTACGCAAGGTCTTCGCCATTGCTTCAACGCCACGATCAGCAACGAGCCGGCGGCGAATCTCGGCTTCGATTTCCTTCTTCATTCGATCGATGCGAGATTCGAATTCGTCGCGCTCGAGTCGTTCCTCGAGTGGAGTGAGTGGTGACGGACTTTCCTGCTGCGCTTCGTCCATAAGCCGTTCAAGAACGCCGTCGAGGTCGAGATTTCGGAGTGTGCGGTAGAGGTAATAGGTACCCCCAACCGGGCGACCAGGCTCCATGCCGGCAAAGCGAGTGACAGCCTGACGGGCCAGCGCTCGCATCATTGCGTCGTCACCTTGGCGCATCGCTTGAAAGAGCATCTCGGCCATTTGCTCTGGCGACATTGCCTCGCCGCCGCCACCAGAACCTGCTCCCCCAGCATCAGGGTTCATGGGCATTACATCGTCGTCAGTAATTTCGGGCAAGTCATCGCCGCCACTAAGCGAATACTCACTGCCGCGCAACGAGAAGAAAACCTCGAACACCGTTTCGAATGCACGCCAATGCGAATTGTTTTTGACCAATGTCGCCGCAAGCGCGTACTTGAACGCATCACGATCCTCGATCGGGATATGCGTGATGGCTTCCATGGCATCGAGATTCTCGGTGAGACTCACTGGCAAACCCGCAGCGCGAAGTTCGACGATGAATCCCGAGAGCAACTCGAGCATTGGAGACGGCGTTGCCTCAGTCGAGGTCATGGTGGTCCGGATCTACCGATCAGCTCGTGCGCGGGACGCCGGGCTTCTTGGCTCCACTATCGCCCTGAAGTTCCTTCGACGCCTTTGCGATATCGCTCTGATACTTCAGAAGGATGTTGAGAGTTTCAACGGCGTCCGCCTCGGTGACCGAGTCGACTCCGAGAAGTAGGAGCGTCTTCGCCCAATCGAGTGTTTCCGAAACTGACGGCGACTTCTTGAGCTCAAGCTGACGAATGGACCGTACGATGCGGGCGACCTGATCGGCGAGACTGTCACTGATCTCGGGGAGCCTCGTGAGAACGATTTCCTTCTCACGTTCCATATCGGGGTAGTCGATGTGCAGAAACAAACAACGACGCTTGAGCGCCTCGGAAAGCTCGCGGGTGTTGTTCGAGGTGAGGAACACCATCGGAATCTGACGGGCCTCAATCGTTCCGAGCTCTGGGATCGAGACCTGGTAGTCGGACAAGATTTCGAGGAGGAGTGCCTCGGTTTCGACTTCGACACGGTCGACTTCGTCAATGAGGAGCACGACCGGGTCCTCGGCGCGAATTGCTTCGAGCAATGGACGAGTGAGAAGAAACTCGTCAGAGAAAATGTCGGTCTCGATGTCTTCCCAACTGGAATCAGAGTTGCGTTCCGCCTGGATACGCAGCAACTGCTTCTTGTAATTCCATTCGTAGAGCGCCTTGGATTCGTCGAGCCCCTCGTAGCACTGGAGGCGAATCAGGCGAGCGCCGAGAATCTCGGCAACGGACTTGGCCAACTGGGTCTTGCCAGTGCCAGCCGGGCCCTCGACCAAAATTGGCTTACCGAGGCGATCGGCAAGGAACACGACCCCTGCAATGGCCTCGTCGGAGAGGTAGTCGACCTCACGAAGTCGGGTACGAACATCCGCGGGGTTCTCGAAGCGATAATCCATTCCCCGACAGTACCGGCCCGCCGCACCTCGGCGAGCACCCAAGGGGTCGACCTCGGGCAACGAAGCGAGGGTTAACCCCGAATTTGACCCTGACCGCGCACAACGAACTTGGCGGTGGTGAGCTCGCGAAGTCCCATTGGTCCTCGGGCGTGAAGCTTTTGGGTGGAGATGCCAATTTCGGCGCCGAATCCAAATTCCTCGCCATCGACAAACCGTGTGGATGCGTTGACAAGAACGGCTGCAGCGTCGACCTCGTTCGTGAACCGATCAGCGGCTTCGAGAGAGCGCGTAACGATGGCCTCGGAGTGACCAGAGCTATTCCGAGCAATGTGTTCGATTGCGTCGTCGATGCTCTCAACGACGCCGACTGCCAAAGTGAGGTCGAGGAACTCTGAGGACCAGTCTTCGTCGGTAGCGGGCACCGCGTCTGGAAGGAGTTCGAGCGCATGCTGGTCGGCACGAAGTTCAACGCCCTGTAGAGCGGCTGCTGCTCGAGGAAGAAATTCGCCAGCGACGGAACGGTGCACGAGCAACGTCTCTGCGGCGTTACACACTGACGGCCGTTGGGTCTTTGCGTTCACAATGATCTTGATCGCCATGTCGAGGTCGGCGTCAGCGTCGACATACACGTGACAATTGCCGTCGCCATCGATGACATAGGGAACAGTTGCATTCTCGAGAATCGACGCGATAAGAGACGGCCCACCACGCGGAATAAGGCAGTCGATTGTGTCTCGCTGCCGCATGAACTCAACAGCTGCGTCACGAGAGGTATCGGCAACAAGAATCACCGAATCGGCGGGCAATGACGCGCTCTCGATTGCGGCACGCAAAACCGACTCGATTGCAATGTTTGAATCGATCGCGCCGGACGATCCGCGAAGGAACGCCGCATTCCCTGACTTCAAGCAAAGACCGGCAGCATCTGAAGTGACGTTTGGTCTGTTTTCGTAAATGATCGCGATGACACCGAGGGGCACACGCACCCGCGAGATGCGCAAACCGTTGGGACGAACCCAGCCGTCGATTACTTCACCAACGGGATCAGCGAGTGACGCGACCTGGCGGAGCCCACCAGCCATAGAACCGATGCGCTTCTCGTCGAGACGCAGGCGATCAACCACGGTGGGACTGACACCCTCGGACTCGGCCCGACCAACGTCGATTGCATTCGCTCCGAGAATTTTGTCCGCGGAACTCACGAGAAGCTCAGCTGCCGCCATGAGCGCGTCGTTCTTCTGCGCTGTGGAGGCCGTGGCGAGAACCCGCGACGCCGCCTTGGAACGGCGTCCGAGTTCGGGAATGGGGGTCGTTGCGTCATGCGCGTTCATGGGTCCTGAGGGTAGTCGGCGCCTCTGAGCCCTCACGGGGCCTCACAATCGCCGTGGCATGCGCCAACTAGCGTGAGGGCCGATGAGCAACTCCGGCGAGGACACGACCTCTCAGAGGACGCATCACCTCGTCCGATCGAGCGCAATCGTCGCTGTAGGCACGGGGTTGAGCCGTCTCACCGGATTCCTCCGTGTTGGCGTCATGGCCTACGCCATCGGGGCCACTGCCTTGGCTGAGGCCTACAACTTGGCCAACAACACACCCAACCTGCTGTACGACCTTGTCCTCGGAGGCATCCTCTCCGCCACGCTCGTCCCGGTCGTCGTGGCCCACACTGGTCGAGACGACAACCGGGGCATCGACGCTCTCGCCACGGTCATCACTGTTGTTCTTGTTGCGGCGACCGTCATCGGGGTTGCGCTCTCCCCAGTCATCATTCACCTCTACAACCTGTCTTCAACCCAAAGCGAAGCGTCGACACAAGCTTCAGTTGCAGTTCCGTTGTTGATGCTGTTCGCGCCCCAAATTCTTTTCTACGGATTGACCAGCCTCGGAACCTCGCTACTTAACGCTCGTCGATCGTTTGCCGTGCCCGCCTTCGCTCCCGTTCTCAACAACATCGTCGTCATCTGCCTCTTTCTCGCACTCCCCCATCTCGCCACAGGAAACGCGCTCACCTTCGAACAGGTTCGTCACGACACTGGCCTACTGCTCCTCCTAGGCCTCGGAACGACAGCGGGTCTCGCGGCGATGACCTTGGTGCTTTGGCCAGCGATGCGTAGCGCCGGCATCCGTTTGCACTGGAACTTTGACCTTCGAGATCCGGCAGTTCGTGAAGTCGGACGATTGTCGGGATGGACCTTCGGCTACGTGGTTTCAAATCTCATTGCCTACGGCGTCATTCAGACGCTGGCCAATGGCGTCAATGGGGTTTCGATCTACGCCTACGCGTGGCTGTTCTTTCAACTTCCCTACGGGCTTTGGACGGTTTCGGTGATGACCGCCTATACGCCCGAGCTTTCCGCCCTCCATGCCGCTGCGAATGTCGAGGGACTCAGGAATCGTTTTGGCACCGGACTTCGACTCGTTCTCGTGATCGCACTCCCAGCAACAATCGGGATGATTCTGCTGTCAGGACCAATCGTGCGCCTCGTTCTCGCCCACGGCGAGTTCACGTCAGCAAATGCCGACACAACAGCCAACACGCTCGTTGCATTTCTCTGCGGACTGCCGGCGTTCTCGCTATTTCTCTATGCAATGCGTGGTTTCTACGCCCAACGCGACACTCGACTCCCGTTCTATACAAATGCTGCAGAAACCATTCTCGGACTTGCAATCGCATTCCTCGTCGTCGATCGTTTCGGCGTCGTTGGTCTCGGCGCCAGCGGTTCGATTGCGTACTCCGTCTTCGCCGTCATTGCACTCGCACTTCTGCACCGGCGCATCGGACGCTTCTTAGATCCAAACACCTTGCTCACAATTTCCAAACTTCTTGTTGCATCCGTCGTCATGGGCGTTGCGGTTTGGTTCCTCATCGCCTCGACGTCATTGAGTGATCTCGTCACTGTGATCGGTGCTGGCGTCATCGGCATTGC
>Ga0114960_10000117_pt1 | contig 61079 bp, 57 predicted proteins | sample C_130625_MF_Meta_FD_92637 | JGI IMG/M metagenome (GOLD analysis project Ga0114960, IMG submission 92637) | Freshwater microbial communities from Lake Croche, Canada to study carbon cycling - C_130625_MF_MetaG | ecosystem: Environmental > Aquatic > Freshwater > Lake | place: Lake Croche, Canada...
AGGATTCGAAACGGTTATGTTCTCGATAATCGGATTACTTTTTTGTGTTTTATTCATTAACCAATTACGATAAGTGGGTAAAGACCCACCTTTTAAACAACCATATTGTGGTTTTTGACTTTGAAATGATGGTTGCATAGGTTTCATTATACTTGAAACATTTTGTAATTGAGAACTTGTATTATGTATGATAGGTTCAGTAATATCATTTGGAAATTCCAACGATACATTTTCAATCGGATTTGTATATAAAAGAGATTGTGGCTGGGTTGGATATTTTCGAATGGTCGAATTTAATCTATTCATTTTTTCTTTCGCCGAATTATCTTCGATTAATTTATTTAAAAATTCTTTCGAGTTCTCGAAATCACTGATGAAACTATCGGTTTCTTTTTTTTCGGGTTTCGCTCGGTTATCATCCTGTAATAATTTTTTATAATTATCCTCTTGATGTTGTCGTATCATTTTCAAGATAGAACGTTTTTTTAAAGTATCCATTTTACTTTTAGCGGGTGTGGATTTTATTTTGATTCCTGATGAATTCGCATCACCTTTATTACGTTTTTTACGAGTCGTATTCGAGGTGAATTTTAATAAATCCGGATTAAATTGTATTGTTTTTCTATCTGACATATTATTTATTATTTATTTTTATTCTTATAGTATATTTACAATAAACAAAAAGATTTTTATTGTAAAACTAATTCCTAAATATAGTTGGTATTATGCATAAATCTTTTTTTCAACCCATAAATCTGCGTGATACTTTTCACCTTTATCTTTCTGTTCATCTCGATATTCTTTATAAACTTCTAATATTGCATCTTTTCGAGAACCTCTTGCCGTTGATATTACTAAACCATTATCGTAAATATATTCATACTCAAATGCATCATATTCTTCACGCGTAAAATATTTTTTCAAATGTAATGGACCGGTTGGTTCTAGCGAGCCACCACCGTAAAAGTTATTCTTTACATTTTCTACAATTCCGTTGATTGCATTCATTAATTTGGGGTTTTTTGGTTTTGATACAATTAGACAAGTGCATACACCTCTACCTGAATTTTCAAAATCTTTCGCGTAATGTTCTTTATCTGTTAATGAAATAAATTTAAAATTATTTATTGGAGTAAATTTTATATCTAAATAAATACCTCCATTTACATATAGGGTGCAAAAACGCCATAAATCGGACTTATAAGATAACGGAACCAATTTATCATAAGCTTCTACTACGGATTTATCAAAATTTTTTGCGATAAGTTCTCGACAATCTTTTACATCAAATAAATTGTATTCGAATTCGGGGTTTTCTCTTTTTATCTTATCTACACATTCTTGCATTTTTGGTGGTAAATCTTTGGTATGCCACGTTTCATATATTTTCAGAGGGATTTCATTCATCGTTTCTAAATGTTCTCGATATCCATATACACATTTATAAATGATATATCCAATGATTATCAATAATATCGCTATTATAATTTTATATAAATAATTTTTTCTTATATATTTGGTATTCATCTATGTAATATTCTATTATAATATGATAATAAAATATTATTCATCGGTATAAAAAGAACATTTGTATATCAATTATAATGTACGGCATTTTTTTCACATTGGTATATTTAGCTGCATCGACACAGGAATGGTTTTTTCATAAATATCTTATGCATAATCAGAGTTTTGCAATATTCGATAAAGTTTATCAGAATCATATTTCACATCATAGAAATACAAAGTCGGATTACTCGATTGTAAATAATAACCCTGAGTATATATGTTTCGAAGTATTTTCACTAGATGGAATCATACAAATGGTAGTTGTATTTTCCATCAATGTAGGTGGTTTCTATATATTATTCCATCCCTATATTTCATTAGTAACAATTTCCATTACAATTGCAATGACATTATTTATAAATATCGTGGTTTGGAATGCATATCACGCATATGTTCACGGTTTTGATGCAAACGACATATGTAGCCCCCTTGGCGTAAAAAGAAACCTTATCCACGAATCGAATGCGATATCGAGTTGGTTTATAAATAACCATAGAACACACCATGATACTAAAAAATCGAATTATAACGTCGTTTTTCCAGGTGCTGATTTTATATTTGGTACTTATCGCAATAATTCTTGAAAAAAGCGTAAATAATGTATCTTTATAATTGCAATATTATAATTACTGTTCATAAATACAAATGTTATCTGCATATATCTAGCAAAAATAAAGTATTTACATAATATATAAATGACAAAAAAAGAGTCTTGTTCTGATGATGAACATTCCAATTCAGATTATTCCGAGGATGAATGCGAACACAAAAAACATTGTAAAAAATGTGAAAAAAAACGAAAAGAAAAAGAAAAACCGAAAAAATGTGGAAAATGTGAAAAATGCAAAAAACAAGAAAAATATAAAGTTGAATCGATAAAAGATGTGAAATGTAAAACCGAAGGACAAAATATCGTGATCACTATAAAACAATGTTGTCCTTAATTTTTATTATTGTGTTTAAATAATTACAGATTGTATTTTACATTGGCTGCATATATCATCTAGCAAAATATTTGTAAAAATTTTTATAATATTATTAATATATATAATCATATTATATGCCCCACAAAGATTGTTGTGATTCTGACGACGAATGTTGTAGCACTTGCTCGAATTCTCGAAAACGCCGTGATTCCTGCAAACCCGAAAAAAAATGTAAAGTTCCTACTAAAAAATGTCGTGACGGTAAAGACGGTAAAACCGGATTAGACGGTAAAGACGGCAAAGATGGTGAAAACGGCAAAGATGGTAAATCCGGTCGCGATGGTAAAGATGGTCGGGACGGAAAAGATGGTGAAAACGGCAAAGACGGCGAAGACGGACGTGATGGCCGCGACGGCAAAGACGGCAAAGACGGAAAAGATGGCGAAAATGGTAAAGACGGTGAAGATGGGCGTGATGGGCGTAATGGTAAAGATGGTCGCGATGGCCACGTCGGTCAAGACGGCGAAGATGGTCAAGATGGAAAAGATGGTGAAAATGGATGTGACGGCGAAGATGGATGTGATGGAAAAGATGGTCGTAACGGAAAAGATGGCAAAGATGGGTGTCAAGGGCCAACTGGAGCAAAAGGTGACCATGGTTGTCGTGGTGAAAAAGGTGACACTGGACCAAAAGGTGACCACGGTTGTCGTGGCGAACGCGGCGAAAAAGGTCATACCGGACCAAAGGGCGATACCGGAGATAAGGGTTGTCGTGGTGAACATGGTGAAGATGGCGAAAAAGGTGACACTGGACCAACGGGTGATAAAGGAGACGATGGTTGTCCTGGCGAAGATGGTGCAGATGGTGAAAAAGGTGATACAGGCCCAAAAGGTGATAAAGGAGACGATGGTTGTCGTGGTGAAGATGGCGAAGATGGTGATACCGGACCAAAAGGTGATAAAGGAGACGATGGTTGTCGTGGCGAAGATGGTGAAAAAGGTGACGCTGGACCAAAGGGTGACACTGGACCAAAGGGTGATACCGGACCGAAAGGTGAAACTGGACCAAAAGGCGACACTGGACCAAAAGGTGACACTGGAGCAACTGGACCAAAAGGTGACACTGGAGCAACTGGACCAAAAGGCGAAACTGGAGCAACTGGACCAAAAGGCGACACTGGAGCAACTGGACCAAAAGGCGAAACTGGAGCAACTGGACCAAAAGGTGATACCGGCTCAAAGGGTGATACCGGCTCAAATGGTACAAACGCAATTATAAATTTTGCTGATTTTTACGGATTAATGAGTGGGGTGATTGGTCAAGTTAACGATAATCCAAACACGATAGAACCCGGTAAATCTATAAAATTTCCAAATCCTGCAATAAATCCATATGGTTCTATACAAAGATTATCCGGAACAAGTGCATCTGAATTTGTATTGCCAGCAAAAGGCGTTTTCGAAGTGAGATATGGGGTTACTATTCAAAATACAGGCGAATTAGTAATTGTGTTAAATGGAATAGAATTGCCGATGACGATTGTAGGTAAATCAGGAGGTGGGCAAATTGTAGGCATGGCCATTATTTCAACTCCAGTGGGTGTCCCATCGGTACTAAGTATAAATAACCCATCTACTGCAGTAGCCGGTGGTTTGAAAGTAGATGAAGCAACTGGTGCATTATCTAAACCAGTGTCTTGTCATCTAATCATAAAACAATTGTTTTAATAAAAATATTATATCCAATGCAATAAATTCGATATAATAACACTTAAATAAAAAGCGTATGCATAATGGTATTATCCGGTTTTTTTGTTTTATTCGCCAACATCATTTCAAACCCTTTATTCATATCTTCTAATGAAATCTTTTTTCGAACTTCAATATCTTTACCATATATTCTTCGTCCGTGTGATATCTTCGTATAAGATAACAATAATTCCATATCTCTACCAAAACTAGTAAAATCATTTTTCTTTTCAGTAAACCACTTTTCAGTGATTTTATCTTCATCCTCAAACGACCATTCATTCTCAGCCACCTTCTTTTTGAAAATTTTCATCATTTCACTCGGTGTATATTTATCCATCATAAAACGCCATATAAATCGTGATTCCAAACCACGGTTTGCTCTAAAAAAGGTTTCTTCCAATTCTTCTTTATACCCTGCAATAATTACCATCAAATTATCTTTATGGTCACTCAATGCTTCACAAATTGTATCAATGCATTCTTTCGAATAAATATCACTATTCTCCGAACTAGCTAATGAATATGCTTCATCAATGAATAATACTCCACCTAAACATTCATCAATGACTTTTCTAGTTTTTAATGCAGTTTGACCTAAATAACCAGCAATTAGGTCATTGCGTGTTACTTTTTTGAATACATTATTTTTCAATATACCCAATTTCGAATACATTTCACCGATAATTTTCGCAACTTCCGTTTTACCGGTTCCAGGTTGCCCATAAATAACTGTATGTTTAAACTCACTTACATTTTGCCCCTTATGTAAGCCCTGTATAAAGTATAACATTTGGTCTAATATCGATTTTTTCATCGAATTCATACCTATCATATTATTCAGCTTTATCAATTCATTTTTTACGTTATGTAATGATTTCAAATCAATATTGTATTCTATATCATCGCTATATTCGTTTTCATTAATTATTTTTAATAAATCGGCTATTGTCTTTACTTCTACGTCTATATTTTTTTTCTCTTTTTCTTTTACTATAACATTTATTGAAATATCTATTTCGTATTTTTTTTTCCATATGTCATATGAATTCTTAGTATTCCAAGTGGATTGTGAATATATGCTATAGTAATTTGTACCGGTAAAATTTGTATCAGCAAAATTATTATCAATATAATCATAATTTATCGTATTTAATAAATTCATAAAATCAAGGTATCTGCAATCACGTCTATCTCGTTGTTTATCCAAGAAATCTATGAAATTTCCTGGACTAGAATTCATTATTATGTTTAATTATATATACCACTGTTTTTATTTTGATTACAAAATATATTATTTACATACCATGAAATAAAACAATAATCATAAACAATCTAAAAAATTGAAATTATTAATATATTAATAGGTTGATTATAAACAATCGACAAAATGAATTATCAAATGCAATCGTCTTTTGAATCTTCATATTCTACAAATGTTAATATAAAACCTAAACGAACTATAAAAATTAATAAAAAACCGACAAATGACATTAAGCATCCTCATTCCAAAATAGATGACATTATTTCAAAAACACCAGACACTACAATGCAATTAAAAGAACTTATAAATGAAGAAAGACAAATACACGAACAAATTAACCAAATACATAAAACAATTACAAATGACGAAACGGGCATTTTATCACATCTTGGTAATTACATTGAAGAACCATTTCAATTAATTGAATCATATTTTCAAGGGCAATATCTAGAACGTTTAGTTCGTCACCAAATTGAATCATATAATCATTTCGTAAATTATCAAATACAACGAACGATTCAAATGTTTAATCCTGTAAAAATTCATTCGGACAATGATTATGTAGTGGATAAAGAAAAATATTTATTGGAAATTTTGATTTCGTTTAATAATTTTAAATTATATCCACCACAAATTCACGAAAACAATGGTGCTACCAAAATGATGTTACCACAAGAAGCTAAGTTAAGAAATTTTACTTATGCCTCTGCAATGACAGTTGATTTAAATATTCAATATGTAGTTCGAAATTCTGAAAGTATGGATAATCCAAAAATTATTGAAAAAGTATTACCGAAAATCAATATAGGTAAACTACCTATTATGATAAAATCATCTGTTTGTATTCTAACACAAAATAAACATATTAATTCTCAATATACCGGCGAATGTGCAATGGACTGTGGTGGTTATTTTATAATTAAAGGTTCAGAAAAAACTGTATTAGGTCAAGAACGTGCAGCAGAAAACCGTGTATATTGCTTTGATGGTAAAAATACAACAAAATGGAATTATTTCGCCGAAATAAAATCGGTGCCTGATTTTAAATGCATTTCGCCAAAACAAGTAGAAATGATGATTGCTAGTAAAAATAATGGTTTTGGTAATGGATTATATATTACTATTCCTCGTATCAAAAACCCAATCGAATTATTTGTATTATTTCGTGCTCTTGGGGTAAATTCCGATAAAGAAATTTGTGAATATATTGTGTTAGATATCGAAAATAAAAATAATACGGAAATATTAAAATGCCTACAAGCTTCTATTATTGATGCGAATAAATATATGACACAAGAAGATGCGATTCGCCATATTACAGCATCCGTAGCATATACTCCATTAAATATGGATAAGGAGACTGGCGCTAAGAAAAAACGTGAATTCACCATTGAGGTATTAGACAATGATTTATTTCCACATTGTCAAACCTTACCACAAAAATTATATTTACTCGGTTATATGGCGAAGAAACTTATTCAAACGAGTCTAGGGTGGTTACCTCCTGATGACCGTGATTCATATTTGAATAAACGTATCGAACTCACAGGAACATTATTAAATAATCTGTTTCGTAATTATTTCAATAAATTAGTAAAAGAAATGCAAAAACAAATTGTACGTGAAATAAACACCGGTTCTTGGCGTTCATCGGAAGATTATGAAAACATTATCAATATGACAAATATCTATAAAATTATGAAATCAACCACTATTGAAAACGGCATTAACCGAGCCCTTGCTACTGGTGATTTTAGTATCAAACAATCAAATAGTAGTAAGGTTGGTGTCGCACAAGTTTTAAATCGTTTGACTTATCTTTCAAGTTTAAGTCATTTACGTAGAATCAATACCCCGCTAGAAAAAAGTGGTGAATTAATTGCTCCTCGTAAATTACATAACACGACGTGGGGATTCTTATGTTTAACAGGAGATACTGAAGTTTTGATGTCTGATGGTTTCACAAAAAAACAAATTAAAAATATGATGGACGGGGACTACGTAAATACTGTAAATCCTAATACGTTAATAGATGAACCATCTGATATACATTCATTCTTTTCAAAAATGCCGGATAAACTATTTGAAATAACTACAGATTGTGGTAAAAAAATAAAAGCAACTGCAAATCATCCATTCCTTATTAACAATGATGGTAAGTACGAATGGAAAAATTTGGAAGATTTAAAAATAAATGACAAGGTTATATTACATCATACTACAAAAGATGTTGAACAATATGAAAAGTTACATAACGGTTGTGTAAGTGTTCCTATATTGTCTATAAATGAAATTGAACCCGAATTAGTCTATGATTTTACAACTAGAAGTGATAATCATTCCTTTGTCGCTTCATCATTCGTTACCCATAATTGTCCAGCGGAAACTCCGGAGGGCCAGTCCATTGGTGTAGTCAAAAATATTAGTTATATGACACATATTACTATCCCTACCAATAGTTCATCTCTATATGATTATGTAAAACCCCATTTATTATACGTAGATAAAACACCTGCCAATGAATTATACGGAAAAGTAAAAGTATTTGTAAATGGGTGTTGGTTAGGGGTTGCTGAAAACCCGACTCTATTATATAATGATATGAAAGATAAAAAATACAAAGGCATTATCAACATATACACATCTATTATATTCGATTATAAATTACTCGAAATACGTATATGTAATGATGGTGGAAGACTGACAAGACCTGTATTAAAAGTACGCGATAACAAAGCCTTATTAGATAACTCTATTATAGATATGGTTACTTCCAAAGAAATTTCTTGGAATGATTTATTGACCAATTGTAAATTAAACGAATCGGTGGTTGAATATATTGACCCTGATGAACAAAACCTTTCGATGATTGCTATGAAATGTAAAAATAATTATTTACAAGAAGAAGATTATAAATTTAATTATACCCATTGTGAAATTCATCCTAGTACCATTTTCGGAGTATTAGCATCTTGTATTCCATACCCAGAGCATAATCAAGCTCCAAGAAACACATATCAGTCAGCAATGGCCAAACAAGCTATGGGTGTATTCGCTACGAACTATGACCAACGTATGGATAAAACCGCCTATGTATTAAATTATCCTACTCGACCATTAGTCGATACCCGTATTATGAATATGATTCAATTGAATAAGATTCCATCCGGCACACAAATTCACGTAGCTATTATGTCACATACAGGTTATAATCAAGAAGATAGTGTCTTAGTCAATAAAGGTTCATTAGATAGAGGTTTATTCTTAGCTACTATCTACCATACCGAAAAAGACGAAGATAAAAATATCATTCGTGATGAAATTATCCGTTGTAAGCCCGACCCTACCAAAACAAAAGGTATTAAATTTGGGAATTATGACAAATTAAATACACAAGGGTTCATTCCTGAAAATAGTTTGGTTGAAAATCGGGATGTTATCATTGCGAAAACGATTCCGATTAAAGAAAATCGAAATGACCCTACCAAAACCATTAAATATGAAGACCAAAGTAAAACATTCCGCACCACTGAAGAAACCTATATCGATAAGAATTATACTGGACGTAATGGCGATGGTTATAATTTCGCCAAAGTGCGAGTTCGTACATTAAGAAAACCTGTACTTGGCGATAAATTCAGCTCACGACACGGGCAAAAGGGTACTTGTGGTAATATTATTCCAGAATGTGATATGCCTTTTACAAAAGAAGGTATTCGCCCAGATATTATTATTAATCCACACGCAATTCCTTCTCGTATGACGATTGGACAATTAAAAGAAACCGTATTAGGTAAGGTATTATTAGAATTAGGATTATTTGGAGATGGTACGAGTTTCGGCAATTTGGATGTAAAAACTATCACGGAAGAATTACAAAAACTGGGTTATGAAAGTTATGGTAATGAATTATTATATAATGGTCTAACGGGAGAACAACTCGAAACCAATATATTTATCGGCCCAGTCTTTTATCAAAGATTAAAACATATGGTGAATGATAAACAACATAGTCGTTCTATCGGCCCAATGGTCAATTTAACTAGACAACCGGCTGAAGGCCGTAGTAGAGATGGTGGCTTCAGAATTGGTGAAATGGAACGTGATGTGATGATTGCCCACGGTATGTCAAAATTCTGTCGTGAAAGATTATATGATGTGTCTGATAAATATAGTGTGCACGTATGTAAAAAATGTGGTATGATTGCCTCCTATAATGATGGTAATAAAAATCGTATGTATGCTACTGCCGATTTCACGATTCATTTATGTAAAAATTGTGATAATAAAACCGATTTCGCAAAGGTAGAAATACCCTATGCATATAAGCTAATGTCACAAGAATTACAAACTATCAATATTGTTCCTCGTATAATAACTGAATAAATAATGAATAAATAATATTTTATGTTATCTAATAAAATATTATTTTTTTATGGTATAAGTAAGCAATCATCACTTCCATTAAATCTATCTATATATTCACTATAATTCAATTCTTCCATACAATATTTTTTTATATCAAATTTACTTTCGGTTTTATATTGTGGATAACTTTGACATACAGCGTTATAAAGATACTGTGCATATTTTTCATTATTTTCATATAATATAACAGGTCTATCTTTTTTTAATCTTTCCACCCCCCCTGAAAAGATAAAATTCTCAGAGCCTTGTGCATCACAATGAATATAACCTATATTTTCAATATCTGTCATATCATCTACTTTTATTAACTCAATCGGTTCTCCTTCTTTGCCTAATGATATTCCTCCGAAATTACAATTCAAATCACTTTCTTCATTATATCTTTTTTCTACTATACCTTGTCCTCCATCTAAGTCTATATCATTCATATTTCCTGTACCTGTATAACAAAATACACCTTTATTATATGGTATAATTCGTTCTTCCAAATTATTTTGTTGTATATTTTTAACCAATAATTTAAACATATTCTCTTGAGGTTCAAACACATAACATTTTTTATCTTTACTTAAATAAGATGAGTATACCAATGTACTTGTTCCACAATGACCACCTATTTCTAATATGTTTCTATTTGGATTTATATATTTCTTTAATTTCAATAATGTATCTTCATCCCAATATTCATTTTTTTTAAACGGAATTGATATGAATGCTTCATTTTTATATAATGTCACTAACCCATATCTGCTAGAATATGTTTCTGTATTATCATCTATTAATTCTCGAACGTAAGGTTCTACATTAAACAACATTTTTGTTATTTCCTTATTATAATTAAATGTTGGGTCATTTTTTTGTTCAAAATAAGTTTGCATAGACTTCTTTACATCATCTACTCTTAATACAGTTTCGATTCGTTTACGTTGCATATTATAAAATAAATCCTTTGTATTTAAACAAGGGATAACGCCATATAAACAGTATTCGCTCGACATATAACTATCATTTAAAAATAAACAATATGTTTCATATTTTTGTGCCAATAAACAGTAATCGTTAAAATGATTATATACTGGAATATAAACGTCTGACAAATATATATACTTATATAATTCATTTTCATTTTGAAAAACTGTATTTATTATATCATATTCGATTTGTAAATCATCTAATAATATTTTAAATTCATTATAATATGTGTTCCCTTTATTTTTTAACAATTTAAAATTCATATTTATTTTTCTATTTGTTACGGTTTCGTCAACGATAGGCATTGTTATTATCTCATTATGATAATTATAATTAAAAATACCATCCACTATTTCATTTTCCATTATAGTATAATTTGGAACATTAATGGATTGAACTACCGGCATATAAACAATGACTCGAATGTTATACTGTTGTAATTTTTTTATAGCAAATACTACTCTATCCACCATATTGAGATTTTCATCCATTATATGAACAAATACTATATTTTCATCTTTTTTTGTAATTTTATTTTTCAAACATTCTTTGCTATCCGTTATAATATAATTATTATTTATAAAATTCATTATTTTCATTGGTATAAATTCTACCTTTGTGTTGCTCTGTGAGCTATTAAAACAATATATTTTATCAAAAAAATCATAATCAGAATCTACTATTTTATCATATTCATTTAAATATAATATTTTTTTTGGAGATAATGTTGAATTATATAATATATTTTCTTTAATACAATAATAATTTACTTCACTTACATTATTTACTTTTATGATTTCATTTACATTTTCTTTGGAACATACAAATATTTTATACGATTTCAATTGTTTAAACATACTTTTCCATATTGAAAATAAATAAATATTATTATTTTCCAAATATTCATATATCGTTTGTATATCATTTTTATCATTTTGTATAAATATTATTACGCAATCTATTTCATTATACAATTTCATTTTATTCAATAGTTGTCCATTATAACTATGTATATTATCATTATCAAATATTTCGTCACTTATAAAAAAATGCATTTTTATATAAAATACTTTATTCATTTATTATTTTATTATTTTATATAACTTTTCTTTTACATTATTAAATGTAGTTAATTGGCTAGATATCCAATTTGCTCTTTTTATTTTTATTTCGTCTCTATTCAAATATACCTTTTCGATTTCGTTAAATATAGACTCAGTTGAAGGTAATGTCCAAGTTCCGGATAATCCATAATGTCTTATTTCACTCGAGATTTCTGCTATATTCATTTGAAAATTATGTTCAGCCATTGATAAATAATTACTAGTAATTACATTCGTATTATATAACTGTGCTTCTATAATAGGGACACCAAATCCTTCTGCTTTCGAGCAACATAAATATACATCCGATAATTTATATAATTCAGCCAACTCTTTCTCTGAATATACCCTTTTATTTATAATATATTCATCACTTGACATAGATAAACATTTGATTAATTCTTCAATGGGATATAATTTATCTTTCTCTGATTTTATTACTTCTGAAGTATGTATGTATAATAACGCATTTTTATATTTATCATTGAATTTTTTAAAAGCAATTATACTATTATCAATTGCCTTTCTATTTACCTCTTCTTTTAATTGCGCCACTATTAAAAAAATATACTTTTTTTCAGGCAAATCCCACTTATCACGTATTTCTTGTTTTGATAATTCAATTTCTATTTCCTCTGTTACGTGTGGTAAATATGATATTTTTTTATCAGGAAATTCTTTTTCCAAAATCAATTTGATGGTTGGTGATAAACATATAATGTTTGAAAATGTTTTTAAACCTGAATAATCAAATGTAGAAAAAGGATAATAATGACACGGGTACCAACAATAACTAGGAACTTTAATTTGTTTATCTATATTTTTATAAAATACAAATACATCCCCTAGAAAAAATATTTTATCAATATTGTTTTGTTCTATTATAATATTTATATCTTCTACTGATATTTCACGTGCTTCAGTTTGATATGATAAATAAGTAATTTCTTTTAAAAAATCATCTTCGAATATTTCCATTTTGATATCCTGACTTGTAATTATATCAACATATATTTGTTTTAAATCATCATATGAATACAATTTAGTAAATTCACTATTATTTTCTATTTTTGAATTAAATATCAAATTGTATATTTTATAATCTAGTTCTTTCAACATTTTACATAAATAATACATCTGTTTTGAATAACCACCATTTCGATATAATAACATTTGTGTATTGTTTATTAATAATATTTTTTTCATTTTTTTATTTTTATATATTATTATTTTTATATTTTTTTGATTAGTGTAAAAAAAAAAAAAAAAATATTATTTTTTACTAAGTAAAGTAAAAATGTCTTCTTCAAATTTGAATGATAATAGTAAAATAAAAGATATTCTGGCTCAACAACAATTTAAAGTTATTTCTTTTTCTGGATATAAAAAAACTGAAGTACGAAAACAACTTGTGCAAAACTTATTAAATGGTAAAATAGAACCGGCTTGTTATTGGTGTGCCGAACTTATTTGTGCAGGACATTATACCGATATTTGGGAAAATATACTTCATTATTTTGGAAAACACATTCATTTAGGTAATCCAAAAATAGCGATTTATTTACAAATGCGATTCGAAGTTTTCAAAAATATTATGTCGCAAGGTCATTTCATTAGTGAATTGGATTTACGTAATAACCTGAATATGCGAAAGCTGTTTGCCGAGATTATTAGTACCATCGCTACCTCTAATAAAAAACATAGTTTCGAGGCACTTAAAATCAATCGAGAAGAAGAGTTTGATATGACCCAGATGACCGAACGTTTAAAAGCACCTAATGTAAAATTCATTGAACCTATTTTTAAAAAAGACGATCCCAAAGAACTATTTATCGCTGTAAATGAATTTGCATATAATGTTTCTCAAGAACGTAAAAATATGTTATCTGCGTGTTATTGGATTGAATGGATGGTCGATTTTGATGCTATTTGTAAAAAAAGAAAACAACCTTGTTTTTGTGAAACACGTCCCTTTCTGAAAGTTGAAAAAAAATATTCCAAAGATATTATTTGGATTTTATGTGATGCCTTACTCTATTATGCTTCACTTACTAAAAATGAATTTATTATAAAACTTATGAAAGCCATTATCGATATTTTTTCAATTAAATACACTACTGCGTCTTGTAAAAAACGTCGGTATCTACTTTATTTTGCCGTGGAAATATTATGTGAGCCCGTTCCGATTAATATTGAACTAATGGCGAATAAAGAGATGGTACAAAATGTAGTGGATAAAATAAATAGTGTGTATAAACAAATAAAGAAAAATGAACATAGTCCAAATACGGATTATCTCTTTGCAAATATTGATAAACAAAATACATTTGAACAATCTATGAAAAAAATGGAAATAATGAATTCGATGGACTTTATGAATAAAAAATAATTTATCTGCCGATTATAGATATGTCTAGTGCCGAAGGAAAAGAATTCCGCTGTATGAAGAATTCCGCTGTATGAAGAATAAAAAACAAATAATATTTATTATAATGTAAATAAAAATATTATTTTACTTCAATTGAGCAATACCATTGGTTACATTGGCGACCGAATACCAAAAGTTATCATTATTATCATTTACTTTGATAAAACAACCATCGTCAAATGTAAGTGTTAATGAACCCTCGATTAAATCTGTTGGGTATTGGTATGAAATGCTTATAAACATTCTTTTATCGATTAAATGTCCATCATTATCATATACGAGTTGTGACCCAGTTGCATCTGTATATAAACTTATAAATATTCGTTCGCCTTTTAATATAATAGAATTTATATCAGCGAGTATTTGTTGGTATAGAGTACTATTGATTGTAATCATTATATATTATACTTAAATATAATAATAATTAGAAATAAACTCACTAGAATGAAGAACCAAATGAACCACCTAAAACACTATTAGCCGCCATTGGACCCATCATACTTGGATAATCTTGCATCTGATTTCCTCCTTGCATATGCATTCCTTCCATTACTGAATTTTGTCTAGTGGTAGCCACTGGTGCTGGTGGAAACATTCCTGTTTGCACTTGAGAATTATCTAAATAATCGGCTTGACTTGAGGAATGTTGTGTAATTGGTTGGCTGAAACGTATATTCTTCTTAACATTCACTTTTGCATCACTTGGTCCATTCCATAATTCTAATGCACGGTCAACTAGTATATTCACCTTGATTCCTATTTTTGTTTGAATACTTAATACTATCACTAAAAATGCTAAAATAACATTGGTTAATGTTAAATCTTCATATTTAAATCCACTATATGTTGGTAAATATGTAATCATTCTATGAATTAATATTATTCCACAGAACATTATCACCAATTGTATTAATATTTCTGCTAAAAGTTCTACTGAAGAATTTTCGGTATCAGCTTCTGGAATAAATCTTTGGATTGTCTTATTTAATATAACAATTGGGATTACGCCTAAACAAGCATATTGTACTACATTTAAGATTTCAGCTTTTCCTTCTTCAGTTGTCGAAAATATATGATTAAATAAACTTTTTTTATGTATATCTTTTGTTTCTTGTAAAATATCCATTATCTATAGACTTATATAGATTTTACTTAGAAAATATAATAAAGCTTTCATAATAGTTTATATATTCTAAATGCATCCAGAAACACAATATTTACAACTTATACAGGATATTATAGAAAATGGTTTCACCGAAAATACTCGTAATGGTATAACGAAATCTATTTTCGGCTATTCTATGAAGTTCTCTCTTAAAGATGGAACTATTCCTTTACTTACTACTAAAAAAGTAGCCTGGAAAACTTGTCTTCATGAATTAATCTGGTTTATTAACGGTTCCACCGATAATCGAGAACTTCAAAAAAAAGGTGTTCATATTTGGGATGGTAATTCTACCCGTGAATTCTTAGATTCTAGAGGCCTTGACTATACAGAAGGTGATTTGGGACCTATATATGGTCATCAATGGAGACATTTTAACGCCAAATACGAGAACTTTGATGCCGATTATACGGGTCAAGGTATCGACCAACTTCAAAACATTATCAATGATTTAAAAGACCCTGCAAAACGAAGTTCTCGTCGTCTAATAATGTCTGCTTGGAACCCGTGTCAGTTAGACGAAATGGCTTTACCTCCGTGTCACGTTCTCGTTCAATTCAATGTCCATGGCGGAAACCAATTGAGCTGTGCTTTATATCAACGTTCCAACGATGAGGCGTGTGGCACGAGCCTGAACATCGCATCATATAGTTTCCTTACGCATTTACTAGCCAAACATTGTGGATTAGAACCCCACGAATTTGTATATTTTAAAGGAAACTGTCATCTATACGAAGAACATATTGAACCTATAAAAGAACAATTAAATCGAGAACCATATCCATTTCCAACCGTATCTATTAAACAAATTCGTGAAAATATTAATGACTATACCATCGAAGATTTTGAAATACATAATTATCAACATCATCCACAAATAAAATTTAAGATGGTTGCATAAAAATATATATATAACCATAATATCAAATTCGCACAATTGAACATTTTAAAAAGAACAAAAATAAATTAAAGATTATATTATTGTTTTATATAATGCGAATTAAATTAAGTGAAAAATTTCATGAAGAAAGAGAACAAATATGTATAGAACTTATTAACTTTCTAGAATTAGATGATGATAATTCATTTTTGTTAAACGAATTAGATGATAACATAATAAAGCAAAATAAAATATTAGAAATGAAAGAAAAAATAAAAAAATATTTTACAGTTAGCAATATATCTTCATTCAAACCAAACTTTGAATGTAAAAGACCTTATCTTAATATTGTTAGAAGCATATTAAGACAACAAAATTATAATATAGAAAATATTGACTTTTGGATTAAATATGAAAATGGATTTATGAAAAGAACTATTAAATATAGAATATTTAGGTAAATTAATATTTGTTCGTTAAATTACCTAAAAATAATATCTTTAGATATAATATATAATGGAAAATAAACAATCAACGATTGGAGTATATAAAATATCTAATCTGCTATCGGGTAGATATTATATTGGATATTCATCTAATATAGATAAACGCATCAAAAGACATAAACACGAACTAAAAAATAATTGTCATCATAATATATTTTTACAAAGAGCATATAATTTGGACGGCGAAGATAATTTTCAATATGATATAATTCATTTTTGCGATAATAAAGATGACGCAAAAGAGATTGAATTAAATTATTTAACTGATTTAACCATTCGTGAAAGCTTGTATAACTTACATTATAATAATAGTGGCGGTGACCTAGTAACAAACCATCCAGAAAAGGAAAAAATTAGAGAAAAAATTTTAAAATCTCAACTTGAAACTTTGAGTAAAATGACGTCAAATGAAAGAAAACAAAAATATGGAAAATTAGGTGAAAGAAATGGAATGTATGGTAAAACTCACACGGTTGAAGTTAAACAAAAATTGTCTGAAATGAATAAGGGAAAAGCTTTCTTCAAAGGTTGTAAGCATACAGAAGAAACAAAACAAAAATTGTCTGAAATAAGAAAAAATAAAAATCTTGGCAAAGATAATCATTTTTTCGGAAAACATCATTCAGAAGAAACAAAACAATTGCTTAGAGAAAAAAATAAAGGACAAGTGCCACCAAATAGGCATAAAGTATGTATAGATGGAATAAGTTATGTATCTGTAGCAGAAGCATCCAAACAATTAGGAATATGTAGTCCAACAATACTATGGAGACTTAAATCAAAAAATCCAAAATTCGATGGTTATAAATATGATAACGAAGTAGATAACGCTACGGAATTGCCACAAATTGAATAACGAAACAATATAATATTTATCTTTTCTTATAACCCATTGAACTTATTGGAAAAATAAATAATATTTAACTTTAACTATATAAAAATTTATGTATATATTTTTATATATTATGAGTAACGCCAACGCATCTGCCCGAAAAAGAAGAGCTCCACAATCACTCGAAAATACTCCACCGCCTGCTCCGATTGCTACACGACAAAGTGGTCTTAATAATGCTAACACATCTAACACTGCTTTAACTTTACCACAAGTGATTGCCTTATTTGATTCTAGACTTGTAAAATTAGAAAAATCCGCAAATGAATCGAAAGATGTCGTATCCAATAAAGAATCTGGCGTCGAATTAAATGAAGACATTTTAAATGAAATCAATAGCCGTTTTGAATTATTAGCCGAAGAAATTAGTAATATTAAAGATATTGTTTTAAAACTACAATCATATACCATGGATGTAAATAAAACACTACTTGAAGAAAGAATCAATGTTTTCTCCGATTTAGGCAATACTCAACAATTCACCGATATAGAAAATATTGTTTTAGAAGAAGCTGATAAAAAAATAGAAATGCAAAATAATATATAATATGAAAAATATATAGAATTATATTCTCTTTTTTACTTATATGGCTGATAACAATTTTTTAAACGAAATAAACCGACTCAAAAATGAGTTCTATGCAAACCAACAAAAAAATATGTTTTTCAAATCTAAACAAAAAAATGAATGTGCAAATATAATTTCGAATTCATTCAATATAGAACAACTATTACAACAAACCTTTTATTTAATACCAAATACAAATATTGTTTATATTAATTATGAATTATTCAAAACATTCGTTAATCCTGAAATATACGCTGATGTTATAACTTATATCCGTAATTTATTTACACATTGTATTGATGTGTATGGTAGTTATAATGTACATTTAAATCTGAATTCATTTACTGTATCGGCAGCACAACGTTATAAAGAATTAATATCGTTATATAATACCGAATGTTTAAAGTATAATTCAAAATTGGCTGTAAAGATTGATAATTTTATCATTTATAATACACCCAACGTTATTGAAACTATCGCTAATGTATTAAGCCCGCTTATTGAAACCCACGTAAAAGAAAGAATTATAATACATAATAAAACAGAAAGTGTTAAATTGTTAGATGAATTCCTTAGAAATAATAATATAAAAAATTGAAACTTAAAAAGATTTATATTTACTATAATATAAATATTTTCCTGCAAAATGAATATCATTATTAATAATCAAACCAAAATCGAAATCTTTACCAGTATTTTTCAACATATCAAATTATTTTCAGATAATGTAAATATTATGTTTGAGAAAGAACGCTTATATTTACAAACGATGGATGGTTCTCGTGTATCCATATTCGAATTGTATATGCCGTCCACATGGTTTGATACATACGAAAATAAAAATAACACGAATTTCGTAATTGGTCTCAATTCTACTATGTTATTTAAAATATTAAACACCCACGAGAAAGGACAACTGATGAATATTGTATATGATGCGGATGATGATAAGTTATTGATTCGTTTTCATTGTGATGATAAAAACATTTTCGATAAAAATTTCGAAATACCATTGATTGATATCGATTCCGAATTATTAGGTATTCCCGAATTCGAAAGTCAAGCCGATATTAGTATTCCATCCAATAATTTCGCCACGATTATTAATCAATTGAAAATGTTTGGTGATACGCTAGATATCGATTGCTCCGAAGAAAATATATCATTAATTTCCAATAGTCAAGAATCTGGTAAAATGTCCGTTGAAATTAATATTGACGATTTAGATTCTTTCGCTATCAATGATGGTGAAAAATTAAAATTATCTTTTGCCCTATCTTATTTACATAATATTTGTATGTATAATAAACTATCGAAAAATATCGAAATAAAACTTACTCGTGAATATCCTATGAAAATCACTTATAACTTAATCGAAAATGCAACGATGATATTCTATTTAGCACCCAAAATGAACGATGAAGATGAATAACCGCAGTTTATATTTATATTTCAACATAAATATAAAGTTTTTTTACAATTATCTATATTATGGAAAATAATTGTAAATTCGTATCTAGTCGTGGTATATTAAAATCTACTACATTTCATTCAATATATCCAGTATCTTCGTGCTCCAATGATTTTACGTATTTGATTCATATGCTGAATGATACCAATAAAATGTTCGATGGTATGTCGATCTATATATGTAGTGACCTATTGTATTTTTTCATACAAGAAATATTACCCAAACTCTCTCACCCGTTCTTTTTAGTTTCGGGTGATTCCGATATGATTGTTCCATTGGAATCTTCTACACAAGAATTGTTTTACCAATTAATAAATCATCCATTTCTTATCAAATGGTTTTCACAAAACAATATTATAGCGAATCATCCCAAAATTATACAGTTACCCATTGGATTAGACTATCATACAATTAGTAATAATCCTTATTGTAATTGGAAATTACAGAATGAAGGTAGTTCTCCACTCGAACAAGAAAATATTTTATTGGATATAAAATCATCGATGAAACCCTTTTATGAAAGAAACCCAAAAATCTTTGCTAATTTTTCGATACATAATGATAAATTTCATCAACGAAAAAAAGCTTTTGAAGAAATACCTGAAGATTTAATGGATATACAAATGGAATTTCAACCAAGAACCCTCATATGGGATAAAATATCGGAAACGGCTTTCGTACTTTCTCCTTTTGGTATGGGTATGGATTGTCATAGGACGTGGGAAGCATTAATACTCGGTTCTATACCTATTCTTTGTGATTGTCCTTTTACTCAAATGTTTCATGATTTACCGGTTTTAATCGTAAAAAAATGGTCCGATATAAATGCGAAATTATTAGAGAAAACAATTATTGATTTTCAAAAACGTACATTTAACTATAATAAATTGGATTTGAAATATTGGACGGATATGTTTTCCAAATAAATTATTTTTTTTCTAGGACTACTGTTACATAATAATCTACATCGACTGGTATTTTTTCGATTTTATGACTTTCATAAAATACCCGTTTTGTTTCATCATGGAATGTTGCACCACTCTTTACACGAGTATCATACATATCAAACTTTGGTTTTTTTGCTTTTTTATCACCCGCATTTGCTTCTAATGTTATATTCGTTGTTCCATCTTTGAATAATACGTGTGCTATATGATAGGGAGCTTCATTATTATGTTTTATATCTTTCAATACATATGCATAAGATTCACCAATCGCAGGATTCACACGTTCATTTTTTTCATCTTTATGGTTTGAATCTACTAAATGTGCTATTTTCATATTTTGTTCATCAGAATCGCCAAATAATAACTGCGTACTTTTTTCACGTAAAACACATTCATTGCCTTTATAATTCGGGTCATCAATCGTTAAACCTTCTGCAAATTGCAAACAGTCATTTTTAAAACTTTTACTCACAAATTTATAACATAAATATCCAGGCGGTGCCTTATCATAACATACTTTCAAATATGAATAATTCACAGGAAACGATTTATGTATGAATATTTTTCCGGGCATATCATTTTGTCCTTTTTCATTATAATGAATTTTGAAATTTTTATTACAAGATGTTATATATCCAGCCGGAGATACTTCATATGAACACATTTATTATATATATATTTATGTTATATATAATATTTTCAATTTTTAGACTATCTTGGGTGTAAATGTTTTTATTACATATATTGTATCTTGCTGTCCCGATTGACAATGTATTCCCGACATCGAACCTATTCCGTGTTTCAATATATTATCACTTGCAAATGATGGTATTACTAGATAATCTTCAGGTTTTTCTATGACATAATAATTATGTTCTACATTTGGATGTATAATTCCTCTGATATTATTCAAATTTACATATCTTATCGGTAATCCCAAATGTTGTAGATTAAAATATATAGGGTCTAATATAACTACATGGTTTAATAATGCCCACGTCTGTGGATTTGTCCAATCACTTTCGATTTCACACATACAACCATAAAATACTGAATTATCTTTTAAATTCAAACTCGACATATTATGTAATCGACTTTTATCCACCAAATAAAATCTTCCTCCAAATTTAAATGCTATATTATCTTTTGTATTTTGATTTATAAAATCTATCACATTTACATCTCCTTCTATCGGGTCAAACCCAGTTTCATCTTGACTTATTTCTATGATGCCTGCATCTTCTAATTTATATTCCTTAGGCATATTCAGAGTATCTGGCTCTTCATCTCCGAATTGGTGATACGTTCTCCTATCTACTGATTGTTGTTGTCCTTGTTCTTCGTGTAGTCGTCTTAGTTCTTCTCCTGCATTTATTTGTTCTTGTTGTCTTGATTCTATATTCTCTCTGAATTGTTGTTGGAATTGTTGTTGTCGTTGTTGTAATAATTCCATCTGTACTCGTTGTTGTTCTCGTTGTCTTAATTCCTGTTGTTGTCTAAATTGTTGTTGTCTTCGTTCTTGATATTCCCTTATTTGGGTTTCTTGCGTTGCTACTACCTGTGCTATCTGTTCTTCTGTGATATTCGGGCGATGAGTTTCTGGATTCTCTATATCTACTGGCGATTGTTCTAATTGTGGTAGCGGTATAGGCATTGGTTCTTCTCCATTTTCTTGTATTTGCTGAGGTTCTCCTGGTTCTTCAAATATATTATGTGTTTCATTTATTTGTACGGTTGGCCATCCCCTACGTTTCGCTAATTTATCATAAAAATGGAAAAAATTCATTATTTCCGGCATTAATGATGTAAAATATAATTTCCTTCCTAATATCGGCATATCTTTATGTTCGGTCACTGCGTGCATTATGCCTTGTAAAAACACTTCATATGTGATATTTTTTTGCGGTTCTCTAAATAAATTTGATGTAAAGTTTGATGATGACCATCTAGCCACTCTCAATACATTCTCATAATTATATTCTTCCGACTTCATCCGATTCATAAATGTCGATATTATTAATAAATCACTTATAAAACTTATATAATCTTCATAATTCAATATTCCATCTCCATCATCATCATATAAATTAAATATTATTTGTAACATCCCTTCCAGCGCAGATTCTAATCTTACCTGACTATCATATATCTGTTTTATAAAAGTTTCTTCATAATTATGCGATGACATTATATATATTATATATATAAAATTATATAACAAGATTATTATTTTATTATTATAATACAATAAAATGGACAACAATAATGATGACGAATATATAGCCAAACTTATTGAAGAAGAATTATGGTTGAATGAATTTCAATCCAATGATTCATTTTATAGTCAAAATGATATAGAGTTACATCATAGAATGCAACAAGTTAATGAAGTTGCTGATGAAATTCGACGTGATTATCAAAATCAATTAGAAAAAGAACATTTAGAACAACAAGAAATCGAGCGAATAAAACGAGAACAAGAACAAATAGAACGACGACAAATGATTGAAGAACAAGACCGTATATATAAGGAGATGGTTGAACAAGACCGACTCGCTGAAATAAAACGCAATGAAAAACCAGTTCCTCCTCCCCATTTCATATGTCCTATCACGAATACTATTATTGAAAATCCTTTGTTTGATAGAGAACACAGAATCAATTATGAAAGAAAAGCATTATTAGAATACTTAAATCACAATCAATGTAATCATTTAGGTGAGCCTATCAATAAATCTTGTTTAGAAACCAATTTAACTTTGAAAACCGAAATTGCCCTTTGGAAAAGGGAGAACCCACGATGGAATTCATAACCTTTTCGTTCATAATAAATATAAAACTTTGGTATATTTATTATACAATGAATGTTCTCGTAAATATTATCATTTTTTTGATTGTATTGTTTTTATACATTCATATTACGAATCAATTAAAAAAGAGTGAAGATTTAGAAATTTATGAGATGGACTATTCAACGAATATTCATTTACAAGAAGTATGTGATATAAAACAACCTATGTTATTCAATTATAATTCTATTCATCCAGAATTTTTTGAGAACATTACTTTCGAGAACCTTTTAGAACAAGGTTCTCACGATATTAAAATAAAAGATATAAATGATTATTGGGTAGAAGACATTGTTGCCGTTGATTATGTGGTATTACCTTTTCAAAGTTCTCAAAATCTTATGAAAACCGATACAAAATCCAAATACTTTTCTGAGAACAATCCAGATTTTATTCAAGATTCTGGTTTTATTGCCGATTTCAAGGAAAATGATGATTATTTAAAACCCGCTTTTACAATGTTCTCGAAATATGATATATTATTAGGTTCTAAAAATAATATAACGCCGCTTCGTTATCATACCAATTATCGATATTTTTTAGCAGTAAACTCGGGTAAAATAACCATCAAATTAACCCCCTGGAAATCCAGTAAATATTTACATCCTATCAAAGATTTCGAGAACTATGAATTTCGTTCTCCCATCAATGTTTGGAATCCACAAAAACAATATCAAAATGATATTGATAAACTCAAATTTTTGGAATTTACAGTACAACCCGGTTATATCATATATATTCCACCTTTTTGGTGGTATTCTATCAAGTTCTCAAATAATTCAGATTCTTTAGTTTCGGCATTTACATATAATTCTGTTATGAACTGTGTATCGAATATACCCAACTATGGATTATATTATTTACAACAAGCCAATATTACAAAAAAAGTAACCAAGACTTTGGAAATAAATTCCGAAGATAAAACGGAAATCGAGAACATTATATAGTTTTATTTACCACTATTTCTTTGAGAACATTTCTCTTTATTTTTTCAAAGAACTTTTCATCTTCTTCATTTGATGCACCACCTAATGCTGATTTATAATATTTTCTATACTCTATGTTCTCGTTGGAATCCAATGTAACACAATCTGGATGTTCTTCCTTCCATTTAACCAACTGTTGTAAATTTTTATTAGCTACTTGATTCACTACGTTACGAAACTTGGTCTTTTTATCATCTTCTTTTTCCCATACATTATCATCTTTTATATATATTGTTTCTCTTTTTGAGTCCGTACAATGAACTGGACGTTTAGACGTATCTACGCTTTTTAATTTTTTTACAATGATTCGAGTAATACCTTCTATAAATCCTAATTTCCCTGTATTTTCAAAATCTTCACTTGTTAATTGGAGTGAATTCACAAAATCTGTAATATTCATTGCATCCTTACACGTTTCGTTAAGAAAAAAATGTAGATTGAATTGTTGATTCGTGGTATTATTCGTGTTATTATTATTGGTTGTATGATTTGTTATAGTCTGATTTTTTGATAATTCAACTATTTGTTTATTTTGTTCTATAATTGTATTCTGTAATTCACTTGTTTTTTGTATAAAAACATTTTGTAATTCTTTATTTTGTTTTATAAATTCTAATATAACATCAGTTGTTATATTTGCTGGTTCTTCTTTTATTTTCTCTGGTTCTACCTTTATTTTCTCTGGTTCTACGTCAGATATTATACATTTCTTTTTATGTTTCCATAAACCACTATTATTTATAAAATCTTTATTACACTTATTACAACAATATAATTTTGTTTTATTTATAGCATTTTGGTTTGCTTTATTTTGGTGTTTATTGCTATTGAGATGCATTTGAAAATTATATTTTCTATCACATTTATATTCACATATTTCACAATAATACTCATCTTTTGCTAAATTAGCATTTCCATTTATTTCTAAATTAGTATTTTTTTCAACCTTTTTTTTATTGCATCTAGTTTGATTTAAATTGTCTTCATTTATATCACACGCTTTACTCTGAGTAATATTATATGTGTTTTTTTTATTGCTATTTACTAATTTAACTATTTCCATTTTTATATATAATGGAAATAAAAAATTAGTAAAGTAGCACCGCAATTTTTTATTGTTTTAATGATACATAAAAGTATTTAACTTGGACATTTTTATTTACTAACTTTTGATTTCCATTTTTTGGTTACGTAACAAAAATATTTATGAAATATTTATTTTTATATACATATATAGTAACAAATTATTTATGCGAATTTTTACTAATTTATGGGTTTCCAAACTGGAAATTTCGTTGTTTTTTACGTCACCAAAATGTATTATAATAAAACATTTTATATTAGCATATACGGTTTCAAAATGATAAATATATTATTTTACTAGAAATTATTTCCATTTTTTCTAGTAATTGGAAATCCTGTTTTTAGTAACTTTTTTATAAAAAATATGCTAACGATTTTTGAATGATTTTTTTAGGATTTACTGCATTATGATTTAAACCGGTTTTTCAATATTTTCCAAATATTTCTTAAAAGGATTTTGGAAAAAAGGACATTTATAAATGTCCTTTTTTACATGACCCCTCCGACTTTTTTTTGGGAATTTTTTTCGAGTATGATAGAACTTTTTCTCTTAGATTGATATATTTTTATCTACTACATAGTAGATGATTCAATAATTTGATAAAAAGTATTTAATCTTATTATTAAATACTTTTATACAGATTTGTCTACGACTATTTCTTTGAGAACATTTCGTTTTATTTTTTCAAAGAATTTTTCATCTTCTTCATTGGATGCACCTCCTAATGCTGCCTTATAATATTTTCTATATTCGATGTTGTCTTTAGAATCCAATGTGATACAATCAGGATGTTCTTCCTTCCATTTATTCAATTGTTGTAAGTTCTTATTTGCTATTTGATTAACAACCTTCTTAAATTTGGTTTTATCTTCGCTATCCTTATTCCATACATTATCATCTTTTATATAAAGAGTTTCCCTCTTTGCATCGGTACAATGCAGTGGTCGTTTTGTAGTATCCACATTATTCAGACGATTAATAAAAATTTGAGTGATTCCTTCTATAAATCCTACTTTCCCAGTGTTCTCGAAATCTTTCGTAGTTAATTGTAATGAATTTATAAAATCAGTTATATTCATCGCATCTTTACAAGTCTCATTTAAGAATACTTGGAGATTGAATTGATTATTCGTGGTATTATTTGTTGTATTATGTATCACAGATTGATTTTTTGACAATTCAATAATTTTATTATTTTGTTCTATCACTGTATTTTGAAATTCACTTGTTTTTTCCATAAACGTATTTTGTAATTCTTTATTTTGTTCAATTAAGAATTGTTGTATATCTTTACTTTGTTTAATAAACTCTATAAATATTTTGCTTGATATTATTTTATTATGTTCATTCGATAAATTACTATTTATTTGTTCATTGCAAGAATATGTACATTTTTTTCTATGCTTCCATAGCCCACTTGCATTTATAAAATGTTTATTACAATTATTACATACTTTATGTACATCTTTACATAATTCATTATTTAACCGTCTATGTTTTATCGTATTTTCGTGTTTTTCATATTCGCTCTTCTTCATAGTAGTGTAATTACATTTCATACAATGAAATTTTTCGAAATCATTAGGAGATTTTTGTATTTCCAAGTAATTTCCTTTATCTCTCTTTTTATGTTTCAGTGTCAAAATATGATTTTCATAATCGCGTTTATATGATGTAATATAGTTACATAAATTACATATATATTTATTGTCTAATATAGGAGATTTTTTTATTTCCATTTTGGATATATTATGGAACTAAAAAAATCTCCTAAATATAACTACTTAAAAAACGAAAAACGTTATGCAAACAACATTTTTTATGAAAAAATAGAATTTACTGCATTTACGTCACAAATGATTTTTTCACAATTTTCCAAATATTCTTTAAAAGGATTTCTGAAAATTGGACATTTATAAATGTCCTTTTTTACATGACCCCTCCGACTTTTTTTTGGGAATTTTTTTCGAGTATGATAGAACTTCTATGAATAAAAGGAATCAATATTCTTCTACTATAATGTAGACGAAACGATACTTTCATATAAAAATATTTACCAATCCCAACGAATAAATTATTTTGTAAAATTGATTTGTAGATAAAACTTATTATATATTTATAAGTTATAACAATGAATTACGGAGCATTTAATAATGATAATCAATTACCAATAAAAATCACCGATGAACCCAAGAATAAAGTCCAAACCAATTTGGCTTTATTTATAGAATCTATTAATGGAGCATTCCGGAAAGATAAAAAATATTTATATGGGTTAGTCGTCGGATTATTGTTTATCTTCACCTTACCATTTAATATATCATTTATTATGACAAATAATAATGGTTCAACCAATACAAATCTAGTTGAAGTCGTAAATCAACCTATCATATCCACAATGAAAACCAGCACAAGTAAGCCCACTTCATATCCTACATATTTAAATACGGATGATGATACTTACACTGATTATTATGACCAATTCGATTTAAGATTCACCACTTATCGTGATGGTTATGATGAATTGTCTTATTTCCTACCAAATGCGAGTGAAATTTATACATATAAAATATTAAAACCATATACTGGGGTAGTAGAACCTTATGCGGATATGTGGATAACGATTACTGCGACAGGCGATGATGATTCTAGTAAACAATATAAACATAAATATACCATATGTGATGAAGACAATAATTGCGATGAAGGCGATATAAGTGATTCGTCGTTTAATTATGATTGTGACCCGCTAAATGATGAATATACAATAACCGTGAAACAATATAATCCATTCAATGGTGAATATACAGGTAGAACGAGTGAAGGAAAATTATTATGTATGTATGTTAGACGTGAATTTAGGGCATTGACGGATGACGATTTAACGAAAACAATGGATGCAATGTATACTATGTGGAGTACGTTAGAAGAAGATGGGAAGTTAATATATGGTGATAATTATCACGATTATATATATTTATTGGAATATCACTATTTTAATGCGGCGTGGAAAGATGCTGACCACGTACACGAAGGCAATGGTTTCTTAGCACAGCATATAAAAATGACGAATATATTTGAAAAAGCAATGCAATCAGTAGAACCATCGATTTCCTTACCTTATTGGGATTATACAATAGAAACAGCATATGGAATAAGTGTATGGGAATCACCAATGTTTCAAGAAAACACATTTGGCTCATTAGCTTTGCCTAACAATCTGACGTGGGGGTGGTTATATGAAAGTAATAGTATAGATGATGGTAGAATACCCGATGGGCGTTGGACTGATGTAATGTCGGATGAAAATACCAAATATGATGAGTTATATTCGGCTTATGGATATATGCGAGCACCATGGAATATTAATCCATCCAAATATATTACCCGATATGTTTCGGTAGATAAAGATTTACCCAAATGTGATTCACATTATAAAATGTTAGAATATAGTGAAATCGAAGACTTTTTACAACAAATACCATATGCTCCACACGCATCTACACACGGCGTAGTAGGTGGTGTATTTGGATGTGATGCAATGAATGAATTACGAGAAAAAGGTTATATCATTGATATAGATGGGCAATTGAATTTATGTAAGAATTGGATATTTTATTTGAAGGAATTATATCGTGCGGATGTATTATATCCACCGACGGATTGTTCCAATACGGATGAAAATGGTGAATATTCGATAGAAAAGGATGACATATCGTGTAAATATGAATGTAGCCAGGAACGAATGGGAGTATTATCATTAATGTTGGAACATAGTATATTGAATAGTGATTATGACTGTGTTCCTGTGGATGATATGCCGGATGGAGGTTGGGATGCGTGGATAGAATTTATATGTCAAGGGGATGGAAGTAAGGTATTTGGCGGAGACCATTTAGAATCGGCATCACCGGCAGACCCATCGTTTTGGCCAATCCATCCAACTACGGAAAGATTATTACAAGTAAAATATATGTCGGGTGGTTTTACCACGGATGAATGGCCATCGGATGCATCGAATGAATATGTATGTAATAAAGTATCGTGTTATAATTCGGCAACAGATGATTTTGATATATCGGAAGAATGTTGTTATGGCCATTATCAATACGACCAAATGTATGATGCTACGAACAATGATAGAATGACCAAAGTCGGGCCGACGAATAATGATATACATGAATGGACGAATCCGACGAAAAGCTATTATGCAATGCCGTATATATATGATGGATTTACGTGGGACCATTGTTTAGAAATGGATATAGATATGGATGAATTGATAACGGAATTATATAAAAAAAATGTGTTTAATGTATCGACACCGGATTCGGAAAAAGGATGGTAAAAGGGGGTTTGCCCGACAGTGAAAGGGGTTTTGCCCGATAGTCAAAAAACGATAAGAAAAATCGAGTAAATACTTTTTTCTCCCGATACAATATAGAATGTTGAAGTGGGTAAAAGAATTATTAGTATCGACAATTGTATTATTGATATTAGATTTTAGTTATATAGCAATAAATCTACGTGCGTTCCAAGACCAAGTAACTACTGTGCAAAGAGTAGTTATGCAATTTAGACCAGCACCAGCCGTTATCACATATATATTGATGATATTTGCATTGAATTATTTTATTCTTAAGAACAATCGTTCGATAATGGAGGCTTTTTCGTTAGGTTTAGTGATTATTGGAGTATATGAAACAACCAATTATTCGATGTTTAAAAAATGGAATCCATATTTAGTAGTTATGGATACATTATGGGGAGGAATATTATTTGCCACAACAACGGCAGTTACGTATAATGTGCTATAGGTTTTTTACTTTTTACTTTTTTCACATTGATATTGACACCATATTTTTTACAAAAATCTTTGATTGATAATTGTACATCGTTATAATTACCAATATTTACGACTTGAATGGATAAAGGTTGTTCATCGGTTTCATAATTATATAAATTATGAAATTCTTCTTCGAGGTCTTCATTCTCGAATTCAATGGTTTTTTTATCGTGGTTTTGGGAACCTTTAAATTGTTGAACTCGAAATTCCCAGATAGGAGAACTATATGCATAATAAAGCCAGTTCGATAAGTATTGTGATTGAACTTGAAAGGGTGTCGTTTTGAATAATTCTTTGACTTCATTACGGAGTTTATATTTACAGCATTTTTGTAGCATAAAACGAGATTGATGGGGAACGTGAATCAGATTTTCATAAGGTTTGGTATCAATCATAGTGATTAAATATTTACCGGGTGTTGGTTGAGAAGGAATGGTGGTATCGCATTTGATAGAGAAATATTGTTCCATAAATACAGAGAGATTATAAGGACGAATGGCCATATTCCAAATCATTACACCGAGAATCCAGTGTTTATTATTATCGTTTTCGTATTCAGTAAATAAGCGGAGAATATAATTGTTGAATTTTGTGGTATTACAAGATAAATATAATTTTTCGTGGATATTGACGATGTATTGTACAGATTCATAGGTAAATCCGGAATAATAGAGTTCATATCCCCAGAATAAAGCTTCTCTTACATTATGTTCGAGAAGAGCGAGTAATAAGGAGTGACAAACTTGTTCTTTGGGGTATAAATAGCGGGTAAAGATTAATTCACTGAACTCGTCTTCTTGAGGAGGGTTGGGAGTAAATGTATTTTCTAGAGGTTGTTCGGTCATTTTGATAATATAATAATAAAATTCTATTTATTATTATTGGTGTTCAATTTTATTTGTCAATATTCTAATTACGATTTTTACGAGATTTATGCTTACGAATGGTTTTTCTGGCGTATTTTTTGGATTTAGATTTTGTTTTACGATTACCTCCAAATCCGAATATCGATAAAGTATTGGAATTTTTTACTGTTTTAGATTTAGCAACCGCGTTTTTACATTCATCAGCATTATCTAATTTAAATACTAACCATCTTCCTTTAAATGAATCATTATTTGACTTGTTTCTGTAATTATTTAAATATTGTTCTGTTTCGTCTTTATTTAATAAATATTGACCAGGGCTTATTAACAGTTCTTTATTAACTCTCAAAGGCGCTTCGTCATTATGAGCAATTGTTATATTTTCATCTGTAATGTCAATGAAACGAATATTGCCTTTGTTATTAACTATACAATTCCCGATAAAAAATCCTTCGATATTATTACCGTTTATCGCAAATAAGATATACTTATGTGGAGTAGTACCACCCATTTTATTGTATATTTTATCTGGATTTGCTCCTATATTGTATTTATCATTAGTTCCAAAAATGGTGAATTGACCATTTTTGTTAATTACAATACTTCTGCCGAAATTATCAACTGAAACAGCATTATCTATGTTAGTAGATTTATTAATTATGTCATTATAAGCACTTTGTAAATTTCGATTATTAGAGTAATTATTAAAGTCACATTGATTAGCTCGAACCATTTTTCCAAGAAATGCACTAACAATGTAACTACCTTCACCATATTTATAAAAATTATATAGGTAGTTTTTACGATTAACCTCGGTTAAATTAAATCGTTTCAATTCTAATTTGTCTTCATCGTTTGTATCCGAGTTAGACGCAATGTTTTTTCAGTGCTTGATACAGAGTTTGACCTAGTACTTGGTGCAGTGCTAACTGTATCACCAGTATTTGACCTATTTCTATCAACATTTGTTTTATTCATTAAATGATTTATATATTATATCTATAAAAAAATTGAAAAATAGGAAAGATATAATATATAGCCTAAAAGACAAATGACACCCCTTTTAATAGAACACATAAAAAACGATGATATAGAAAATGTAAAAGAAATAGTAGAAAAAAATCCAGAATTAATCAATGAAGTAGATGAATATAATATAAGTCCGCTTATGTATGCCGTTTCTGCCTATCATAAACCAAATATAGAAATGGTAAAATATTTATTAGAAAAAGGAGGAAACGTAAATCATAAAAACCGTGCGGGGGTTACTCCAATACATTACGCTATGGGTAATAAAAAAGACAATAATATAATAAAATTATTATTAGATTATGGTGCAGATGTCTATGCAATAAATGACATAGGTGGAACAGTAGAAAATTATGGAATAATATGGGAAAATGAAGAAGGATTGGATATCATTCGTGAATACAAAGCCATCAGTTTATAATAAATCATTAGAATCATCAGTAAAGGAATGAATAAAGCGTTTATAAAAACTTTTATATGTATTTTGTAATTTATCGAATTTCATATTGAATTTACCATCCATGGCATCAAAGGCAATGGATTCGACCACCGCTTTATCTTGTAACATTGTTTTCAACATAGTATTACGAGTCAAAGCATCACCAAACTTATTTTCCCAAAAATTACGATATGTTTTCACGAATAATTTACTTTTTTTATCACCGATGGGTAAAGCGAAAGTAATAACGGTACTGACATACTCACCGAAAATAACACGTGCGACTGTGGTATGGGGTAAAATGAATTCGTTTTCGATAGTAAGGTTGGTAACACCAAAAGCTTTTCTGGCGATAGAATCTTCACCTGCTTCATATAAATAGGTACTTTTATAATGATTGGGGCCAACCAATTTGGGAGGGTCTTCTCGAGTTGGATTGGGACGATTAATATTTCCAAAAGAATGTACAAAAGCGATATGCATAATATCGAGTGAATTTTCACTTAATATACGTGAATAACAATTATATTTCATATCGAGATGAACAACGGAACAATTTTGAGCGACTTCGGGTTCCACGTAAATATTATCATATTCGGGTGGTCTTTGCACAGTGATATTTTCCGAAAGATTAAAATAATGAGTGTTCAAATAAACCCAACCATTTTTTTCGATGGTATCATATTTGGAGACATCATAGATAGGTGATGGTTGAAAGCAAATACCGGGGACTTTCGTAAGAGTACCATTTTCGTTGAATTCATAGCCGTGATAAGGGCAAACCACGTGGTCATTGCAAATTTTACCGGAGGATAATGCGGCACCCTTATGAGGACAGGCATCATCGAGTGCAATAAATTTACTATCATCATTTTTCCATAATACATAATTACGGTTCCAAATTTGAATTTTATACGGTTTATTGCGAAGAAAATCTTTAGAAGCACCTACTACATACCATTGTAAATCATATTTGGTTTGTTCGGTGAGTTCTTTATAATTTAATTTTGGGAATTCAATGAGTTTGGAGGAAGGAAGCGAGTTTTTATCAGAAAACATTTTCGTGAGAGATGGAGATAGAGATACCACATTTGTAAATAGAAGATGTGAAATATAAATTAAACTGATGAATAGTGTTTTCATTTAGTGAATATAATAAATTATCTTTAAGTTATATATATAATTTTAATTTATGAATCGAAAAAACGGAAAACAAGAAAAAAAATCAAGAAAGAATTGTAAGAAAGGAGGAACGAAAGTGGGAGGAACGAAAGTGGGAGGAACGAAAGTGGGAGGAGGAACCAGAAAAATGAAGCCTATGCCTAATAATAAGGATAAATCACATATGGTAAAAATATTTTTAGAAATATTGAATATGGTGAAGTTATATCATTGGAAAACACATTCATATTCCCAACATAAAGCGACAGATGAGCTATATTCGAAATTGAATGAACATATAGATGAATTCGTGGAAGTATTATTAGGAAAAGATGGTCAAAGAATTAAGATGATGGAAAAAAGAATCGAATTAATCGACCCCAATAATATAAAAGATTTTAAATCGCGTATATATGATTATCGCACATTTTTAACCGAATTCAATATGCATTTCGATAGTAAGCGTGATAGTGATTTATTGAGTTTACGAGACCAATTATTAGCAGATATTAATCAGTTTTTATATTTATTGACATTGACTGCATAACAAGATAACATCCCATACAATCCAGGTAATACATTTAATCCTTGAGGGTATCTGCCGTGTATTTGAGAATAATATAATGATGAAATACGACCTCTTTGTTTACAAATATTTATTCGTTTTAATAAGACATTTTTCCAGTGGCGTTGTATAATACGTAACCAAAAAGTTTTTTTAATAATGGTGTAGGTATCATTGGGTAAAATTTGTAGTTGCATAATATCGATACACGGATTATTTACATAGATAATACTGAATTCAGATAGATAAGTAAGGATGGATTGAAATGGGTGTTTGAAGAATATTTTGGACGAAATGGTATTTAATAAGAGGAAATAGTGTTCGGGGCGAATAAGCTTACAGATACCGATATAATAATGATTCTGTTGTTTGGGAATATCGACGGTTTCGGCATAGAATTCTTCATATAGGTAATCTTCATCGGAATCATATTCGTTTTCACTAGGTGCGTTGTCAGAGTCGAAGTCATAAGGCATTTTCAAATCATAAAGGCATATTTTAGATTGTTTACGTTAGATTTGGAATGAGAAAATTCAATTTTATAGTAAAGGAAAAAGTATAATAGATATATATAATGTTAGGTAAAAACGAAGCATTTATTCAAGATACGCCAAAAGATAAAAAAGAACAAAAAGAGAACCCAGTACAATATTATGTAAAGTTCTCCTTTATGATTACGTATGTATTATTGATGACCACTGCTACGATTACTTTTATAGAAGCCATCCGAACACCTATACCCCAAGTTCGTCATGTTCTCAATTTAGAGACTTGTATTTCAGTAGTGGCCGGATATTTTTATTCTATATTCATAGGAAAAATAGAAGAGTATGGAAAGGCCGATAAAGTGATAGATTGGGCGGATATTAGTCAAACCAGATATATAGATTGGGCGATAACCACGCCCATGATGTTATTAACATTATGTATTGTATTGGGTATGAATACCAACACTCGTATCGATATTACCACAATGTTATCAATTATTGTATTGAATTATTTTATGTTATATGTGGGATATTTAGGTGAGAATAAAAAAATGGATAGATTTACAGCGATGATGATAGGTTTCATTGGATTTATAGCAATGTTCGGAATTATTTTTATGAAATTTGTGGCTCCAAAATTTGTGATAGATAATTATATATTATATGGAATGTATTTATCAGTATGGAGTGTGTATGGTATTGCATATATGTTTAATGAAGAATATAAGAATATAACAATGAATATATTGGATTGCACAGCGAAATGTTTGATTGGATTAGGATTATGGGTCTATTATACAAAATTAATCAAACTTTATTAATTTAGACATAAAGACTTTGTGAAGTGGTAATATATTTTAATACGAGACCCTCAATTTGAGATAATTTATGTAAGAGTTCGATTTGTCCGATTTGCTCACATACATTGGCTAGTTCTCTAGCAATAGTAACGATTTTCAACATACCTTTATTAAAATCCCCCACCGAAATGGATTTTTCAGCAATATCGTTTTGAATGAAATATTTACATTCGTATTCATCCGTGCAATCACACCATTTCATTGCGAAATCGATGATATCGAAAATGAGAGAATTTTCATATCGAATACCCGTATTGATTCCGACTTCGTATTCTTTATTTTGATAGTATATATACATATTCTGAACTTCTTTTAGTTTACTTTGTAGGAAAGCGTCTTCGGAATGAGGAACCGTAAATTTTTCATCATCCGGAATTTTAATATCTGTGTAACAAGAGAATAAACCCACCAATTGCTTTATAGAAAAGTCTATAAAATAATTATTATGAACCATAAATTTGGATATGATGAGCGGATGTACTTCAGCGATTCCGGAAGCAATGGTTCCCAAATCAGTAAAAGAATAATGGCGGGTATCGTCTATTCTGGATATAAAGCCTTCATCCACTAAAATATCGGTAATATATCTCGTTTTCGTTTCGATATAGGATTCCAAATATTTTAGATTATCACATTGTTTTAAATAGTCGTCTTCTAGTGCTAGAAGTTCTCTTACCTTTTTCATATCATCGTTGAGGCTTCGATATTGGTCTTGTATAGATTTCATCTCACGTTCAGCTTCTTTGCGTTTTTTGTTCTGTAACATTTTGATTGAATCTTCTAATTTTTTATATTGGATACAGGTGTCATATGGGGTTCTGATACTTTGTATAGTTATACGTTTATTATTTATTTTTTCTGATATAGTATCAATATCGATACGTTTTTGGTTCAATGATTTTATCAGCTGATATTGAACCATCGATTTTTCGGAGAAGTGATGAAAATCGGTGGTTTGCCCATTTTTAATAAGATTGAGAATGACTGGATATGAGATATGGAATTTCGAAACTAGTTGCTGTGGTTTCCCGGAAAGGATTTGTTTATATTCGGACATAGTGGGAAGTTGAAATAGATTATTGAGATGAATAACATTACCGATGGTATCAATTGACCGACGACCAGCTCTACCCGCCATCTGAGTATATTCGTGTGCGTATAAATATCTAGAATTATTACCATCGAATTTGGTAAGACTCGTAAAGATAGCGGTACGAATAGGGCAGTCGAGACCGATAGAGAAACTTTCAGTAGCAAATAAGAGTTTAATATATTTTTTAGAAATCATAAGTTCGACGATTTCTCTTAAGATAGATTGCATACCAGAGTGATGAATGCCGATACCTTTTTCAAGTAATGATACGAGAGAGTTGTATTCTGGTAATTCGAGGTATTCTTGGAAATTAGGTAATTTACGAATAATTTGTTCGCATTCACGGCGAATGGTATAAGGTATTTTGCTATCGAATTCTAGTAAGTTGGTGGTGATTTCTTTTGCATATAGTTCAACGTTTTTTCTAGAGAATACGAAAGCAATGGCGGGTAACATATCTTTATCACGTAGATGAAGAAGACAATTATTTAAGACGTGTGAGCGTTTCATAAAGGTTTGTTTCATTTCGAAGAATTTAATAACTTTTGATACGGTTTGAAGATTTGTTTCATTGAATTTATTATTTGCACTATTGAGTTCTATAAATGTATTGGTATTATCACGAATGAATTTTTCGAGTTCTTTATCTTTGAGGCCTTTGAAAGAAGCTTCGGTGGTGGTTAAGTAAGCATAATGAGTGAGAGGAACAACGCGGTGGGTGGAGGAAGCTAGATAGACAATTTTATTTTCATTATCGCTAGAATCTTTACCAAATCGGCCAGATTCAATCCATTTTGCAAATCCCTCCGGATTATCGATGGTGGCGGATAACATAACGAGTTGAATATTTGGCGGTAGCATCATTAGTGTTTTTTCATAGTTTTTACCACGTTCCAAGTCATTAATATAATGCACCTCATCAATAATAACACACGCCAATTCATTTTCGATGTTGATATTAAAATCTAAATTCGCTTGATTTTTTAAACAGTCGTTTTTATCATAACTGAAAAGAAAGTTCATTAATATTTCAGTAGTACAAATAACAACATCGGCATCGGAATTACAGGCAATATCACCGGTTCTTAATCCGAATTTGATATGAGGATATTTATTAGTGAATTCATAATATTTTTGATTGGAAAGGGCTTTTATAGGAGAACAATAGAATAATTTTTTACCTTTATTTACAAAATACTGAATCGCAAATTCCGCCGGAAGAGTTTTACCAGAACCTGTATGTGCAGTGATTAATGCATTATTACCTTCCACGATGGCTTCAATTGCGTGTTTTTGAAAAGGACTGAGTTCGTATGGGAAAACATCGAAATGTTCCTTATAGGTTGCTTCGTTTTCAGAAGGGTAATCGGTAGAGCAAATTTTGACCATTTTGTTAGGATTATATGAGAGCTGATTATAATAATGGGTAAAGGGAAATCACGAATCAATTTTGTAAGCGAAGCGACAAACGAAGTGAAAAGCGAAGTGAAAAGCGAAGTGAAAATCATCGCGGAACAAAACGAAGTAAGAAACCCAATATAGTTACCGAAAAATTGAATTTTTGATAAATATATAAAAAGAACCCAATATATATCGTATTATAATGTCTTCCAAAGAAGGTGATACCGAATTAATTTGTGCAGTGCGTGAATATGATTATAATAAAGTTGAACAATTAATAAACGAAGGTCAAATATATATAAACGAAAAAGGACGTTGGGGCAATACAGCATTACATTATGCCTATAATCGCGGAAATATAAAAATCATATTATTATTATTGAAGAATGGAGCAAATCCGTATATTCCGCACGATTATGGAAAAACTCCAGAAGAATATTCATTTATAGCAACGGGTACATATCAAAAATACGAATATGAAATAGAAGGAGCAAAATCAGAATATATAAAAAGTGTTGATATAACGCCTCTACAAAGAATGATAAATATATTCGTGATGTTATTATATCAAATATTTATAGTAATGTCATTTACAGCGGGTTCTAAAAATAAATTTATAAAAAATTATAATATAAAGCAAATTATGAGTGGAATGACAAGTGATTTATACAAGTGAAGATTTGAATCCGCACCCCTTGGGGGGTGATATGGTTCAAACTGTGACTGGTAACTTAGTTGTAATTTAATCCGCAGAGCTGATTAAATTTCAATGGTGTATATAAATAAAAAAATATGTACAATAATACTTTTTTATTTTCGAGTTCTTAATTTATTCAGAGTATTGGAGTATTTGATGAGTCTACAATTATAAGTTTTACTAATATCGGCAAAGCATTCGTTAGCATATTCAACTATAGGGTCAATCTCATATAGAATGGAGGTATCTAATGTATCGTGTAGATGTAAATGTTCCCCAAAACGAAGGATTATATCGCTTACTGTATTGATAAGTAGAGTATAGATATTATTGATTTCAGTATTTTTTAGATTACTTTTTTCACACTGTTGTAATTTAGTTTTGAAAACATTTTCATCGATGACTTTACGTAAATAATCGATGCGAAGCTGTTGATTTTTTTGTACATAGGTTCGTTGTTGAGTTTGCTGTGGGTCTAATTCAACAAATCGCATATGTATTATATTTCGGATTATGGAACCAGTCATATCACTACTTGGCTTACATAGCCAATGGTTATGGTATTTAGTAAGGAGTGTAGTACGAATATCTTCATATACACGGTGGGTTAAATGGTGGTGACCGCCGCAAGGAATATCACCGGGGTTACGAGGCACTTCACTACCATTTCTACGTAGCCATTCGAAATAATGTGGATTATGTACGACTTGTTCGATTCTACCTGTACGCCAATTGAAGGCGGTATGACACTGGGTACACCACATCTGATCGCATCCGTCAATTTTAAAAATCCCCGTACGGCAATTAGGACAAGGTTTGGTATCATTGGCTAGAAGCCGAGCAGTAGCAACATTATCTGGATTACACGTATGTTCGACATCACGAGTAAGGCCTTTTACTTCGTGACATTCAGGACAAGCCCATTTTTGACAAATACCACATTTCCATTGAGTGCTAAGAAAGCCACGGCAATCTGAATCGGGACAAGCACGAACGAATTCCGCACGTGGAGCAGGAGCATTACGGTTTCTATCTAGATTACGTATATCAGCTTCTAGTTCTCTACGACGAATATACATTTGATGTATTTCATCATCGAGTTCTCGAACCCTACCACGAATCTCATCCTGTTTTATCATATTTTCAACGATGGGTTGAGTAGCAGGTAATAAAGCTTTTTCTTGTTCAAATAATAATTGTTCTCGATGTTTTTTGAGCTTCGTGTTGATAAAAACATTTGTGAAATTCGTACTAATAAATAGTCGAGTCCATTCACGCCCACACGAATTACTCATACATTTGGGTACAGATTCATTGAGAATATATGTTTCACAGCATATTCTACAGGCTTCAAAAGAGCAAAAAGCACATACCACGAGTTTCCGTGTGGTTTGATTCGGTTTATTATCGCAAATGATGCAGTTGTTAGACATTGTTCAATTATATGTTGTTATACTTTATCAATATATAATCGTGAATCAATTTTTTTCACTATTGTAAATATCGTTGTAAATAGAACCAAACATCATCTTCGCATTTACAAACGGCGGAATCCCAATCTACTAAAAAACATAAGGGACGATGAATAAGATAAACCGAATTCATAATACTTTGGTCTTTACCGATGAATCTACCGATAGAAATAAAATGTTCCAGCATTTCATAATATTTTTTATGCCAAATGAGAAGAGTATCTTTAAATCCACCGAAAATAGGTGCACCGATACGATTGGTATGTTGAAAAGAAGGTAAATCACAAACATCAAATACATTTAATTCGGCCGATGTAAAAGGATATACGCTTAATAATAGAATTATATTACGGGGTAATCCATTTACTTTTTCGGCACTAGGCCATTGTAAAAATTCGGTATTTGGTTTTCGAAAACAGCCGATATCGACCCATAGAAAAAATTCACTACAAAAAGGGTTGAGTTCAGTAGCCCGTTTTAAGAAATTCGATTTTTCGGCCCAAATCATATAGAGTTCCACAGAATGCCCACGATTGATTTCAGAATCTAATAATAAATGTTTTTGAAAATCTTGAATATATCTATAACAATAAAATTCAGTCCAATTCGTTATGATAATGCGGGTATTATCGATATGTTCCTTTCTTAATTCTAATATAATGGAATAAGATTGTTCATCACAAAAAATAACCATTGGGTTTTGAATGGAAAGCATATTGGACATCCATCCTCGATACTTTTCGTGGCTAGCCTTGGATTTATTTAATTGGAAATACCCAGTAACAATAGTAGTTGTCATTTGTAGGTATAATTGTAAAACATTTATATTATTTTAATAAATGAAGATAAAAATAATGGAAGAATATATAGAAAGAAAAATGAAATTAATATTAATAGCGCCCGGAATGAAACCGGTTCCACCAGTAGGTTGGGGGGCAATAGAGAGTTTGATATGGGATTATTATGAAAATTTAAAAAAGCAAGAAGTAGATGTTTATATAATTAACACCGGACACTATGCTGAAGTGATTACAATATGTAATAATATAAAACCCGATGTCATACATATTATGTATGATGACCATATAAGATTTGTTCCGTTTTTAAGATGTAACAAAATATTATATACATCACATTTTGCATATATAACATCACCCAAATTTGGAGAAATTGCGGGTGATTATTATTATCCAAAAATTTTTAAAAAAGTGATTGAATATCAAAAAAAGATACAAGTAAATTCCATAAGTCCAATGATAAGTCAAGTATATAGAAACCACGGATTTACAGGAAAAATAAATGATATATGTAATGGTGCTAGAGAAGATTTATTCAGATATACATTGGAACCGAATAAATCGAATAGAAGTGTTTATGTAGCAAAGATAGAAGAAAGGAAATCACAATATAAATATCAATCTATTGCAGATATAGATTTTGTAGGAAATTATCATGATTCTACATTTGATAAAACAAATCCGAATTATTTGGGTGAATGGAGTAAGGAAACATTATATGAGAACTTGACAGAATATGGAAATTTAGTATTATTATCGAAAGGTGAAGCCGACCCATTAGTGGTGAAAGAAGGATTGATAGCGGGGTTAGGGGTAGTAGTAAGTGAATGTTGTATAGCAAATTTGGATTTATCGAAAGAATATATTACGGTTATACCGAATGATAAATTGGAAGATGTAGAATATATAACACAAAAGATAATCGAAAATCGGGAACATAGTATAAGTCATCGAAATGAAATAAGGGAATATGCAATGGAAAAATTTGCGTGGTCGAGTATTATACGGAAATATATTCAAGAATGTCTGATGTAAGGAAAATAATATAGATATAAAATACATATATTATTTATTGATAAAGAATGAAAATAGCATTAGTGGGGCCGGGTATATTACCGATACCTCCACCAGGATGGGGAGCAGTAGAAATATTGATATGGGATTATTATAATGAATTAAAAAAAAGGGGGATAGAGGTGGATATAATAAATAAAAAGAATGTAGTTGATATAATCAATGATTTAAATGGTGGTCATTATGATTTTATTCATATTCATTATGATAAATTTTACACAATCACCAAGTTTTTAAGATGTAAAACAGTAGCGATAACGAGCCATTATCCATATATAGATAAACTATTAAATCATAGACACGATGGTTATGATAAGATATTTTTATTTTTATTACAGCAACAAAAATATTATAATTTTGTCTTGGCGGATAAAGATATGAATACATTTATACATTGTGGTGCAAATAAACGGTTTTTAAGAAAAATAAAGAATGGAATAAATAGCGAAGTATTTGAATGCAAAGAAAAGCCGATATATGATAAAACAGTATATTTGGGAAAAATAACCCCACGTAAGAACCAGTCGAAATATCAAATGATAGAATCGATAGATTTTATTGGAAATTGTGATGATACTTCATTCGATACCGCCAGAATAAATTATTTGGGAGAATGGACAAGGGAGCAAATCAACAAAGAATTAACAAATTATGCGAATCTATTATTGATAAGCGAAGGAGAAGCCGACCCCTTGGTAGTAAAAGAGGCATTGATAGCAGGGTTAGGTGTAGTCATAAATCATTCATCTGCTGAAAATTTGGATAAAACGAAAGATTTCATCACGATTATAGAAGATAATAAAGTAAATGATATTGAATATATAAAAGAAAAATTGGAGGAGAATAAGAAGATATCGATAGAGAAAAGGAAGGAAATACGAGCATACGGCATAGAGAAGTTTGATATAAAAGTCGAACTGGATAATTATTTGAAAACGATAAATGAAATAATAGAATAACAATATAAAAATTTGATAACAAATCAAACAATATGAAATTAAATTTTACAAAAGAACATATTTTTCAATCGACAACTGAATTCTTATCTGATAATCCGGGAATAGCATCATTTAATGATGTAAGAGACCCACCTGGTAAGGAGCATTATTATTTTTTAGCATCATTAGGATTACAATTGAAAAACAAAAAAATTATGGAATTTGGGACACATCACGGAAGGTCTGCGTATACAATTCATTATGGAAATCGTAAAAACAATAATAATAATAAAATAATAACATATGATATCAATCGTATTATATTAGAAGGCATATTTGATAATACGAATATAGATTATAGAATAGAAGATTTATTTGAATCAAAGGCTCGAGAACAAAACAAGGAACATATTTTATCGAGTGATATTATATTTATTGATATCGACCCACACGAAGGTATAATGGAATATGATATGTATATATGGTTAAAAGAAAATGATTATAAAGGTATTATATTATTTGATGATATACACTTAGGGACAGGTCATATGGGCGTAACTACCGGAAATAGTATGCAACAATTTTGGGATAAGATAGAAGATAAATATAAAATCGACTTAACATCAGTCGGACATTGGTCGGGAACAGGATTAGTTTGTTTTCATTTCGAAAATCACGAAATAATATATGATAAACAGTAAAAAATAATAAAAAACTTAAAGATATCATTTTATATAATAAATAAAATGATAGCAGTATTGGTATATGGACAATTTCGTTCATTTAAATTAAATTTATTGAACAATTTACACGAGTTATTTGATGAAGTAAGTAGTGATATACATTTTTATTTTTTAACAGAAAATTGTCAAGAGTATCAAGATTATGAAAAAAACAAAGCAGAGGTCTTTCGAATAATCAATGAATATAAGAATCCAAAGAATATAATGTGTGAAGTAAAATATTTCGAACATTTGGATAGTTCAATCTATTATAGTTCTGTAATAGAACAACAAATATGTGAAGATTATAACAATATTCAAACACCATATAAGAAGGATGTTTTTACCCCCAAATTAATTTATAGACGATGTTTGATTAATGAAATAATGAATAGGGAAACCGGTAATTCACAAATAAAATACGATAAAGTAATATTTGCTAGATTATTTGATGCAATATTTAAACGTTGTAAATCATTGGAATTTATAAATGATGTAAATGATAATAAAATATATTTTGGTGTAGATACACTATTTTTAGGTAAGCAAGATGATATGAATATATTAATGAAAGTAGATTATATTCGTAACAAAATAATAATTAATAATGTATATGAATTTCATATTTTTTACATCAAACACGATGAATGTTTAGGTAAGATGTTACCGATGTGTGCATCAGAAACTATTTTTTCAGCAGTAATATTTAATCATTTTTTAGATAGATGTCAAAATCTACGCTTTGATTATTCAAGAGATGGAATATCTAGTGAAGTATATAAAGTAGATGATGAATATGACGGATATGGTATTGCAAACAATGGTGTTCGTATCAATACAGAAAATTATGTAGTGATTATATTAGACCCTAAACGAAAAGTAGCAAAATATTGTTTATAGAATAATATATATAAAAATGATTTTATAAATATTATTATTATAATGATTATAAAATTAGACACTCTTGTTGAAAAATATAATATTATTTTAAAGGGCGTTTTACACGTAGGTGCACACGAATGCGAAGAGATTATGGATTATGATAAATATTTACCTCGAAGTAAAGTATTATGGGTGGAAGCATTAGAAGATAAAGTAGAAGAATCAAAACAAAAGTATCCAGATATAAATATAGAACAAGCTGTCGTTTCTGATGTTATAGAATATGTAAAATTTAATCGTTCGAATAATGTGCAGTCGTCATCATTTTTAGAATTAGGTTTACATAAATATTTTCATCCGAATATTCATTATACCGAATCGTTTTATGTCGAAACAAAGTTATTAAAGGATATAATAAAAGGTTACGAAATACCATTTAATTTTATTAATTTAGATATACAAGGAGCAGAATTAAAGGCATTGAAAGGTATGGAAGAATATTTACAGAATATAGATTATTTATATAGTGAAGTAAATTCCGATTATGTATATGAAGGATGTGGGTTAGTAACAGAAATGGATGAATATTTAAAACAATTTAATTTATATCGTGTAGAAACAGAATGGGCTGGTGAATGTCGTTGGGGTGATGCTTTTTATATACGTAAAAATCGAATTGAACAACCGATTAAAGTAATAAACAATATTTTTGAGAAGTATAAAGACCTATTGGAAAATGCAATGAGTTATTATTGTAAAGACGAAGACTATATAACACATTTTGGGCGAGTGCCAAAAACTAGATATGATACATTTAAATATTGTTTTGAATATGTCAATAGCTTACCAATGAACCAAGTAGTAAATATAGTGGAATTGGGAACGAGTCGTAGTTTTGTAGATGGTCGTTTTCCAGGTTGTAATTCAAATAATCCTGTTTTTTGGGAACCAAATAATCCAACCATATGGGATTGGAGTGCCGGTCATTTTACACGTGTTTTTAGTGAATGTACAAACCCCAATGTAGCATTACATACAATTGATTTAATCGAAGACCATATTGAACGATGTAAAGTAATGACTGAACCATTCAATCAAAAAATACAATATTATGTGATGCCTTCAGAGCAATTTTTATCACATTGTACTAGTAATTGTATAGATTTATTATATTTGGATACGGGTGATGTAAATCCAGTAGAACTAACTGCACAATTACATTTAAGAGAAGCTAAAATAATAGTAGAACGCGATTTATTGCGTAATGGAGGTTTAATTTTAATCGATGATGTAAAAAATTTGGCTTCAAAAATGGATGCAAAAGAAGAATCTAATTTCGGTAAGGCGAAGTATTCAATACCATATTTTTTAGAAAATGGTTATGAAATAATCATAGATGAATACCAAGTCGTATTAAAAAAAACTAAATAATATATATTATATTCTTCGTATAATATATAAATGCAAAAAAACATAAAATATATTTTAGTAACAATTTTCGTTTTATTAATAATATTATTCTTTTTAAAATATTCGAATGCACTTAATAACGGTGAAGGGTTTTACACAAACGGCAATATATTGAATAAAATAAAACCAGGATGTGACCCAACACATCCATTAAGACACCCTACAAAAGATTCTAATAATTGTGATTGTAGTGGTAGACATCTAAATGAATATGCATTATATAACTCAAATGACGACCGATTGTATGATAGCATAGTAAAATGCAAATATGTAGAAGATAAAAAAAAATCCGAATGGACAAAGGTTACTAATGAAATAAGATATAATTCAGATAGTTATAAAAAATGTAATAATACCCCTCATCAGAATGCTGGTAATGTATATCGGAATATTCGTAATATGTTTCAGCATAATAACAATCGCCGCAATACCCCTCATCAGAATGAACCCAATCGAACTGGTATCGAATATGCTTGTCAACCCCAGAATAATAGCAAGACATTTGCGTTATGGAATGGAAACAAATGGATCACTGGAAAAAAAATAAATAATGTATCATATTATGATAATGCTAAAGAGTATGAATGGATTAATGAAAAAGAAAATTCATCAACCATAAGTAATAATTTAGCACAAGGATTGAATAATATAGTAATTGCGCCGTGAATAATTCGTAAAAATATAGATTTCTCAGAATTACATAAACACGTTATTGTATAATATTTTTCCATAGATTCATATTGTTTTCTTCAATTAATTTACCATAATGCCTACACCAAGCTTTTTTTTCATTAATAGTTTCAGATGATAAAGTGCGAATTTTATAAATCATGTCAGCGATAGAATCAAAATAAATACGACATTCGGTGTATCGATACCATTCACAAAATTTGATTAATTCATGATTTAAATGACCAAATGGGCAATTAAACCAATAATTCGTATTATTATTTTTAGTAGGGTGTAATTTAATAAGAAATTCTTCACTGGGTAAAAAAACGATGATTTCATTTTGGATTGTTTCAAATGTAATCAATTTCGAAAATGCATCTGGGAATGTAACAAGTGCTTTACAATATTTTAAATCCGTTGGATGTTTATATCCACCATTAAAGTATTCGATTCCATTTTCTTGAAAAATCGCTTTCAAAATGAAAAAGTTATTATCGTTACCATAAATAGGAATAAACATTTTATTGTTTAGTTCAGTAGGGGATTGATACATTTGTGATGCGTTCGAATCTTTGGTATAACTAGCTTCGAGTTCTTGTAACCCATCTACATAGACATCCAAGTTCCGTTGATTAATACCAATGGGAGTAATGGTAGGTAAGAAATGATGAATACCTCTCGAACTACACCAAATGCCTTCGAAATCTGAATAAGGGATAATTTTGAATTTCTTTTGTTGGTCGATTGCTATTTTATTGAAAATTTGATAAAATGAATGGTCTTGTTCCATATTATAATCAAATCGATTACAAATCCATACAATGACTGTTGGTTTTAATTCATTTACGTGTTCCATAAAAATACGAGATAAGGGAGCAGTGTCAGATGTGACGATATAATCAAATTGATTGAAGTATTCACGGCGTAGGTTCCAAATCGTTTGAGCCAAAATTTTCGTGATATGAAAAATACCTTTGGGGAATTTCCAGAATTCATATTCAGCACCCAATGTATGATAAATATATGCGTGGTCTCGCATACAACCGATATGATGGGAAATATGTAAAATTTTCATTATAATAAATAAAGCGGATTATCTTTATTTACATTACTTAACATTATAAAAAATTGAATAGCTTATAATTGTAACAGTTAATATCATATAAAAATCAATATGATAGAACCAACGAATACAATGACTCAACGGAATGTAAGTAAGCAGTTAGGAAAAAATATGATAAAAGACCACGATGTAATATATAATGAAATAGAAAAACGAATCGGTCTGACAAAAAAATGTAATTTTGGATTAGTTAAAGGAAGTAAAACTGGTGTTAAACACGAAGGAGACCAAGAATTACCGATTCGAGATTTCGAGTTACGTGGTGTAATATTGAATGAAAATAATGAAGTTATAATTAGTAAAGGTAGTGATGGATTACAAGGGTTTTGTAAATGTTGTGAAAAAAAACGAAGAAGAGCCCGAATAGAAATAAGTAAAAAAGATTTTAATGGTAAAACTATGGAAGAAATTCATAAAATATATATGGAAAAATATGGAAAAAACACAAAAAAATGTTCAAGGTGTGATAATGAATTAGAATTAAAAAATTTTAATAAATCAACTGGAATGGAATGTGGATTACATAACATATGTATACAATGTTCATCTGAATACGGAAATTCTGCAGGAGACCGTATAATTATATATTTACCCGATAGTCCAAATTTCAAATATAATAAAATAAATATTGAAGACCACGATGACCATATATTTCCAATATCACTTGGTGGTACAAATGCTGAAATAAATCATCAATGTATATCGGCTGAAGAAAATTTATCAAAATCAAATGATATTATGTTTTTCGAAGATATAAAAAACATAAATCCGTTATACTTATGTAAAAGATATCGTGATATTTTGTTAGAATGTAATGATTTGTCTACACTAAAGATAAAATTATCACAAGCAATATATAATGATATATTAGTAAGAAGTAATCTCAATGATGACGAATTAATTATATTATATTCAAAATATTATAAAGAAAACAATATGCGTAGTAATGTAAAACGTGCAGTAAAAAAATTGCGAGACTATTGTAAACAGCGTAAAATAGGTCAAATGTTATAAATACCATCTGTAAATCTTTTTTTAATTATATCCGTGATGTCTGGATTTAAATCACATAATATACATTTACGATTCAATTTATCACCAACAAATCCCGTCGTTCCAGAACCACATACAGGGTCTAGTATATAACTATTTTCATTAGAATATATCTTGATAATTCTTTCTAGTAATTTTTGTGGTTTCTGAGTCGGATATAATCGCGGGTCTTTTGAAGTTCTTGTAATAGAGTGTATATCATTCCATAAATTTGATAATGGAACGCCTTTATGTTCGTGTTTATAAATTTTAATATACATATTTTTTTGTTTAACTGCAAAATGTATTCTATTATCTTTAATAAGATTTTCAACAACATCTTTTTGTAATTTCCATCCATATTTATTTTCATACGTAACACCATCTTTTTCTATAGCATACATATTACCGATTCTAGTTCTATCGTGTTTTAGTGCTCCTAAACTATATTCACCTCGTGAATCTTTATTTTTAAATGCCCATACACTATCTTCACTTATCGGAGTGGTGACCATATTAAAAATACCATTACCATTATTACAAACAAATATAATATCTATTACTTCGCCTAATTTATTTTTCACTGTATTTTTACCATGACATCTTTTCCAATAAATTTTTTGTATTTTTTTGAAATATTTACGTAAAACGGTTTCAGCAACGAAACTATTTTCAGATGAAATATGAAATACTATTGAACCATTATTTGATAATAATTCTTTTAATTTACAAATAACTTTATCAATCCATTCCATATATTTCGAGTCTTCCCATATATCAGTAAATCCGGTATTATCATCTATGCTATTTAAAGTAAATGCTCTATTTGTTTCATAAGGTGGGTCTAAATATATCAAATCAAATTTTATATGTGTAGTATACTTCATAATATCTGTATTGAAAAATACTACATTTGAGTTTATTTCAAGATGTGAATTATTTGACTTACTGACAATAGGAATGGTTGAAAGTTGTGAAGTTGATTGTGTAGTATTAATATCCAATGGCGTAAAAACATTCGATAATTCGGTAGTAGGAGATGTATTTTTTATATCTTTACACATTTCAAATGTGCAAAGTAACGGTTCCATTCCACTCATAACCGCCCGATTCTCGGTCGTTTTGAGCGTGCAATGGTGTAAAGCATTTTCGATTAGAACTATTAATTCAGATTTATTTTTAGATAAATATTTTTTTATATTCAATTCCTTGCATAATTCTAATAGTTCCGTTTTACTTTTATTTACTAATTCCATTTTTGTCAATAATATCTATCTATTATTATATAATAAATATTCTTCAATTTTATATTTATTATATTTTCACGAATTGTTTTAATTCGTCCGGAAAAATACCATACCATCTTTTATACTGATGTTGAACGGCAATGGAAGGGTTTAATGTGTTACAGTCATAATGACCTTCATATGGTCCAATTGTGCCACCGTTTAATATTACTAACACAGAAAAAAAAAAGTCTTGTCCCAAATCGCTTGGAAATTTATAATTCTTCCAATTTATTAAAACGTCTGTAATAATTTCATCTTTTTCAAATGCCTGTAGTAATGTTTGTTTATGAAAAACTGAACCACCGTGTCCAGTAATCTTATATATTTTATTTTCTTCTATAAAAGGGTAGAAACGTTTCAATTCTATATTACTTTTTTCATTTATGCGATTTGGACAAAATCCATTAATGCTATACTTAAACGTATCAACTATAGGTTTATTAATACTGACATCATCTTCTAACCACATTACGTAATCTTCTTTACATAATAAAAACGCATCATATATACGTTTTATTAATAATTTACTATTTATGATATGATTGCCACTATCAAGGTCTTTATATGTAAGTAATAATTGTTCGTTATCATGAATATAAATACAGTTAAATAATTTTGCCATTTCACTATAATCATAACCATTATCTGATAATAATATAACCGTGCAATTTGGATAATATCTTCGTAAGCTTTCCAAACATTTAAACGTAGCTAATGGGTTTTTATAACACTGTAAATATACACCAAAAGGTTCAGCCATTAAATAATATATTATGTAAATTCTATATATTTTTCATAGATAAAATAAAATTATACCAATACCCTAGTGATAGTTTTTCATAGGCAAAATCACGAATTAAAAAATCAGAATAGGTTTGATTCAAATAATCTTCCGTCAATAAATCATAATCGTGATAGCTATCGATAAACAAAATGGGTAAATCGGTAAAATGCTCGTAGCCACCATATTTTTCAACAATCGGAATACAACCTAAACAAATACAGTCCCATAATCGATATGTATCGATTCCACACCCACGAGGACAAATCGCGAATTTACTTTTTGAAATATTTTCATAAAAGTGGTCGATATTCATTGTGTTTCGATTTACTAAATCCGCTGAAACAATGTTGTCATAAAAAATAAACGGTTTTTTTTTAATATATTCGACCACTTCATTTCTTGGATTCCCGAACCATCTATCAATACATAATCCAAAATTTGCATAACATAGTTTCTCTTTATGGTTGGTTTTGAAATGAAAATGATTAAATTTTGGAAAAACACCGATAGGTACCGTTAAAACATTTGGGCTATAGATAGATACAGCGTGTACAAAGACTTTTAAGTTATTTTCTTCGATAATGGGTATTAGCTGTGTATGAACTTTATCGATATACTTGATGTCCAAATAATTCGTAGGGAATTTGGAAAAATCCGCGTATTTATCATAGCTATAGGGTTTTTTGGGAGGTGGGAAATCAATATCAGGACTTGATATAAAAACCACTTTGTTTTGAACATTACGAAAAAAATCTATAACATTTTCGTTTTCCAAAAAATCTTGTGAATAATGTAGATATATAAAGTCGCTATCATTATTCGTAAAATAATGAATTAAATTTTCATATTTATGTAATGTAAATATATTTTCAAGGGTTAAAACATTTGGAGTATGGATATATTCTAATAATTTCATTCGTAGAATATATTGTTTGTTATTTTCTAAGTTTTTTATTCTATATCTTTATTACAAGAATCCACAACCTTCGTTCATTTCTATCAAAATATTTATTATAATTCCAAAACTTTTAATAAATCTTGAATGCGATTCAAATAGGTATGTTTTTCACGAACGAGGCTCATTTGTACTCGAATTAAATCGTGGTTGTTTAAATGCGGTATAGCGTCGTAAAAGAGTTGTGTTTCATTTTCATTATAAATAATTGTTTTATCTAATAATTCATATGCGTGTTTCGAATTAGTAATTCCCAGATGACCATAACTAATGGATTTGAATAATCTACAAGCGATATATCCATTTTGTTTATGACAAGTACCAGTTTCACCCAAAGCTACTTTATTAGGGTCTCCAGATGAACGGAAATCGGGCGACATTAACGATTTCATTGTATGTTCTTGAACAACTTCAAATGGTAAAGGATTTGCCCAAGGGTCATTTACTTCTATTTCAATTCCATTTTTAAAACATTCATTAAAAAATAAAGCAATTTCTTTTGTATTCATATGATTTGCTGTACCAAACCAATATATTTTGTTTTCTTTAGGATGTGATATATATTCTTCTTTTATTTCTTCTGGTAATAAATCAGTAGCCCAACAAGTATAAATACATTCATAATCCATTGAAATGGGATTATCATGATGTTTCGCTATTCCACCATTATTCGAAAGTTTTTCATAATAGGTACAATCACTTATTTTTATACATTTCGATTTATCTAATATATAATTATAATTACAATCTTTAATCGAATCTACCAGATAGCGAATCTCAACAAAACGTTTTACATTACCAATATACACTTCAGGGTTTCGTGCGATATGTACAAAATAAATAGATGTTTCCATGATTGGAATATTATTATCAGCATAGCCTTCTGTTATAAATAGACAATCATTATAATCAAAATCGATAGGAAAATTATCATCACTAAACCAATGAGTTTCATAACCCATAGCAGCAAATGCTTTCACCCATCCATAATGAATATAACTATGGGTATGAGTATGTAAGGGAAATCCCCAAACAATTACTTTTGAAAACATTTTTTTATTTTGCGATAGTATATTTAATAAGAATATTGGTTTATCACCTCCAGTGATTAATGAAAAAATGTTTGTATGACGGTTACATATAATAGCTAATGCTAATTGTTCATTGTTTATATTCGAATTATTCAACATATTATTTACAAAAACATCTTCGATTTGTTGAAGCATAAAATCTATAATTTCTGTATTACCACCAAACATACCGCCATATATTAAATTATCTGCTTTCCATATAAAATGGTCATCGATATTATATGTTAATATATCTTCTCTACATTGTGCTATAAATTTATTATCATTCTGTTTTATAATTTGAATACCAAGTTCGGATGGGAATGGAGAATGTATATCTATATTTGAAAAGAATCGAGAAGCGCCTGCATCTAACCAGAAAAAATAACTACTTTGAAACGGATTTATATGAGACGCTAGTGAAAGAAAATGAAATTTGGAATATTGGATAATATTATATTCTGGTAAAACACATTCGACTCGATTAGGAAAAGCTATTTTATTTTTATATTCATCACTTTCAATGATAGTTTTCATTTGGTCATAATATTTATAGAAATATAAATCAGAAAATTTCATAATCATTATATAAGTAGCGTATGTTGGATTACGATGTTGGATAAAAAAGTCTTTGAATTTTTCCTCAGTGACAATAAACATATTACAATTTAATTTCATGGTTTCTTTCATCCAATTCAAATAATCATCTATTTTTCTACCATCACCTTTTTCTTCACGATTTATATCAAAGAAAGCAGTAACTATAGTTACTGGATTTTCCATTTATAATATATATTGTGTTTTTTTTATATAGATTTTTCGAATGTTCTCAAATCAATCATTTTCTTTATGTAAAACTTGGGAAATAATATATATGGATAGTCTATATATTTTAGCATAATAATGGAATATCAATCAAATAATTCAATGTATGGTGTAATACAAGGTGTCTCTTATGGACAACAAGAAAGAGTCGATGAATTAAATCACCGTATATCATCTAGACATTTTCCAGATGTACCATTACAACCTAATTATGACCCACGTCCAGTGCCTACCAAATATTCTATATTTCCAATCATCGATAGAAAAACCCCGGTAAAGGAAGTGGCTTTACCATATCCGAATTATTCAACTAGTTATTTTAATCCAGGCACTGCAAAAGCACCACCGTCTGGATTCGCATCGAATGTTGATACAGAAACTATATTACGTAACCAAGCATTTGCATTACAACGTGCAGACCAAAATGTTTATGTACCTTCATCGAGTAGTGATTTATATAAAGTAGATATTGTCTCTATACCTAGTGAACAACCATATCCATTATTATTTTCTAGACTTACATTTGATAATAAAGTACATCCAAATAATGAATTCGGAAACATCGGCAATGAAACATTTTTCAATCATACGAGAACCCAATTAAGAAATATGTAAATGTTCTCAATATATTTTATAACGAAATAGTATAAGATGTTTGAAACGATTTATACTATTCTAAAATCAAAAAATACTGGTACTTTTTATTTGAAAGTTCTCATTTTATTATTTATTATTTATATTTTATATTTGATTCTAGTGAAATTTAAGAGACATAATCGAGAACAAGAAGGATTTACTCAAAGAGAACCTTTTATTTTAAAAAGAAATGATAAAATTTATGACGATTTTTATTCACACGTTTATGATGATATTCATATACCCAAACATAGAGTAGGATTTGAATTGATGCATATGATTAATATAACAGAACCTAGTTCTCAAAATAGTGTATTTTTAGACATAGGTTCTGGAACAGGTAATGTAGTAAATGAATTGAAAGAGGCTGGTTATAAAGCATATGGTATCGATAAATCGCACGATATGGTAACGAAATCTGAAGAAAAATATCCCAAATGTAATTTTAAATGTGCCGATGTGAAGGAGCCGATGACATTCGAAAAATCCATATTTTCACATATCATTTGTACTTATTTTACGATTTATCATTTTGAAGATAAGAGAACTTTCTTCGAGAACTGTTATTTTTGGTTAAGACCCAATGGTTATTTATTACTACATTTAGTAGATAAACAAAAATATGATACATTAGCACCAGTAGCCAAAATAAGTTTAGATAAGAATCCGCATAATTATGCAAGTTCTCGAATTACAGATTCTATTGTAGAATTTCCTGATTTTGAATATAAATCTATTTATAAATTCGAGAACAATACAAATCGAGTAAATAAAACCGAAGTATTCAAAGATAATAGAACATCAAATATTCGCCAGAATGAAGAAACACTTTTTATGGAGAACCAAGAAGAAATATTAGCTATCGCATCAAATGTGGGTTTTATTATAAAAGGTAGATTCGATATGAAAGAATGTAATGATGACGAGAACCAATTTATTTATATTTTGGAAAAAATTTAAAAATTCATTTCTATACTGTTATTATAGATATGAATAATTGTCATCGAATGTATTCAGAACCACCTGAATATGACCATAATTATCTTTATTATGATTGTTTTTATGAAAATGGAGTTTTCAGATATATCGAGAACAAAAACATTCATAGAGCACATAATATTACGCCGTTTGTGAATAACTCGCCTATACCTGGTGGAGATGACCGTCTGCGATTACGAGTGCATAAATGTTATCCAACGGTAATTCATCCCGTGCTTTTATACGCCCAATATTCGATGAGTTAACGTATCTTATCGAAGTATCTTATCGAAGTGTCTTATCGAAGTGTCTTATCGAAGTGTCTTATCGAAGTGTCTTATCGAAGTATCTTATCGAAGTGTCTTATCGAATATATTTACCTGAACGAGCGAATGAATCCACCACGAATATGATAAACATACCCAAAAATGTATATAATATAAATTCTTCGGTGATATTATTGGTTTTTTCAGTTTGTTGTTCTTCTAATAAATGAATCATATAATTTATTTTTTCCATAACCTTATCATTGGCTAGACCAGAAACATCAATGGCTTTAGGAGTATTAAATTTTAAGGGTTGCTCATAACTCATTCTATAATTACTTAGATTATTGACATTAGCATCATTCGCAGAATAATTCATATCTTTTTGTTGGTTCATAGCATTTAGATAAGAAATCTTAGGAACACTATATTTGGGAATATCCGTGTTATCGGAGATATCTTTTTTGGAGTTCATAGAAGGATTCGGCAAAGGATTAAAATTACCCATTCTATCATCGTTATTATCGACTGATGTTATTTTATTCAATACATCATTTACACGTGTATTGCGGTCATTTACTAATTTTTGATTATCTTCTATGCTAGTTGGCTGTAAATGGGTTGAAGGTTCTTCTTGACCGACATAATCATCAGAAGAGTCTGATTGAACAATCGGATTCTTCTTGATGGTACGTCGCATCGTAGATTGACGTTTTTTATTATAATTATTATCATCATTTATCCATGTCGAAGCAGTTGTAACTAAAGACATAATTTATATATTATTTTATATTTATACTTAAAATTTAAATAGATTTTATTCTTCAATAAAATTACGTTATTGACCCAAAATTTATTCTTCCATAAAATTACATTATTGAACAAATTTTATTTACAAAATGTGCTAAATAAAATGTTTTAATAATATAGTAGGAAATGGATGCAATAATTAATCAATTTATTCCAATAATTATAATATTTATACTATTATCACATCCAGAAACAGTAGCAAGGTTCAGTCATTCTATTTTAGGGAAATTTATAGCAGTATCAATCATTATTTATTATAGTGGTCTGAATAAATACCTAGGCATATTGGTATGTGGTTTAGTTATATTTTATTATCAAACAGATTATGTAGAAGGATTCGATTTATTACATAAAGATGGATTAGAGAACATATATCAAAATCCTATCATTGATAATGCCGTTATCAATAATGTCCTCGAATCCACAGGTAATAATATGACTACTTTATTGAATAATAGTTATAAACAATTCACTTATTATGCTGATTTATATAATGATGTACCTAAACCTAAAGTAAGTTCTCCATCAGAAACAGAATTTCGTACAGAATATTGTGACGAAAAAGGTAATATGACATATAAAAATTCCATTATCAATTTAGAAATGATATCCTTTTTATTTCCGGAATTAAATTTCGATAAGGGTAAATGTAATCCATGTAGTAATACTTGTAAGTTCTCGATTATAGAATCGAAATTAGAAACACAAGAAAAAATGAAGCCAATTAGCACAATAGTGTAAAAAAATAAAATATCTATATATTGTAGTATGAGTAAAATAGAAAAGTTACCGATAGAGAAATCTATAAAAGAACTATTTAGTTATTTACACGAAAATGTTACACATTTAAATAATAGTAAATTATTTGCCGGATTGATGATAATCATATTGAATATAGCATCCAAATTTGTTACCTTTAAATTAAGTAAAACAATGGAAGGATATTTAAAATATACATTTAGTAAGCAAATCTTGGTATTTGCAATGGCGTGGATGGGTACGAGAGATATTTATGTTGCTTTAACTATGACTTTATTTTATATAATAATGACAGAATATGTATTGAATGAAACCAGTATGTTTTGTTGCTTACCCGAACAATTTACGGATTATCACGTAGGATTGGTAGATAACAATTCATTAACGGATGAAGATATAATGAAGGCGAAGGATGTTTTAGATAAACTGATAGAGAAAAATAAGAATTGCACGGCGAAAGAATCGAAATAAAAAATATAATGATAATATAAGTATTGTAAGAATAATTATATTAGATGAATTTTGACATTGAAGAATTGAAAATAGTAATGAATACGAATATTAAGGGTACGAAAATACCATTAACCAGTTCAATACTATATCATCCGGATATAACAGATAAAGCCAGTTTAAATTTAAATGAATATCCGTATTTTACCTTTGATGTGGTGTATCCGAAAAGTACATTGGAATATTTATCTTATCCAGAACGTTTGAAATTTTTTTTTAATAAAGAAGAATTCCAAGAACGTTTGAATGCTTATTCTGGAAAAGTATTGAAAAATGTAACTGAATATAAAGGTGGTTCAAGTGATAGTAAGGATAAGAGATATGAAGAATATTATAAAGAACGAGATTCGAATATTCAAGAAAACATATTGACGATGTTGGAAATATTATTACCAACGAAATTTCCTGCAATCAACGATTTGACTACATCATATGATGCTATATTTGGTAAATGGTCATATCGTCCATTTACGATGAATCCGATTATTAAACGAAACTTTTCATATATTAAGAATGGTGGTAAAACATATACTTTTAAAAAAATAGTATGGTTAAATGATATTGTGAATAATCCGGAATATAAAAAATTATTAGAAGATTATCGAAAGTTCGATGTATGGTCAGAGGAAGAAATTGGTCGTAAATCAAACTCCTTTGCGAAATCATTTGATAAAACATTGAAACAGATAGAAGAATTTGTTGATTATACTGTTGAAGTTATCAACACTATCAGTTCGAATGCTACGAAAGAAAAATTAGCTTTAATGAAGACTGGCGCTGGGACGTATGGTGATATGCCAAATTTCTTTGGTACATTAAAATCAATATTAACCATATATTATTTAATACAACGTATCAACGGAAAGGAATACGAAGGTATCATAGAAACTATTAATAAATATACAATTGAAGAGAAAAAAGAATTATCTAAAGATGCTCTTATTCAAAATATGATAAAAATATTGGCTGATATTAATACAAATTATTCCAATGAAAAAAATAGTGATAAGAATATATTAATTGAAGCATTATTAAGTTTTAACAAAAAAAACGATGATAAGATAAAAAAAATAGAACTTAATAATGTTGATTTTTTATATTACATACAAGGAGTAGCTAGTTATAATAAATTAGATTTTAAAAATAGAGATAATCCAACAGTAAATAACTGCATTACGCAAATGAATTCAATTATTGATAGCCTAAATGCAAACGAAAACCAGAGTGCGTTTCAAAAATATAAGTTTGTTTTGGATTTAAAAACCAAACCATATTCTTATATGCAAAACCAATATGAAGCCATTTTATCGAGGGAAGGGCAACAATATCGTAATTTTGCGTATATTACAATGAGTCAATATCGTCGTCCATTACGTGAATCTACCAATTTTCAATTACAAAATTTATTAAATATGGAAGATGAAGAATCCACGATGGAATGTTATGATTTTTTAAATAAAATTTATAGACATTATATGAAGAATGATACGAATATCAAATTTAAAGAAGATGAAAAAAAATTATTAAAAGTGGATTTGAACTATGTGAATACAAATACCACGGCTGGACAGCGTAGAGAAATCCAATTATTAGTTGATTTTATTGAAGATGAGGTGAATGACGCAAATATGAATAGTTTATTTTGTCCGTTTGTCGGAGAACATTTGGGGAATGAATTTGAATATTTATTTCGTATGTTTCGTTTTGGTAAAACAGGTAAAAAAAATCCGGATTATTGGAAAGTAAATAAGAATCGAATGTTATTTTCGGTGAAACAGATGAAAAGTGAATTTTTGAATCGTGAGAATCCTATGCAAAATGTTGCAAAAAATCCTGTACAAAACTTTTCACAGAACCCTATACAAAATCCTATCGAAAATGTTGTAAAAAATAAAACCAGAGAACAATTAGATTCATTTTTTATGGATAGAATTATTAATGGAGATAAAGATATTCGAAAAAATGTCGAAGAAATGAATAAATATAATATAAAAGACCAATTGTTTGATAATAATATATTGAATAAAGTTAAAAAGGATGAACCCAGTTTATATAGACTGCTTGAGCGTTGGAGCGAGAACGAGGAAAAACGTAATAATAAATTATTAGATGATATCATTCGTCAAGTCGTTGGATATAAATCGAATATTGAAGTTGTTGAAAATCAATTGACCCGACAGAATATCATAAATAACGCAGAAGAAATTAATAAGAAAAATTATGAAAAAAGTTTATATAAATTTTATATGGCGATTGCTGAAAAGTTGAAACAATCGGAAGAAAAAAAGATGGAAAGTTATAGTAAGATTTTGTATACAGGTGGAAAGAATGACAGTGGAAAGCAAAATGACTTTATCACCAGAAAATATAAAAAACTTAGTAAAAAATATACAGCTAAGATACTTCGTCGATGTAAATAAAAATATTTTTATGAACAATGAATATTTTTATTTTCTATTTCTTATAGAACACTGCCTTACCTTCTTTGAATTCACCTACTTCATCACCAACATCTTCGTTTTCATCGATAGCATAGATTTTTCCACTTTTTTCATTGGTAGTATAATAAGCCTTTCCTTTTATTTTTATTTCGAATACTTCTTCTTCCTCCAGGGAACCTACGGTTCCCTCGGACGCTCCCTCCCTTTCATTTGATTCTTCTTCCTCCCTTTCATTTGATTCTTCTTCCTCCCTTTCATTTGATTCTTCTTCCTCCCTTTCATTTGATTCTTCTTCCTCCCTTTCATTTGATTCTTCTTCCTCCCTTTCATTTGATTCTTCTTC
>Ga0114960_10000126_pt1 | contig 58332 bp, 59 predicted proteins | sample C_130625_MF_Meta_FD_92637 | JGI IMG/M metagenome (GOLD analysis project Ga0114960, IMG submission 92637) | Freshwater microbial communities from Lake Croche, Canada to study carbon cycling - C_130625_MF_MetaG | ecosystem: Environmental > Aquatic > Freshwater > Lake | place: Lake Croche, Canada...
CTGGTCGGGTCCTCGTGCACTGCCGAGCTCATTCAGGACGACCCGGCGGGCCTCGCGCGGGCGCTCAAACTGCCCATACCAGTGGTGCCGGTTGAGTTGCCCGCCTACTCGAAACGGGAGAACTGGGGCGCGGCCGAGACCCTTTATCAGTTGGTGCGAGCCTTTGCTGGCCCCGCGGCGACGCAACCGCGGGACCCACGCACCTGCAACATCCTCGGCCCTACAGCGCTTGGCTTTCGTCATCGCGACGATACCCGCGAAATCCGCGCCCTTCTCGAAGGCTTGGGGATTCGTGTCAACGTGACGGCGCCCCTCGGGGCTCGGCCTGCTGACCTCGCCCGCCTGCCAGAGGCTGCCTTCAACGTTATCCTCTACCCAGAAATCGCGCACTCAGCCGCATCCTGGCTACAGCGGACGCATGGCCAGCCCTTCACGCGCTGCATCCCCATCGGCACCATCGGTACCCGCGAGTTCCTGGCCGAGGTAATGCAACTTGCTGACCTTGCCGATGCTGATGTCAGCCCCGAAGCGCTCCGCGCGCCCTGGTACGCGCGATCGGTCGACTCCAACTACCTGCATGGTAAGCGCGTTTTCGTTTTTGGTGACGCGACGCATGCCTTGGCGGCGGCCCGTGTGGCAACCGAGGAATTCGGGTTTACCCTGGTTGGTCTTGGCACCTATAGCCGGGAATTCGGGCGTGACATCCGCGAGGCTGCCGCCACTTATAATGTCCCGGCCTTGGTGACCGACGACTATCTTGCGGTCGAGGCCCGCATCACTGAAGCGCAACCGGAACTTGTGCTTGGCACTCAGATGGAACGGCATATCGCAAAGCGCCTGGGGATTCCCTGTGCTGTAATCTCTGCCCCCGTCCACGTGCAGGACTTCCCGGCGCGCCACTCCCCTCAGATGGGGTTCGAGGGTGCGAATGTCCTGTTCGATACCTGGGTGCATCCGCTGATGATGGGTCTTGAGGAGCATCTGCTGTCGATGTTCCGCGAGGATTTTGAGTTTTCTGACCAGGCAGCACCGTCCCACCTCCCACAGTCCAGTCAGCCGGCGCCGGCGTCGGCAGTGCCACTTCCAGCGGCTGTAGCCACTGGCTGGACGCCGGAGGCCGAGCGCGAGCTGATGAAGATACCGTTCTTCGTGCGCGGCAAAGCGCGTCGTAACACTGAACGCTATGCGGCGGACCGCGGGATCGGCCAAATCACGGTCGAGGCACTCTACGAAGCGAAAGCACATCATGCGCGCTGAGCCCGTATTGCTGCTCACCGTGCCTCTGGCAATGGTGAGCCGTTGTGCCGCGGCGCGGGCCGAGACTCGGCTCCGGACCAAACCTCCTACCGTGACTCTTGCAGTCGCTAGCGCCTATCGCCTGAACGATGAGCCGAGCGCGCCCAGCACGGGCCGCGAAGCCCGCGATGCGAGGCGTGGTATGCGTTCGGCCAGCAAGGTGGTTCCTGCGGTCTACGCGCATCGGACTGAGATATTTATGGCCGCGCAGCGACACGATGCTGCGCTCAACCTCATCCCTTCTCTGCGTATCGCCAGCCGGCTGCCTGCAGCACGAGAGCGACGCCACTCGCCGACCGTGGCCACCGCGCTCAAGCATTTTCGCAGGACCGATGACGTGCTCGAGAACCTTATCGAAGGAGTCGCCGCATGACTGTCATTATCCGCCCGCCGCCTCGCGAGGACGGGGACGGTAGCGTCCAGGTCCGCATGGATGGCTCCGGCCGTATCGGCAATGCCCAGGTCTTCGCCGTGTATGGCAAGGGTGGCATTGGCAAGAGCACAACTAGCTCGAATCTCTCCGTCGCCTTCAGCAAACTGGGCAAGCGGGTGCTGCAGATCGGGTGCGATCCCAAGCACGACAGCACCTTCACGCTGACCAAGCAGCTGATCCCCACGGTGATCGATATCCTCGAGCAGGTGAACTTTCACGCCGAGGAATTGCGGCCTGAGGACTTTGTTGTAGAGGGCTACAATGGCGTGCTCTGCGTCGAGGCCGGTGGCCCGCCAGCCGGGACAGGGTGTGGTGGCTATGTTGTCGGCCAAACTGTCAAATTGCTGAAGGAACATCACCTCCTCGATGAGACGGATGTGGTCGTTTTTGACGTGCTTGGGGATGTCGTCTGCGGCGGTTTCGCAGCCCCACTGCAGCATGCGGGCCGAGCACTGATCGTCGCCGCCAATGATTTCGACAGCATCTTCGCGATGAACCGCATCGTCCAAGCTATCCAGGCAAAGGCGAAGAACTACGATGTGCGGCTGGGCGGGGTGATCGCCAATCGGAGCGCGGATGTTGACCAGATCGAGAAATTCAACGCCCGTGCCGGTTTGAAGACTCTGGCCCACTTCCCCGATCTCGACGTCATCCGTCGTTCCCGCTTGAAAAAATCCACCTTGTTCGAGATGGAGCCGAGCCCCGAGCTCGAAGCGGTGCAGAACGAATACCTGCGTCTTGCCGCGAAGCTCTGGGCAGGCACCGAACCCCAGGACGCGCATGCGCTGAAGGATCGCGAGATCTTTGATTTGCTGGGGTTCGACTGATGCATGCCGCTGCCCCCCTCAAGCACCGCGGCGAACGAGCCATAGATTTCGCTTCTAGGGCCGTTGAGGGATGTTTTCGCCTCACCTCGGAGGCGGCCGTTAGCAACATCCGGGCGGCAGTTCGACCTGGGCGCGGGGGGATGCAGGCATTTTCGCTCGCCTGGTCACCGGCCGGCCTGTCCGGCCGGCGCATCCTTGATGCCGGGCGCGGGACTGGAACGATGGCAGTTGCCCCGGCGGCGTGCGACGCAGAGGGGCTCGTCGTCGACATATCGTTCCCGCGGAGTGATTGGGCGCGCGTGACCGAGCCTGCTTCACGGCGGCATTCGCGAGCACCGCTTGCAGCGCATCCCGTGCTTGCTGCCCGTGGAGTAGGCCAAACCCGGAGCTTTGCGAGCGGATTTTATATTCCTCGCGCAATGGAGAGCGGCGGCCCATGAGCCGTATCGCCCGCGCCTGGATGCACGCGCCGAAGGATTGGCTACCCTTTGCCGATGCTGCCTCGCCGACATTGCCGATGCGTCGTCTGTTGCGGCTGTCTCTGTTCCAGGTTGCGGTCGGCATGGTTTCCACGTTGCTGATCGGCACCCTTAATCGGGTGATGATCGTCGAACTGGGGGTACCGACTTGGCTGGTGGCCGGCATGATCTCGCTACCTTTGGTCTTTGCGCCTTTGCGGGCGCTCATCGGCTTTCGCTCGGATCAACACAAATCGGTTCTTGGGTGGCGGCGCATACCGTATATCTGGATGGGCGCCATTATGATGTTCTGCGGTTTGAGCATCATGCCCTTCGCCCTCATACTTCTCTCTGGCGATAGCTGGGCGCCGCCGGTTGTCGGACAGATCGCGGCGGCGATTTCGTTCCTGGTCGTCGGCGCCGGTTTGCACACGACCCAAACGGTCGGGCTTGCACTGGCGACGGATCTGTCGCCGCCCGAACAGCAGCCGCAGGTTGTGGCATTGCTTTCGGTGATGCTGCTCGGTTCGATGCTGATGACAGCAGTGATCTTCGGCGCTTTGCTCGCCAACTTCAGTCAGATTCGCCTCATCCAATGCATTCAAGGCGCAGCATTGCTGAGTGTCAGCCTGACTCTTGTGGCGCTTTGGAAACAGGAAGTGCGCAACCCCGCGATCACGAGTCCCGAGCGAGAGCGTCCAGCTTTCGCAGAGGCTTGGGAGGCACTCCGCCATACCGGTCCTTGGACGAGACGCTTGGCCGCGGTTGGCCTGGGCAGTTTCGGCTTTGCCCTACAGGATGTGTTGCTGGAACCCTATGGCGGCCAGGTCCTTGGCCTTTCTGTCTCCCTGACCACGCTGCTGACAGCACTTTTTGCCAGCGGAGGTGTGCTCGGCTTCATGCGGGCTGCTCGGGTTATTGGCTTCGGCAGGGACCCCCACAGCATTGCTGGGCATGGGGCAATGATCGGCGCGTTGGGCTTTGCTGTCGTGATCCTCGCGGCGCCACTCGCTAGTTCCTGGACCTTCGCCGCGGGGACCTTCGTAATCGGCGTTGGTGCGGGCCTCTTTCAACATGGGACGCTTACCGCCTGCATGCGGGCTGCTCCGCAACCGCAGATTGGCCTGGTGCTTGGGGCCTGGGGTGCTGTGCAGGCCACCTGTGCCGGTGCTGCAATCGCCACCAGCGGCATTTTGCGCGACGTGATCAATCATGTCGCAGAGGCAGGCCTGCTTGGTCCGGCGCTGGCTGATCCGGCGACCGGGTATGGCTTCGTTTATTTGGCGGAGATCGCGCTGCTCTTCGCCACCATCGCCGCGATTGGGCCGCTGGCGCGCGCGACGGATGCTTGGCAGCACGCAACCACCCCTCAGGAGCCGGTTTGGTCCGGCCTTCCGATTCATCATAGCGCGGGAGAACGCACATGAGCTTCAGCGAACACTACGATTTTGCGATGATCGCCCTTTACGCCTTCTGGGCGGCTTTCGCCCTGCTTATTGTGTATCTTCGTAACGAAGATCGGCGCGAGGGTTATCCGCTTGTGCATGAGACGTCGCGTGGCCTGAAGGTGGTCTTCCCGAAGGGTGGGACTCCGCCAAAAGCCTTCCTTACCGCGCATGGCGTGCATACCCCTGGCAATCCCGAGCCTGACCTCAATGGCAAGTTGGTTGCCAGCCGCGGTACGCCTGGTTCTCCCTATCTGCCGGCAGGTGATCCGATGCAGGATGGTGTCGGTGCGGCGGCGTACGCGCTTCGCGCTGAGGTACCTGACCTGACCTTTGACGAACAATTGCCGAAGATCGTCCCGCTCCGCGCCGCGCCCGGCTTCGATGTCTCGGCGGAGGATTTCGACCCGCGCGGCTGGCCGATCCTGGCGGCCGATGGCGAGTTCGTTGGCATGATCTCCGACCTCTGGGTCGACCGGTCCGACGTTCTGCTCCGCTATGTCGAGGTGGCGATCGCCAGCGAGGCCGGAAGCCGGCAGGTCATAATTCCGATCTCGCTCGTGAACTTCAACGGGGGGAAACGCCGGGCGATGACCAGTTCGGTGACCGCGGCACAATTCCGCGCCGCGCCCGGTCTCGCTCAGCCGACCCAGGTCACGCTGCGCGAGGAGGATCGGATCAGCGGCTACTTCGCAGGTGGCTATCTCCATGCCACCCCAAGGCGTGCGGAGCCATTCCTGTGATCCTTGCGGAACACGATTACGAGCCGGTTCGTGGGCTCCCGGAGCGGCTGCCGGAGGGTGAGCGCATCTTATGGCAAGGTGCGCCAGAGTGGCGGGTGCTGGCGCGGAGTGCCTTGCACCTACCCATCGTGGCAGCGTATTTTGGCATTCTGATCGCTGCCCGGATCGCGGCGATGGCCATTCGGGGTGAGACGGTATTGGGCATCTTGCTCGACAGTCTCTGGTTCGTACTGCCGTCCCTGGCGGTGTTGGGGATGGGGGCGCTCTTTGCCTGGGGCGTCAGCCGCACAACAATCTACACCATCACGACGCGCCGTGTGGTCATGCGTTTCGGGATCGGCCTCTCCGTTACCGCTAACTTGCCCTTTGCCCGCATCGAGGAGGCTTCGGTCCGTCGTTCGCCGGATGGCAGTGGCGATCTCTCGCTCGGCATGGCCAAGGGTGAGCGAATTTCGTGGTTGTTCTTTTGGCCGCATGTGCGGGGCTGGCGGATGAAGCGTCCGGAGCCTACTCTCCGAGCGTTGGGTGATGCAGGGATGGTGGCCCGCCTGCTGTCTCGTGCGTTGGCTGGCGCGGCTGATATCGCCGCACCGGTGGCGCCTGCCATGGCTGAGCAACGCGCGGCATCCAGCATCAGGCCGGCTGCGGCATAGGGAAAGAGACGATCAGTGGCCGCTCTCCCCACTTCTCGCCCCGCACCGGTTATTCTGATCGCGCTTGCTCTGGCCGCGGTTACCCTCGCGGTTGCATGGCGGCCCGGGGGGCCTGCAGCCAATGGAGATCCGCCATCGTTCTCGCGCGATCTGCGCTTTGAGGATCTGCCCGATGGTGGTGTGCGCGTGCGCGATGCAGCTGATGGCGAGGAGATCACGGTGCTCGCCCCCGGCAGTGAAGCGTTCATTCGCGGCGCCCTGCGGGCGCTGGTGCGGGACCGGCGGCTGGGTGAGCAGGGCGGCGACTATCCTTTCCGCATCTCCAGCTGGCCAGATGGCCGGCTTCGGCTTCAAGATACTGCAACCGGCCGTACCGTCGCGCTTGAAGCCTTTGGTGCTACCAATGCGGGCGCGTTCGCCAGGCTTCTGACGAACACTCCAGGGAGGCCATGAAGATGTTCGGGCGCCGCACGATCGAGGTACCCTGCATGGTCGATATCGAACAGAGTTTCGATAGCCTACACGCGCACGCCATCCCCGAAGGTATTAGCCTTCGCCCAGGGGATCAGGTCATGGTGCATGGGTTGCCAGAGCAGATCGCCCCCGGCACGTCGTTGCGCCTCGCTTGCACCGCGACAGTCTACCGCGCGGGATGGCTGACCCGGCTATGGGCCGAGGCGAGCGCTATCCTTGAACTTGCTGAGCTCTATCATTGTGGCTTCGAGCCGAAGGAGGCGACATGAACGCCGTGAGCCCGCCGCCGCGTTCGCTGAACGATTCGACCCGGCTGGCGACAACCGATACGGTGCTGAGCCCGCGTTTTTACACGACGGATTTTGCGGCAATTGATCGAATCAGTGTCGATCACATCAGGCCCCAATGGGACGCGCTGATGGATGAATTTCGCGCTGACCCGAACAAGGGCCACTTCGTCCGGACCGATGCCTTCGATGCTTTCCGTCTCGATGATCTTCCGGCCAGCTTGCAACAAGAACTGGTCGAGTTCCTGGTAAGTTCGGTCACCGCCGAGTTTAGTGGCTGTGTGCTGTACGCGGAGATCCGCAAGCGCGTGCAGAATCAGGATATGAAGGACATGTTCGGCTTCATGAGCCGCGACGAGGCGCGCCATGCCGGGTTCATCAACGACGCCCTCAAGGATATCGGCATCGGTGTCGACCTGGGCTTCCTGACGAAAGCCAAGAAGTACCACTACTTTTCACCCAAGTTCATCTTCTACGCGACCTATCTGAGCGAGAAGATCGGCTATGCTCGATATATTACCATTTTTCGCCAGTTCGAGAAGCATCCGGAGCTTCGCTTCCATCCGATATTCAACTGGTTCGAGAAATGGTGTAATGACGAATTCAGACACGGCGAGGCATTTGCTTTGCTGATGCGGGCAAATCCGCAGCTGTTAGAAGGCGTCAATCGTTACTGGGTGAAATTCTTCCAGCTGGCCGTCTACGCGACGATGTATGTACGCGACCATGCCCGCCCTGCTTTCCATAAAGCCATTGGGATGAGTGCGACCGAATACGATCACAAGGTTTTTCAAATCTGCACCGAGATCTGCAAGCAGGTCTTTCCAGTCACGCTCGACACGGATAACCCGGCGTTTCGGCGTGGGCTGGACCGCCTCTTGGCAGTCACGCAGGGCCTCGCCGTCCTAAAGGGCCGCCGCGGTCCACTCGCTGCTTTGCAACGCACCGGCCTACGCGCCTCGGCCGCGGCGACGTTCGTTCGGCTTTATCTGTTGCGCGGCAAGACCGCGTCTTTGCCTGCCGATGTCCGCATGGCGCCGGCCTGGTAGGCCCGCATGACAGGTGATGGCGTGCCGGCCCTACTGACGGCGCTTTTCCTCTGGTGGTTTGGCACTGGTCTGATCCTTTACTTGGACGGGCTGGAGCGCCGGACCCATGGCCGAACGCTGCTCATTGCCACGCTACTCGGCACTGCCGCGCTATACGTTGTCGAGCGCAGCGCCGGGGAGACCACAGTCGGCAGCGCTTACCATGGCTTCATCGCGGGGCTCATGGTCTGGGCCTGGCAGGAGATTGCCTTCCTGCTTGGCTATGTCACCGGGCCACGTCCGCACGCCTGCCCGCCGGGTTTAAGCGCTATCGGCCGCACCAGCCATGCCATCGGAGCTATTCTCTGGCATGAACTCGCCTTGCTGGCCGGCGCGGCAATTTTGCTGGCGCTGTGCTGGGGGCAGCCGAACCGGGTGGCGGTGGATACCTACCTGCTTCTCTGGGTTATGCGGAGCAGCACCAAACTTAATCTTTTTCTCGGCGTGAGAAACCTCTACACCGAGTTTCTTCCGAGTCATCTGCGCTTCCTCGCTAGTTATTTTCGTCAGCGGCCGATGAACCTGCTGTTTCCGGTATCCGTCAGCTTGGCGACAGTCGCTTCGGTTCTATTCGTGCAGTCTGTCTTCGCCGCAAGCAGCAGCCATCAGGCCGCTGCTGCGGTACTGCTCGCAACTCTCTGCATCCTCGGCCTGCTGGAGCACTGGTTTCTCGTGCTGCCGCTGCCGATCGAACAGCTTTGGCGCTGGGGTCTCGCCTCGCACCGTCGCGCGGCGCTCCCCCAGCCTGTAACCCCAGTCCCCGGCGTCCAGGAGGCAACATGAACTACGAACATTACTTCCGGAAGCAGCTCGATAACCTCCGGAAAGAGGGACGCTACCGCGTCTTCGCCGATCTCGAGCGGCAGTCAGGCGCCTTCCCGCGAGCAACCCATCATCATGGCCGCGGCCAGCAGGACGTCACGGTCTGGTGCTCCAACGATTATTTGGGGATGGGACAGCACCCGGACGTGCTGGCGGCGATGCACGAGGCGCTCGACCGCTGCGGCGCGGGCGCCGGCGGGACGCGCAATATCGGTGGCACAAACCACTACCACATCCTGCTGGAACAGGAACTCGCGGACCTGCACGGCACGGAGTCGGCTCTGCTGTTCAACAGCGGCTACATGTCGAATTGGGCGAGCCTCTCCACGCTTGCCGGGCGTATGCCGGGATGTATCATTTTCTCCGACTCGCTGAACCATGCCTCCATGATCGAGGGAATTCGGCACAGTCGCGCCCGCAGCCAGGTTTGGGCGCATAACGATTTGGCGGACCTGCGCCGCAAGTTGGCCGCTGCCGATCCTTCGGTGCCGAAGCTGATCGCGTTCGAAAGCGTCTACTCCATGGATGGCGATATCGCACCCATCGCCGAGATTTGTGATCTTGCCGACGAGTTCGGCGCCATGACCTATTTGGATGAAGTCCACGCCGTCGGTCTCTATGGCCCGCGCGGCGGCGGTATTTCTGAGCGCCTAGGGGTCGCTCATCGGGTGACGGTCATCGAGGGGACCCTGGCGAAAGCTTTCGGTGTTATCGGGGGCTACATTGCCGGCAGCAGCGCCATGTGTGATTACGTGCGCAGCTATGCGTCTGGGTTCATCTTTACGACTGCCCTGCCGCCCGCGGTCGCGGCGGGTGCTGCGGCTTCCATCCGGCACCTTAAGAACAGTGATGCCGAGCGGGTGCGGATGCAGGATCGTGTTGCCACGTTGCGGGCCGCGCTAGATGTCGCAGGACTTCCACATATGCCGAACCCGAGCCACATCGTGCCTGTGATGGTGGGCGATCCGGTTCTCTGCAAACAGATCAGTGACCGGTTGCTCGACGAGTATGGCATCTATGTGCAGCCGATTAATTATCCGACAGTCCCACGCGGAACGGAACGCCTTCGTTTTACGCCGTCTCCGCTCCATTCAGACGCCGATATCGGCGATCTGGTGAACGCCCTTTCGGCGATCTGGTCTGATCTGCGCTTGCAGCGCGCTGCATGAATGTAGCGGCGCTTGACCTCCGCCGAAGGAAACCCATTTACGTCGTCCTCTATCCTGTCTTGGAGAGCGAAAAGTGACCGACAAGAAACTGATGCCCGGCCAAAGGCGTGCGCTTTTGCAGATGGCCGGCCTTGCCGCCCTTGCCCCGACGGCAGCGGCCATAACTTCTAAGGCACAGGCACAAGAAAAAATTCCCCAGGCGACGGTCATGTACCAAGCGACGCCGAAGGATGGCCAGCGGTGCGACCAGTGTCAGCATTGGCAGGCGCCGAATGGGTGCGCGATCGTCGCCGGCGATATCGCGCCGGCGGGTTGGTGCGGCGTTTGGGTAAAAAAAGAAGGTTGATCTAGGACGGCGCCGAATTAAGCCTGGAAGGGTTATGAGCCGTACTCTTTTCCCTTTTTCGGCAATCGTCGGGCAGGACGAGATGAAACTCGCCCTGCTCATGGTGGCGGTCGATCCGGCCATCGGCGGGGTCCTGGTTTTTGGCGACCGCGGGACTGGCAAGTCCACCGCCGTCCGCGCGCTGGCGGCTTTGCTTCCGCCGATGCGTGCCGTGGTAGGTTGCCGATACCATTGCGATCCGGCGAGCGTTAGCACGTTCTGCGACGAATGTCGCGAGCGACACGGCGCGGCACCCATGGAGGTGGAAATCCGGCCGGTGCCGGTCGTCGATCTACCGCTATCGGCGACCGAGGATCGTGTTGTCGGCGCTCTCGATCTGGAACGCGCCCTGACAACAGGCCAGAAAGTCTTCGAGCCAGGCCTACTGGCGCGGGCCAATCGCGGTTTCCTTTACATTGACGAAGTCAATCTCCTCGAGGACTACCTCGTCGACCTCTTGCTCGACGTCGCCGCCACCGGGGAGAGCGTAGTCGAACGAGAGGGTATTAGCGTCCGTCATCCGGCTCGCTTCGTCCTGGTCGGCAGTGGGAATCCCGAAGAGGGCGAACTTCGTCCCCAATTGCTGGACCGATTTGGCCTTTCGGTCGAAGTGAGGACCCCGGGAGATCTGCCGACTCGGATCGAAGTGGTTCGGCGTCGCGATGCCTTCGAGAGAGATCCGGCGCGCTTAGTGGCTGCTTGGGAGAAACAGGACGTGGAAACGCGCGAGCGATTGCTCGCTGCGCAGGCGTCACTCGGTCAGACAATAGTGCCGGACACTGTATTGGAACAGGCTGCAAAACTCTGTGTCGCGCTCGGTACGGATGGGTTGCGAGGGGAGCTTACTCTGATGCGCGCGGCGCGTGCCTTGGCAGCGCTCGAGGGTGTGCCGGAGGCGACCACGAAGCATCTCCGTCAGGCAGCGCCTTCGGCCTTGCGTCATCGCTTGCGGCGTAATCCGCTTGATGAAAGCGTCGCCGCGGTGCGGGTGGAACGCGCGCTCGCTGAACTCGGTCTCACCTGATGTCCGCCGACCATCGCCCGGAGCTGCTGCGGCATGCGGCGCTGCTCTGCGCGGTGGATCCGGGAGGGCTTGGCGCCGTTCTGCGCCGGGCGACGCACGGTGGGGCACGAGATTGGTTGAAATTCCTGCGTGAAGCGCTGCCGGAGGGAACACCCTGGCGCCGTCTGCCGAGCCAGGTACCCGATAGCCGGTTATTAGGCGGCATCGACCTTGGTGCGACCCTAGCGGCCGGCCGACCAATTGCCGAACGCGGTCTGCTTGCCGAGTCAGATGGTGGTATGCTTATCATACCACAGGCAGAAAGATTAGGCGCCGAGACCGCGGCACGTCTTGCTGCGGTTCATGACGCGGCCGAGGTGCTGCTTGAGCGTGACGGTCTCACCCACCGGCTGCCCGCGCGTGTTGGCCTCATCCTGCTCGATGAAAGCGCGACAGACCAGGAAGCACCCCCGACTGCCTTACTTGATCGACTGGCCTTGATCATTGATGTTGACTGCCGCATCGCAGCCGAGGGGATATCGCCTGAGGAGATCGCGGCAGCGAGGGCCTTGCTGCCGCAGGTGGAAATTCCCGATGCGGCGATCGCCGCCATCTGCGGGGCGGCAGCTGCGCTTGGGATTGCTTCTCTGCGGGCGCCTCTCTTTGCATTGCGTGCCGCGCGGGCCGCTGCGGCATTGGCTGGCCGCCTGCAGGCTGAAGCGGCGGACCTGGAGCTAGCCGCGGCGCTGGTCCTTGCTCCACGGGCCACCTGCATGCCCATAGAACAAGAGCCGGCGCCCCAGCCGGAACTGGAACAGGAACCGGAAGCGACAAGCGACGAACAGCCGACCCAGCTGGACAGCGGCCAACTCGCAGACGCTATTCTGGAAGCAGCGCTGGCCAGCCTGCCGGCAGACCTCTTGGCCAACCTTGCCGCTGGCAACAATGTTCAGCGCGGCGTTGCCGGCCGTGCGGGGCAGATGACGCGTAGCTTGCGACGCGGCCGCCCTTCCGGAACCCGCGCGGGCCCGCTTTCGCCTGGCGCGAGGCTCAATCTCGTGGCGACGCTACGCGCCGCCGTACCTTGGCAGGCTTTGCGGCGCCGCGAGGCTGCCAAAGAGACGCCAAAAATTCTGGTCCGCCGAGGCGACTTCCGTATCCAACGCTTCAAGGAGCAGATGGGAACCACGACGATTTTCGCGGTCGATGCGTCGGGCTCCGCTGCACTGGGACGGCTCGCGGAAGCCAAAGGAGCGGTCGAACTGCTGCTAGCAGAATGTTACCTGCGCCGGGATCAGGTCGCGGTGATCGCGTTTCGCGGCAGCGTTGCTGAGGTACTTCTGCCACCCACAGGTTCATTGGTGCGCGCGAAACGGGCGCTGGCCGGACTGCCTGGCGGTGGCGGTACCCCTTTGGCGAGCGCCTTGGAGGCCGCCACTGGCCTCGCCTTGGGCGAGCAACGGCGTGGCCGCACCCCGGTCTTGCTGCTGCTGACTGATGGTCGCGCGAATGTTGCCCGGGACGGTCAAGGTGGCCGTCAGCGTGCAGAAGCCGACGCTATGGCTGCCGGGCAGGCTTTTGCGAAGCTGCAACTACCGGCGATGCTGGTCGATACCTCGCCTCGCCCGCAGCCTGAGGCGCGGCGTATCGCTGAGGCGATGAGAGCCCGATATTTGCCCCTGCCGGCGGCCGATAGTCAGCGCTTGCAGCGCGCGGCCCAAAGCATGATCGAAAGGTAATGCTGACCGCGGCGCCACGCTGGGAGCGTGAGGGACGTGAATGGCCGAATCGCGCGACAAGTTCCTTTGTCCGCGCGGGTGGTCTGCGTTGGCATGTTCAGATCGCGGGGAAGGGACCAGACCTTCTCATGTTGCACGGTACCGCCGGTGCCACCCATTCCTGGGCCGGATTGCTGCCCCTACTGGCCGCCGAGTTCCGGGTTATCGCTCCCGATCTGCCCGGCCATGGTTTCACCGAAGCGCCGGACGCCAACGGGCTCTCGCTCAGCGGCATGGCCAAGGCGGTGGGTGATTTGCTGCGCGAGCTAAATGTGCACCCGGCTCTCGTTGTCGGCCATTCCGCAGGTGCTGCGATTGCGCTGAAGATGTGCTTGGAAGAGCGTATGGCGCCGCGCCAGATTATATCACTGAACGGTGCCCTGTTGCCGTTTGGTGGGCTGGCCGGGCAGCTATTCGCGCCGTTGGCGCAGCTCCTTGTCCGGTTGCCCGTTGTGCCCTGGATACTGTCCCAACAAGCTCAGGATTCACGGGCAGTCGCCAGGGTGTTGCAAAGTACCGGTTCGACTATCCCTCCGGCGATGTTGGGACATTACACGGCGCTGCTACGGACCCGCCAACATGTGGCCGCGGCGCTTGGGATGATGGCCGGCTGGGACCTGCACGCTCTGCAGCGCCGCCTGTCGACGCTTCAGGTGCCGGTCCTGTTACTGGTCGGCGAGCGCGACGGCTTTGTGCCGCCACGCCAAGCCCGCGAAATTCAACGCTTGTTGCCGCAAGCCCGGTTGCTGGTGCTGCCGCGCCTTGGTCATCTCGCACATGAGGAGCAGCCGGAACGGATCGCTGCTTTGATTGCGGCAGCCTGGGCCGCTGCGGCGAACCGGCCCGCCGGACATCCCGCATGACATTGCCGGCCAGCCACCCACTCCGTCGGGCGCTGAATGAGGAGGTACATGCCCGCCCTGCCGAGGCGCTGATAACGCCCTGCCGCATATCCTACATGGCGTTTCTGGCGGAAGATTCAGAACGGGAGCGCGCCTATGCCGCTGTTCAGAGCCTCTCCAGCCAATGCGCGGTGACGGCTTCGGGTGGCGATATGAACCATTGCGTCGTCGATTTCGGCACGCATCGACTGATCTGGGAACGCCATACGGAATTCTGGCGGATCACGGTCATTGCGCCGATGACGGATGCCGATCCCTTTGAACCGTCGGCTCTCGCTCTTTTGCCACCGGACTGGGTCGCTGGTCTGCCAGGGCAGCTGATTGTCGCAGCCCATGCCGCGATAGTGCAGGACGACGAACGAACCCTCGACTTCGAGGACATCTCCACCCGCTGCTTCGCCGGGCATGTGCTGATGGGCGCTCAGGTCGCCGGCCGTCATGCCTTAGCCTTGACCGATTTTCGGCTTCAGGCCGATGGATTCTGCCGCTTTTGGATTGCGGACCGCGGCCTTTCGCCACCGCAGGCCGGCCGAACATCACAGCGTCTACTAGAGATAGAGACTTATCGGACACTCGCCCTGCTAGCCCTGCCAGAGGCGCGGCGAGTAGCCCCCGGGCTGCATGTGCTGGAGCAGAAGCTGAGGGGGATCAACACTGCATTGGTAAATGCCGAGGAGGTGGACGAACCCATTCTCCTAGACCGGCTAACCGATTTGGCGGCTGAGGTGGAGGAACTCGACACTTCGACCCGCTATCGGTTCAATGCTGCGAATGCCTACTGGGCGCTGGTACAACGACGCATCGGCGAACTCCGTGAGGAGCGCATCGAAGGCCTGCAGACGCTGCAGGAGTTCATCGAACGGCGCGTAGCGCCGGGCTTGGAGACGTGCCGTTCCGTTGCCGCGCGACAGGCCGGGCTGGGTGAACGCGTGGCGCGGGCGACCCAACTGCTTTCTACCCGCGTCGAAATCACCCGAGAGCGGCAGAACACCGAGGTGCTGGCGGCGATGAATCGCCGTGCGGCCTTGCAGTTGCGCTTGCAGGAAACGGTCGAAGGTCTCTCGGTCGCCGCCATGACATACTATTTCGTGGGGCTCATCGGGTATTTGACAAAAGGCGCAAAATCCTTTGGCCTTAGCGTCGATCCCGATAAATGGACCGCGCTTGCCGTACCGATCGTCGCTGCGCTCGGCGTCCTGGCCCTGCAGCGCGCAAGACGGCGCTTGCAACGGCGGATACGATGAGCCTGCCAGTGATCGTTATTGGCGCCGGGATCGGCGGGCTAGCGGCCGCTGTTGCCCTCGCCGCGCGCGGCGAGCGTGTGGTGGTGCTCGAACGTGCCGCAACGCCAGGTGGCAAGATGCGGCAACTGGCGATCGGCGATGCGCGGATTGATGGCGGACCGACCGTCTTCACCATGCGCTGGGTTTTCGATGAACTGTTCCGGGAAGCTGGGACCCGGTTGGAAGACCATCTGCAACTACAGCGCGTTGATATCCTTGCGCGCCATAGCTGGGTCCAGGGTGGGCAGCTTGATCTCTTCGCCGATGTGGCGCGCTCGGCCGAGGCGATCGCCGCTTTTGCTGGTCCGGCTGACGCACGCGGATATCGAGATTTCGTCGCCCGCGCCCAACGCACCTATCAGGCACTAGAAGCGCCCTTCATCCGCGCGGAGCGTCCGAGCCCCGTCTCCCTGGTTGCGCGGGCGGGTCTCGGCGGCGCAGCCAAGCTGCTGGCGACGCAGCCCTTTGCATCGCTTTGGACGGCGATCGGCGAACATTTCAAAGATCCGCGATTACGCCAGCTATTCGGCAGGTATGCCACCTATGTTGGCTCCTCGCCCTTCATGGCGCCAGCCACCCTGATGCTGATCGCGCATGTGGAGCAGGCTGGCGTGTGGTTGGTGGAAGGCGGCATGCATCGGGTCGCCCAGGCATTGGCCGGGCTTGCAGAAGACCTGGGTGCACGCCTGCGCTACGATGCCGAGGTCACCGAGGTGCTCGTCGAAGGCGGGCGGGTGGCTGGCATCCGCCTGAAGGATGGCGAGACCTTGAAGGCCCGCGCAGTCATCGTGAATGCCGATGTGTCGGCGCTAGCTGCCGGCCGCCTCGGGCCGTCGGTGGTGCAGGCGGTGTCTGCGGTGCCACGCGCCAAGCGTTCCCTTTCGGCCGTGACCTGGGCGATGCATGTCTCCACCACGGGCTTTCCCCTGGTCCGCCACAATGTTTTCTTCAGCCGCGACTATGCTCGGGAGTTCTCCGAGTTGACCAAACAGATGCGCCTTCCAACCGAGCCGACGGTCTATGTCTGTGCCCAGGACCGTGGCGATGACGATGCAGCGAGGGCGGGTGCGGAGCGGCTGCTCATTCTGGTGAATGCACCAGCACGGGGCGATTTCCGGCCCTTCGAGCCGGCGGCACTCGCGGCGGTCGAAGCCGGCGCCTTTGCTGTGCTTGAGCGCTGTGGCTTACGCGTTGAGCGAGATGCGGCCCGCGAGATCCGCACGACCCCGACGGAGTTCGAGGCCTTGTTCCCGGCAACCGGCGGTGCGCTTTATGGCCAAGCGGTGCATGGCTGGCAGGCGACCTTTAATCGGCCTGCCTCCCGTACCCGATTGCCTGGGCTTTATGTCGCCGGCGGCAGTGCGCATCCAGGGGCCGGGGTGCCGATGGCGACGCTGTCCGGCCGGTTGGCTGCGGCGGCGGTGCTGGAGGGGCGATGACACCCGCTTGGGCCTTCGACGCGCCGGTCGCCCGCCACGGGTATCGCTGGTGGTACCTTGACGCGCTCAGCGAGGATGGCCAGCACGGCATCACGGTGATCGCCTTCATCGGGACTGTGTTTTCGCCTTGGTATGCCTGGTCGCGCCGCTGGGGGGAGGGCGCCCCGGAGAATCACTGCTGCCTGAATGTCGCCCTCTATGGCCGGCCTAGCCGCTGGGCGATGACGGATCGGCGGCGCAGCGCCTTGGTGCGTAGTACCGATCATCTCCAGATCGGGCCGAGCAGCCTGAGCTGGGACGGCGAGCAGCTTCTGATCGAGATCGAGGAGGTGACTGCGCCGTTGCCCCAACGCGTGCGTGGCCGGGTGCGACTGATCCCAGAGGCTCTCTCCACCCGCGGCTTCCAGCTCGATGCCGATGGGCGGCATCACTGGCAGCCGATCGCGCCCCGGTCGCGAGTCGAGGTCACCTTCGAACAGCCAGGGCTACGCTGGTCGGGGCCGGCCTATTTCGACACCAACACCGGCAGCGCCCCATTGGAGGCAGATTTTCGCGATTGGGATTGGTGCCGAGCGACTCTGCCAGAGGCGACGGCGATCCTCTATAACGCGCAGCGGCGTGATGGTAGCACGCAATCCTTGGCGCTGCGCGTCGGGCGCGATGGCGGTGTTGCAGACATGGAACCGCCGCCGCGCGCGACCTTGCCTCGCGGTTTTTGGGGCGTCGCGCGGCCTACTCGTAGCGAGGATGGGCGGGCGACGCTGCTGCGCGCACTCACCGATGCGCCCTTCTATACCCGTTCGGAAATCCGTACCCAACTTCTTGGCCAGCCGGCGACAGCGATACATGAGAGCTTGGCCCTTGATCGCTTCGCCATGCTGCCCGTGCAGATCATGCTGCCGTTGAAGGTTCCTCGGCCTTGGCGCTGAAGGTGAAGTCCAGCATCGCTACCTCCCCGAAGGGCCGGCGCGAGCGGCGCGCTGCGCTCAGGATTGGCCAGGCGGTCCAGGGCATGGTGAGGAGCGGCAGCGGATCGTCAAGCCGCCAAGTGACGTCCGGTGTCGTCACCAGATGGCGCAGCACCCGTCGATAGCGCGGCCAGTCGCCCATTGCCTCCGACAGCGCGGTCATGACCGACCAGAATTGCTGCAGCCGCGGCTCCGGGCGGAAGCGCAGCGGCCGGGTGGGGTCGAGGATCGCCGGGGCGATATCAGCGGTTTCGAAGAAATGCAGACCGCTGGTCAGGCGCGGATTGCATTCGATGCCCCAGGGCGTACCGCCCTGATCGACGATGAAATCGAAAGCGATGAAGCCGCTCCAGCCCGTGGCCGCGACGAAGCGGGCGACCCAGTCCTCGATGGCGGCATGCGCAACCCGCTCGAAGCCGATGGCAACAGAGCCCGATATCAGGGTGCCGCGATAGGTCGCGGTTCCCTGAATGCGACCCGCATGCGCGAGCGAACAGGTACTGAACTCGTCGCCCTCGATCATTTGCTGCACGAGTGCCGGCTCCCCCGGGGCAGGCAGGGGCATGCCGCGGGCAAGGCGCAGAAGGCCGCGGCCTGAGCAGCCATGCCGAAGCTTCACCACCACGGCCTGCGCCGCCGCCAGCGCCGCCGCATCAGGCGTACCGAGCGGGTGGCTCTGCGGCACGGGCAGGCCGGCATCGCGGGCGATCTCGACGAAGCCGGCCTTGTCGTGAACCTGCTGGATCAGGGACTGCGGCATGGCAAGAAGGCGCGTCTTCGCCGGGAGCAAGCGGGGCAGCGCTGCGACATGCAGGATCTCCTCCGAGACGGGCAGGATGAGCGCTGCATCTTCCTGTGCCGCGACCCGGGCGAGATCATTGAGGTAGCCCGCCTGGTCTTCGGCAGGTGGCGTGACGGCAACAGTCCTTGCCACAGTGCGGGAGGCGCCGGCCAGATGCCGATGATGCGGCTCGGCGATCACGACGCGCCAGCCTGCAGCATGGAAACTACGGGCAAGGTCGAGCGCTTTTGGCAGGCGTCCGAGGGTCAGGAGAACCGTCGGCATTAGGCTGGGTATCGATCAACAACCCGCACCATTACCTGGCGCACGGGCCTAGTCGTCAGCCTCGCCGCCGGCTGGACATCGGCGGGTGAGAGAACGGTGAAATCGAAGCGTCGGAACAGTCGGGCGATCAGCAGAACGGCCTCGACAGTGGCGAAAGCGGCGCCGGCGCAGATCCGGGGGCCGATGCCGAAGGGAATATAGGAGCCAGGCGTCAGCTCCGCCTCCCGTTCGGGCAGGAAGCGGTCCGGGTCGAAGACGCCCGGGTTCCGCCAATACTTCTCGTGCCGGTGCAGCACCCAGGGTGCAACCATGATCAGTGCGCCCTTTCGCACCGGATACTGCCCGATCCGGGTGGCCTCACTCGCAACGCGCGGCAGGAAGGTGATCGGCGGGTAGAGGCGCAGCGTCTCGCGGAAGACGTTGCGCACGAACGGCAGGTGCTTGGTGGCTTCGAAGCTGACCGGTCCCTCGCCAACCACCGAGTCGACCTCCGCCCGCACCCGGGAGACCATGTGCGGCTGCATCGCCAGCAGAAAGAAGACCCAGGTGAGTGCGCTGGCACTGGTCTCGTGGCCTGCCAGGAACAATACGCCAAGCTGGTCTATCAGCTCCTCGCGCGTGAAGGCGCGGCCTGCGCCGTCCCGCGCTTCGACGACCGCGCTGGCGATATCGTCGAAGCGCGCTCCGGCGGCCAGATGCCCGTCCAGCAGATCGCCCAGATGGCCGCGGATGCGTGTGCAGGCATCCAGCACATGTTGCTTCTGTGGCACCCGCGTCCAGGCCTTATCCATGATGAGGCGACGGATCTCCACCTGCGCGACGCTGCGCTCGAACAGCGTGAAGGCATCGAAGACGTCATGCGCCGCACGCGTTGCGAGCCCCGAGGAGAAGACTGTGCGGCAGATAATGTCCGCCGTCAGATGGCTCATCATCAGGTCGAGCGAGAAGGGCGCGCCGTTCTTCGCGCGGTCAGCGAGCATCGCTTCACAATCGGCGCAGCCTGCTTCCATTGCCGGGAAGGCACGATTGACCCGCATCATGCTGAGCGCCGGATCAACCATCGCCCGCTGGCGCCGCCAAGTGGTGCCAGAGCTTACGAAAATACTATCGCCGATCAGCGGCGCCAAGGCGTTCACCATCAGATCGGATTTGGGAAACACGTCCTCTGGATCGAGCAGCACGTGCCGCACCAGATCCGGGCGATTGACGATGACCGTCGAGCGCCGGGAATAGCCGAGCGGCCCGATATCCATCCGATAGGCATAGTTGGGCAGCAGGCCGAGCAGGTTGCCCTCACCCTCGAGCGCAGCGCGAATGAGGGCAACGAGAGCCGGACGCGGCGTTGGTCGCGGCGGGCAATACACGCGGTCGATCTCCGCAAAACAGCAAACCCGTTGCCTTTACAGGCACGACTGTCAAGTCATATTGTCAAGGCTAGGATCGCCCAGGAGGCAGCCGAATGCTGCTGCACGTTTTCGACGCCCTGATTGCCGCCCATATCCTGACCGGTGCATCGGGGGCGATCGCCTTCTGGGTGCCGATCTTGGGTCGCAAGGGCGGCGCCAATCATCGCCGTTGGGGCCGGATCTTCACCGTAGCTATGCTTTGCACCGGCAGCTTTGCGATTTGCATGAGCCTGCTGACCCTGAGCGATCCCTTCGCCACCCATCCGCAGCTGGAAGGCCGCTTTGATGCGGTGTTCCTCCGCGCCATTTTCGGCTGGCTGATGCTGCACATGGGCATCCTGACGGTCAATCTTGCCTGGTATGGCTGGCAATGCGTGCGGCATGGCCGGCGGCGCGAATTGGGCCGGGAATGGCGCAACCTGGCATTGCAGCCGCTCGTGATCGCCGCTGCCTTGAACTGTGCCATGCAGGGCTGGTTGGCTGGCCTGCCGTTGCTGCTCGGCCTTGCTATCGTGGGTGTGGCGACCGGCGTGACCAATCTGTGGTTTCTCTTCAAGCCGACGGCCGGGCCTCAGGATTGGCTTAAGGAACATGTGAAGGCTTTGGTGGGGGCCGGGATCAGCGTCTACACCGCCTTCATGGCGTTCGGCTCGGTCCGGATACTGCCGGAGCTGGCGCTCAACCCGGTGATGTGGGCCATCCCGCTCGGCTCCGGCATTGCGATTATCCTTTGGCACTGGCGCAAGATCGACCGCCAGGTATCGGCGCGCCAGGGTCAGGCCCTGGCGCCGCGGACGAAGGCGGTGGCGTCGGGCACCAAGTGATCGATGATTTTGGCTGAGCTGATCACCCCTGGTAGCCCCGCACCCGGATGAGTGCCGGCGCCGACCAGATAAAGACCAGGCAGTTCCTCGCTCTGGTTGTGCGGGCGGAACCAGGCGCTCTGGAACAGCTGTGGCTCCAGCGCGAATGCGGCGCCCTCGGCCGAGAGCAGCCGGTCCCGGAAATCGATCGGCGTTAGCATGCGCGAGGTGACGATGTGGCGGCCGAGATCGGGCAGCAACGTCGCCTCAAGCCGGCGCTGCATGGCAGCGCGGAATGGCTCCGCGCGCTCCTCCCAATCGGTGCCGCTGGCTAGGTTCGGCACCGGCGCCAGGGCATAAAAGGCATCGCAGCCAGGCGGGGCCAGGGAGGGGTCGGTCATCGTCGGGCGGTGCAGATAGATGCTGAAATCTTCGGCCAAGTGCTTGCGCGTGAAGATGTCGCGCAGCAACGCCTCATAGCGCGGGCCGAGCACCATGGTGTGGTGATAGATATCCTCGTAACGCCGATCGGTGCCGAAATACCAGACCAGCAGGCTCATCGAATAACGCGCGGCGTTGAGCCGTCGGTCAGTCCAGCGCCGGCGCGGGTGCTGGCCAAGGAGCGTCTTGTAGGTATGGGCCACATCAGCGTTGGAGATCACGATATCGGCCGCCAGCCGCTCGCCAGAAGCCAATTCGACCCCGGCCGCGCGGCCCGCCTCGACCAGGATCCGGCCGACCGGGGCGTTGCAGCGCACCTCATTGCCTTGGCCATTGATGAGGCCGACCATCGCTTGCACCAAAGCGCCCATGCCGCCCATGGCGAAATGCACGCCATGGGTCCGTTCCAGGTGCCCGACCAGACAGTAATAAGCGGTAGTGGTCAGCGGGTTACCGCCGATCAGTAAGGGATGGAAGCTGAAGGCAACGCGTAGCTTCGGATGCTGGAAATAGTCGCTGACCTTGGCGAAGACGCTGCGATAGCCCTGTAGGCGGATCAGATCCGGCACGCTGCGGAACAAGGTCTTGAGCTTGTGGAAGGGCTGATCGACCATTTCGACGAAGGCGACGTCGTAGATTGCCTTGCTGTCACGCATGAAGCGATCGAAGCCGGCGACGTCGCTCGGACTGATCCGCGCCACCTCGGCGCGCATCGCCGCGAGATCAGCGGTTGCGACCATCTCCTCGCCGTCGTCAAAGCGAATTCGATAAAAGGGATCGAGGGCGCGCAGGTCGACATCCTGGGCGAGACGCCGGCCGCAGAGCGCCCAAAGCTCCTCGAGGAGATATGGGGCGGTGATGATCGTGGGGCCCGCATCAAAGGTGAAACCGTCGTCCCGATAGACATAGGCCCGCCCGCCTGGGGCATCGAGCTGTTCCAGCACCGTAACCCGCCAGCCGCGAGCGCCTAGCCGGATCGCTGCCGCAAGGCCACCGAAGCCGGCGCCGATGACGATCGCCCGCGGCGTCCGCAATCCAGACCCGCCATCCGCCATACCTGCCTCCACCCAAAAGAACCACGAAGGGGCTAGCCCTTTGTGTCAGGACATGTTTACATTTTTTTCCGTAAAGGAAAACTGCATTGCGCCCGAAAGGACAGCCCATGGCCGCCAACGATGTCCTGGATGCCCTCGATCTGGCAGCCTGTCACGCGCTGCTCGCGGATGGATCGAAAAGCTTCCATGCCGCCTCCCGCCTTCTGCCCGCGCGCATCGCCGTCCCCGCAACCGCGCTTTATGCCTTCTGCCGGGTTGCCGACGATGCCATCGATCTTGACGACAGCCCCTCGGCGCTGGCCGTTTTGCGGGCCAGGTTGGCCGATATCTATCTCGGGACTCCGCAGGATTCGGCCGCCGATCGGGCCATGGCTGCCGTCGTGGCACGGTATGGGATCCCACGAGCGATCCCGGATGCGCTGATCGAAGGCTTCGCCTGGGATCGGGCCGGCCGCCAATACGAGGATTTCGAGGCGTTGACCGCCTATGCGACCCGGGTTGCCGGCACCGTCGGCGTGATGATGGCCCTGCTGATGGGTGAACGCCGCCCCGCCGTGTTGGCCCGCGCCTGCGACTTGGGCATCGCCATGCAACTCACCAACATCGCCCGGGATGTCGGCGAGGACGCGCGGAACGGCCGGCTTTACCTGCCTCATGGGTGGCTACGGGACGCCGGGATCATGCCGCAAGATTTCCTGGCGGCGCCGAGTTTCACCCCGGCTCTTGGCCAGGTCATCGAGCGGCTGCTGGGAGAAGCGGCTCTCCTATACCAACGAGCGGCTGGCGGCATTGCGCGGCTGCCCGTCGATTGCCGCCCCGGGATTGGGGCCGCGCGGCTGATCTATGCCGCCATCGGCGATGAGGTCGCCCGCCGCGGCTACGACAGTGTCGGTTCGCGGGCCGCGGTTGGAGCGCGACGGAAACTCATGCTCCTCGGCCGGAGCTGCCTGGCTGCTCTGCGTCCTGGCGGGGCGATCGATGCTCCACCGGTGGCGGCCGCTCAGTTTCTCCTGACCGCGGTTGCCGCGAAGGTGCCTCTGCGGGACGGTGGGGAGATGGCCTGGGCGCCTGAGGAGCGGATGATTCGGTTCCTCGATCTTTTGGAGCGCCTGGGCGAGGCCCGGCGTTTCGAGCGGGCCAGCTGACTCCCGGCTCGGTCGCCATGACACTTGGCCCGAGGGATCAGGCGGCCGGGTGACGCCTTATTAGGCATATGTCTCGATTTCGGCCTGCTGGTTCGGGTTTCGCGGCGCCGAGAGCCACCGACGCTTGATATCTGCGGGTCGCACGCGGTTTCCCATTGACTTCAGCGTCAACAAAAGCTGACAGTTCGAGTGGTAGAAAAGCTAGACAGCGAGGGTGCCCATGGACGCCGTGACGCGCATCGAACGGACCCTGACCGAGGCGGTCGACCTGGCCGCCCAGAGGGGATGTCCGCCTCGCTTGGCCGAGGCCATGCGCTATGCCGTCTTCCCCCGCGGCGCCCGGGTTCGCCCCAGGCTCTGCCTCGCGGTTGCGGCTGCCTGCGGCGATGATCGGTCGCCGTTGGCTGATAGCGCGGCCGCCGCGATCGAACTGCTGCACTGCGCATCTTTGGTGCATGACGATTTGCCCTGCTTTGACGATGCGGCGACCCGCCGCGGCAAGCCGTCGTTGCATGTCGCCTTCGGCGAGCCGCTGGCGGTCCTCGCTGGGGATGCCCTGATTGTCCTCGCTTTTCAGCTGCTGGCGAGAAGCGGGCGGGTGGCGCCTGAGCGCCTCGGGCCGGTGCTGATGGCGGTTGGCGATAGTGTCGGCGTACCGCACGGTATCGTTGCGGGTCAGGCCTGGGAGTGTGAGTCCAGTACCGACCTTTCCGTTTATCAACAGGAAAAGACCGGCTCCCTCTTCGCCTCGGCCGCCCTGGCTGGCGCGCTCTCGGCTGGTGCGCCGGCGGCCACCTGGCAGTTGGTCGGCGAGCGGCTGGGCGAAGCCTATCAGGTCGCCGACGATATCAGCGATGCGGTGGCGAGCGACGAGGCGCTGGGCAAGCCGGCCGGCCAGGACGCGGCCCATGGCCGGCCCAACGCCGTTGAGACCTTTGGCCTCGGCGGCGCCCTGCGGCGGCTGGAGCGCTTGGCAGCGGAAGCTGCGGCGGCTGTGCCGCCCTGCCCCGGGCAAGCCGCACTGCAGGGGTTAATTCGCCAGGAAGCGGAACGGCTCTTGCCGAAGCGCTTCACCGCAGCAGCGGCCTGAGGCGCCGCGTGGTCGCCGTCAGCATGCCAGGGAGTGGTGCAGCCTTGGGCTGGCGGGATCGCCTACGCGCCTGGCAGCAAAGCCTGGAAGTCGATGCCGGCTTCCGCGCCTGGGCAGCCCGCTTCCCCCTGACCCGTCCGATCGCCCGCCGGCGGGCCCGCGCGCTTTTCGATCTTTGTGCAGGCTTCGTCTATTCACAGACCCTACTGGCGGCGGTCCGGCTGCGGCTGTTCGAGACGCTGCGGGACGCACCTTTGCCGCTGGCGACCATCGCGGCGCGGCTGCAGCTTTCCGAAGCGGCGGCCGGGTGCCTGCTAAGCGCCACCGAGTCGTTGCGGCTGACCGCACGGCGGCGGGACGGGCGCCATGGCATCGGGCCGCTCGGCACCGCGCTGCTGGGCGATCCTGGCATCCTTGCCATGGTCGAGCATCACGCGACCCTGTACCGGGACCTCGCTGACCCAGTCGCGCTGTTGCGCCGGGATGGCGGCGGGACAAGCCTGGAAGGGTACTGGGCTTATGCCCGCACCAGCGCCCCGCCAGACCCGGCCGGAGTCGCCGCTTACACCGCGCTGATGGCCGCGACGCAGCCGATGATCGCCGCCGAAATCCTGGCCGCCTACGATTTTTCCCAGCATCGCCGCTTGTTGGATATCGGCGGCGGCGACGGAAGTTTCCTGGCGGCCGCGGGCCGGGTGGCGCCCGCCCTGCAACTGCACCTCTTCGATCTACCTGCGGTCTTGCCGCAAGCGGAGGCCCGGATGGGTGCGGCGGGGCTTTCGGGCCGCGCCCAGCTGCATGGCGGCAGTTTTCGAACCGACACCTTACCCGCGGGGTGCGACGCTATCTCTCTGGTCCGGGTGGTGCACGACCATGACGATGCGGTCGCTCAACACTTGCTGGCCAAGGCATATGCGGCCCTGCCCGCGGGTGGCCGGCTGCTGGTCGCCGAGCCCATGGCCGAGACGCCCGGGGCCGAGCCGATGGGTGGCGCCTATTTCGGCTTCTACCTTTTCGCCATGGGCAGTGGGCGACCGCGCAGCGCCGCCGAGCTGATCGCCATGCTCCGCAGCGCCGGCTTTGGGCGGGTGCGGGAGGCGCCAACCGCCCTGCCGCTCCTCACCCGGGTGCTCATCGCAGAAAAGAGCTGATGAGGCGTACACCTTTCTTGACGTCTTGAACTGTCAAGCTAGAATGACATCAACCACGGGGAACGTCGGCCTTGGATACCATCGCGGTCCTGCTTCGAGAGCCAGAGCGGCTTGAGCTCAGTCGAGTAGACATCGTCGCCCCTGGCGAGGCCGATGTGGTCGTTGATGTCGATTGGAGCGGCATCAGCACCGGGACCGAGCGCCTGCTTTGGGAAGGCCGCATGCCTCATTTTCCCGGCATGGGTTACCCGCTGGTGCCTGGCTACGAGAGCGTCGGGCGGATCGCCATGGCCGGGACGCAATCGGGCCACCGTGAGGGCGACCGCGTCTTTGTTGCTGGTGCCCGCTGTTTCTCCCACGTCCGGGGCCTGTTCGGCGCAGCCGCCGCCCGGCTGGTTGTGCCTGGCGCGCGTGCGACGGTCATCGACTCGGCGCTGGGCGATCGCGGTATCCTCCTCGCCCTCGCCGCAACCGCGCAGCATGCACTGGCAGCCGAGGGCGCTCGCTTACCGGAACTGATCATCGGCCATGGCGTCCTTGGCCGTCTGCTTGCTCGCCTGGCGGTAGCGCATGGCGCCCCCACGCCCACGGTCTGGGAGCGCAATCCGCAGCGCCAAGAGGGTGCGGTCGGCTACCATGTCTGCGATCCGAGCGAGGATAGTCGGAACGACTACGCCGCTATTTATGATGCGAGCGGCGACTCCGCCTTGCTGCCGAACCTGATCGCGCGCCTCGCGCCCGGCGGAGAGGTCGTCTTGGCCGGCTTCTACTCCGAGCCACTGACTTTTCCCTTTGTGCCGGCCTTCATGCGTGAGGCTCGGCTTCGCGTCGCTGCCGAATGGCAGCCTGCCGATATGCAGCGGGTGATAGAATTCCTGACCGAGGGGCGTCTCTCCCTCGATGGCCTGATCACCCACCGCGAATGCGCGCAGCGGGCACCCGCTGCCTATCGCACCGCGTTTACCGACCCGAACTGCCTGAAAATGGTTCTTGAGTGGAGCGCAAACGCATGAATGCGACGTCCGGCCTCGCGCTGCCCCCGCGCCCTAACGATGGCGCACTGAAAAACGGCGAAGAGCCGGCTTCCAAGACACAGATCATCGCGATCTACGGCAAGGGTGGTATCGGCAAATCCTTCACCTTGGCCAACCTCAGCTACATGATGGCGCAGCAGGGCAAGCGCGTTTTGCTCATCGGTTGCGACCCGAAAAGCGATACCACAAGCCTGCTATTCGGCGGCAAGAGTTGCCCCACCATCATCGAGACGTCGTCCCGCAAGAAGGCGGCCGGCGAAGCGGTGAAGATCGGCGATGTCTGCTTCAAGCGCGACGGTGTGTTCGCCATGGAGTTAGGTGGGCCGGAGGTCGGGCGCGGCTGCGGCGGCCGCGGGATCATTCATGGCTTCGAGCTGCTTGAGAAGCTGGGCTTCCACCAATGGGATTTTGATTACGTTCTGCTCGACTTCCTGGGTGACGTCGTCTGCGGCGGCTTTGGCCTGCCGATCGCCCGCGACATGTGTCAGAAAGTCATCGTTGTTGGCTCGAATGACTTGCAGTCACTCTATGTCGCCAACAACGTCTGCAGCGCGGTCGACTATTTCCGCAAGCTAGGCGGGAATGTCGGCGTTGCTGGCATGGTGATCAACAAGGATGACGGTACCGGCGAGGCAAAAGCCTTTGCCGACGCTGCCGGCATTCCCGTCCTCGCCGCCATCCCGGCCGATGAAGACATCCGCCGCAAGAGTGCGAATTACGAGATCATCGGCAAGCCGGGCGGACGCTGGTCCGACCTATTCGCCAATCTGGGCGTTGCGGTTGGCGAGGCGCCGCCGCAGCGCCCGACACCGCTCACCCAGGAAGGACTTCTGGGCTTGTTCAAGGGCGAAGCGGTCGGCCGCAGCGTCGTGCTGGAGCCGGCGACGATCGAAGACATGTGCGCACCTGAGTTGCTGGCGCGGCCGAGCCTTGAGGTCGTCTATGAAGGAGTCTAGCCCAGTGCTCGACGCCGGCTGCCACGGCGGACGCGAGACGATGCTCGAGGCAGCGAAAGCCGCGGGAAAATCCGCTGGCATGGCGCAGTTGATGAAGGACTATCCACGCGGCCCGCACGACCAGCCGCAGAGCATGTGCCCGGCCTTTGGCGCGCTGCGCATCGGGCTACGCATGAAGCGGACGACCACCATTCTTTCCGGTAGCGCCTGCTGCGTCTACGGCCTGACCTTCACGAGCCATTTCTACGGCGCCCGCCGGAGCGTCGGCTATGTCCCCTTCAATAGCGAAACTCTCGTAACCGGTAAACTGTTCGAGGATATCCGCGATGCGGTCCAGGAAAGTGCGAAGCCGGAGGACTGCGACGCTGTCGTGGTGATCAACCTCTGCGTTCCAACCGCTTCTGGCGTCCCGCTTGACCTCTTGCCGCGTCAAATTGACGGCGTGCGAATCATTGGCGTCGACGTGCCTGGCTTTGGTGTGCCCACCCATGCCGAGGCCAAGGACGTGCTGGCCGCCGCGATGCTCCGTTATGCGCGCCAGGAAGCCGAAGCAGGCCCGGTGGCCAAGCCGCATAGCTTGACCGACGACACCCCAATGGTGGCCTTGATCGGCGAATTGTTCCCAGCCGATCCAGTTGTCATCGGAATGCTGCTGGCACCGCTTGGCCTCAGCCTCGCGCCACAACTGCCTAGTCGGGAATGGCGCGATCAATACGGCGCTTTGGACTGTGCCGTGGCTGCAGCGGTGCATCCTTTTTATACCGCCACAATACGCGAGTTCCGCCAGGCCGGGCGACCGGTGATTGGCAGCGGCCCGGTTGGTTTGGACGGCACCGCTGATTGGTTGGCGTCGGTTGCCGCTGCCGCGAACATTGATGCGGCGAAGCTCGATGCCGCGCGTGCGGCCGCGCTACCGAGCATCAAGGCGGCGCTGGAGGCAGCGCCGATCAAGGCACGTATTACTGTTTCGGGCTATGAGGGCAGCGAGCTGCTCGTCGCCCGCTTGCTGGTCGAGGCTGGCGCAGAGGTCCCCTATGTGGGTACCGCCTGCCCACGCACCGAATGGAGCGAAGCAGATTTAGCTTGGCTCAGCGCTCGCGGCGTACATGTGCAGTATCGCGCGAGCCTGGACCAGGACCTTGCAGCGATGCGCGATGTTCGTCCCGACCTCGCCATCGGTACCACGCCGTTGGTGCAGGCGGCGAAAGAGGCCGGCATCCCCGCACTCTACTTCACGAATATGATATCCGCCCGGCCGTTGTTCGGCGCGGCTGGCGCCGGGGCTCTGGCCGGTATCGTGGCGGCGCAGACGCGAAGCCGCGAGCGTTTCAGCAGCATGGTGAGCTTCTTTGAAGGCGTCGGAACACGTGACCGCGCCGGCTATGGCTGGCGTGAGCCGCCGACCGATCCCCCCGGGTTCCGCGACCGTCTGGCCCGCCAACGCGCCGCACGGGCGAAGGCCGAAGAAGCGGTGGGGACATGATGCCATGCTAGTCATCGACCACGATCGGGCCGGCGGCTACTGGGGCGCCGTCTATACATTTGCTGCGGTGCGTGGCCTGCGTACCGTTATCGATGGCCCGGTAGGGTGCGAGAACCTGCCGGTTACCGCAGTTCTGCATTACACGGATGCGTTGCCGCCCCACGAATTGCCGGTCGTTGTGACCGGCCTTGATGAGGATGCGCTGACGAAATCGGGTACCGAGGGACCGTTGAAGCGCGCCCGCAGCACGCAGGAGCCTGAGCTGCCAAGCGTGGTCGTCACCGGTAGTATTGCCGAGATGATCGGCGGCGGGGTGACGCCTGAAGGCAGCAACATGCTGCGCTTCATCCCGCGTACCATCGACGAGGACCAGTGGCAGGCAGCCGACCGGGCCATCAACTGGCTGTGGAGCGAGTTTGGCCTGAAGCGCAAGGCGAAGCCCAAGCCGCGTGCAGAGGGTCAGAAGCCGCGGGTCAACATCATCGGACCGATTTACGGCACCTTTAACATGCCGTCCGACCTGGCCGAGATCCGCCGGCTCGTCGAAGGCATTGGCGCTGAGATCAATCTGGTTTTCCCGCTCGGTAGCCACCTCGATGACATACCGAAGCTCGGCGATGCCGAGGTCTCGATCTGCCTCTATCGCGAGTTCGGCCGCAAGCTCTGCGAAGCGCTGGAAAAACCGTATTTGCAGGCGCCGATCGGGATGTTCGCAACGACGAATTTCCTGCGCAAACTAGGCGAACTCACCGGCCTCGACCCCGAACCATTCATCGAGCGTGAGAAGCACACCACGCTGAAGCCGGTCTGGGATCTCTGGCGTAGTGTCACGCAGGATTTCTTCGGCAGCGCTGCGTTCGGCGTGGTGGCGACCGAGACCTATGCCCGCGGCCTGCAACGCTATCTGACTGATGAGCTAGGCATTCCTTGCGCCTTTGCCTTCAGCAGAACAGCCGGCGAGAAGCCAGATAATCAGGCGGTCCGCGAGGCAATGCGCCGCTCCCCGCCGCTGGTGCTTTTTGGCAGCTACAACGAACGCATGTACCTCGCCGAACAAAAAGGCCGGGCGACGTACATCCCCGCCAGCTTTCCGGGTGCGATTATCCGGCGCAGTCCCGGCACGCCCTTCATGGGCTATGCCGGTGCGACCTATGTGCTGCAGGAATACTGCAACGGCCTGTTCGACGCGTTGTTCCACATCCTGCCGCTCAGCACGGAAATGGACCGCGGCGCCGCGACACCGGCAGCCCGGCCGCTGACCTGGGATGCAGCGGCACAGACGCTGCTGGATGCGTATTTGGCCAGCGAGCCCTTCCTGCTGCGGATTTCGGCTGCCAAGCGATTGCGGGAAAAGGCTGAGCGGACCGCCCGCGTCGCAGGCGCGAAAACAGTCACAGCACATTGTGTCGGGCAGATGCTCGATACTCTGGCCGAGGAACCGGTGGGTTGAGCCGGTCCAAACTATCGCGCGCGACAGTGCAGTCGCGTCGATCCCTGCCGCGCGGGACCTGCGCGGTAACGGCCGTAAGGCCAATAAGGAGGTCCGAAGATGGCGGACGCAAGGGGGCCTTCGGGTCTCAATGAGAGCGAAGCGAGAGAAGTGCACAACATGCTCATCAAGGGCTGGGCATTCTCCGTATTCGCGTCGATGGGTGCTCACATCCTGGTGTGGCTGTGGCGTCCCTTGGTTTACGGCAATCAGGCGGTACCGCCCGATTGGCGCCTCTTCTGAGCGGTTGAGGAAGGAGAAGCAAAATGGGTGACATGCATAAAATTTGGATGCTGTTCGATCCTCGGCGGGCGCTCGTGCTCGCGGCGATCGGCGTCGTTCTCATTGCGGCGGTGCTTCACTTCGCCGTTCTCAGCAGCCCTCGGTACTGCGACCATCTTGGCTGGTGTGCGCCTTCGGCGAACGCCATGCCGGCGCGGCCGGCGGCACGGTAGAGCGAAGAGCTCGTAATCCAAGATTGGCGGACGGGGTACGCCCCGTCCGCCATGCCGGATGATGCGCACCGGCGATGGCGCCGCGGCGGTGAGGAGAAGGAGGCTAGGCGATGGCAATGCTCAGCTTCGAGCAGAAGTACCGGGTTCGCGGCGGAACGCTCGTGGGCGGGGATCTGTTCGATTTCTGGCTGGGGCCCTTTTATGTAGGGTTCTTCGGGATCACGACGGTATTCTTCTCGCTGCTCGGGACCGTCCTGATATTGCTCGGTGCGGCCTGGGGCGGCACGTGGAACCCGTGGCTGATCAGCATTGCGCCGCCCGATCTGAAATATGGTCTGACCTTCGCTCCCATGCGGGAAGGCGGGCTGTGGCAGGTGATCACGGTCTGTGCGATCGGCGCCTTTGTGTCATGGGCACTTCGGCAAGTGGAGATCTCGCGCAAGCTTGGCATGGGCTACCACATCCCGTTCGCCTACTCGGTTGCGGTATTTGCGTATGTGACGCTGGTGGTGATTCGGCCGGTAGCCATGGGCGCTTGGGGACACGGCTTTCCCTACGGAATCTTCAGCCACCTCGATTGGGTTTCTAACGTCGGTTATCAGCACCTGCACTTTCACTACAACCCTGCGCACATGATCGCGGTGACCTTCTTCTTCACCACGGTGCTGGCACTGTCCCTGCATGGCGCGCTCGTGCTCTCAGCGCTCAACCCCCAGAAGGGTGAGCCCGTGAAGACCACCGAGCACGAGAACAGCTTCTTCCGCGATATCATCGGGTATTCGATTGGCACGCTAGGCATTCACCGCCTCGGGCTCTTCGTCGCCCTTTCGGCCGGCTTCTGGAGCGCGGTCTGCATCCTAATCAGTGGCCCGTTCTGGACCCGCGGTTGGCCGGAATGGTGGAACTGGTGGCTTAACCTGCCGATCTGGCATTGAGGGGATTGGACACAGCCATGGCTGAGTACCAGAACATCTTCACACGGATCCAGGTGACCGGGCCTGCCTATCCAGGCGTCCCGTTGCACCCCAAGGATTCTGCGCGGCAGCCCGGCATCGGGCATTCACATCTGCTCGGCATACTGGGCGATGCACAGATCGGTCCGGTCTATCTCGGGATCACCGGTCTGCTCTCGCTCCTGCTCGGGGCGGTCGCGGTGTCCATTATGGGCCTGGTCATGCTCGATAGCGTGAACTGGAACGTCTGGCAGTTCATTCGTCTCCTGCCTTGGCTTGCATTGGAGCCGCCACCTGCTTCCTACGGGTTGCGCTTTCCGCCGCTTAATCAAGGCGGCTGGTGGTTGATCGCCGGCTTCTCGCTCACCCTGTCGATCCTGTTGTGGTGGGTACGGATTTGGCGGCGGGCCGTACAGACCGGCATGGGCACCCATGTTGCCTGGGCCTTCGCCGCGGCGATCTGGCTCTATCTGGTCGTCGGCTTCCTGCGGCCGCTGGCCATGGGCAGCTGGAGCGAGGCGGTGCCGTTTGGCATCTTCCCGCACCTCGATTGGACGGCCGCATTGTCCATTCGCTATGGCAACCTCTTCTACAACCCATTCCACGCGCTCAGCATCGTTTTCCTTTACGGCGCGACCCTGCTGTTTGCGATGCACGGTGCGACGATCCTTGCACTCGGCCGCTTCGGCGGGGAACGGGAAATCGAGCTGGCGATTGATCGTGGGACCGCGGCCGAACGGGGGGGTCTCTTCTGGCGCTGGTGCATGGGCTTCAACGCGAGCTTTGAGAGCATTCACCGCTGGGCCTGGTGGTTTGCTGTGCTCTGCCCGCTGACGGGTGGTATTGGCATCATGCTGACCGGTACGGTGGTTGATAACTGGTATCTCTGGGCGGTCGAACATCGCTTCGCGCCCGCTTACCCGGTCGTGTATCCGGGGCTCGTCGATCCCGCCACGCTGCCGGGGGCCAAGCCATGAAGCTGAACATCATGCAAACGGTCGTCCTCGCCGGCGTTGTGCTGGCGGGGGCGGCGATCGCGGTCACTACCCTCGAACGCCCGCCGGTGCAGGTCACGCAGAACGGCTACCGCGGGGTCGGGATGCAACAACTATCGAATCCCCGGCTGGCCGAGGCGACGGCTGCGCGCAACCTTGCGCCGCAATCCATCGTCGCGGTTCCTGATGTTGGTCCCAAGGCCGGGCAGCTCTACAAGAACGTCCAGGTTCTCGGTGACCTCGGCGTTGCGCAGTTCGCCCGGACTATGGCAGCCATCACCGCCTGGGTCTCACCCGAACAAGGCTGCAACTATTGCCATAATCCGAACAACATGGCCTCGGATGAAGTCTACACGAAGGTCGTTGCTCGGCGGATGTTCCAGATGACGGCCGCCTTGAATACCCAATGGCAGGACCATGTCCAGCAGACCGGCGTCACGTGTTATACCTGCCATCGTGGCCAGCCGGTGCCTGCTTACAACTGGTCCGAGGATACTAAGCCGCCGCGGCTGGCGGGTCTTTCCGCCGGGCAGGCGGGGCAGAACATGCCGCGTGCCTCGGTCGGCTCGACCTCCCTGCCTTATGATCCCTTCACGCCGTTCCTCGAGGACCGCCCCGCGAATATCCGCGTGCAGGGTACGGCTATCCACCCCAATCCGAAATTGGCGGGCACGAAGGAAACTGAGTGGACTTACGGGTTGATGATGCACATGTCGACGTCGCTCGGCGTGAACTGCACCTTCTGCCACAACAGCCGCAACTGGAGCAGTTGGGAGGAGAGCACGCCTCAGCGTATGACGGCGTGGTACGGCATCCGCATGGTTCGGGACATCAACGCGAACTACATCACCCCGCTCACGCCGCAGTGGCAGGCGCATCCCAATGGACCTGAGGGCGGGCCCGTACAGGCGCGCCTTGGGCATGAGGGCGATGCCCTTAAGGTCAACTGCACAACCTGCCATCAGGGCGTGAACAAGCCGCTCTATGGGGCCGCCATGGCCAAGGATTACCCGGCCCTGCTTATCCCGCAGAGCCGATGACGTATCGGGGTGCCGGCATTGATGCCGGCACCTCTTCTTCCGTCGGAGGCCGCACGGCACCGACCTTTTCGAAAACCTGAAGCAGGCTCCGTTCGGATGGATCATGATGCGATCCATCCGAACGGAGCCTGCTCTATTTCAGCGATTTTCCAGAGCAAGATACCCGTCCAGGTGGGTCCGCCTGATCGGATGTTCGCGTAGCACGGCCTCCGTTTTGATGGATCGCGCGGTGATCCAACAGAACGGAGGCTGCCCTGGAGCATGCTGCGTTCGCATCCGCTCACGCACCCTGCTCCGACGTTTGGTGGGTCGCGGGATTCGCCGTTTCGGCGATCCCGCCCCAACGCATCCCGCTCTAGTACGGGCTGCGCGCCCTCAGCCGACCGGGTGCGAGGGCGATCAGCGTGATTCCCGCGAGCCACGCCACGATCGCGTCCGTGACTTCGGCGGAGCGTCCTGGGAGCCAGATCTGCATGAGGCTGGCCAACAGTGCCAGCAGCACCACCGCGCCGGTGGCAGAGATCTGAGCGAAGCCGGCACGGCAAGCTAGCCAGATCAGCCCGCCATAGAGGAATAGCTTGGTCAGGCCCGATTGCACGCCGGCACCGAAGCCACCAGCGTCCAGAAAGCTGCGGAATGGGACCAGCCCAAAACTTTGCGCCGGGCCGAAGTTAAAGGGTGCAAGGCGGTCGATGAGGACCGCCAGCAGCAGTGGCGCGAGGAGCAGCTTCGCGCGGCGCGGCGCCGGCATGCCAGACAAGGCGAACCAGATCGCCAGGGCGAGCAGGACGCCGAGCGTCTCACTGAGCGTGAGGCTGCCGCCAATGATGATGATTTTTGCCGCCAACGCGCCAAGTAAGACCGCCGGCACTGCCAGCCGCGCGGCGCCAATCGCTGCCGCCACCGCCTCTGCCGCGAGGAGCCAGAAGGCCAGCGAGCAGAAGGCGAGCACAGGGTCGAAGGTCGGCGCCAATAGCAGTGGCTTCAGCGCATTTTTCCACGCCTGCAGATCGATCGACGGGACATAGGGAAAGAGCTTGGCTCCGAGCCAAGCAGCCACCAGCACAAGAGCAAAGCCGTCATGCGCCATACCCGCTGAGCCCCGCTGTAATCGCGCAACGAATCCAGCTAGACCGATACCAGCACCGCTGCCGATGACGTTCAGCAACACGTCGCTGCCCCGCGTGTCGCGCCCATGGTCGAACAGTTGCAATGTCTCGACCGTCAGCGAAACACCGCCGCCCAATAGCAACGCGATCCCGACGCTCCATGCCAGCGAAAGCCGGCCCCGCAAGGCGAGCCCAACCGCCGCGCCGAGCGGGAGATAGAGCAGCAGATTTGCCAGGAGATCGCCACGGCCACTTGGCCGTAGCCGCCGCAGCCCGGCGAAAAGCGCTGCGGTCCAGCTGCGCCCCTCTGGCAGTGGCCGCCAATCGAAGGGGTAGAGCGACCCATAGCCAATCAACAGGATGACACCAAGGGTCAGCGCAGGACCGAGCCAGGGCGGCAGTTTCTGGAACTGGTTCATCGACCGCCGCCCGGCGCCACCATACCGGCGACGAGCACCCAGGCGCCGAGCGTTCGGGCGGCCCGCCGAAGCCCGGGCAGCATAGCTGCCTGTAACCTCCCGCTGGCAGCCCGATCGGGGCCGAAGCGGACCCCTTCCGCCATCCGGCCCTCGGCCGCAATACCAAGCGGTAGCGATGCGCCCGCCTGCCAGAGCGAGATTTCCGCAGCATCGATCCTATGCCAATGACTGCGCTCACCGGCGGCGAGCAGATCGAAGATGGCAGGGCCGGCGCCGCGTCCGCCATCGGCGGGTCCATCATGCCAGGTTTCCTGGTCATGGCCCCCGCCCGGATGCGGCGCGAGACCAAGGGCGGCGATCACCCGCGCTGCCGGCAGTCTAGGAACGCGACGATCGAGCAAGCGATCCACTCCTCGCTCAGCGAAAACTATCCTTGGCGGTGCGGATTGCGGCGAGCCGGGCGACATCGGCGGCTCGCATGAAGGGGTTCTCGGCCCGCTCCATGGCAATTGTCGTGGGAACCGTGGGCTGGCCTGCGGCCCGCAGGTTTCGCACGTGAGTGGCGCGGGCAATGAGGGCCTGATTGCCGGGCTCGACGGTCAAAGCGAAGCGGGCATTGCTCTCGGTGTATTCGTGACCGCAGCAGACCCGCGTATCTGGCGGCAGCGCCGCCAGCGCCTGTAGCGAGGCGTGCATCTGCGCCGCACTGCCTTCCAGCAGCCGGCCGCAGCCCAGCGCAAAGAGTGTATCGCCGCAAAGCACCGCCGGGCCATCCGGGAAATAAAAGGCGATATGGCCCACGGTGTGGCCGGGTGTCTCCAGCACCATGCCCGCGGCGCTGCCGAGGCTGACGGTATCGCCAGCCCGAACGGCTTGGTCGAGTTTTGGCAATCGGTGCGCATCTGCGGCCGCGCCGATGATCTTGCCCCCAAAGCGGGCCTGCAAGGCGCTGACGCCGCCGATGTGATCGCCGTGATGATGGGTGAGCAGGATCAGGTCGAGCCGGCCGCCGAGCCGCTCCACTGCCGCGATCGCGGGGTCGGCCTCCCCCGGGTCGCAGACCGCGACGGCCCCGGTCGCCGCATCCTGCAGCAGCCACACGTAATTGTCGGAAAGGCAGGGTATGCCGGTGACCGTCAGCGCCATTGCGGGCTCCTTATCTGCCCCCATGCAATCCGGGGTGCTTTCGCTTATATCCCCGGGATGCGCCACGAGGTCCACGGTCTCCGGGATTTCTACGCGACGCCGGCCGGGCTGGTCGCCGCCAGGCTGCTGCGCGAGCAGCTTCGCCTGCTCTGGCCGCCCCGGCCGGGGGATCGCGTGCTGGGACTTGGCTATGCCAGCCCCTTCCTGAGAATCTGGCGCAGCGAGGGTACGCAATGCATTGCCCTGCTGACGGCCCAGTTGCCGCGTTGGCGCTGGCCCCGCAAAGCGCCGAGCGCCACCGTCGTTGGAGCGGAGGAGCAACTCCCACTACCTGATCTTGCCTTCGACAGGGTCTTGCTGGTGCATGGCCTGGAACATTCTGAAAATGCCCGCCGTTTGCTGCGTGAAGCCTGGCGGGTCCTGAAGGATGACGGGCGGTTGCTGGTCGTGGTGCCAAACCGGCATGGGCTCTGGGCCTATCGAGAACGGACGCCCTTCGGCCATGGCCACACGTATTCGGCTCGCCAGCTGGAAGCGCTGCTGCGGCGGCAGATGTTTGTCGTCGAGCGCCGCGCCGCCGCGCTATTCGTTCCGCCATTCCAAGGCCGTTTGTTATTGCGCGGTGCCGGTGCCTGGGAAAAGCTTGGCCAGCGCCTCTACCCGCGCATCGGCGGGGCCGTAATTTTGGAGGCGGCGAAGGATTTTGGCGAGTTGCTGCCGGCAGGGCAGGCCATGGCCCCGGCGCGGCGGGTGGTTGTCGAGGGCGTCGGAGTCTGATGCCGGGGATAGCGATGTGTTTCCAGTGATTGCCCGTTGATCTAGCCTCACCCTGAGTAAGAGCCGAGGGTGCGATGGCCGATGAACCGCTGGCGACCAAAGGTAACTGGCTGCATATCTATGATTTCAAGGTAAAGCCGGGCTGCGAGGAAGAGTTCATCCGGCTTTTCGAAGCCTTCGACTACGGGGCCGATAATCCGATGCACACATCCGCCGCCCAGGTGAAGGACGGCGTGCTGTGCCGCGACGAACACGATCCGAGCCGATTTTTCCTGATCGCCGAATGGCGCAGCATCGAGGAACACGGCCGCATCCTGCCGATCCTGAAGGACATGCGCCCCGCTTTCATCGGCTTGATTGAGGGCGGCGCTGCCGCCTTCAAGCCGCGCTACGTCGAAGTGGTGATGTCGACGCCGGAACACATCCTGAAGGCGGCGAAGGCCATCTGACTGGCAGCAGCGTGGCCAGCCAGCTGCTCAGCTAAAGGCGCCAACCAGCCAGTAGGCCAAGGCAGCGATGGCGGCTGCGGCGGGGATGGTGACGATCCACGCGATAAGGATATGGCCTGCGATGGCCCAGCGCACCGCGCTTGGCCGTCGGGCGGCACCGACCCCGACGATGGCGCCGCCGGTCTCAGCGCAGAAGCCCTGCATTGGCGTCAATTGGGTGAGGCGGGTGCCCATGGTGTGCACAATGCACCAGCCGCCGACCAGGGGGCCGGGCCCGTGGCCGCGTGACCGGCGAGCACAACCCACAGCGGTACGTGGAAGCCGCCTTCCACCAGGCCCTGGGAAAAGAGCAACACGGCAATGTTACCCATGGTCTTTTGGGCATCATTGCCACCATGCCCCAGAGAGTAGAGCGAGGCCGATACGAACAGCAGCGTCCGGAAAATACTATCGACCATAAAGGGGGTCCGACGGACAAAAATCCACGACACCGCCACCACCAGTAGCGGCGCCAGCAGCATACCAAGCAGCGGCAACAGCACGATCGCGGCCAGAGCACGATCGCGGCCAGGGTCTTACCGAAACCCGCCCAGTCGACAGAACTCCAGCCCCGCCTTGGCGAGCCCCGCACCAAGAATCCCCCCGACCAGCGCATGAGGGGACGAGGAGGGGATGCCCAAACGCCAAGTAATCAGGCGCCAAGCGATCGCTCCCATCAGTGCGCCGAAAATGACCCTGGGACTGACGATATGGGGATCGATGACCCCGGTGCCGATTGTCTGGGCGACCTGCTGGCTGAAGAAGAGAAAAGTGATGAAGTAAAAAGAGGCGGCCCAGCCGACAGCGTATTGGGGCCGCAGAACACGAGTGGGAACGATCGAAGCTATGGAATTTGCTGCATCATGCATGCCATTCGGGCAATCAAAGACGAGCGCGACGGCGATGAGGCCGATCAGCACTGGCAGTGCAAGGGAAGCGTCCATTCAGATGTACTCGATGACGATCCCGTCGATCGCATTGGCGGCGGCGTCAAAGCAATCGACCGTGCGCTCGAGCTGATCAAACACTGCTCGGGCCGCGATGAAATGCGGGGTCCGGTCGGGTTGGCAGCGGTGGAAAAACTTGGTTGCGCCGATATCGTGGATATCGTCAGCTTCGCCTTCAACGCGGCGGATCTGCTTGCAGAGCTCATTGAGTTGGCCAGCATTCGGGGTGATGTCGGACAGGAGTGGAACGGCATCTCGGAGCAATCGGGCGCAGCGTAGAATCGTATCGCCCATGCCACGCACTTCCGGGTCAAAATCGTTCATTCCGAACAATACGATCGACTTCGCCGTCGTCCTCATCTGGTCGACCGAGTTGTCCATGCGGTTGATGAGGAACTGGATGTCACCTCGATCGAAGGGCGTCACAAAGGTCTGGCGGACGGCCTGCAAGACTTCGCGGGTAATCGCATCCGCCGCATCCCCGGCAGCCAGCACCGCGGCATAATCCTGTGCGACCGCCTCACCGCCCTCGAGCCTACCGCGCAGCGCCAGGGCGCCCTGGACGACCGAATCAGCGCGGCGCGCATGGGCCGTGAAAAACGGTTCCTCACGCGGCAACAGCCGGCGAAACCAGTGTTGCATCCTTGATGCGTCTTTCCGCGGGCGGGCGCGGTTTAGGCCAACCGGCGGGCGATGTCACCGTAGTGTTATGCCGATCGGTGATCGGCGGGATTCTTCAATATCCAAAGCTGCCGACCGGGCGAACCCAGCCGCCTCGCCGACGCTCCCCCGCGGGGCAACCGTTGTCGTGCCGCCATGGCCGCCCAAGCTGCATTGGCCTTACGCCTTACGCCTTACGCCTTCTGCCGCACGACGCTGGCCACCTGTCGTGCAGTCCGCATTCCCAGGGCTAGGATTCCAAAAAATACCGGAGGAACCGAAAATGCCGCTCAGCATAATGCCGCTTGACCCGACGCGACCGGACTTCGCGGGTGAGGTCGCCGGGCTTGATATCGCCGCCGGCGTCTCCGCCGCCGAAGCGGCCCGGGTCGAGGACGGGATGGATCGCTTCGGCGTCCTGGTGTTCCGTGACCAGCACATGGAAGATGCGCAGCAGATTGCCTTTTCCAGGCATTTTGGCCCGCTCGAACTCGCAACTGGGGATCTCGCCCAGGGCGACGCGCGGCGGCTGTCCATGGAGGTGAACGACATCTCCAATCTGAACAGCGACGGCTCGGTCATGGCGCGCGATGACCGCAAGCGGCTGTTCAGCCTGGGCAATCAACTCTGGCACAGCGACAGCAGCTTCAAGGCGACTCCGGCAAAGTTCTCCCTGCTCTCGGCCCGTGTCCTGCCCGGCGCCGGTGGCAATACCGAATTCGCCGATATGCGCGCGGCCTGGGACCGGCTGGATGCCGAAACCCAGGCTCTGATTCGCAATCTCGTGACCGAGCACAGCCAGATCTATTCTCGGGGCATCCTGGGCTTCACTGATTTTACCGAGGCCGAGCGGCAGAAATGGGCACCGGTGCCGCAGCGCCTGGTGCGGCGGCATCCGCGGTCGGGCCGGCTCTCGCTTTTCCTCTCATCGCATGCCGGGAGCATCCAGGGTTGGCCGATGCCCGAGGCACGCGCCCTACTGCGCGACCTGACCGAGCACGCGACGCAGCGCGACGATGTCTACGCCCATGTCTGGCGGCCGCACGATCTGGTGATGTGGGATAACCGCGTCACCATGCATCGGGCCCGGCGCCATGACGACAAGCAGGTTCGCGATCTGCACCGCACGACAGTGGCCGACCGCGCGCCTACTCTGGAACAGGCGGCCTGACCGGCACCATGCGTCGGGCCCGCGATGGCCCCATACCGACGGTCAAACCCTTTTGACCGTCGGTATTCGCTTTTTCTGGCCCTCAAGCGCCGGGCGGATACCTCTGGTTTCCTGAGGCGCGCGGCTTTGGCCGCGACGGCTGCGCGGCACTGGCCGCGGCGCCCGTTCGGGCGCTCGGCACGAGTCACAGGCTCACGCTGCTTGTATCAGAAGGGCGCGTCGCCGCAGATCGTCACCCGGTGCATGACGCGCGTCTCGGCCGGATAGTCGTTGATCGCGAAATGCATCGTGCAACGATTATCCCAGAAGGCGAGGGCCCCCGACTGCCAGCGGAAGCGACAGGTGAATTCTGGCCGGGTCGCATGCTGCATGAGAAAGTCGAGCAGCGGCTTGCTCTCGGCCTGGGTCATGTCCTCGAAATAATGCAGATGACCGCCGACGAACAGCGCCTTGCGCCCGGTTTCCGGATGGGTCCGCACCACAGGGTGCACAGAAACAGTCTGGGTCTGGCCGGGATCGACCACCTTCATGGAGGTCTTGTCCTTGTAGAACTCCTTGCGGGTCTTGCCGTCATGGTCGCTGAAATTATCGCCCCGATAGACGCCCTTTAACCCGTCGAGCATCCGACGCATGCCGGGCGAGAGGCTTTCATAGGCAAGATAAAGATTGGTCCAAAGCGTATCGCCGCCGGCGGAGGGAATCTCGACGCCGAACAGCATGGTCCCCATGGCCGGCTTGGCGGTGAATGCTTGATCAGAATGCCAGGATCCGCCGAAATTTTTCTTGTCGGCTGGGGTCTTTCTGATCTCCAGCACCTCCGGAAACTCGTCCATCCCGGCCATGTAAGGGTGCAGGTGGATCTCCCCCCAGCGTCGCGCGAATGCCAGTTGCGTGGCCGGGGTCAGCTTCTGGCCACGGAAGAAGATCACCTGATTCTCGAGTAACGCCTGACGGATTTCCCCAAGCACCGCGTCGGGGAGGGGTTGAGAAAGGTCGGGTCCCTCAATTTCGGCCCCTAGCGATCCGGCGATCCGGTTCACTTCGATATGGCGGTAGGGCCGGTTGACGATCTCCAGCATGGACGCCTCCCCTATTTCGAGCAGTCTGCGCCCCTCGACCGATCTGGGACAAGTCTTCCGTCGGTAGGCTAGGTTGGCGGCGGGACGTCAGGGGGAGAGCAGGATGCGTGGCTGGCGGATGGCGCTGCTGACGTTGCTGCTCGCGGGGTGGTCCGCGCCTGGCCTGGCATGGCCTGACCGGCCTCTGCGCCTGATCGTCGGTGCGGCCGCGGGGGGCTCGAATGATCTCGTCGCGCGGCTGATCGCCGAGGCGCTCTCGTCCCGCCTGCCGTTTCCCATCGTCGTGGAAAACCGCTCCGGTGCAGCAGGGATGATTGGGGTCGAGACGGTGGCGCGAGCGGCGCCGGATGGCCATACGGCGTTGCTGATCAATACCGCGCATGCCGGGCTGCGGGTCTTTGTTCCTAATCCGACGATCGATCCGCATGACAGCCTTGCGGCGGTCACGGTGATCGCCGAAAGCCCGATGGTGATGCTGGTCGCCAATGATTTCCCGGCAACTGACCTCAAGGGCTTCATCGCCGCGGCCCGGGCCAATCCGGGGAAATGGGATTACGGCAGCACCGGCGGCGGGGGCACGCTGGGGATGGGGGCGTTGCTGTTCCTGCGCGCCGCCGATCTAAAGCTGAACGAGATTCCCTATCGTGGCGGCGGACCGGCGCAACTCGATCTCGCGGCGGGCCGAATTGCCATGTTGTTCGATGTGGGCGTCAGCAGTTTCCAAACTGCACGCTCTCGTCTGGCGCGCGCCTTCGCCGTGACCTCGGCCCGGCGCAGCCCTGCCGCGCCCGAGGTGCCAACCCTGCGGGAGGCCGGGTTGGATGCGGAAATGACCGTCTGGCAGGCGGTGATGATGCCGGCTGGGACACCCCTGCCGCTGCGCGAGGCGCTGCGCGACCAGATTGCGGCAGCGCTGAGAACGCCAGCGCTGCAGGCGCGCTTCGCGGAGCTTGGTGCCGATCGGGTGCTCGGCCTCGGGGTGCCGGAGAGCGAACGCTACATCGCCGCTGAAGTCGCGAAGTGGGAGGCGATCCTGCGCACCGGGCGCTGAGGCGGCTTGCGCGACACGACCGCCTGGGCTGGCATGCGACGCAGGAGGATACCATGGCATTCCAGGTCGAAGGCCCGTTCCCCGGGGCGGCGTTCGGGGCACGCGTTCGCTGGGCCGATGCGGCGGATGCCGCGGCGCTGGTCGCTGCGGCGGAGGCGGCGCCGGCTGTTCTGCCGGGGATGCTGGCGCGCGCTGGCGGGGTCTTGTTGCTGCCTGGGATGGACGCCATGGCCGATGATCCCGGCCTGCTCGTCCGCCTCAGCCATGTTTTCGGCGTGGAGGTTGAGGATTATCGACAGACGCTGGTCGCCCAGAATCTCGTGCATCCAACCCAGCCAGAGATCTTCGTGGTCTCCAACACGCCCCCGTTCGGCCGCCAGCCACCGGCGAAGCCGGAGCCGGCCCTGACCCCGGATGGCGGCTTTCCGGTGCAGTACCCGCAGCGTCGCGGCTGGCACACCGACCAGAGCTATCGGCGGCCGCCCCCCGATATTTCGCTCTTCCTCGCCGTGCTGCCGGTGCGGCGCGATCAGGGGCAGACCCTCTTTGCTGATGGTGCCGCCGCCTATGACGCATTGCCGCCGGCGCTGCGGGCCCAGGTCGATGCGCTGGAGGGGTTGCATGTCGGCGCCAGCGCCGGGCGGCGGCGTGAACACGTGGCCGCAGGCAAGCCGCCGCGCCCCCTTGCCCAGCATGAACGGCCGCAACGCCAGCCGGTTGCGCGACAGCATCCGGTCACCGGGCGGCGCGCGCTTTATCTGTGCGAATACGGGCAGATGGATTGGCTGGAAGGGCCCCTCGTTGGGATGGAGCCCGGCCCGGATGGCGCCGGGGCGGCACTGCTGGATCGGCTGATGACGCATTTAACCCAGCCGCGCTTCGTCTACGTCCATGAATGGAGCAAGGGCGATCTGGTAATCTGGGACAATCGCTGCACGGTCCACGCCGCCACCTGGTTCGACGCCGAGCGGGAGCCGAGGATCATGTGGCGTACGACGGTCAGCGGCAATCCAGGCCCGCGCTATGCCGATGAGCGGCCGAGCTGGATTCCGGCCTGACCGGCGGCCGTGCTATCCCCGCCCCCGGGACGGGGAGAATGGACATGGACGGCGATACTTTCGGCCGCTTCGGCAGCGGACAGGCGGTTCGGCGGATCGAGGACGGGCCGCTGCTGCGCGGTGCCGGGCGCTATACCGATGACCTGACGCTGCCGGGGCAGACCTAGCTCTATTTCCTCCGCTCCCCGTACGCGCATGCCGATATCCGCGGCATTGATACAGCGGCGGCCGTTGCCATGCCCGGCGTGCTGGCGATCCTTACCGGGGCCGATCTCGCCGCTGCCGAGCTTGGTCGGCTTGGTGTCGCGCTGCCCTTCAAGCGGCCTGATGGCTCGCCGCTGGCCGCACCACCGCGCCCGGTGCTGGCGCTCGATCGGGTCCGCTTCGTCGGTGAGGCAGTGGCGGCGGTGATCGCCGAGAGCCCCGCTCAGGCACGGGATGCCGCCGAGGCGATCCTGGTCGAATATGCCGAGCTGCCGGTGGTCGCCGGCCTCGCCGCCGCCACGGCACCCGGCGCGCCGGTGCTGTGGGAAGCGGCCTCCGGCAATATCGTCGCGGAGACGCGCTACGGCGACCAGGCGGCGTGCGATGCGGCTTTCAGGGCGGCCGCGCATGTTGTCGAGCTCGATCTGGTCAACCAGCGCCTGGCGCCGGTCTCGCTGGAGCCGCGCGTGGTCAACGCCGCCTACGATATGGCGAGCGATCGCATCACCGTGACGCTGAGTTCGCAGATGCCGTCCGGCGTGCGCGACCAGATGGCCAAGGAAGTGTTGGGCATCGATCCGGCCCGTATCCGCGTGCTGGTCGGCGATGTCGGCGGCGGCTTCGGGATGAAGACCGGGATCTATGCCGAGGACGCGGTCGTCGCCTATGCGGCCCGGCGGGTCGGCCGGCCGGTGAAATGGGCGGCCAGCCGGATGGAGGATTTCCTCTCCGCCACGCATGGCCGCGATACCGAAAGCCGGGTGGCGATGGCGCTTGATGCCCGCGGCCGGGTTACCGGGCTGCGGGTAAAGACGCTGGCCAATGTTGGCGCCTATACGCGCGCGGCTGGTGTGGCGATTCAGCTGTTGATCGGCCCCTGGGTCTCGACCAGCGTCTACGACATCACGACCATCGATTTCACTTTCACCGCGGTGCTGACGAATACCGCGCCCACCGGCCCCTATCGCGGCGCCGGGCGGCCCGAGGCGATCTATATCATCGAGCGGCTGATGGAGGCGGCGGCGCGCCGCATGGGCCTGGACGGGGCTGAGTTGCGCCGGCGTAACCTGATCGATCCGGCGAAGATGCCCTACACCAATGCCATGGGTCAGACCTACGATACCGGTCGCTTCGGGCAGGTCCTGCAGGCGGCGGAACAGGCGGCGGACTGGGCCGGCTTTCCGGCGCGCGAGGCGACTTCCCGCAAGGCTGGCCTGCTGCGCGGACGTGGCATCGCCAGCTTTCTCGAATGGACCGGCGGCAATGTCTTCGAGGAGCGGGTGACGGTCGCCGTGAAGCGCGAGGGCGAGATCGAGATCTACGCCACCACCCAGGCAATGGGGCAAGGCATCGCCACCACCTATGCGCAGCTCGCGGTCGATGTCTTCGGCGTGCCGATCGAGCGCATCCGCGTCGTGCTGGGCGATTCCGACCGTGGGAGCGGCTTCGGTTCGGCCGGCTCGCGCTCGCTCTTTACCGCGGGTTCCGCCGTGCGCGTCGCCTCGACCAAGGCTGTCGATCTGGCCAAGGACCTCGCGGCGGAGGCGTTGGAGGCGGCGGTCGGCGACCTCGAATACACCGCCGGCACGCTACGGGTGGCGGGCACGGACCGCGGCATCGGTCTCTTCGACCTCGCCGCCCGTCAACCGGATGGGCGCATCTTCATCGACAACGCCTTCGCCGTCTCCGGCCCCACCTGGCCGAACGGGACGCATATCTGCGAGGTGGAGATCGACCCGGAGACCGGCGCCATCGCGCTATGCAGCTACACCTCGGTCAATGATGCCGGGCGGGTGGTGAACCCGCTGATCGTGGAGGGGCAGATCGCCGGTGGCGCCGCACAGGGGCTGGGGCAGGCGCTGTACGAGGAGGTCGTCTACGACGCGGCCGGGCAGCCGCTGTCGGCCAGCTTCATGGATTACTGCCTGCCGCGCGCCGATATGATCGCCGGCTATACGACCGTGCTCGACCAATCCATCCCCTGCACGAATAACCCGCTGGGCGTGAAGGGCGTGGGCGAGCTCGGCACCATCGGGGCGACGCCGGCCTTGGTGAATGCCGTTGCCGATGCACTGGCCCGGGCCGGCCGGGGGGCGGCGGCGGATGCCCTGCAGATGCCACTGACCCCGCCGCGCGTCTGGGCCGCGCTCCGCGCGTCCTGAGGCCAGCGGCGCGAGGCTTTGATTCGTGCCGAGCGCCCGAACGGGCGCCGCGGCCAATGCCGCGCGCCTCAGGAAACCGGAGGTTTCCGCCAGGCGATTGCGGGCCAGAAAAAGCAAGACCAGCGATCAAAGGATTGGATTGCTGGTCGCGGCCTTTCCGGCCCCTCCCTCATCGGGCGGCACCCGCCGCTTGTCTTGGCGTCGCGGCGGTGGCCGCGGCGCCCGGTCGGACCCACGGCACGAGGCGAGGCCCCGTGCCGCTGATGGGCGGTGAGCGGTGCGGCCGGCTCAGCCGGCCTCGCCAATGGCCCGCCGGATGACGCCTTCGGTCAGCACCTGCGGCAGCAATTGCGGGCTACCGCCACCGGCGGGATAGAGCAGATAAAGCGGCACGCCCTCTCGCCCATTCTCGCGCAGCAACGCGCCGATGGCCGGATCGCCCTGCGTCCAATCCCCCGTCAGGGTGGCGACGCCATGCCGCGCGAAGGCCGCCTGCACCGCCTCGGTCCGCAGGACCAGCCGCTCATTCAGCTTGCAGGTGATGCACCAGGCGGCGGTGAGATTGACAAAAACCGGCTTACCCGCGGCCTGCAACGCCGCCACCCGCTCGGCCGACCATGTTTCGGCGGCGGTGGGCGCCAGGGTGGCCGGCGGCGGGGAGCGGGCCAGGATGGGCAGCAGGGCCAGGGCGGCGACCAGCGCTGCCCCGGCCAGCCAGCGGCCCGCGTCCACCCCTGCTTCGCCCAGCCGCGCCGCCCAGGCAGCGAAGCCGATCAGCACCGCGCCGATCAGCAGCAGGCCGAGCCCATCCGGCCCGCTCTGCTGCGCGAGCACCCAGGCGAGCCAGGCGGCGGCGGCATACATCGGAAAGGCCAGCGCCTGGCGCAGCCATTCCATCCAGGCGCCCGGTCGCGGCAGGCGCCGTGCGACCCCCGGAAATACCCCTAGCAGGCCATAGGGCAGGGCGAGGCCGAGCCCGAGAGCCGCGAAAATTGCCAGGGTCGCGGCCGGCGGCAGGCTGAAGGCGGCGCCGATCGCGGCGGCCATGAAGGGCGCGGTGCAGGGCGTGGCCACCAGCACAGCAAGCGCCCCGGTGGCGAAGCTGCCGAGCGCCCCGCCGCGCGCCGCCAGATCGCCGCCGATGCCGAGCGCCGCGCCGAGGCGAAAGACACCGGAGAGGTTCAGCGCAACGCCCAGCATCAGCCAGCAGAGCGCCGCGACGAAGCTCGGGGCGGTCAACTGAAAGCCCCAGCCGATGGCCTGCCCGGCGCCGCGCATGGCCAGGATCGCCCCGGCAAGCGCCAGCATGCTGGTCAGCACCCCGAGGGTATAGGCGGCCGCTTCCGCCCGCACCGCCGCGGCGCCCGCGCCGCCGAGTCGGGCCATCGCCATCGCCTTCATCGCCAGCACCGGAAAGACGCAGGGCATCAGGTTCAGCAGCAGGCCGCCGAGCAGCGCTGAGAGAAGCAACAGCGGCAACGGCGCCTCGGGGCTGCCCCCCGCCAAGGCGCTGACTGGGGCTGCGATCGTATAAGCCGCGCGGGCCCCGCCTTGGTCCGTCAGGACCAGGACACCCTCCAGCCGGGATGCGGTCGCGGCATCGGCGGGACGGGTCAGATCGAGTGTCAGGCGCTTCGGCGCCAGGTGCAGCGGCTGCAGCGCGGCGCTATCGATCAAGCCCTGCTCGGTCGGAAAGAAAAAGGCCTGTTGCACCGTGCCGGTGGCGGGCATCTCGCCGGCGAGGACAAGCCGACCCTTACCGGGGCCGAGGCTCGCCTCGGCAGACCAGCCCGCTGGCTGCGGCAGGGCGGCGCGGGCCCGGGCGAAGCGGGCGGCCTGAGCCGGATCGAGAGCCCCGCTCGGGCTGACGGGGAGGTCCAGGCGGAAGCGGCCCTCCTCTGGCACGCAGATCTCGGCGCACACCAACCACGTCGCGTCCGCCTCAAGCCGCAGCCGATCGCCCGGCGCCAAGCTCGCGGGCGGCGTGATGAACAGCGGCAACAGCACCTCGCCCGTAAAGCCGAAGCTGACCAGCGGGCCTTGCGCCAGTCGCTGCGGCGCCGGCCAGTCGAAGCCGGTGGCGTTGGCCCCTGGCGGCAGCGTGAAGGTGATCTCGGCTGGGGCACCGGCATCGCCGGGGTTGCGCCAATAGGTATGCCAGCCGGGGGCGAGCCGCAGCAGCAGCCCCGCCGCGAAGCGCTCGCCGGGGCGGATCTCGGCCAGTTCGGTGATCAGGGAGACGGTCGCGCGCGGCGAACGCACGGCCTCGCTCTCCGCCGCCCGGGCAGGTGAGGCGGCGAGCAGGGCGAGCAGCAGGGCGAGCACGCGGAGCACGGTCGCATACAAGGCCGGGGGATCGCCGCGACGCAAGGGCGCGCTCATTCCGGGTTGCTGCTGCCCCGCCCGCCGATGAGGGCGACCGGGTCGCTGGCGGCGAGGCAGCGGAGCGCGGCGAAGCGGGCGAAGCGGCGCAGCAGCGCCTGCCGGCGGGCCGGTGCCAGGGGATGAACGGGAGCCTCGCGCCGGCGCGCGGTTTCCTCGGCGTCGCACACCAGCAGGCCGACATCAGGTGGCAACAGGGGCTCGGGGAAATCGGGGTCGACGGCGAAAAAGAACTGGTCGCAATACTCCCGGTAGGCAGGCCACTTCAGGTCGGCGATGAAATCCTGGGCGCAGGACTTCACTTCGATGATCACGAAGGCGCCCTTCGGCGTCAGGGCGCAGAGATCGGCGCGTCGGCCATTGGGCAGCGGCAGCTCGGTGACCGGCGCCCAGTCGCTGGCGATGGCGAAGCGGGTGGCGGCCCGCCGCAGCGCGTTCGTCATGGCGGGGCGATTCAGCGCCATGCCGCTGAACCCGTCTGTCCCTTGCCGCGGCGCCGATCCTTGGGGTTGGTCAAAGAGGTGCTGGACGCTGCCGGTGCCGGATGCGAAGACCGCGTCATGCTGATCGCCGATCGTAACCACCTGACCCGTATCAAACGCCCTTGGGTCACCCTTGGGTTGATCGCGCTTTGCAGTCTGCTGTTCCTGGCAGAGGTGGGCGCGAGCGATCTGCCGGCCTGGCTGGTCTTCCGCGCGGGGGATCTGTGGGAGAAGTCCGGCTCGGTCGTCACCTGGATCGGTCTGTTGGGGCACGCCCTGACGCATGCTGATTTCATGCATCTCTTTGGCAATATGCTCGTGCTCTGGATTTTTGGCGATAATGTCGAGGATGCGCTGGGCCATCTGCGCTTCCTGCTCCTGCTGATCTTCGCCGCCATGGCCGGCGCGGTGGCCATGGCGCTGACCGCGCCGGCGGATACCCTGCTGGTTGGTGCCTCCGGCGGCATTTCAGGCGTCATGGCCGCCTATCTCCTGCTTTACCCGCATGCCCGGGTCCTGATGCTCGCATGGAAAGGCGTGCCGATGCAGGTCCCGGCGGGCTGGTTTGTCGCCCTTTGGTTCACGGTCAACCTCCTGCGCGCTCTGCTGGATGCTGTCGGGCCTGCGGCGGAGCGCGACAACGTCGCCTGGATCGCCCATGTGGTGGGCTTCCTGGCCGGTCTGGTGTTTACCATTGGCGCCCGGCCACAGGGGGTGGCGCTGTTCCAGCGCGAACGAATCGCCGCCGGGTCCGCCGGCGGTTGGCTCTGGACCCGGACCTGGAACCTCGGTCCGGACGAGAATGGCAAGATCGATCACCGGACGCTGGCCAAGGCGGGGCTCTTCGTCCTACTGGCCGGGGCCGGCATGCTGCTGACGGGATGAGGCCCGCCCGTCCTTCAGGGATGCCAGCGGTCCAATCCCTTGACCGCTGATATTGTTTTTTCTGGCCCTCAATCGCCGGGCGGAAACCTCCGGTTTCCTGCGCTGCGCGGCGTTGGCCGCGACGGCTGCGCGGCACTGGGCGCGGCGCCCGTTCGGGCGCTCAGCACGGGTCAAAGCCTCGTGCCGTTGGTATTGTTCCTTGCTCTCAGCCCTCAATGATCCTGCCATCCTCCATGTGCAGCAGCCGGCCGCACCGCGCGGCCAGCGCTGGATCATGGGTGATCAACACCAGGGTGCTGCCGCGTCGCGCCTGCAGGTCGAACAGCAGGTCCATCACCCTCGCCCCGGTCGCGCGGTCCAGATTTCCGGTCGGCTCATCGGCCAGTAGCAGGGCGGGCTCGGCGACGGTGGCGCGGGCCAGCGCCACGCGCTGCTGTTCGCCACCCGATAGCTGGCTGGGATAATGGCCGCCGCGATGGCCGAGCCCGACAGCGGCGAGCGCCGCCGCCGCCCGTTCGAAGGCATCGGCCCGTCCGGCGAATTCGAGTGGCACCGCCACATTCTCGAGCGCGGTCATGGTCGGCACCAGATGGAAGGCCTGGAAGACGATGCCAAGGTGGTCTCTCCGGAAGCGTGCCAGCCCGTCTTCGTCGAGCGCGCCGAGATCCTGCCCAGCAATCTGCACCGTGCCGGCACTGGCGCGCTCCAGCCCCGCGAGAAGCATGAGCAGCGAGGTCTTGCCCGAACCGGAGGGGCCGATCAGGCCGACCGTCTCCCCCGCGCCAATCGCAAGATCGACGCCGCGCAGAATGTTGACCGGGCCCGCCGCGCCGGCCACGGTGAAGCTCAGCTCGCGGGCCAGGATCAGCGGCTCGGTTCGCGCCTGCGACGGGTGGGGAAGGGGCTCCATGACCGCAGCATATGGGCGCCGGGCAGCGCTCGGTACAGCCCTGATGGGGTTCAGACCGGCGTGGGCGGAGCGGCAGCCGATCAAGCTTCTGGCGCTCGGCGATAGCCTGACCGCAGGCTACGGTCTGCCCTCCGGCGAAGGCTTCGTTCCGCAATTGCAGATGACGTTGCGCGCGCGTGGGCGGCAGGTGGTGGTCCAGGACGCAGGAGTCTCGGGCGATACCAGTGCGGGCGGGCTCTCCCGGCTCGACTGGGCGCTGGCCGAGGCACCGGATGCGGCGATGGTCGAACTGGGCGGCAATGACGGTCTGCGAGGCCTTCCGCCGGCTGCCACACGGGCCAACCTCGCGGCGATTCTCGACCGGCTCGCCAGCAAGGGCCTGCCGGTCCTGTTGGCCGGCATGCTGGCGCCGCCCAATCTTGGTGCCGAGTATGGGCGGGAATTCGCGGCGGTGTTCCGCGATCTCGCCGAAGCGAGGCCAGCGGTCATTTTCTACCCGTTTTTCCTCGAAGGTGTGGCGAGCGAGCCCGGGCTGAACCAACCGGATGGCATCCACCCCAATGCCGCAGGCGTGGGCGTGATTGTCGCGCGGCTGCTGCCGGCGCTGGAGACGCTGCTGGCCCGACTGCCCTGAGGGGATGGGTTGAGGGATGGGCTGAGGGGGGGCGGGAGTTTCCGCCCGGGTCGGTCTTGCGGTACGTTGCGGCCGTTCGGTCCGGGAGGTTCTCGGTGCTCCGCCTCTTTGTTGCTTTGGCCTTGCCGGCCGCGATCAAGACCGACCTTGCGCTGCTGGCTGGCGGTATTCCCGGGGCGCGCTGGCTGCCGCCCGAGAACTACCATCTGACGCTGCGCTTCATCGGCGAAGTCGAACCCTGGCAGGCCGAGGAGATCGACCACGCCTTGGCGATGATCCGCGCCCGGCCGTTCGCGCTGTCGCTGCGGGGCGTCGATGCCTTCGAAAAGGGTGGCCGCTTCACCGCTCTTTGGGTCGGTGTCGAGAAGACCGATGGCCTGGCTTTCCTGCAGGCCAAGGTCGAAGCCGCGCTGCAGAGAATTGGTTTGCCACCTGAGCGAAAGCGCTTCGCCCCGCATGTCTCTCTGGCGCGGGTCGAGAGGGTGGCCCCGGACAAGGTGATCTCCTATGTCCAGGCGCATAACCTGTTCCGCGCCCCGCCGGTGCAGGTCGAGCACTTCACGCTGTTCTCGTCCCGGCTTGGCAAGGAAGCCGCGAGCTATGTGCCAGAGGTTGACTACGACCTGGTGTAACGCGGCACACCCTGGCTGAAGGACATTCGATGTCGTTGCCCGCCATCGTTATCCTGACCGGCGCTGGCATCAGCCGCGAGAGCGGCCTTGCGACCTTTCGGGATCCCGATGGGCTCTGGGCCCAGGTCCGGGTCGAGGAGGTCGCGACGCCGGACGCTTTCGCGCGCGATCCCGAACGCGTGCTTGGCTTCTACGATGCGCGGCGGGCGCAGATCCGCGATCCGGCAGTGCAGCCGAATGCGGCGCACCTCGCTTTGGCCGAGCTCGACCGTCGCTGGCCGGATGAGTTCCTGCTGGTGACCCAGAATGTCGATGACCTGCACGATCGCGCCGGCGCCCGCCGCCTGCTGCACATGCATGGCGAATTGGCCAAGGCGCGTTGTCTGGCCTGCGCAGCGGTGCAGGAGGCACCGGCTTGCCTTGCGCTTCGGCCGGCCTGCCAGGCCTGCGGCGCCGCCCGGTTGCGGCCGCACATCGTCTGGTTCGGCGAGACGCCGCTCGACATGGCGCGGATCTATGACGCCTTGGCGCGCTGCGATCTGTTCGTCTCGATCGGCACCAGTGGCAATGTTTACCCGGCTGCCGGCTTCGTCGCGGAAGTGCGGGGTCGGGCCCGCACGCTGGAGCTGAACCTCGAGCCATCGGAGGGCGCTACCCTGTTCGAAGCGGCGCGGCACGGCCCGGCGACCCGCCTGGTGCCGGCCTTTGTCGCCGAACTCCTGGCCGCCCATGGGCTGTGATACCCACGGTATGAGGCTTTGACGCGTGCCGTGCGCCCGAACGGACGCCGCGGCCAGTGCCGCGCAGCTCAGGAAACCGGAGGTTTCCGCCGGGCGCTTGAGGGCCATAAAAAGCCAATACCAACGGTCGAAGGATTTGACCGGGGGTGTGAGGTCCTATCCCTCGTCTTCGAGCCGCGTGATGTCCGCGTCCGAGAAGCCGAAATGATGGCCGATTTCGTGGATCAGCACATTGCGCACAAGCCGGAACAGGTCTTCGCCGGTTTCGATCCACTCCAGCAGGATCGCTTCGCGGTACAGCACGATGGTGTCGGGCATCATCGGCGTTTCCAGCACGCTCTTGGCCGGCAACGGCGTCCCGCGGTACAGCCCGGTCAGCTCCCAGGGGCTATCGAGTCCTATTTCCAGCAGGGTATCGTCATCAGCCGCATCCTCCACCACGATCGCGGCGCCGCGCACAGGCTCTCGCAATGCGGCCGGAATGGCGGCGAGGGCCGCTTCGGCCAGTTCGATAAGATCGTCCAGGCTGGGGGGGGAGCCAAAGCGCATGCCGTATGGGTGCCCGCGCGTACAGAGAGGGTCAAGCAATGATCGCCAAACTGGATACCGAGAGCCGCGCCGAGTTACCTCGGGCATTGCCGGATTGGACGCTGGTCGCGGAGCGCGACGCCTTGCGTCGAGTCTTTGTCTTCCGGGATTTCGCCGAAGCCTGGGCCTTCATGTCCCGCGTCGCGCTGCTGGCGGAAAAACACGACCACCATCCCGAATGGTCGAATGTCTGGAACCGGGTGGAGATTGTGCTGACCACGCATGAGGCCGGTGGGCTATCCAGCCGCGATGTCGCGCTTGCCCAGGCGATCGATGCCGTGATCGGCTGAGCGGGGCCGGCGCGGCGTGCGGGCTTGCGGCCCGGGGACCTCGCCGCCATGCTCCGGCCCGCGCCGGCCATGCCGCGCGCCAAGCCCAGGGGGAAATCCATATGGCCTATCCGACGGTGCAACTGCATATCAACGGCGAATGGCGCGCCGCGCGGTCCGGCCAGACCATTCCGGTGCTGAACCCCGCGACCGAAGAAGTGATCGGCACCGTCGCCCATGCCGGGCGCGACGACCTCGATGAGGCGCTGGCCGCGGCTGAGCAGGGTTTCGCCGTTTGGAAAAAAGTCTCCGCTTTCGAACGCTCCAAGCTCATGCGCAAGGCCGCCGATCTGTTGCGGAGCCGGGCCGATGACATCGCGCGGCTGATGACGCTGGAACAGGGCAAGCCGGTCGGTGAGGCAAAGGTCGAGACCTTGGCCGCCGCCGACATCATCGATTGGTTCGCCGAGGAGGCGCGGCGCGCTTACGGTCGGGTTATCCCGGCCCGTGCGGAGGGCATCTATCAGTTGGTGGTGAAGGAACCGGTGGGCCCGGTGGCTGCCTTCACCCCGTGGAATTTCCCAATCAACCAGGTGGTGCGGAAGCTCTCGGCGGCAGTCGCCACCGGCTGCTCGATCATCGTCAAGGCGCCGGAGGAGACCCCGGCCAGCCCGGCCGAACTGCTGCGCTGCTTCGTCGATGCGGGCCTGCCCAAGGGCGTCGCCCAGCTGGTCTTCGGCGTGCCAGCCGAAATCAGCGAGTATCTCATCCCGCATCCGACGATCCGTAAGGTGACCTTCACCGGCTCGACGCCGGTCGGCAAGCAACTGGCGGCGCTGGCCGGCCAGCACATGAAGCGCGTCACCATGGAACTCGGCGGCCATGCCCCGGCGATCGTCTTCGACGACGCTGATCTCGATCTGGCCGCGCGGACGCTGGCGGCCGCCAAGTTCCGCAATGCCGGGCAGGTCTGCGTCAGCCCCACCCGGATGCTGGTGCAGGAAAAGCTCTACGCGCCCTTCGTCGAGAAATTCGTCGCCGCCGCGAAGGCCCTGAAGATCGGCAACGGGCTGGAGGAGGGCACCCAGATGGGGCCGTTGATCCATGATCGCCGGATTCCTTGGGTCGATGGGCTGATGGCCGATGCACGGCAAAAGGGCGCCGAGGTCCATACTGGCGGCGAGCGCATCGGGAATAAGGGGTATTTCTACGCCCCCACCGTTCTGACCGGGGTCGGTCGCGATGCCCGCATGATGAACGAGGAGCCCTTCGCGCCCGTCGCCATGATCGCGTCCTTCAAGGATCTGGACGAAGCCGTCGAGGAAGCCAATCGCTTGCCCTATGGCCTTGCCTCCTACGCCTTCACCCGCAGCGCCAAGACGGCCAACGCCATTGCCGCGCGGGTCGAGAGCGGGATGATGACGATCAATCATTTGGGCCTGGCCCTGCCCGAAGTGCCCTTCGGCGGCATCAAGGACAGCGGCTATGGCAGCGAAGGCGGCACCGAGGCGATCGAGGCCTATCTGAACACCAAATTCGTCAGCCAAGCCGGGCTTTGAAGTAGGATGCGTTCGCATTCGCGCACGCATCCTGTTCTAACTTTTGTTTGGTCGCGGGATTCAGCGTTGTCGGCGATCCCGCCTCAACGCATCCCGCTCTAAGCGACCGGGCGGCGGGTGTTCAGCCCGCCGCCTCGACCCCGCCCGCGCCAAGAATCGCCCGCCCCTCCGGCCCGGTGAGGAACCGCAGCAATTCCGCCGCCTCCGGGTTGCGGTTGGGGAGCAACGTCGCGGCGTAGGTGGTGCTCACCTGGATTTCGGCCGGCAGCGGGCCGAGATAGCGTAACGCCGGCACCAGATGGATCTCAGTGATCGCGGCGAAGCCGATCTCATCGCCGCTGCCTTGCAGGACGCGCTCCAGCACCTCGGCGCCAGTGGCGAAGCGCACCGTCTTCGCGGCTAGCGCGGCCGTCATCCCCCAGCGCTCGAAGATCCGCTCCATCGTCACGCCGGTCGAGGCACGATTGAAGATCAGGGCGCTGGCCTGTTCCACCGTGCGCTTCAACTGTTCGGGATCGGCGACCGCAGGGGTCCAACCACCCGGTCGCGCCACGATCCCGGCCCCGACCTTGCCGATCGCCGCCCGCTCCTCGCCCAGCCTGCCGGAAGCGACCAACTCGTTCACCAAGGCCACCGGGGCGATCAGCAGATCGGGCGTCTCACCGCCCAGAATCCTCTCCCGGAGGCGCGGTGCGGTTGCATAGCTGACGGTGGCGGCAGTGCCCCGTGCCGCACGGAACGCGGCCAGCGCCGGCGCCAGCCCCGGCTCCACCGCGCCGGCGCTCAGCACGCGCAACTCGCTCGCCAAGGCCGGCGTGGCGCTGGTGGCCAGCGCGAGCGCGCCAAGCGATCTGCGGGTCGGTCTCATGCCGGCGGGTCGATCCAGTTGTGCAGGGCGAGGCCACCATCGACGACCATGGTGGTGCCGGTAACATAGCGCGCGAAGCGCTCAGCGAGCATCCCGATCGCCATGCGGGCGACATCCTCCGCCACTCCGATCCGCCCGAGCGGGATCTTGGCAGCCAGTGCCGGATTGGCCTGGAAGCCGCCGCCACCGATGGCCCCGGGCGCGATCGCGTTCACCCGGATGCCCGCCGGCCCCAGCGCGCGCGCGAATTCCTTCATCAGCATCGTCATGCCGGCCTTGCTGGCGCTGTAATGCGGCAGGTTCCGCGGCGTCTCGGCGTGCAGCGAGGTGACAAAGAGCAGCCGCCCGCGCGGCCCGCTGGTTGCCGTCTCCTGCATATGCTGGCCCGCCAATTGGCCGAGCACGAAGCCGGCTTCCAGGTTCACGCTCACCATGCGGTGCCAGGTCTCGGCCGAGACAGCGAGGGCGGTGTCGCTCTCCATCCGGCGCGGGCTCGCGCTATGCACGAGGATACTCAGCCGCCCGAGCGCCGCCACCGCGGCGGCGAAGAGCCCGCTCGCGGCGCCGGGCTGGGCAAGATCGCAGGCGATAAAGCGGGCGTCGTGGCCTTTGGCCCGCAGCGTCGCCGCCGCGGCCTCGCCACCCTCGGCATTCACATCGGCGAGCACCACCCGGGCGCCTTCGGCAGCGATGGCCTCGGCGATCGCCCGGCCGATGCCGTTGCCAGCGCCAGTGACCAGGGCGCTATCGCCCAACAGCAATTGTTCCATGGATGCCTCTCCTCCGCGATGCTTGGTCGACTGATCGGTCCGCGGCACAGTTGGGCCATGCCGATCGTCCGCCGCGCGCTGCTCTGCATGCTGCTATCCCCGGCGGCGCTTGCCCAGCCTTTGATCCCCATCGGGGTCGAGACGCCGACGGGTCAGGCCTTGGTCGCCCGGCTGCGCCGGGGCGGCCTCAGCCTGTTCTTTCGCCATGCCGATACCCGTGGGGAGCCCTGCGACAGCAGCTTTCGGGTCGGCGATCGGCCTGGGCAGCGCAACCTCTCGCCGGCGGGGCGGCTGCAGGCGCGGCGGATCGGCGCGCAGCTGGCCGCGCTTGGTATTCCGATCGCGCGGCCGGTCCTTGCCGGCCCGGTCTTCCGCGCCCGCGATACGGCGGAACTGGCCTTCGGCGGCGTCGATACGCAGGTGACCGACAGCCTGCTGGCCGATGATTTCGCCGGCGTGCGGCTGGAGCGGGTGCTGGCCGAACACCGTCGGCTGTTTGCGGAACCGGTGCCCCCCGGCGTGAACCGGGTGCTGGTCGGCCATCGGACGCCGGCCATTCTGGTGCTTGGCGAGCAGGTCGGTGGCCGCGCCTTCCCCGAGGGCGCGGCACTGGTGCTCGACCCCGGTGCCGGGTTGCTCGGCATCTTGATGCTGGCGGAAATCCCGGGCGGCGGCTTCCACAGCTGTCATTGATCAGTCGGGCTTCACGCCGGCGGTGCGGATCACCTCGGCCCAGCGGGCAACCTCCTCGCGGACAAAGCCGGCGAACGCCTCCCGCGATAGCGGCCGTGGGATCGCGCCCTGCTCGTTCAGCAACCGCTGCGTCTCCGGTGCTGCGAGCGCCCCCAGGGCAGCCCGGTGCAGCGCGGCAAGGACCGGCTCGGGCGTGCGGGCCGGGGCAAAAAGCCCGTGCCAATTGTTGGTCTTGACGCCGGGCAGGCCGAGCTCGGTGAAGGTCGGCACCTCCGGCAGCAGGGGGAACCGCTCGGCGCCGCCGAAGGCCAATGCGCGTAGGGTCCCGGCCTTCAGATGCGGCAGCAGGATCGGCAGGTCAGCGAAGCCGAGATCGGCCTCGCCCGCGACCAGGGCCAGGGTCAGCGGGGCGCCGCCCTTGTAGGGGATATGCGTCAGGTCGATCCCCGCGGCCAGTTTCAACAACTCCCCGGCCAGATGCGGCATGCTGCCGGGACCGGCCGAGGCATAGTTCAGCGCCCCCGGCCGCGCGCGGGCGGCGGCGATCAAATCCGCCAGATTCTGCCAGGGCCGTGCCGCCGGGACGATCAGCGGCTCGGGCACCAGGACCGCGAGCGTCAGCGGCGCGAAGTCA
>Ga0114960_10000127_pt1 | contig 57949 bp, 83 predicted proteins | sample C_130625_MF_Meta_FD_92637 | JGI IMG/M metagenome (GOLD analysis project Ga0114960, IMG submission 92637) | Freshwater microbial communities from Lake Croche, Canada to study carbon cycling - C_130625_MF_MetaG | ecosystem: Environmental > Aquatic > Freshwater > Lake | place: Lake Croche, Canada...
AACACTTTACTAACCTATCCAAGACAGAGAGAGAGCTTGGAGGTATACCTAACTCATCTGAGGACATTAAGCAAGCACACGCATCGGCTATTGAGACGTATATAGAGAAGCATGTAGGTCTTGACCTAGAGGGAACGTATAGAGATCCTGAGGAGATGGGATCGATGTATTTCTCAAGAACTTTAGAGGATTGGGCTAAGTTCGATATTAATAATAGAACTAAATTTGATGCTGCAATTAGCTCAGGCTTAGCTATTATGGCTAATCAGAAGCACATGTACATTGCTTCTAAAAAAGAATCGAAAATAAGCATTACCTTTGCAAGATATAATAATAAAGGATCATTTAGCGAGATAATAAATTAGATGGTAAAAGTAGATATAGATATTAAAAACATACCGTTTCCTACTCAGTATGTTCCTGACTCTGAGAAAGAAACAAAAGAGTTTGGTCTAAAGATTGGGCAAAGCATTCAATATGAGTGGTTTAGAAAGGATGGGCAACGTTCAAGATTTTATGATCAATGGACAGATTATCATAGATTAAGATTATACGCTAGAGGTGAACAGTCTGTACAAAAGTATAAGAATGAACTTGCTGTTGATGGTGATTTATCTTACTTGAATTTAGACTGGACTCCAGTACCTATCATACCTAAGTTTGTAGATATTGTAGTTAACGGAATGTCTGATAGATTATTTCATGTTAAGGCATACGCACAAGACGCTATGTCTGCTGCTAAGAGAAATAAATATCAGGACATGATAGAGACTGATATGGTTGCTAAACCATTACTAAGTCAGATTAAAGATCAATTTGGAATTAATGCTTTTAATACTAACCCAGATGATTTACCAGAAACAGATGAAGAGCTTAACCTATATATGCAGCTTAACTATAAGCCAGCTGTAGAGATAGCTGAAGAAGAAGCTATTAACACTGTTCTGGATTCTAATAAATATATGGATATTAGAAAAAGAGTTGATTACGATATTACTACTATTGGAGTAGGAATTGTAAGGCATCAATTTCTACCAGGGCATGGAATTAAAATTGATTATGTTGATCCAGCTAGTATAGTTTATTCTTATACTGAGGATCCATACTTTAAAGATTGTTTTTATTGGGGAGAGATTAAAACTGTCCCTATTACTGAGCTTTTAAAAATAGATCCTTCTTTAACAATAGATCAACTTGAAGAAATTTCTCTACACAGTCAGTCATGGTATAATTATTATAATGCCTCACAATACTATAATAATAGTTTATTCAATAGAGACTCTGCTACATTATTATACTATAATTACAAGACTACTAAGAAGATTGTTTATAAGAAAAAAATAAATGATAACGGAGTAGTTAAGATGATACCTAAGGAAGATACTTTCAATCCACCTCAAGAGATGATGGAGGAAGGAAGATTCGAGATGGTAGAGAAACGTATTGATGTTTGGTACGAAGGTGTTATGGTTATGGGTACGAATTATGTACTTAAATGGGAAATGTCTAAGAACATGGTACGACCTAAGTCTGCATCTCAGTACGCTATGCCAAACTATATAGCAGTTGCACCTAGAATGTATAAAGGAAAGGTGGAGTCGTTAGTTCGTAGAATGACAACATTTGCCGATCTTATTCAGATTACACATCTTAAACTTCAACAGGTACTTGCTAAGATGGTGCCAGATGGGGTGTTTATTGATGCTGATGGACTTAACGAGGTTGATTTGGGTAATGGTCAAGCATATAATCCAGAGGACGCACTTAGATTGTACTTCCAGACTGGATCTGTTATAGGTAGGTCCTATACTCAAGACGGAGAATTTAATAATGCAAGGGTTCCAATCACAGAGCTTAACTCAAACAACGGACAAGGTAAAATAAGTGCTTTAGTTGGCACGTATAACCATTATATGAGCATGATTAGAGACGTAACAGGTCTTAATGAGGCTCGTGATGGTAGCATGCCAGATCCAAATAGTTTGGTTGGAGTACAGAAGCTTGCAGCAGCTAACTCAAACACAGCTACAAGACATATACTAGATGCTAGTTTATATTTGACTAGAACATTATCTGAAGCTATATCATTAAGGGTAGCTGACGTATTAGAATATTCAGACTTTAAAGAGCAGTTCGCTAACCAGATAGGTAAATACAACGTATCTATATTAGATGATATTAAGGATTTATATATCTATGACTTTGGTATATTTATAGAGATGTCTCCAGACGAGGCTGAGAAAGCACAGCTTGAAGCTAATATTCAAATGGCACTTCAGAGAGATTCTATTGGATTAGAAGATGCTATTGACATTAGAGAGATTAAGAATCTTAAGTTAGCTAATCAATTACTTAAACTTAAGAAGAAAAAGAAACAAGACGAGACTCAAGCATACGAGCAACAGAAACAACAAGCTCAAGGTCAGATGCAAATGCAATCTCAACAGATGGCAGCACAGACAGCTATGCAGAATATACAAGCAGAGGCACAAGCTAAGATGCAAGTTAAACAAGCAGAGACTCAGTTTGACATAGAAAAAATGAAACAAGAGGCTGAGCTTAAGTATCACCTTATGGAGGTTGAGTTCCAAATGAATATGCAGCTTAAAGGTGTGGATACTAAGAACATGGATATGAAGGATAATCTTAAAGAACAAGCAAAAGATAAAAGAGTAACGCTTCAGAATACACAACAGTCTAAATTGATTGAGCAGCGTAAGAATAATTTGCCTCCAGTTGATTTTGAATCTGAAGAAGATTCGCTTGATGGTTTTGATTTGGCTGAGTTCTCACCTCGATAATATATAAAATTAATTAATAACTTTGCAAAAATAATAATTATGGCATTAGGTTGGCATAAAATTAAATAAATTAAATAAATTAAATCAAATGGAAAATTTTACTGTAAGAGATTTGGGAGCTGGAGAAGAAAAGTCAGTTCAACAAATCGAGCAAGAGCTTTTGGATAAGCACGAAGCTCAACAAGAGGCAATTCATCAAGAACCTTTACAACAAGAAGAGGTAATTGTAGAATCTCCTAAATTAAATGATGATGATGTTCTTTCATATATTAAGAATAGATATAACAAAGAGATAAATTCTATTGACGATCTTGTAGCAGAAAGAAATGCTCAAGAAGAGTTACCAGAAGATGTTTCTGCCTTCTTTAAATTTAAGAAGGAAACAGGTAGAGGTATAGATGATTTTGTTAAGCTTAACAAGAATTATGAAGATACCGATCCTGATAAATTATTAGCTGAGTATTACAAACAGACCGAAGAGGATTTAGATGACGATGATATCGCATATACTCTTGAAGAAAAGTTCGGTTATGATGAAGATTTTGATGACGAAAAGGTTATCAAGAAAAAAGAAATCGCTAAGAAAAAAGAACTTGCTAAGGCAAAGAAATATTTCAATGATTTGAAAGAACAATATAAAGCTCCTCTTGAGTCAAGGGGTGGTTTAGTTTCAGACGAAGAAAAAGAAACATACGATGCCTACAAGAAATACGTTCAAGAATCACAAACGTACCAACAAGAAGCTGCTAGTAAATCTGAGTACTTCCAAAAGAAAACAAATGAAATATTCTCTGATGAGTTCAAAGGTTTTGAGTTCGATCTAGGAGATAAAAGATCAAAGTTTTCAGTGGGAGATGTTAACGAGATTAAATCAGCACAGTCTAATGTTAATAACTTCATATCTAAGTTTTTAGATGAGAATGGATTGATTAAGGATGCAGTTGGTTACCATCGTGCTTTGACAGCGGCTATGAATCCAGATAAGTTAGCAAGACACTTCTATGAACAAGGGAAGTCAGACGCATTATTAGATAGTGCTCGAAACATTAAAAACATTGATATGGAAGTGAGAAATTCTCCTTCTCCTATCACTAACTCTGGGTTCCAAGTTAAGTCATTAAACGATGATGCTGGTCGAGGACTAAGAATCAAAAGTAGAAAATAATTTTAAAACAAAAACAAAATGGCTGGATCAGTTTTATCAACCCCTGGGTTCGAATTACAACCAAGTGCTGAGAAGAAAACCTTAGCATCAAATTACATCACTAACTTCAACTTCTTGAATCAGTATCTTCCAGATACTTATGAGAAAGAGTTTGAACGTTACGGAAATCGTTCTATCGCTTCTTTCTTAAGAATCGTTGGAGCTGAAATGCCGTCTAACTCTGACCTTATCAAATGGGCAGAACAAGGACGTTTACACACTAAATATGTTAACTGTTCATCTTCCGCTATTGTTGGAGACGGTACTGCTATTATCACAGTACATGATACATTAAATCCTGCCACTACCTCTACAACTGGTATTGCTTTCAGAGTAGGTCAGACAGTTTTCTTATCATCTAATCAAACTGCTGCTAATTCTAACAAAGGTATTATTACTGAAGTTGATTATGTTGCTGGTACTTTCCATGTATCTTATTACGAGGCTGCTGGTCAAATGTTTGGTAACGCTGGATCAGGAGCTACTATTACTGCATTTGTTTACGGTTCTGAATTTAAAAAAGGAACTGAAGGTATGGTTGAATCATTAGAGGCTTCTGATGAGATCTTCGAAAACTCTCCAATCATCATCAAAGATAAATATGCAGTATCTGGATCAGATATGGCACAAATCGGATGGGTTGAAGTTACTACTGAAAATAGAGCAACTGGTTACTTATGGTATATCAAGTCTGAGCACGAAACTCGTTTGAGATTTGAGGATTACTTAGAGATGGCTATGGTTGAAGGAGTTCCTGCTGAGGCTGGATCTGGAGCTATTGCTAATGCTAAAGGTACTGAAGGTTTATTCTATGTAGTAAACAAAAGAGGTAACGTATGGTCAGGTGGTAACCCAAGCACTTTAGGTGACTTTGATACTATCATCCAACGTTTAGACAAACAAGGAGCTATCGAAGAAAATGCTATCTTCTTGAACCGTCAGTTCTCTAACGACATCAATGACATGTTGGCTCATCAAAACTCTTATGGAGCTGGTGGTACATCTTATGGTTTATTTGATAACGATGAGCAAATGGCTTTGAACTTAGGATTTACAGGTTTCCGTAGAGGTTACGATTTCTACAAAACAGACTGGAAATACTTAAACGATGCTGCTTTAAGAGGTGGTGTTGTTGGAGGTGCTGTAAACGGAGTATTAGTTCCAGCTGGATCTACTACAGTTTACGACCAAGTTTTAGGTAAAAATGCTAAACGACCATTCTTACACGTAAGATACCGTGCTTCTGAAACTGAAGACAGACGTTACAAAACATGGATCACTGGATCTGCTGGTGGTGCTGTAACATCTTCTTTAGATGCAATGGAGGTTCACTTCTTGTCTGAAAGAGCGTTATGTACATTAGGTGCTAATAACTTCTTCTTATTTAAAGGATAAGAATAAACAATAATATGACAGAGGGACATCGATGTCCCTCTGTCTATTTTTAATAAATTAAAATTATATCAAATGAAAAAAACAGAATCTCCATTAGTGGACAAGACTTACATTTTAAAAAACGGAGTAGCTCCTCTTAGCTACATGATTGCTTCACGCAATTCAAACAGATCTCCTCTATACTATTTTGATGAGGATAAAAAACAAAACAGAGCTTTGAGATATGCAAGAAACCAACAGACTCCTTTCGAAGATGAGCAGGATGGTAACGCTATCTTAGAACCTATTACGTTTATAGATGGTGCACTACATGTACCTAGAACAAACCCAGTATTACAGAAATTCTTGGAAATTCATCCAGAGTACGGATCAACTTTTGAAGAGGTTAATACTGAGAAGGATGCTTTTAGCGATATGGATATTTTAAATTATTCATTAGATGCTCAGATTGCAGCAAGAGATTTACCATTAGAAATGCTTGAGTCAGTCGCTCGTGTTTTACTTGGAGCTAAGATTGATAAGATGACTACAGTAGAGTTAAAGCGTGATGTATTAGTTTATGCCAAGAATCACCCTTCAAGCTTCTTAGAGATGCTTAACGATCCAATGCTTGAGTTACAGAACAAGTGTGTTAAATTCTTCGATTCAGGTTTACTTGTAATGAAAAATAAAAACAAAGACGTTTACTTTAATCTTCCACAGAACAAAAAGAAACTATTAACAGTTCCTTATGGAGAGGATTATATCTACATAGTATCATCATTTATGCAAAGTGATGAAGGTCTTGAGGTCTTAAGATTACTTGAGAACAAGATGTAAATAACAAGGGAGCTAATTAGCTCCCTTTTTTATTTTAAAGTTTTCCTCCAAACTTAAACCATATATCGTTTAATTCGTAATCAATATTAAAATTATTCTTAAGTATATTAATTGACTTTAATTTTGCTTCGTTTTCTGATAAACCATATTCACCTAAAAAAATTTCATCATCATCTATCATAATACTGTACTCCACACCAACAAAACTTCCATTCCAATAAAAATCAATTTTCATAATATAATTTTATTTTGACAAATATAATATTTAAAACAATACATCACGTAAATCGGAGTGCTTTTTTTTTGTTATCTTTGTAAAAAGTTTTGTAGATGATAAATTCAGTGAGAAGCACCGTAATGGCTGTTGCTAACAAAAATAACTTCGGGTATATTACACCTGAGGATTTTAATCTTTATGCCAAACAAGCACAACTTGATTTGTTTGAGGATTATATTTTCAAATATAACCTATGGATTACCAAGCAAAATGCAAGAGCATCTAATAGTGGTTATGCAGACATAGTTAAGAAATTAGACCTTATAATAGATAAGTTCTCTACTATAGCGAATTTAACTCATTTAACTAACTCTGACTTCTCAATGCCGTCTGATTATTATTACTTGAACACGGTTAGATATAATAACAAAGAGGTTGGTAAGGTATCTGGAGAAAAGGTTCTTTATCTTTTACAGTCAAATCTAACAGCTCCAAATATATACAACCCAGCTTACGTACTTAATGGACAAACTATTACAGTTTACCCTACCACTATTATAACTGGAGTATCATCTCAGTATTTAAGACTTCCTAAGGATCCAAAGTGGACCTATGTAAATATTACAGCTGGTGAGCCAGTGTTTGATCAGTCTGCTTTAGATTATCAAGATTTCGAGTTACCTTACCAAGACGAACCATCATTGGTAAATAAAATACTTGAATACGCTGGAATGTCTATTAGAGAGCCTGAGGTTGTTAACCTTGGTGCTGGATTAGAAGCTAAAGAACAACAATTAGAAGGATAAGATATGGCATATTTAACTGGCTACCAATACTATAACAATAGTGATGTAGTTCCAAATGATGAGAACTGGGGTTCTTACCAATACGTTTCATTAAATGATGTAGTTAATAACTTCATACTTATGTATGTTGGTAATGATAAGTTAATTAATAATGTAGAGAAGTATAATGTATTGTTTCATGCAAAGCGTGGAATACAAGAGATTAATTATGATGCTTTAAAAGAAATTAAAGTTCTTGAAATAAGTGTGTGTGATGATCTTAAATTCATTCTACCTCCAGACTATGTTAATTATGTAAGAATGTCACTATACATGGATGGTGTACTTAGACCATTATCAGAGAACATTCAAGCACTTAGCAGTAACTCATATCTTCAAGATAACGATTGTAATGTTTTATTCGATCAAGAAGGAAATGTTCTGGAAGGAATGTCTATGTTGGACTATGATAGAATATTTAAACAAGGAACAAGTATTTATTTAGGTTCTGGTTTATACGCTGGAAAAGAAGGTTGGAACTTAGATAATATATGGTACTTCCAATACCCAATAGGAAAGCGATACGGGCTTAATACAGAGACAGCTAATGTAAACCCTACCTACAAGATAGATAAGGCCTCAGGAGTGATTAATTTCAGTTCTACAATGGCTGGAGAGTTATGTATATTAGAATACATATCTGATGGTATGGAGGGAGGAAACGATGCAGATGTAAAGATAAACAAACTTGCAGAAGAGTTTCTTTATTCTTATATTAAATGGGCCATACTAAACAATAAGCTTGGAGTGCAAGAATATGTTGTTGCTAGAGCCAAAAAAGAAAAGACTGCATTATTAAGAAACGCGAAAATAAGACTTAGTAACTTACATCCAGGAAGATTATTAATGAACTTGAGAGGTAAAGACAAAATGATTAAGTAATTTATGGATTCAAGAGTAAGTTTTGTAAAAGGTAGAATGAATAAGTCTTATGACAAAAGATTACTTCCTGAGGGAGAGTATATCGATGCCATGAATATAAGATTAGGTTCTACTGAAGATAATAGCGTAGGAGTAATAGAAAATACTAAAGGAAATATACTTTTAGCTCAGCTAAGATATGAAGGTAATCTATTAAGTACTAATGCATTATGTATAGGTGCTTATGAATCTGGAGACAGAGAAACTATATTTTGGTTTGTAACAGATCCTGGAGTAGTTGACATGATTGTTTCTTATAATACTGAAACATCTCTTTTATTATACCATGTTATATCTACTACTGTATTAAATTTTAATAGTGATTATCTTATAACTGGTATAAATCTTATTGATAAATATTTATTTTGGACTGATAATTTAAACCCTCCAAGAAAGATAAATATAGCTAGAACTTATTATCCTCCAGTATCTGGTGTTGATATAATAACTGTTGAAGATGTTAATGTAATTGTAGCTCCTCCACTAGAGGCTCCTAAAGTTCAGATGGTTAGTATATCTGGAGGAGAGAACTTTATAGAGAATGTTTTTATTTCATTCGCGTACAGATACAAGTATAAGGATAACGAGTATAGTGCATTATCTCAGTTTACAGATGTTGCTTTTGAGCCAGGGCAGTTTAAATTAAACTATTCTACATATGATAATTCTGGAATGGAGAATATATTTAACGCTGCCAACGTAACGTTTAATACTGGAGACTCTAATGTTATTGGTATTGATTTATGTTTTAAATTTTCAGATGGAAATATAGTTAACATAGTAGAGAAGTACATAAAAAATGAACAGGGATGGGGTAATAACTCTACTCAAAGCATACTTTTTGACAATAAAAAAATATATACAACTCTTCCAGAGAGTGAACTATTAAGACTATACGATAATGTTCCACATATAGCTAAATCCCAAACAACAATGGGTAATAGGATAATGTATGGAAATTATATTGATGGTTATAACATACATGATGATAATGATAAGCCTATAGCTATAAAATACAATTTAGATTTAATATCTGAAAATATAGATTATAAGAACTTATTAACAACATCAATAAATGCACCATATAATATAAGTGGATCAACTATAAATATAGACCACACATTATATTCTATAGATTTTGGATCTAATCCTTTATTGAAACAAGGAAGCTCATTATTAATAAATTTTAACCTACAACATGTATCATTTCAGGGTGGTGGTTATGAAGATGCTTCAGCTCCATTAAATAATTTTAGTTATACATTATTATTTAATCTTCAGCAAGATTATCTAAACGTTGCAGATTTAGCTTCAAGTGATCAATTTAGAAAACTTATCACATCTAACCCACCGTTAGGTATGTCTCATTGTAATGATGGTTTCTCTGTTACGGATTACTTTAACTGTTCAATGTTAGCTAAATCTGGATGGGAAAAATATAGTAGCGGTGTAAATAATTTAGGTGAAGGATTTGTAATAGAGCCAGTTACTCCAGGAACAAATATAATTAAAATACAAATTCCAGCAGTAGTATATAGAAACATATCCGATCCATCATTACTAGCTTATGAGTATCTTGAGAATGTTTATACTCTAGCCTCTTTTAATAAGGCTGGAAATAAAAGGAGTCTACATAGTAATAGAGATTATGAGGTAGGTATTGTGTATATGGATGAATATAATAGAAGTACTACAGCACTTGTTTGTAATACAAATACTTTATTTATACCAGAGTCAAAATCTATTACAAAGAACTTTTTAAGAGCTTCTATTCCAGCTGGTACACACCCTCCTTATTGGGCTACTAGATATAAGTGGGTTATAAAACCTTCTAAGACAGATTATCAAACAATATATACTAATCTTTATTATCCAGATCCTTCAAACGCAGCTATTTGGTTTTACTTAGAAGGAGATAATAGAAGCAAGGTAAAAGAGAACGATTTAATTATAGTTAAGACAGATAGTAACGGACCTCTAACAAGTTTAGTAAAGGCCAAGGTTTTAGGTCTTAAGTATAAGTTGTATGGTGACTTAGGAAGTGGTACAAGTCCAGAAGGATCTTATATGAAGATTAAACCCTCTAGTTTTTACGCACTATATGATCAAGCTACATTTATTCAAAGAATAGGGGATTTTTTATATACAGCTCCTAACAATATATTTTCCCAGGTACCTAGAGTTAGTATATGTAACTTATATACAGAAACATCAACAGTAGGTGTATATAAAGCAATACCTATAAAGGCTGGAAGTAGAGTAAGGATACGTTTATTTTGCGAAAGAGCTGGTTCTGGCCATACAGGAGGAGGAAGGATATATTTATATGATAAGACATTTGTAGCTTCAAACGATTATTATAATTTACACGAGTATGTTATTGGAGATCAGATAGATCTTACAAGTGGAATATATGATGGAACTGATGACGATGCCTTTCACATGCATACAATATTTAATAATCCTGTAGATACGTATATACCTTATATAAACTATACTTCCGCTTTACAATTAATCTCTATTGATAAGACTAATCAGATTCAGTTCTTTCATGGAGACAATGGTGAGTTTTATATAGGTCTTGGATCTGGAACGCCTGCTGCTGGTGGTCACTCATCGGGATCAAGTATTACAGTTGAAATTCAAGAACCTAATAATATTATAGTTTTTGAGACAGAGCCGAATGATGCAGATGGAGAAAAGTTCTATGAAGGAAGCGAGAATTTCCAAATTATAAACGGTTTACATCAAGGAAGTTCATTCCCGAATACTGAAGGAGGTATTAATGTACCACACAACCAAACCACAACAGATCCAGCAGTTTGTAATTTAGGTTTCTTTAACTGTTTTACTTTTGGAAATGGCGTTGAGAGTTATAAGATAGATGACTCATTGACAGGTGCTCCTATGTATTTAGGAAGCAGAGTAAATGCAGTTTCACAACAAGAATATAAGCAAACACTTAGATACGCATCTATTACCTATAGTGGAGTATACAATGCTGAGAGCAATATAAACAAGTTAAACGAGTTTAATCTTGGATTAGCTAACTATAAGGACTTGCAAAAGTCGTTTGGGCCAATACAGGTATTGTACGCAAGAGCGACTGATATTTTAACTCTTCAAGAGGATAAGATATCTTATGTTTTACAAGGCAAGAACTTATTATCTGATGCTGCTGCTGGAGGTGCAATTACATCTATACCAGAGGTTTTAGGTACGCAGATAGCTAGGATTGAGAATTTTGGAATAAGTCATAATCCAGAAAGCTTTGCAACATGGGGATCAGAGATGGTTTGGACAGATGCTAAGAGATCATCTATTCTTAAGCTAACAGGTAGTTCTTACACTAACGATCAACTAGATGTTCTATCTGATATAAACATGAAGGTATGGTTTAGAGATTTGTTTAAAAACTCTTTTACAACTCAAAAACTTATGGCTTATGATCCATATATGGATGAGTTTGTTTTATCTAGTAATGAAAGACCAGTAATAGTAACTCAAACTGACCAACCTTGTGGATTAATATTCTCTCAAATAGACGCTAACGATAAGGTTGAGTTTGATGTAGATTTAGGAAACACAATAGGAAATGTAGTTTTTGATTATGATTTCTCTAAGGGGTATGCTGGATTAACAGTTGATTATGGATCAAGTAGGGTTATAGATACAAGAATAAATGAATCAGGTAGTGTTTATTTTTATAAAGATAATGCATTCCCTTCAATCGCACATGTTACTATAACACCTGTGGATGCAACTTATTCATTTACCTCTAACTGCCCTGATAATTTTGAGGTTACAGTTACTAGAATAGTTATTAATAATCATTCATACGTTAATCAAACTATTCACAACTCATATAATTGGACTCTTAACTCATTTACGTCTCCTACATTGACGGATAATATAGTTATGGAGTCAGATGGTATATCATTATTTACTTCGCAAACAGGTATGTCATCAAACGGTGCGTTCCCAGTAGATGGCTCAGACTTAAGAATGTATTCAAGTAAATTATCTGGAGATACTTATGTATTTAATGATAATAAATTTAGATATTTAATAACAGATACATTATATACTGAAGCTCAGATAAATGATATAATAAATAGTTCTACTATAGTTACACCAGTATTAAATCCTAGTACAGGTATGTACAATGTAGATTTCACATATTCAAATCCATTAGGTTATCCTTATGTTTACTTAATATGGGATTATAGAAATTCAAGTTCAATCAGTCTTTGTTATAGCGATGTAAGTGCAACAGATGTTTGCTGTAACTGTTAAATAAAATAATATGTATTATATAGATTCACCATCATTCTCAACTGCAACAGCAGTTTATACAGACGAGTTACTAACTGTAAAGGCTCCAGACGGATTTTATAAGTTCGAGTCAGGATATAGAGAGCAGTTATCAGGATTGCTACTTAATAATATAGAGTGCACTGCATGTATAGATTGTAAGCAATTAGTATTAGTTGATGTAAAAACAGGTCAAGCATTTAGTATTAAATTTACTGATTGCTGGGGTTATGATCATACATTAAGCTTCCCTAGCGATCCTGAATATCAACAAGGTCATGTTAGAGTTATTGATTTAATTGATTATAACTTATGTGTTAAAAACGCATCTGTGTATAGTCCAAACACTGGATATTTTTATGCTGAATACGGAGAGTCTACAAGTTGTAATATATCAACAGGTCTTGTTCAATCTTCATTATGTAGTTCAGGATCCGAAACTCCAACAGGATGCGATATTGATTGCTCATTAATAGAGTCATCATTTAATGTGTACATACCAAATATAGTATCGAATCACTTAATCAATGGAACTATAGTATATGCGTCTAATAATATAGCGGATCCAATTACTGGAGGTGATCTATACTATAAAGTGACCTATAAAAATATAATTTACGGGGTAAGAATAAGTGACACAGGAGTAATTAGCGAATTAACATATTGTAACCCATAATGAGTAACTACACACTATCGCATAGCAAGTTTGTCCAAGGATGGACATCATTCTATTCCTATTATCCAGATATGATGATAGGCATGAACTCTCATCTATACTCATTTAAGGGAGGTAACTTATACCAGCATAATGAGAACCCATATAGAAATACATTCTATCAAGAATGGTGGAATCAAATGGGCCATCCAGGGGACGCATTTACTCCTTCAAGAGTTAAGAGTGTGTTTAATGATGATCCATTTACCATCAAGAACTTTAAAACGTTCTACATGGAGACTGATCATGCTTGGGATTTAACTGTTGAAACAGATACCGCGACTGGATTTATAAACTCTTCATTCTTTCAGAGTAAAGAGAATCTATATTTTGGTTTTATTAGAAGATATGCAAATGATGACAGCATAAGACTTAGATCATGCCAAGGGATTGGAGCCGTTACAACGGTTAATTTAACAGTGCCAACAGCTGTAACTCTTACATTTACATTTAATCTAGGATCAATCATAAGTATTGGAGATATAGCATATAAAAATAGTTCTGGAGCTGTAATAAAACTTGGAAAGATTACCAATGTTGTTAATAACATTGTTACCATAGATACAACAGTTCCAGGAGGAAGCACTCCTTCTAATGGAGATTTTATACTTTACTTGAAAAATGCAACAGCAGAATCTTATGGAGCTAGAGGATATTATATGGGATTTGAATTAACTAATGGTAATAATGATAGGGTTGAACTATTTGGTGTAGGATCAAGTCTATTTAAAAGTTATCCATAATTTTTACTATCTTTGTGGAATGTTAAGATGGAGACTAGAGAACAAGGCAACATTCTATGATACACTTGTAAAGTGGTGGTCTGACTGGTATTTTCCAGTTGTAGGATATAGCTCACTTCCAGAGAGAATATTTGTTGTTAGTTATGATGATACGGATCTATATGCTATTCCTGTATATGTTGGAGATAGTGATATTTGTTGGACAGGATTTATAACTGGTAATAAGAATACAACTAAAGAACAAAGAACAGGAGCTCTTGACTATCTGTTAGATAAGATTGAGACATGTATGAAATATAATGGGTTCAAGGTTATAATAGCTATAAGTGGAACTCCATCATTAAAAAAAATATTTAAAGATAATAAATACGAAATCTCTTCTGGAGATACTAACGAATACATAAAAAGAATATGAGTGCAGAAGCAGCAACAGGAGCAGCAGGAGCAGCAGGAGCAGCAGCAAGTACTACCCCTTATGGTCAAATAGCAGGGCTTGGATTAGGTATAGGAATGAGTTTATACCAAGCTTCAGAACAAGCAGGGGCAGCAAGAAACTTTCAAGCAAAACAAGATCAAGCTATAGCTGAAGCTAAACGTCAGGCTGGAGCAAATTTTATGCAGAATATATCTGCTCCAACAGAGGCTTATCAGGCAGCTATGAGAGAAGGTACTGCACAGCAAATGCAAGCACTTCAAGCTGGAACTGAAGGAGATGTAAGAAACTTACAAGGTATTGTTGGAAGAACAAACGAGGCAGCTACAGATTTTGACTTTGGTCAGAGAGATAAGATGGCTAAGGATTTATATGATCTACACATGGCTCAGGCTAAAGAACAGAAACAATCAGCAACTAATTTAGCTGAAATAGGTCTTGAAGAAGCTTCTGGAGCTGGTCTTGCTAAACAACAAGCAGAGAAGGCTAATGCATTATCTAATGCTAATGCTTCAAAAGGAGTTGAAAAACTTGGGTTGCTTTGGGACAATAGTAAAAAGGCTTTTCCTGCTCAAAAAACTGGTGAACAAGGAATAGGTGACGCTACTATTTCTGGAGGAATGGCACCATATACATCACAAAATATGGATGTTATAGGAAACAAAAATAATGGTAGTTATCAATCAACAGCTTTTAATATTGATCAAAATTTACTTCCTGGTTTAATTGGATTTAATAAAAGACCTATATAATTTATGTCAGAATACGGAAGAAAGGATTGGAGCGAAGTAACTGCCAACCCCATTGTTGATTGGGGAAAGCTAACTACTGATTTTTCTGAAAAACTTGAAGCTCAAGAGAAGGTTAGATCAGATTATAGACAAAAGATAGCTGATGATACGTCTAAGGCTCTTAATGATGTTCAGACCTATAGTGCTGGTAATAATCAAAATGTAAATACAGCTCTTTTTGGAGCGTCAAATGCAGCAACTTCATTATTAAAAGCTCAATATGATCTTGTTAAAAAAGGTCAAGCAGATCCTAGACAGTTTCAGATGGTACTTAAAACTACTCAAGATTCTTTTTCAAATATAAAAAAAATAGGGGAAACATGGAATCAAAGAGCTGCTACACTTGAAGACAGAACTAATAAAGGTCTAAACTCAAAGGTTGAGATTGATTATGCTAAATTAGACTCTGGATTAGAACAATTTCAAAATTTAAAACTTATTCCAGATTCAACTGGTGTTATGTATGCATATAGAACAAAAGATGACGGTAGTATAGATACAGAATATCCACCTATAGCACCTGATGTTTTATTAAATCCAGCTAATACACAAGTAGATAAGGTAGATGTTGCTAAGGAAACTGCTCCAGTTGCTAAAACTGTAGAAGATTATATAACTAAAACAGGATCAAGATCTTTAGGGGAGTTTAAAAATGATCCTATGCAGAAAGATAGATATGATGAGTTTGCTAACGGAGCCGCTAACACTATAACAGCTACTCCTAATAGAACTATGTCTGTTCTTGTAGATGGCATGGGATACGAAACTGTATACACAGAGGAAGCTCATAAAGCAAATCCTAAGGCTGTATATATAAAAACAGTTAATGGAATAAGAACTCCTCAGATAACTGACGTTCAAAAGAAAGCAGCTCAAGAACACGTGAAAGCTACTTTAGAATCTCAGCTTAAGTTTGAAGAAAAACAACAGTACCAACCAAAGAGACCACAAATAGTGAAAGCTCCTGAAGGACCTAAAGGTGAGAAGGCTCCAGAAGTAGTTACATTAAATGATGTAATTCCTTCTAACCCTCTTGTTAAAACAACTTCTGAAGGTAAAAAAGTAACTGGAGGATATAAGTTTATTTTAAAACAACCATTAGTTGATGAATCTACTGGTGTAAAACAATCTCTAAGAGCTATATCTATAGATCCAACAGATGGATCTTTAACTATGGATTTAGAAACTGGCGAAACTACAAAGGGAGCCAAAGGGACTGCTACAGAAAGAGTATCTACAAAATCTAAAGTTCTTCAAAAAGGAGGAAAGGTTAAGCCAGCAGAAATAGATAAGATTAATACATTTGTTCGTAAAATATATAACCCAGAAACACAACAATATTTACAAGATTGGAATGAGTTATACGATATGTATTCTGGTAGTATATCTAAGTTAAAAGGAACCCAGAAACCAACTAGAACAAGTGGTGGTTTTGATGCCGATGCTTACTATAAAAGTGTAATGAAAGGTAAAAAATAATGGACGAGCAATTAAGAAAACTTATAGAAGGAGCTAAAGCACAAGGAGCTACTAACGAAGATATTAAAAGAATAATTGATATGTACGTTGCTGACTCAAAAAAAAAAAGAGTTTCAGAACCTATTGCAGCTCAAAAACCTTTGGCTTCCAGTACACAACCCACAAAGCCAGCTACTTCGTTGGCTACAGAAGAACCAGAACAAGCACAGGCTTCGGATGGTTTAGGTGGACCAGCTAAAAATCCATTTGGACAAGAACAAAAACCTGTAGAATTAGGAGGGTTTGCTGTTAATCAGCAACCAGTGCAAGCTAAACCAGAACAAAGGGTTAGTTTAGATGAAAAGATGAATAGATTTCTGAAATCTAATACATCAAAAACTCCTATAGAAACTACTGAGGAAGAAAAACCAAATATGGAAGGCTTATGGCCTGTAAGAAAATCAGATAAAGATCATTACCATCCTGAAGAAGGAGTACTAAAGAAAGCAGGTAAATATGCTTTAGGAACTCTTGCTTCAGCAGCTATGAGTGCAAATGAATGGGGAGAAAGTCTTGTAAAATCTGCAGCAGCAGATATGAGATATGCAGGATTAGATGAATCAAAAGCACCTAAACTAAATAAAGTAGTAGATAAAAATGGAAAACCTCAATATACTATTGAATTAAACGCTCTTCATCCTGAAAATAAAGCAGGTTGGTTTGGTACAATAATGAACTCTGTTTTATCCCCTGATCAAAAAAAATCCGTTATAACTTCTTTAGATAATAAAGCTAAACAAATACAGAACTATAATGATATGTTACAAATGTATCAGAAAGATGTTCAAGGAGATAATATTCCAACGAAGATTGTAAATGGTATAGTTGGATTTGTTCCTGATTTATTAGTTGCGGCTGCAGTAGATAACCCTGAACTTGCTACGGCAAAAGCAGCTAAATGGACAGAGGCAGCTACAGCAAAAGCACTTCCGTTAATAGAAAAATATGCTCCAAAAGCATTAGGTATAGCAGAAAAATATCTTCCAAAAGCATCTAAAATAGTAGCAGAAGGAGCTAATTCATCATTAACAAAAGTAATAGCTGCTAAGGAAGGATTAAGAGAGATGGGAGAGTCAAAAAAAGGAGAGAACCCATACATGAATTTAGTAGAAGGAAGTGTTAAGGGTGGAATGGAAGGTTTATATATGCATGGCTTAGGTGCTGCTGCTGGAGGTGTAGCAAAACCTTTATCTAAAGTAATTTCTAAATCTGGAATAAATAGTGCTATAGCAATGGCTATATCTACACCTCTTGCTAATGCGGGTGTTTTTACTGCAGCAAGAACAATAAGAAAAGGTATAGAAGAAGGCAAATTAATAACTCCAGAAGAAGCAGCTACTGAAGCTGGAACAGGTGTAGGATTTAGTTTACTTCATCTTGGAACTCAATATAATGATCATGAAAAATTAAATAATTATTATGATAATGTATTGCAAAATGATACAGCTGGTTCTCTTGGAAGGGTTTTAAATGAAACAAAAGAAAATCTAGATATAGCTCATAATCCAAAATTAAATGAAGAAGGGGTTAAAGAATTAGAAAGTGCTAGAGATGAATTACGCAATGCAATATTAAAAGAGCCTGATTTAAGTAAAAAAGAAATTCTAGGTAATGAAGCTTTAACTATACAAAACCAATTAGATACTTATTCTGCTGTAAATGGCATCATAAAAAATAAAGATGCGGTTATTGATTCAATAAACTCAAACGAGCACCTAACAGAAGAGCAAAAAAGTTTTTACACTAAAAAAGCAGAAGCTATTGCAGATACTTATGATAATTCTGAATATGGTTTAAAGAAAAAAGAATTAAGTGCTAAAGTAGATGAGGCTCAAAAACAACTAGACGATGCAGCTACTAAATTTTCTAATGTAACAAAACCTTCTGATAGAGCTATAGCAAAGGCAAAAGTAGACAACAGAAGAAAAGAACTAGAAGATTTAAACGGACAGTTAGTTGATTTGGTAAGCACTAAACCAGTGAAAGAGGCTCCTGTGGCTAAGGAAGAAGTTAAACCTATAGAAGAAAATAAACCTATAGAAGAAGTAAAACTTGATTATAAACTTCCTAAAGACTCAGACGTAAACACAATGACCGTTGTTGAGAATGATGGTAAGTTTTTAATTGGAGATTATACAGAGAAAACAGAGACGAGTAATCCTGTTTTAAAACCTGTATCCGATTTAGAAAATAATCCTTTGTCTTTTGATTCTAAAGAAGAAGCACAAGCTAAATTAGATGAGATTAAAAATCCTATTGAGGAGATAGCGAAACCTACCGAAGAAAAAGTCGTACCTTTGCATGAAACTTTAGCTGGTCTGGAAGGACTTGGAAGTATAACAAAGCTAAGAGGAATAAACGAGAATATGAATAGAATAATAAAAGAATTAAAATTAGAAACTAAAAACTGTTAAGAAATGTTAAAGCCAGAAAAACTAAGTAAAGAGGTAGTAGATTTATTATTACTAAGAATAAAGGATGAATTTACCGCGTTCTATTTTTATAGATCAGCTACTAACTGGTGTCAAGATAAAGGTTTCTTTATTGCTGCTAAGTTCTTCGCTGCTGAAAGCACTGACGAGTTGACACATGCTAAAAAACTTGAGTCTTATATAGTGGACTGGAATGTTCTTCCTGTACTTCCAACTATTCAAGCTCCTGCTATTGAATTTAAAGGTATTGCTGACGTTATCCAGAAAGCATACGAGATGGAATATAATCTTTACGAAGCATATGAGGATACTTCTATGAAGATATTCAAGACTGGAGACCTATGCGTTTTTGATTTCTTACAATTCTATAGAACAACACAGAAAGAAGCTGTTGCTGAGTATAGCGATAAGCTTAACGTACTTGATGGTACAAATGTTGGAGATAAGTTCCAAATGTTAATGTTGGAAGAAACTTTATTTGAAGGATAAATCATGGCAGGACCTTGCTTAATTAAATACAAAGATAAGTGGTACGATAGAAGCGAGTTCGCCAAGCATCTTATAGATGAGGGCGGACTTACTGATGTTATATCAGAGCTTAAACCTAGAAAACCAATATCTGCGGAAGAATCATCAAACTTTGCTAACCTTACAGAAGATAAGGATGGTAACTTTGTATTCTTCCATAAGGGTGGTAATGACTATGAAACTATCAAGAAAAGTACTGGAGGAACACTTGCTACAAGCAAAGAAGAGGCTGCTGCTTTAGGAAGAGCTGGTGGTGCAGCGATGTATTATACAGGTCCTGAAGGAGGGGAGTCTATGGTTAAAGGTAGTAGTAAGTATGCAGTTAAGGTTCCTAAGGATAAAGTATACGACTTCAACACAGATCCAGAGAATTTATTTGATAAGGCTGAGAAAATATTTAAAGAAGAGCATCCAAATATTGCTTTTTCTAAAAATGACCAGTTAGCACAAATTACAAAATTAGCTGGAGAGAGAGGTTATGATATGGTTGTGGCTGAGTGGGATGGAAAAACTAGAGCTCAAACAACTACTGAGTTTAAACCTAATGACGTAGAGTTAAAAGAAGGAGATATAATTAAGAAACCATTCAAAGAGGATTACGTTAGCAACAAAGATAGGGGTTACGAGTCTATTATACCAGAAACTAAAGATCAGAAACTAAAGGAGGTATACGATGCTATAAATGACGAAAGAAATAAACAAAACAAATATGATAATCTATATCATCTTAGAGAAAATTATGTAAAAAAAGATCAAGCAGAAATCACTAAAATGATAGATGAGTCTGATATATCTCAAGAACTTAAGGACAAGTATAAGGAAGCTGTTGAATTTAAAGAAGAGAAAAGAAGAAGTGAACCACCAGCTAAATTTGTTGGTAAGTCTGTAAAAGTTGAAAACGCTCCAAACGGACATCATTTAAATATAGGACTAGTTGAAGGAAGAACTGATAAATTAATGTCTGCTGAGGATGTGTTGTCTAAACTTCCTAAAGATATTAAAGTTATATCTCATTCCGAGATACAAGGCACAGAGCCTAGTATTTCTGTAGAGACATCAAGACCTCTTACTAGCTCAGAGATGGGTAAATTTTTAGAGGATACTAAACAACAAGCCATTGCCCAACTGTCAAATGGAAGAGGTATATTATACGATACCAAAAGAGGTACGTCTGAAGGATGGGGTGAGTTTAATCCAGAGTTATTCTTTAAACAAGATGGTAAGCCTTTAAAAGAAGCAGAGGTAGTAGAAGTTAAGAAAACGTCTGAAGTAGATTACAACGGTAAGACCTACTTTAAAAATGAGAAGGGAAATTGGGTTAACTCATCCACTGGGAATGAAATAAAAGGTCTTGGACCAAAAGGTAAAGAGCTTATTAATAATTTAGAGAAAACACTTCATCCAGAAACACCAATACATAAAGAAGCTATATCTGACGTTAAGGAAATAGAAACTCTTGGTAAAATACAAGGTGGTACGGTTTCTTGGGAGAAAAGTGTTGATGACGCTATGAAGACTATGAAGTCAGAGGCTAAGCCTAATGAATCAATAGCTGATGTAGCAGAGAGAAAAATAGATGATTGGAGTTCTAGGATAGAAAAAGAAATATCTGAAACTGGTAAGTCTACATTTAACCCTACAGAGGAAGATCTAGCTACCATGAGTTATCATAGAACTAATCTTCTTGATCAGTTAAAGTCTTTAGAAAAAGACGCCATGTCTACAGATAAGGTAACTCAAGAAAATGCACTTAAGAAAGCTGCTGAATTAAACCAGAAAATACTTGATGTAGATTATGTGTTATATGAAAGCGGAAAAGTAGCTGGTAGATCATTCTACATACGTCAAATGATAGCTAGAATGGATTCTGAAGGTGGTATGGTTATTAGAAGAATGGATATAATAAGATCTCAAGGTGGTGAGCCTTTAACAAAAGAGCAAGAAGTTCAGTTAGCTAAGATACAAGCAGAAGAAAGAGAGTTATCTAAAGATTACGATAAGATGCCTACATATTCTCAAGAAGATTTTGATGCAGAATTAAAGAGAAGGCTTAAAAAGAAGGTTATAGAAAATAAATCTGAAAGAATAAATAAAAAACTAACAGAGTCTGGTAAAGAATTAGCTGATAAAATAAGAACAGCTAAATTGTCTAAAGGAGGATTAAGAACAGACCTATCTTTAGGTGTATATGACGCTGCTATCGAAGCCATAGCTACGCTTGTAGAGAACGGAGCTAAACTTGGAGATGCTATTAAAAATGTTTTAAAAATGTCTGAGTATAAAGACATAAATGAAAATGATTTAATAAAATCATTACTAGGTGGTATAGATAAAAAAGATATTCTAGATAATATTAAGTCAGAATCTAAAGATTCGTTATCTAAAGTATCTGTAGCTAAAGGAGATATTAGCAAACTAGTAGATACATATATAGAAGAAGGTTTAAGAGGTAGAGAGCTTTTTGATCAAATGAATACTGATCTTAGAGAAATCTATCCAAACATTACAGACCAACAAGTAAGAGATGCATTCTTAAAGACTGGAGAGTTTAAGCTTGAAAGTAAAAATATTATAGATGCTACTAAAGCAGAAGCTAAAGCTGAACTTAATAGCATTGCTAAGTTAGAATCTCAGTTAGAAAATATAAAAGAAAATAAGGTAAAAGAAAAAAATCCTATTAAAAGAAGAAAGCTTACCGAAGAAGAGAATAGATTAAGAAATAAAATTAATTCTGAATTAAAAAATAAAGGAATTGAAATTGAAAGATCTAGCTCTAAAGAAGTAGAAGTTAAAAAGGAATTAGCTAAAAGATTTAATGAAAATGTAGATTCTATACTAGAAACTATAGATAAAGAGATTGAGTCTGGAGATTTATCTGGAGAAGATATTGCACATCTTAATAAAGTAAAGAGCGATATTGAATCTACAAAAGTAAACGAAAAAACTTCAGAGAAAATAGATAATGCTGTTGAAAGAGGTATAAAAAAACTAGACGAAGCTAAAGTTGATGTAGCTGGAAATGATAATATTTTAAATAAAATAGCTGAAACTAATGTTGAAAATAGATCTGACTCAGTAAATAATCATCAAGATGTTTTATTATCTAGATATAAAACAAATCTAGAAAGAAAAATAAAATCGAGTGAAGATAAAATAAATAATGGAGAGTTTGAAGAAAAACCTAGAACTCAGAGATTAAAGACTGATACTGAAGCTATTAAGCTTGAGATGAAAGCTAGAGCTATTGATACTAAGTATAGAAGAATGCGTGATATAGCTGCTCAAAAGAATATGAAGTGGTGGGAGAAAGGACTAAGCCTTGGTCAATCATTCTTAGTTAATGAACTTATCGGTGGTTTAAGTACAAGTGCAAATGTAGTTGCATCTGGTTTAGCTAAACAACCTTTAAACACATTAACTGAATCTACTTTTGGATTGGCTGCACATACATTATTCCCAGAGCTAAGCAAACGAGCTGGTTCTGAAGGTAAGATATCATCACTTAAAGAAAAACAAAGATATAGAGCTCATTATGCTAAACTTGGTCCAGAAGGGATGAAAAAAATATGGGCTAAGACAGAAAAAAATCTTAAAACAGCTGAAGATAATTATAATTCAAATCCAACAGATAAGAATAAAGAGAAGTTAAGAAATGCATTAGTTGCTAATCAGTCTAACTTTATATACGACTGGATAGGAAGTGATGCATGGAAAGACTCTTCTGATGTATTTTTAAAAGGAGCTTCTACACTAGAGGAGATGACTGGAAAAGGAGAGAAGGTAGGATGGAAGAAGATGACAGGATTAGAGAAAACAGAAATGTTAATGGGTGCTATGGGAGCTTCTCATGGTTACTTTAAAAACTTCTCTGCAAGAGCTGAGTTTGCTGCTTCATTTGTTTCTAGACTTGAACAAAAATCAAAATTAGGAGTAGACATATCTGATCCTAATGTAATAATTGAAACTATAGATGAGAGTTTAGTTAACTTTATGAGGGGTAAATACCAAGAGGACAACTACGCTACTAGTGCTATGAAATCTATAGGTCAAGCTCTTGAGAACCCTAAGAACCCTAAATGGGAGAAATATGGAAAAGTAGCATCGTCTTTATTTAAAGCAAAATACCCTATTGTTAGAACTGGGGTAAATATTGGTAGAGAAGCTGTTCAAGAGTATTTACTAGGAAGTATGTTTGGATCTGCTATACATGGAAAGGCAGTTGTTAAAGGTATATTTAGCGGTGTTAAAAACTCTGAACCTATAAAAGAATCTATAACTAAAGAGATTAAAAAATTACCTTCTGATAAGGTAGATCTTATATTTAGATGTTATAGAAAAGGTGGTTTAGGTCTTGTTATGGCTGGATTAGCTGCTATGGGTTATATACGTTTTGGTGGATTTACAGCTGATAAAGATAGAAAAAGAAAAGAAGGAGAGCTTGCTCAAGGAGAGCTAGAAGTTTTTGGGCATAACTTAGGTCATGAAGGATCTAAACCATTAAGTCACTTATCATTTACTTATCCAGCATTGATAATTGCTAATAACAATAGAATAATGGCTAAAGAGGGAGAGGATATGGATAAGATTCAGAAGTCTGTTACATCTAATATGTCTTCTGCATTAAGAACTATTCCAGTATTTAATGAAGGAATGAGTCCGTTATATAGCCCATCTGTTCCTTACGGAAGAGCTGCTGCTGACATATCTAAGTTGTACGATACAGATTATGAAGGAAATTTAATTGAAAGAGATAAGAGTACTATAAAAAATAGATTCTTACAGAATGTAGGATTAAGAAAAATGACTCCTATTAAAGAAGGGAAAGAAGAAGATACTTCGTCTGGACAGAGAATTATAAGATAAATAATAGGGGCTAATTAGCCCCTTTCTTATTTAATATGTTTCTGTAAACATTGTTGACAGATTCTTTACATGCTCCACGGTCCATTAGATACTTCATAACTATCTTTATCCTTTGCATTGGGTTTATTTTATGTTCTTTCATAGTTCTTTCTTTTAGCATCATAGTTTATTTTTCTTGATGTTGTTTTTTGCTGCTTCTAAATATAAAACATAATCCATAGCCTCTTGTTGAGCTTCTACAAGCCAATCATAGAGCGAAAAATCATCTCTCTCTAGTGTTGTTCCATACTTCTTAATTCCTACCTCAGAACGGTCTCTAAATCGCTCTATAACGCTCTCGACTATTGAATCTTTAGGAGTTATTACTTGTGGCTCATTGACAGTTATTCCGTTTACGAATTCGTCTAAGAACATACCTCCTTTTGTGCTACTACAAGGAGCCCAAGGTAGATGTTTGTTATGATTTTTAAGTCGTTTAATAACCTTCTTCTGTTCCTTCTTAACATCAATGAAGTAGTCAAAGAAGTCTTCATCTGTTTTCATTTTATGGGTTTGGTCAAATAAGCTAGGAAGCACGAACCATCCATCCTCACCCTCGTCCTTTAACTTCTCAGTAACATTATACGTCTCTCCAGTCTTGTAAGCTAGACGTCCGTCTTCCATTAAATAATCTTTTATGCAAAAATATTCTTTCATAGTGTTGTGTATTTATTGTCTATAACATCGTAAATAATCTCAAAAATTTTAGATACAGCCATATCATATAATTCTTTTCTACATTCATCCTTGCTTGTTCCATTTGTTACAAATTTTCTGAATGTATAAGATTGATTTTCACTAACTCCAAACTTTATTTCAAGTACTCTAGATTTGTCTAGATCTACTATTTCTTTAAAAGTAAAATAAAATTTCTTTGGATTCATTGGATCTCTATTGATTTTATTAACTAGAGATATTAAAATTTCTTCCGAACTAATCATAACGTAGTATATTTATTATTAATAATATGTATATGCTGATGCTTTCCATTTGGAAAGATATAATCTTCTAGATACATTATATTATATTTATATATTTTTCTAATTATGTCAGCTTTCAATGTTGATCTATTAATATTAATGTCGTTAGAGGCTTCTCTTATACATTTATATATTTTTTCGTTTTTTATATTTATACATTTTTTGCTTTTTACGCTAGAACAAATACATTTTTTTATAGTCATATCTTCATTATACTTACCTAAAGGATTATTTAATTCGTCAATATATACATAAGGTGTTTTGTTTTTTATTACTCCATTTAATCTTTTTTTAGTAGAAGAATAAGATATGTTATTTATAACACAACATTCAGATAAAGAACCAAATATTTCTTTTGTATCCATATTCATTATTCTTCTTGCCATATGAGATTTAGAGCCACTTCTATTAATTAAAGATTCTGGAGAAGGGTTAAAAACTCCTTCCCCTCCATCTGTCATATTAACTAATGTTCCAGTATTTAAATCTCTTCTTCCATATAATTTTATTAAAAAAACCTCTAATTCTTTAGCTTCTTCTTCTGATAAATTTGTAGCAACTACATCTACATAATACCCATACTTCTCTACGGTATTATGCCAATGATTATTTCTATATCTTTTAGAATGTGCTCTTTTAAGATTTTTTTCTTTACCCATTCCAATGTAAAAAACTTCATTTGTATTTAATTTGAAATGTCTATATACATAATACTCTCTCATAATGTAGTATATCTATTATTTATTATATGTACATGTTGATGTTTTCCATTAGGATAGATAACTATATTAGAGTTCATCCAGCTACTCATTCCTACATTGTACCCAACTCTTAAATGAGTAAGTGTACCTACAGAGCTGTGACCGTCCTCTCTGCAAGGCGTGTGAGTATGACCAGTAATGTTCTTGGTATTCATGTTCTTGAACTGTATTACACCACCTCTTGATCCGTTGGCTCCCTTATGACCATGCATGCCACACTCTATATCTCCTATCCTATAGCTCTCGTCTATACCAAGACAGTAAACGTTATCAACATGCTGTTCGTCTAAGAATAATGGTATGATTCCCTTACCTAATGTATCATCAGACAAGCTATTAGCTAGCTTAAGATATGCATACTTGTTGTTCATTTTTCTCCAGTCAACATCATTAAGCCAACGATCTAAGAACTCATCATGGTTACTACGAACCATTACAAAATCATAATCTGAATACTTATCAAAGAACTCAACCATATCATGTAGCTCAGTAAGTAAGTCATCTGATCCATCCTTCTCTCTGTTCATTAAGGTGAATGGCATATTACGTTCATGGTGGCTTATGCTGTGCCCGTTAAATACATCATGAAGGACTATCTTAGAGGATCCAAGCTTATCAGCCATATCAAATGAAACATTTAGAATATCTTGGTTGGTTTCGCCTAAGTGAAGATCTCCAAATATAACGGCCAAGGCTCCCATATCTGTATGATCATCAATAATACCATTGTCAATATGGAACATAAGATCATAGAATGATCCATCATCATCAGCCGTAACTTGTCTAATATGGAAAACATCTCCATCAAGCTCAACTATAACAAACCCAAGCGTGTGGTGGAACTCACCCTTCTTACCAGACTTAGTATCTGTATAGTTATCCACTGTAACTGATCCAGTTGTAACCAGTAGTTTGTGAGGATATCCATCAAGTATTGGGAGTGATTTAAGGTGAACCCTTGGATGCCCTATAATACATGACTCAAGACCAGTAAGCCCATTAAGACCAGACAACGGGGTAGATGCTGTAGGTTGAACCTTAACATCGGAAAGGATACAAAGGTTAGGATGTATCTTGTGTCTAGCTGCATCAAGGTATGGTATGACTCTTTCATGCCAAGTATTGTATAGGTCTTTCTCCTTATCTTTTGTCTGTTTATTAGTATTTACTGTTGTAGGATTTTTATAACGACCAGCAATTATTGATATTTCAGCATCTATATGTTTGGCATAAGCTTCAATATTAGCAAGGAACTGCTCATGAACATCTGTCTCGCTCTGAGCCCAGGAAATAATAAATCTTTGCTTTGAATGATCAAGAACCCTCTTTTTAGCCTCCTTAAATGCATCAGTCTCTTCAAGCTCAGCATCCCTTGTATTGTCTGTGATACCTTCAAGTTCTAACTTTCTCGACACAATCCTTCTAGCCGAGTCTGAGTATGGTATACCATTAGACTCGCATGCTATCCGAGTACTTTTAGTTATATTATTACCCTCTTGAATGAGTTTAATAATATCTTCTATAGGATATTTTTTCATTAGATTTCTTCTTTGTGTTGAATATCTTTCAACAGGTTGATTAAAAGTGATATATTCTTATTTAATTCTTCTGTATCGTTATCCATAAGACTCTCATAAATATTGTCAGAGTAAAGATTTATGGTTTCCATTACGTGGTTTACATACTTTTCCATTGTGTTGTTTTTTTACAAATGTAGAGATTAATCTCTATATATTGCATAAATTATTCATTTATTTTACTTTCTACAATAATAAAATGATCGTTATCACACCATTCATTAATTGCAGCGTCAATTCTTGACATAGGAAGATCCATCTTTCTTGACATATCGAGCCTGGTATTGTTAGAGTTTGACATAAAGAAGTCGATAATATTTATATTTCTCTTATGATACTTTTCCTTGAACGATACCTTATACTTGTATTTGCGTATTAGATCAGACTCAATATCTGTAAATATCCATCTATATCCAGTCTTCTCTATACCTAACGACTTAGCTCTTGCTACAATGCTTTCGTTAGTCATTCTTAATTCTTTTGCTAGGCTAACTGTTGTCTCCATATATTATACCTTTCTTGTCTTGAATACAAAATGCTTTGAATCCTTGCTTTATTAGTTCGTCTATCCTATGCTCTTGCAAAGGCTTTAGCGTATCATTATACTCCTTACACTCTATAAACGTAGCTACACCATCCTTAAGTGCTATAAGGTCTGGATATCCATTCTCGCTTAACTTGATAACGTTTAAAACGACATGACCAGTGGACTTGTAAGAGTTTATTATCTTGGTTTGAAACTTGCTACTCATTCTACTACCTTTATAAAGTTACCATTACTATCTGTTAAAATATTAAGCTTAAATTTACTATCAATATGAGCTAATATATTATTAAGGTCCACCATGTTAAATATCATTTTAAATGTATTTATATCTATGTGATTACTTGCGTTCTCAAGATAGTGTTTATAGAACCAATTAATATCGTATCTACCGTTGTTTCTCATTTTTATGTACTCTTCCATTTCTTAAAATAATTTAGGGTGAATGATTTTTTATTTGTTACAGCCTTATATATGCTTTTATCTAAAGTGTTTTTAGCAAAAAGCCAGTAGACCTTATTATGAGTTCTATTTATAGTAGTCATACGATCAATGGCTTGAAAAAAAGTGGTAGCTGAGAAGTCGATACTAAACATTACCAGATAGTCTGCCTTGCTAAGGTTGATTCCCTCTCTTCCACTAATGTACTGAAGGGCTATCCACTTGTCTGTGTTGTTGAACTCGTCAACATCTTGTGTCAAGTTTTCTGCACCAATTACTTGACGCAACATCTCAAGCTCTGCCTTGTATTTATAAAAGATACCAATCTTATTATCCTTAAACCTCCACTTAATATAGTCAGCCTTGGATGTGTCTATGACTTGATACGAGCCATCCTCGTGCTTGATCGTTCCAGATCCTAGCTGATGTATCTTCTGCTGCATTTTAACGGCTGTATCAGCTATTATAATGTTTCCACTGCTACCCTTAACTATCGAGTCCTTTTTAAGCCTTCTGATTATCTCATAGGTAATTGGCTTCATGTCGATCTCGATGATCTCCTCCTCTACGGATGTGGTGAAGTTAGCCTCTGCTTGAGTGAATGTTATCATGTATGGCTCGATAGCTTGTATTATCTTGTCATACTTAGCATTGGTATAATCCTTAACCACAGAGTATCCTATGTTCTTCATAAACACATCAACATAGTCAACAGCCCACTTATAGAACGTGGTATACTTAGAGAATGGTGATCTGTCTGAGATCTGGAACTGGTGGTATACTTGAGAATACGTTTCTGGAGAAATCGTACCTGATAGAAACATCATCGGCATCTTTCTGAACAACTTACGCACTATCTTCTGATACTTTCCTGGCTTTGGCATTGCCCCGTACTGGTGAGCTTCATCAAAAATAATGAAGTCATAGTTGGTATCCTCAAGCTTATGAACAGACTCCTTGTTGATTATCTTAAGCTCGTAAGTATACCCCATATTATCATAATCACCTTGTATGGATGAGAAGGCTTTGATCTTGGTTATAAACAAAACCCTCTTCGCTCCATACATCCTCGCAGTTTCTAGAGCCATGAGTGTCTTTCCACAACGTACGGCGACACATAAGTATACTAAACCTTTTTCTTTCAATATAGATAAAGATCTATTTGCTATATCAATCTGGTAATCACGTAGTTGGAACATAGTATTTTTTATTTATTTAAAGAAGTGAAAGATTGAGTTTAAAGTTATATAAGTAGACCATAAACAAAATAAAACACATGCAGTATACAATAATTTTTTTTGTTCTACGTTTTTTTTATACATATCTTCATAATCTCTTAATTTACAATTTAAAGAATATACTTCTCCTTCTTTTTCAACAATAGTAGCACTATTGTTTTTAATTGCTTCCTTTATTTTCTGTAATGCCTCATTTGTCTTTATGACTCTAAATTCTTCTTTAGAATCATAATTATTTAAATATAATACATTTCCTTTAAGCAACTCTTCTTGAAGCATACAAGATCTCTCTAAATCATTTATAATTCGTTTAAGCCTTTTGTTTTCTTTTTTATCCATAATTTTATTTATTTATATTAATTAAAAATTCCTATTAGTTTTTCAAAATCACGTTCTCTTTTATTCTCTTTTTCATAAAGTTTTTTGTATTTAGAAATAAAGTCTATAGCGTGTTGTTCCTCTAAAAAATATTTTACGTTTGTTGAAGGATAAGCTTCATTTGTTTTAATTAAATGAGGTTTCCATTTTCCTAATGAATATTCATCATCAGTAAAGACAACATAGTATGACCTAACATTTTCACATACTTCCCAATACTCAGGGTAGTTATTAATGTTTTTTTCATTTATCCCATAAATAGGTTTAGAATAACAATTTCCTTCTCTTCTATAATCTGAAGTTGATAATACGCTGTTTAATCTACAACTACCTGGATATTCTTTAATTAATTTATATTTCATAACTTTTTAATTTGTTTTTTAATTTTTCAATTTGTCTTTTTAAAATTTCAATTTCATTTTTATAAGACTCTTTAGGTACAAATTCATTACCTACATCATCTATAAATATATTAGAACCTCCATTTTCTGTCCATATAAGATATTCAGATTTTTTTAAATTAGTTTTACTTAAATTAACTTGAATATCATTTTGTCTTTTCAACGCTTCAATTAAACTCATATATTTATTCGGTTATTAAAATTGGTTCAGCACCTTCAGATATTTCTCCTTGTCTATTTACAACATCAATTAAATCATCAATTACAGTATCAGGTCCACATTCACAATAGGTGGTGTGACCGCAGTAGCACTTTGTTTTATCATCGTACAATCCAAGTTGTTCATCAGATCTCATCATATCTATAATGTTTTCTATTTGCTTACACTTATTACAAAATAACTCTTCAGTCTTAGGACCTGTAGATATTATAGTTCTACATCCATTGCAGAGCATAGCTCCTCTACCATTATTAAACTTATGTATTGGATTCATCTTTATCAGTTATAATTTTATACCCAGTGTCAATCTTTTTAAAGTCCTTAACTACATATCCTTTAAATCCAAAAGAATCAAGAGCCATTCCCCTTGATATGTAGGGACCTCCCGATGGATCTGCCATATCTATCTCGTTATCTAAAGACTTAACTAATGGAGAGTATAGCTTCGCTAGTGAGGTATAGTCGTCATCCTTATACTCATGAACCAATACTTTGAACTCTTCTAAAGATATATTACTATCTGCATGATCGTCTAGGTAAGTCTTGTAAGCTAGAGTATAGTCGTTTGGATAACCTACTCTACAATACTCAAAGTTTCCTTCCCATAGTATGTCGTGGTTCTCGTCTTTAGTGAATGTAAATACATCACCATATCTGTTTTTATATGTTTTCATAGTTTCTCTACATCTAATTTCATTTGTTTATAATCCTCAATCGTGTGTCTGTTTTGCCATTGGTGTTCTTCTAATGCTTTAATAACTTCATCTATTGCTATTAGCGTACATTGTTTGGCAGTATATTCATCAATTATTCCTTGATAACAGAATAACATTTTTTCATATAACTTTATAGTAGTTTCCATTTATCTTTTAAAATTAAATCGTAATAATCTATAGTTTCTTTTGTACCATCTGAATGATGAGTGGTCCAAGTCTGTGATGCTTCTTTCCTACATTGAGCTATTCTTTCTGCTGTAGTGATGGATTTATCCGTCTCTCTTGTGTAATACAACCAGCTCTCCCAATAATGGTCTAGGTGTGGAGCTTCAAACACAATAGCTATCTGCCATTTAAAGAATACAAAACTAATCATTGGACTCCATTCAAATCTATAGTTATCATACTTGGTCTTCCAACCTAACGATACAAAGTCAAAACCTATCTTCTTAGGAACTGCATATAAATAACTTTTCTTTTGCTCATAGAGTTCATCATAAGATTTTATAGTTCTTGAATAATTAGGATTAAGTTCATTATATCCTTTCTCTTTCTCTATATATTTTAAAACTGCTTCGTGAATTAATTTAGGTGTACCCTTAATCCATTTTCTAGGAAAGAAGTATGGAGTACCTAATGCTATCTTACCACAATACCACTTTAACTTCAATGGTTTAAATGGAGAGTTGTATGCTCTAAGGTAATCAAACCCTTTAATGAAATATTTTATTTTATTTTTCATCCTTGTCCTTTTTTAATTAAATAATACCATAACCATATTAACTTCTCTCTTAGTAATTCATATAATGCTATTAATATTATATACTTCATTTCTTAAATGTTTTTACTATTCCTGGTCCTAAGGCGTATCCTATCAATATGCCTACTATAAATATAACTGTGTTTTCTATCATTTGCTTCTGTATCTAAGTTTGTATTTATTCCTTCTTCTCTTCTTTTTCTTAGGTTTAAATAACCTATTGAATAGTTCTATTAAATATCTCATGATACTAACTCATCTATATTAATATTGTAGTCTTCAAGTATATCAGATATACCTTCAGCGAATGATTCTATTCCATCAAAAACATTTAATGTATCATCTGTAATCATCTCAAACCTATCATCAAGTTTTTTTCTTAATTTTAATATGTCCCATATTGCTAATGCCATATCGAGTGATTTAGTGCATCTCAAAAACTCTTGCCTATCGTCAGAGTCTGTTGTATCAAATATTAGTTTTGCTTTCATAATCCTTTCTCTTTTTTATAGATTTCTAATAATTGTTCATTATCCATTGTGAATAAACCTTTAAGTTCACCATTTTTGGACCACATGGATACTTTTCTACTTGGTGGTAATGTTTCTAACCAATCGGCAAACCCAATAGCAAATTCATCTGCTATTTCTTCACATTTTTCTACTTTATCCCAGTCAATATAAAATCCTAGAATTGAAAGTGGTACTAAAATTGTTTCAGCAAACTTTTCTTTTAATTTCATAACAATTCTATTTTTAATGTAAAGTTTAGTTTATCACATATCTCTTTAAGCTTATCTAGTGATAAGTCCATATTTCCCTTTAGCCATTGAGACATATTAGGTGTGTGTCCATTATAACCAAGTCTTATAAAAAACTCTTTTTGTGTACAATTACTCCTTTGAAATATATCCCATAGTATTTCATTTGCTATGTTCATAACATCTCCTTTTTAGTTACCACCTCGTACTTTGTATCCTTGTTAATCATTTTAAGCAGAATAAGTAACTGCTCTGCCTCACCATAGTCAATCCTGCCCTTCTCATTAAACTTAATTACTAATCCATTACCATCATCAACCACCTTCATAGCAATTCCTTTAGGGTTGGTCCATCCACCATTGTTGGAATACCTTAGTGTGTGTACGCCATCTTGTACATCATAATCATACTCGTAAATTTCGTCTACTATTATCATTTTATTTATCTTTTAAGTATTTATAAACCTTTGGCAATACATCCATTGCCTTCTGTATGTTCTTGTAGTAAATTGTTCCTACATTCTCCTTAGAGTAGTACTCTATACCAGTCAATCTATCGTAATGATAGTCCTTACCCAATGAGGATATACCTCCCTTGCGTATGGCGATATATGCTCCGCTACCATAGGGCTTAAGGTATACCTGCCAGTCATTCTCGATGCACCATCTAAAGTTGTCCACTGTACTCATAGCTCTCTACTTCTTTAGTCGTCTGTTCTTGTTTCCTAAACCTCCAAGTGGCGAAGCACCCCTCCATGCTCCTATCAATAAGCTTGAAGTATCTAGAGGGATTGTGCAGCTCCTCAAGTCTAACCCCAACAACAAAGTCAGAATCAACTATATCTCTTATGGTATAGATCCTACCCTTGACCACCCAGTTTGGCATGTCGTTATTAAGCTCCTCAGCAGTGTGTGGTTGCTTGCTAGCATCGATACATACAATCTTATTCCCTATCTCCATTCTCGTAGATTTTTAATAGTTCTTTAATTGATAAAGTTCCCATATCTTCAGTTGTCAAGGTATCTAAATATTCTCCAAATCCTATAGAAAACTCTCTCACAAACTGTTCTTGCAGATCAATCTTATCGGAGTTCCAAGTCTCTTGGTTTATATCCATTAGTCTCTCTCGTATCATTAGAATAGCATTTCGTTATTATTATGTGTCTCCCCGTCCTTCTCGATGAACTTGATCCATCTGCCGTTGTTATCTCTACCCTCAAGAGGTGTTACACCAGTCTTATATAATCCAAAAGCTATAAGCCACTTGTAGAATATGGTCCTACTTATTGTCATCTTAGCCTTTGGAGCAAAGTCTGGATTGTCTTGAATAAAGTCAATATATAGGTCTTGCTTGTATATAAGCTCACCATTTCTTAGCTTGTCATTATGAGGTACTCCATCTATCATACCACACCACTCGATAAACTCATGGCATGTCTCAGCAGATAGCTTACGGATCTTAAGGTTAACAAACTCACTCTTAACAAGTCCAGTGCTTAGGTAAGCCTTAAGGTTGTTGATCATGTAGTTGTCAAACTTACACCACTCCTCCTCATCCCAGTCATTGAATAGCATATATCCAAACTCTATTTCAGGAGTGAACTCCTTGCTATAGAACTGCTTAAACTCCAGCTCCCACTTACGTCTCTCGAATGAGTTACCCTTACCCTTGATAGCATAGTTGGTTGTAATAACAATCTTTGGAGAACGATTAAAAGGTAATTTAATAGCGTCCTTGTTCTTTTTCTCTGTTGTTATACCTTCTGTAATAACACTGAATAACCTCTCGAAGTCAAAGTGTTTCTTTACGTCATCAAAGCAAAGTACTTGAGTACCTACGTTTACATCAGAATAATTAAACTGTTTATCAAAAGTAAATGCCTTACCATCTATTGTTACTGCTCTTTTTATTTTACTAATAGCGTTAACAAACAGCCCCTTGCCAGTCCCACCCTCTGGGTTATCTGATATAACCTCATCATTAAGAATTATCGCTGGGCAGTAGGATGGTTTCTTGTACCCATGCATAAGAAAACCTATGGTGCTCTGCATCGACTTAACCCTCTGAGGATCATCACCTGATACATTTGATATAAATACTGAGAAGTCACAATCCATAACATCACATACTGCAAAGTCTCTATCCACGACCTGATCCTTCCAGATGTAACCACCTAGATCGATATAGTCAATAATGTTAACGCTATCTTTTGTAACCATCACAGCACAGTTATTATAGTAAAGGTAAGCCGTATTCGCATCGTCCTCAACGAAGTAAATATCAACTGACGAAAGCAAAGATAGGAAATCTTCTTTGAAAAAACGTGTTTTATCTGCAAAATAATTATAAACAGACAGATCCTCAGTGTTTTCAAGGTACTTAAGCACAAAATCTTTAATCTCTCCCTCCGATGTGTTGTCAATAAGGTTGTTTGTAACCTTAACAAACACAAAAGTCTTGGTGTTCTCTGGGTAGAACTTATAGAACCCATTATCCTCAAGGAACTCCTTGAACAGATAGTGAACTATATTGATCGCTCCCTTATCACTCTTGGTCCAGAACCGTTTCACATCGCTATCGACCTGCTCTAGGACCGAGTCAATGATCGACTCGTCTATGTCAGACATTTCGTTCTTAAGCTGCTTGGCTGTCGATCCCGACTTTACCTTTTGCCTGAGCTGTGACATACGACCATTATCCTCATAGTACTTTGTTCCGAACTTATGGGTATGGCTGTATGCCGAATTTATGGTTGTCTTAATCTCTAATAATGGGAAGTCTATAGACTCGAACTGCCCCATGATATATTCTGCCAGTGATTTATTAATTCCATAATCATTAAACGCAGCAGCAAGTATGTACACGTTGTGGTTACGCTCACCATCAATGAGTCCGTAACGCTTTGTCCACCAAGACATTAGTATGTCAACGATCTTGTTCTCATTTGTGATTGGTATTGTAGGAACCGATGTGGCTCTGTCCATCTCCTTGTACTCAGTCTTGTCAATGGTATCCCAGATCACTGAGTCATTGTTGATGTATATGTTCTTATCATAAGACTCGTAGCAAACCCTTGATATGTTCTTAGATGTCTTATCGAAGTACTCAGAATTGAAATGGTTCTGTAGTGAGTTGAAGTAGTTAACATGGTTCTCTATATCAGCTGGAACCTTCACAAGAACCTTTAGCCCATCGCCAGATGGAGATACGAATACAGAGTAAACATACTGATCATTAGATAGATTTTTCTTCTGATCTAGCATTGCCTTCTTGCTTGGGTATCCATCAAAGTCTAGACATATAATACCACTATGCTCAGCGATAGCGTTATCGGCTCTCTTGGTGAATGTTCCAGAGAAACAGATAGCAGGAAGTTCCTTCTTGATCTCGTTACGAGAAGACTTATCCTGCTCCTGCTGGATGCGTTCAACGATTTCCTTGCTAGATCCAGTCTGTATTCTGTTAAGCACCACATCTATATGTCTATAGAATGGTGTTGATGTGTCTCTGATATTCTTAAATATTGTTATCATTTGTTTCTCATTTCGTTTATTGGTAATAATAATTCTTCATAACCACTTATGCTATCTCCAATATATTCGTGGCAGTAAGATGCTCTTTCTAATCTATTTCTTGCTGATGTATCAGATGAACTACTTGATTTGTGTCTTATCTTATTATTCATTGCCGTTCCTCTCCAAAATTTACTTTTATTTCTATAAATACCTAGTGCTGGATTAATTGTTTTTGTAAAGCATAGTCCACCTTGATTCTTTATAATAGCACATGCAAACTCAGATAATTTAACCCCTAATCCCATTCCTTGAAAATCTGGTAATATAACAGTTCTACTTAAAGCAAATCCATTTTGGCAACCCTTTCTTGGCTGATTAATTATAGCTACTATACCAACTGGCTTATCATTCCATTCAAACAATAAAAACTTACAACTTTTATTCACATCTTCCGTTAGATAATGATGTTTTTTGAAGAAGTCCCAAGTTTCAACCTCGACTCTACTAACTTGTAATGAGATTTCTGGTCGCCTTCGATAGTCACACCTTTCGAGTGTGCCTCCCTTTTGTGGTGAACATGTCCAATCTGGCATTAACCATTCTAATATATCATAATGACAAGATGAAACTATAATTCTTTTATTTTCTCTACGAATATATTTCTGCAATGCAAAACTCATAGCCTTTGCCACATCTCTATCTACTACAGAGGTATACTCATCAATTAAAATAACTTCTCCATCCTTAGCTGATGAAACCAAATATGCTAATATGGCTCTATATTGTTCCCCATTACTTAGTGTATGAAATGGTCTTAACCAAGTAGGAACAGATGATAAACCCATTGATGTAAGTACCAACGTAGCATCTTTTGGATCTAGCCAATCAAAGTTGCTTATTAATGGTTTATCTTGATCAAATTTAGGTTGTTTTAGTTCACCACATTTTTTAAGTATAGTAGTTTTTCCACTTCCAGATCCACCTAGAATAACTCCAATATTCCAATCAAAGTTTTTTGCTTCACCTAAATTCATAGACACAGAAACACAAGTTTCTTCTTTGTTCTGAATATCAAATGCTTCATACACATACTCAGTGTACTTATCATTTATAATCTTAGATTTTAATTCAATTTCCATCTTGTATCAGTTGTTTAATACGTTGTTGTTTGTTTCTTAGAAGTATTCCTATAGCTTCCAGCACTATTGTGTCTGGCATCTTTACAGAGAATCCTATAGTGTTAGGTTCTTTTATTGCGTATGCAAAACTAGTCATTGTTGACACCCAGTTGCTAAGATTTTCCTTCTCTGTCTCAAGTTCAATATCCACAGATACCCAAGCACCTACTTGATTGTCAAGCATATACTCAGCTATCTTATTCATGTCGTCTATATCGTCTTGAGCCTCCTTAATTTTTTGGTACCTCTCAGAGATTCTCTGCATGTCGTTTAGGTTCATACTATAGCATATATTATTGTTATTATTAGTGAGATAAAAATTGTCCAAGCACTTATCTCTATCATTATTCTTTCTTTTTTATATTGTTTCATAACTTACTTAGATCTTGTTTTAATCGTTCAATAAATGTTTCTTCTCCATCATCACCAGATAGTAGCCAATCAATTCGTTGAGCATATACATAGGCTTTCCTTAGTATCTCAACACCTTCCTTAAACTTCTCAATGATTTCGTCTGGATGCTTGTACCAGTTTAGATCTTCTGGGTATTTCTCATACCACTCGTCATTTCTCCAGCCTTCATTCTTTAGTTCTTCTCTTGTTTTAGCACGACCATTGCGTTCTATCTCTTTTTCAATCTCATCAGCGATCATCGTGATGTTGTATTGCGTGTACTCAAATGCTCCTCCACTCATAATTTAATTGTGTAATTAAAGTCTAATAATAAATGTAGTATAACGAAGTATATGCCGCTTGCTATAATTGTAAATAAAGTTGATATAAGAAAAACAAATTCAAAAAAATAATCTTCATATTTATTCCATGTTTCTTTATGAACCTTATATATTCTTTTAAATATAAATATATATATTATTACTATAGGTAGTAAATAGTAAAGAAATTTTGTTAAGTCTATTGTTATTGTCTTCATAATTCTTAAGGTTTAAAAAGCCCCTCGTGAAAGGGGCTTGGTTAATTTTAGAATGGAAGTCCGTCTTGTACCTCTTCTTGTTTAGTAGGTGCCTGAGGCTGTCCTTGTTGCTTTGGTTCAAAAGTATCAAGCTCCATGTAGTGCTTGCCTTCTTTCGAAGTTTTTACCTGCAAATTCACCCATCCGTTCTTGTCGTGCTTTCTTAAAAATGCCGATGCATCCTCCACCTTAATACTAATGTTTCCCACCACGAAGTCAGGTGCTTTCTCGCTTCTTTTAAAGATAAATCCATCTGCAAAAATTTTGTCCATAATACATTTAATTTTAATTGTTAATAATTACTCCTCGTGTGAGGTCACTGATCAGTAGTTGTGTTGGTCAAGTGGTGGGTAATGCTCCCACGACCTTCAGGGTTAATTACTTCCTAATGTTCTAACTAACTGAACTACACTTGACTTATTCCAACCTTGGTCTTTCAGGGTTACTGGTTTGTGAATACTACTATTAACCCTTTTTCGTTTTTATACATCACCTAACAGCGAGCATTGGAATTATCTTCGCAAATATAATAAATTAAAGTGTATCTTGTACAAAATAATTGTTTATTTCTTCAGTTTTATTTTTACCGAAGAACTTATTGTACACCTCACACGCTTGCTCGACCTTATTCTTACCTCCCATAACGAAGTCCTCTGAAGGTTCAAACACTCCTAATTCTTTAGTGGTACTATCTATTACATAAAAAACCAATGGTTTGTCAAACAAGTGTTGGTAAATATAACATTGACTATCATAATTATATTTCTTAGCTGACCATTTGAAATCTTTAATGCTAGACGTGGTTTTAATATCAATTAAAATTTCATCTGTAACTATATCTGCCTTACCTTTAAATGGTAAACCGAATAACTCACCAATAGCTGGCTCTTCGTATATGTTACCATTTCTATATATATTCTCGTAAAAATGAAAATTAGATTTTATAGTTTTAACCATTTCCTCGACATCATCTACCTCATTCTTTAGCAATAATATATCCTTACCGCTCTTAGAAACCGCATCTTTGTAGATATTCGTAGATCTTGTAGAAGCCTCAACAACTTCAAAATCTATTAGTTTATGAGGTTCTAAAATAGCCGTGTGAAAATAACTTCCTCTAAGCATAGGGACTGTAGGAGTTTGTTTAATTCCAAACATTTTTGGGTTTGACAATAATACACCTACAGCACTATTAGATAGAAATTTATTACCGAAATCACCATAATAAGATTCGTCTTTTCTTAATTCTTCAATTGTATTTTTCATATTTTATTTGATTTTTTAATGTTATCTATCGCCCAAAGTGGTTGAAAGTTTGTATAATGGTTTAATTTAATTAATTCATCTTCGTTTTTAGCTAAAGATACAGGGTATATATGGTCTAAATGCCATTCACCTTGATTTTCCCAAGACATTCCTTCTGTAAATTGGTTTTCTAAATGAAGTTTAAATTCTTCAAATGTGCATCCAAGGATTTGGTATGTTTTAGATTTTTTAGAATAACCTTGTTTTTTTATTGAAATATAAATTAAATTATATGTGTTGCATTTTAATTTAAATAAAGGATCAATTAATTTTCTTTTTGCCTGATTTTTATTCCTTTTTTCTTTATTTTTTAAAGCGTAATTCTTTGTATTAAGTATAATTTTTTCTTTATTCTTTAAATAATAATCTTTTTGTTTTTGCTTTATTATTTCATTATTTTTATCTCGATATGATAGACCGTACTCTTTTATTCTATCTGTATTATTGTAATAGTATTCTTTCTTTTTTTTATTTAAAATATCTCTATTTTTTAGAGTATATATTTTTTTATTTTCTTTTATTTTATCTGTATTTTTTGCTCTATATTCTTTTTGATTTTTACTTATTTCATCTTTATTTTTAATACGATATATCTTTTGTTTTTCTGAAATAATATTTTTGTTTTCGTTTCTATAATCTTTTAAACATTTTTTACATTTATACTGAAGTCCTGTTTTAGGTTCATTACCTTTATTAAATTCAGTTAATTCTTTCTCTACCTTACACTTTGTACAAACTTTCATATAAAACAAAATCCCATCAATTCGGCAGTAATGTGAGACGTGCCTCCTTGACAGGATTGTTTAATGTTTTAGACTGTAATGCGTCTCACTTCATTACTCCTGCAAATATACAAAAAAAATCATAATCTTTTTAGTATGTTTTTAGGTTCTAGCCTATGTTTAATTAATAGATGGTCTACGGCCAAGGCCGCTTCGCGTTCCGTGTGGTAGTCCTTGATGTACTTCTTGTTGTCTATCTGTATCCTCATACGAAACATTTCGTACCCGTTATGGGAGCAAAGATACACATGCTGGTATCTTTCGCTCCTTCCCTTGTGCTTATATTGTATTTGTGGCATAGCTCTTAATTACGTTTAATGTCTGTTCATACACCTTTAACATCTCATCTAGTTCGCCTATCTGTTCTTGTTTTAGCTTGGCATACTTCTGCAAGGCAAACACATAGTTTGGATAGTACCACTTGTCGATGAACTCAATCACCTCTCCGTTCTTCTTTGTCTTATGACAAGTCTTATTCAGTACAACCCCCGAATAACTATCAGGGGTTAAATAAAAATCTTTATCTAGTTGTTTCATGTCTTTACTTTAATAGGTCACCAAGGCTTTTCTTAACACTTGTTGATAGGTTATACTTAATGCTTAGGTTCTTAACGATAGATGCTAGGTCTAGCTTTGTTTTGTTGGCTGTAACATATGCAACAACGCCAGCCCAATTGGAATCATTCACAGCCAAATCTATCTTTGAAGTAGGGGTTTTGGCTGACTTCACCGTGTCGATTAGATCACTTCCATGCCAAAGAGAAAGCCCCAACCCGTGCATCGCAATAGCCTTAGTCATAGACCTTTGTATGGTTTTAGTAACCTCAAACGAGGTAATGTCCTCAATCTTAATTGACTTGTTATTGTAGCTCATAATTGGAAGGTAGTCGATATGCTCTATGCCATCAACTATAACGCCCACCTTTACATATGCTGTCTTGTGGTCAGTGAAATAGTTAAGACCTGTTAGGCTATCCTCGTACACAATTCTCTGTGCTGTCGGATAGTTCTGCTTTAGCATTGACCATGCGTTACTCCAGCTTAGGTAGTCTTGGTTACCTTTCTTTACAATCTTTGACTTTACGTCAACCTCTGATAATCTTTTAAATACGTTTTCCATTGTTTTCTATTTGTAATAATTTAAGTGTTTCTGTAAATCTGTTCATCAAATCGTTTCTAGTCTCTTTTAAGGCTTGATAATGCCTTCCGTTCTTCCTAGTGTTGATCTCTGTAATTATCTTCTTGGATAGCCTCTCTAATGACCTCCTGTAATTACTTATGGCCATCGTGTAGCACCCAACTCTCCAACCACGAAGTAAAAACAACTCGTACTGCTCTTTTGTCAACTCCTTGTAGAAGTCGTTAGCGAACTTTGTGTTGTATATCTTTATATGTTCGTTCTTGTTCTCAATCTTTATACCCTTTCGGATGTACGATACTGACTCATTTGTAGCAAGCCGTGTACTCAACACATCATTCTGTGCCTCGTTCCATATATTTCTCATATTGTTAAATTTAAAATTAAGCCGTTACTCTCCACGGCAAAAGTCACGCATACAATAATTTACTGACTTATGAATAACATCCACCAACCAATATCAGCAGTGATACGACCATTATTGCGACCTACATTGTAGCGTTTACAAGGATTCTTTATTTGATTGGTGTTTATATGTTTTCTCTATCTCTAATGCCTCTGCAACATACTGCGATAAGTCGACGTGTGACTTGTAAGCGTTTATATACTCAATTCTTGGCTCATCAATCCATTCTCCTTCGCTGTCAGTGTATACCTCATTCTCTACAAGTATCTTATCTACCAACCATTCTACTGCTGTCATTTTATTTTTTATATATTTCTCGTTTTATAATTTTACTTTGTTGCTCTTTGTTGTCATCATCTATATGATATTGCATATATTCTTCAGCTTCATTTAAAGTAGAAAAACCAACATTATGTAAACTCATTGACATATCTCTTATTTCAGCAAGATATATCCAAAAAAAGAATAAAAATTTCTTTTGAACATAGTAACATTTTTTACCACTCACTTCTGTTTTAATAACAATTCTATATTTCATAATCCTTTCTCTTTTTTATAAAGTTCTAATAGTTCTTTTGTAGTATAGCTATTTTTTAAATAAACACCATCTTGCTTCCAATCACCTACCTCACTTATAAATTTATCTTTCCACTCTGTAAATTCAATAGCAAATTCATCTGCTATTTGTTCACATGCATTAGCATTTCTTAATGCCCAATTTCTATCAGTACAATCATCTTGTAAGTCCATCCAATCTACAAATGGTAAAAACTTTTCTTTTAATGTCATAACAATTCTATTTTTAATGTAAAGTTTAATGTATCACAGAACTTCTTTAATAAGTTCAAAGATAAGTCTGTATTTCCTGAGAGCCATTGAGACATATTAGGAGTGTGTGTTCTATAGCCAAGTCTTATACAAAACTCTGTTTGTGTACAATTACTCCTTTGAAACATATCCCATAGTATTTCATTTGCTATGTTCATCTTATTTCTTTTTAATTTGTTTCTTTACATTCAATTTTATCAAAATTTGTATTAAAAATTTCTGATATTGAATCTTGTGTAAATCCTTCAATTTCTAATGCTAATATAAAAGAATTTCTAATTGCATAAGAAAAAATAACGTCTTTTAAATCAATTGTAATTTCTGGTTGTTGCTCGTTTCTTTTTACTATTATTTTCATAATCTTATTTGTTTTTATATTGATTATACAACCATTCTTCATAAGTAGTACATCCATCATATTCATAACAGCCACAATACATTGATGTTTGTCCTGCTTTATATGCTTCTTTTGCAGAAGTATTAGAAGATAAGAATAGTTGCTTCTTCTCTATTTCTTTGGCTTGATTAAGTATTTCATCATATAAAATACCATCTCCTTTCATTTCAAACTTTTCATAAAGTTCATTTGCTAACCATTCTACTGCTGTTGGTATACTATTCTCCATAAGGCAATTCTGTTATTGATGTTATACGTTTGTACTGCTTGTCAAATATAAGCAATGCCTCAGCTATTGAGTCAGCCTCTACTATCGTCTCTAAGTCTACGCACTCGTCGTTATGCTCCGCGTAGTACTCTATTAAATACCTTCTCATTATGTTAGTGCATTATTATACACACGTCTGTATGCCTCGGACATTCTCTCATTGTCCGCGTAGTGTATTGTTTTTACTCTCTTTAGCATCCACTTCTCAAAGCGGAGCATCTCTCTTGTTGCTTTCTTCTCCATCGTATAATCGTTTTATGTATAAGTTAGTGTTAAATGACATCATCTCTAATGCCTCATTGTTAGTATCGTAATAGTCTTTAGGGAACCATATATCTATAAGGCCGTGTCCCAACATAAGATGCTTGAATCTTGGCACAAAGAACATATTGGTGCCGTTATATAGTGTGAAAGACTTATCTCCTATCTGACGGCTGTAAAGCATTAGCGTTAATCTCTTCATGTACTCGCTTAAGTATGTTAATAATAAATGTATTGTCAGGATGCATCACCTCCATAAAGGTAATTACTAGCTCTAAATCGTCATGCATAGTACTAAGTTTTTAAGTGTTAGCTCTCTCTTAAGCTCTGACTTGGATTGCACCCAACTCAAGCCGTTTTGTTCTTGTCTGTCTCTCGCTATGATACCGAATATCCTAGCATGTCTCTGCATACGCATCACCTCTGCTTGGATGCATACCTTTTTAGTTCTTGGTCTCATAGTCCTAGATGTTTTTCAATTCTACTCAGCCTGTCCTCTATGGTATCCTCTAGTATTGGGGTTGCCCAAACGCCACATTTGTAAACTTTTCCGTATTTCGACCAAAGTACGTCTCTTGAATAATCGTAAACCTCCGAGAACTCACAATCTCTATACAACTTTTTACCCGACACGGAAGTAATAGGTTTGTTCCAAACCCCACGTCTTACAGCCTCAGACATTAGAAGCTTCTCTAACTCATCATCTGTAGCTAGCCTTACAATGTCATTACTATACATTCTGTACAGGTTCTCGTTGTTATATACCTCCGTCCACTCTCCGTGATGATTAAATCCAAACGTGTACTTCATTCCTTCTTCTTGTAAAAAAACAATAGCATCATTAAGCGATGGATTTCTTACTACATACCATCTGTGTGTCTCTAGTTGTTTAGGAAACCAATTCTTTAAGTCTGCCAATATAAGTTGGTTTGACTCGTTTTTCGAGTTTTCAATTAATTGTAAAATCTGATCTTCTGTAATATTAAATGTTCTCATATATTATTTAGTTAAAGTTTATACGCATCTGTGTGTGTTCCAATACCTGTGCTGTCTGCTACATGCTGAGCCACAGCTTTCCATTGTTGTAACTACTAGCAGTAGCAATACAATCATTTTTACTCTATGAAGGTTAACAAAGATAACCGATAGTAAGGCAGTACAAATTATTATTATAACTGCTATAGTGTTTTTTAATCTAGTCATAAATTCCAAAGCTTAAATGGTTAGGTGTGTTTGTTATCATTCCAATCACTAACATAGCAAACCCAAATAGGAATAATGTTGTTAGTGTTATCTGTACAATCTGTTCTGTTCGTTTCATTATAGTTTTATGTTTTTAGTGTATTCGTAATATTTATCATAAAGGTCATCGTGGTAAGCTATCTTGTCCTCTAGGTCGAAGTTGTTATGCCACTCATCTTGTAGTTCGTCCTTGATAAGACGCGAGTCGTGTCCGAAGATGCCCTTATAGTCTACTTGGCCAAAATGAATCTCATTCAAGGCCTCTGCAGGAAGTTCGCAATACCAATTCAATAGGTACGTCTCTAGGTTAATTGTTAAGTTTTTCATAGTGTGTTAAGATTTTCGTTTGTTGCTACTAGGTTAATGTGCTCGTGTGATGATTACTCTCATACTATTTTATATTAGTTTTAAACGTTCTACTTCAATCTCGAAAAAATCACCGTCTCCGTCCTCAACAACTGCATTGCCACTATCACGAAAACCTACAATCACACCAACAAAACTATGATTATGAATATCACTATCATTCGGGTCGGGTACTTCGACACTCTCACCAATTGAAAATGTTTCTTTTCTATTCAATCCATTTTCTTGTGCGTGATAATTAATAGCAAACCAAATCCGCTCCATTGTAGCTTCATTGTTTAATGCACCGTCCAATACGTCCTGTGCTTCTTCTTCCGTACACTCGAAATTGTTCTGCACGTCGCTCACGTGCCAAAGGTTATCCACGAAATATCCTTCGCTTCTTAATAATTGTTTTGCTTCTGCTATAGTCATAATTAAATTGTTTTGTGTCGACATGACGTTTTTTTGTGTCATATTCTATTATATATATATTCTTTATTTATTATTATTTTTTTTTACGTAAAAGTAGAAGAAAAATCGTCGTAACGACACTAATCTGTTTAACTAGTTGAAACCTAAAGGTTTAAACTATGACAAACTTTTTAAAAAACGACACGGCTACGACGATTATCGACACTAAATGCTTAAATAGTACTCTTCTAGTTCTTTCTTACTACAAGTATCAAAACCAAAATGATTAAGAAATGAATTTATGTGTCTCATAGTTGTATTCGAATACAAACCAAAAACTTCCATTTTGTTATTCAAATGGTCGTATTTCGCCACTATAGTATCATAGCTTTTTAATAAAGATATATTATTCTCTGTCTCTATACTAGCTTTGCCGTAGAAACTTTTTTGTGTTAATGGTCTCATATTGTTTTAAAGTATTGGTTATTAAATTTGTTTCGCGTACCCTTGTGGCTTTGGTTATATGCAAGCACGTCCATTGACTCAGTACTTACTGCAATGCACTCCTGAGTCATTACTGAGGCAAGATTTTCAAAGTCGGATAGTATCTTTGAGTCTCTGTTATACTTGTACTCAAACAAACCTACAAACGTTTCCTCAGGATGACCTTCGTACTCTGAACTGACTATTTGATAAGCCATCAAACGATAGCTTGAATCACTCGCCATTCTATCTATTACCTGCTCTGCCGTGTATGGGTTATTATTTAACCCGATGTTGATTGTTAGTGTTCTCATAATTAAAATGTGTTTTGTGTCGGTTCGACATGGTTAGTAATGTAATCGTTTAGTCTCTCTATGCTATCCGCATGGTAGGTGGTGCCCTGCACCTTTGCCGTGTACATGGTACGTGTTACTCTTGTGTAACTTGTCTGTGTGTAGGTTCTAATTTCCAAAGATATAATCTATAAGAGTTAATAATTGGCTTAGTACTATTACTGCTATAAGCAGGAAGGTGGCCAATATACAGCCACCTTGAATTTCGTTTCGTTTCATGATATAAAGTGTTTCGTCGTTCTGCGACTCATCAGCATGAGTAACACACTCATGGACACTGTCGTTAACAAAAGAATTGTAAGCACGTCACAATCGTTCTGTTAACCTGAGCCAAGCCTTCCGACCTGAAACCCGCAAACTAATGTTTTTAAACACGTCTGCCTGACTATGTATTTTGATGAAGCAAATGTATGTTGCTTTTTTCAATCTACCAAAACTTTAACAAAACTTTAACATTTGCTAAAGAAAATACTAGTTGTCAATTTTAATCTTCCATAAGTTATTGTTATCATTAACGCCCTCTTCCTTTATGTGACCTTATCCGTTTCCGAGTGGGTTTCTTTAATGTTTCCAAACCTAACCTGTTTGATTTATTCTACAACTAGTATTTCAAAGAACGTTGTCTCATTTTGACAGTACAAACATACGACGGCTATTTGACCTGTGCAAATTTTTAACAAAACTTTAACATTTCACTGGACTTAGCAGTTACTACCTTATTGACTTTGTAATAATATATGCTTACTCCTATATATAAAGAAGTTAAACGATTGTTTAATATTCGGGAAGATTATAAGGTTATAAGAATGTTGGGGAGTGTTATCCCCCGTCACAGCCCTTGAATACTCCTAAAACGCATTTTAAAGCCATTTCCACCACGATTATATTCTAAGACGATATAATATATCACCTCCTTCGAGTTCGTTGCTTAAACGCAAAACGCCAGTAAACATAAGGCTTTGCTTCTGCGATAAATCTATTGCTTGATAGGTTTTGTCTATCATTGTTTGTGTCTATAGTTGTCGAATATACTATATACCTATAAAACGCATTTTAAAGCGATTTAAGACACTTTTATGTCTCTGTCGTACTTAGATACCAATCCTTAGAGTTTGTTGAAAATCCAGTGGGGATAGGCTCTCGCGAGGTTTTTTACTAACGATTGTTAGTTTATGCCAATTTAGTATGCGTGCATAGTATTATACTGTCTGTTATATTATACCAATTACTTTGTTATACATAGTACTGACGGCTCGGTCAGTCACTCAAGGTTTATACCAACTACCTTGCATCGCATAGTACCGCACATCGCAATACTAACTAACGTTTGTTAGTCTCTCTCTCGCCATAGCATAGTACATTGCATAGCATAGTAGTGGGCACGGCCAAGCCATAGCACCAAGCCATAGCCATAGCACACGCGTTCACACAGACACCGACCTAGCCACGCCATAGCTAGGCTCCCGAAAAGCCAAAAAAACTAGAGGAAATGAACGATTTTGTACCCCCCGTAGCTGATTTGAAGTCGTTTTCTTTTGGAGCCCCGTCTCGCAGAATCGCCCTATAACCCCAACACTCTACATATCTAATATATTTATTACCTTTGCAGAAAATAAAATATAGCTATGGAAAAGAAAAAAGATTTGAATGGGTTAAAAGTTAAGGATGGAAGACTGTTAAATTATCAACCTGATGGTGAGAATTTGATCAAGAAAATCTCTAGAATGAAAAAAGAAATTCATATCAACGAGAAGGTAAACACCATTTTAAGAGCAGAGCAAATTAAGAAAATGTTCTAAAACGCGTTTTTACGACGATTATCGTCGCAGCGGTGTCGATTTTAAAAAAGTTTGTCATGGACTTTTCTGAGGATTGATAGGGGCTAACAAGGTTTAGTGTCGCTGCGACGTTTTTTTTCCTATTTTTACATAAAAAAAAATATATAAAATAATAAATATATATATAGTAGAATATGGGACTTTTTTTCGTCATAACGACACTAACTAAAAAAGATATGGAAATAGAATTAGAGATGTCACCTCAGTATTGTATGTTTGGATTTAACTTTTTTAATAGAGATAAGATGTTTGATTATAATGAAATCAATATCTACTTCTTTATCTTTAAACTTCACATAGCTTGGTAGCTGTTATTGTTATTATTGTTTTGGCATTCATACCAATTATTGAGGAGTTCAAAAAAAAATAAAACATTGGTAAAAATGTATTACATTTGCCAATAATAAATTAATCAAATCAAATGGAAAACTACATGTACTCCCCTAAGGAGTTAGTCTTCGACCAAGAAGGTCGTGAGCTATTAATAAATGGTATCACTACCATTGCAAAGGCTGTTAAGAGCACGTTGGGACCAAGAGGAAACACTGTTCTTATAGAGTCAAGGAACCACACACATGGAATCACGGTTACTAAGGATGGTGTAACGGTTGCTAAGAGCATTGACCTAGTCAACCCAGTTGAGAACCTAGCGGTTAAGATGATGAAGGAGGCTGCTGATCGTACAGCATCGAGTGCTGGAGATGGTACGACCACTGCTATTGTCTTGACAGAGGCTATTGTTAGGATCGGTATGGAGCTTCTAACAGAGAGACATAACGTTACTGAGGTTATTCGATATATGAACCTTGTAACTGATGAGGTGCTTGCTGACCTTAAGAGAATGAGTCGTAAGGTAAAAGGAAACACCTTGAGAGATGTTGCTGCTATATCTGCTAATAACGACAAAGAGCTTGGAAGGATTATCGCTGACGCGTACCAGAAGGTCGGAAGGGATGGTATTGTTACGATAGAGAACTCACAAACTGCTGACACATACTCTGAGGTGACCAACGGGATAAAGATAGCTAGAGGATACACGAGCAAGCTGTTCGTTAATGACTTTAAGAAGGACGAGTGCATCATGGATGATGTGTATGTCTTGGTCACAGACCAGGAGATAAGCAACATACTATCGATTGAGAATATTTTGAAGCCTATCATTAATGATAATAAGAAGCTTTTGATCATTGGGCCATGCACGAGCAATGTGGTTAACACGCTTGCAGCGAATGTGGCACAGAACAATCTTAAGCTTTGTAACATCATGCCACCACAGTTTGGGTACAAGCAACAGGAGCTTATGGCTGATATTGCATTGGCTGTTGGGGCGAAGTACTTCAGCGAGCAGACTGGAGATGACTTGAGTCTAATCAAGATGGAGCACCTTGGTAAGGCGGATAGGATCATTGTGGATAGAGATAAGACCGTTATAGTTAGATCAGAGATTGCAAACGACGAAATTAAGGAGCGAGTTGAGCAGCTGTGGGTGCAACATAACCTTTCCAAGAGAAAGTCCGAGAGAGAGGCTGTAAAGGAGCGTATCGCGTCCTTAACTGGTGGTGTTGGTGTTATATATGTTGGTGGTAACTCAGACATTGAGCAGAAGGAGAGATACGATAGAGTTGATGATGCTGTGTGTGCTGTAAGATCTGCACTAGAGGAGGGCATTCTGCCAGGTGGTGGTTTGGCTCTGTTCAATATCGCAGATAAGATAAGTGCACAAACAGACGAGACGTTTGATATGCTTAGTAACAATGAGTATGTTGCACGCCAGATAATGTCAAGAGCTATTGAGACTCCATTATTGCAGATCATAACTAATGCTGGTAAGGATGGATTCGAGATAATGGCATTGGCTGAGGGTGGTAACCATGGTTATGACGTTAAGCACGAGGTGTATGGTGACATGTTCAAGATGGGGATCATTGATCCGCTTAAGGTTACCAATAACGCGTTAAAGAACGCGGTGAGTGTTGCCACAACTATTTTAAGTACAAACGCAATTATAACAATAGCAAGAGCATAATGGGAAAAATAAATGTAATAGAAGTAGACATAAATAAAGTTATAATAGAAAAGGCTAGAAATGGCTATCAAGTATATTTAAGAGAATGGAATTATAATGGTCAAGCAACTCCAATTCCTTATGTTTTTGAAACCATGGGGGGTTTATTAGATTTTGTTAAAGAACAATTTGAAAACAATTAGATATGAAACCAATCGCAAAATATATTCTAGTAGATCCGATAGAGGAGCAACTGAAGACAGCATCTGGATTGATGCTGTCAGGTACAGACGCAGATGATATGCGTTATAAGAAAGCAACCGTTATAAAGGTTGGAACAGATGTATCTGTTATAAATGATGGGGACGTTATATACTATGACAAAAGGTCTGGATATAGTGTTTTAATAGAGGACAGACTCGTCACGATCATTCTTGAACGTGACGTTGTCGTTGTCTTATAGCATCATTCATTTTAATAATCATGCCTCTATACGATTTATACTGTGTAGAGGTATTTTTTTTGAATATAGGGTTCTTGTTAGGGTTCTCTGATATTACATCATCTCCGCTAAGCTTCTTGTAGAACGCGTTCATTATACGTTTTGCCTTGAATGATAGTGTGTAAAGATCTGACTCGGTTCTGGCATGACGTTCTCTCCATTTTATAACCCATCCATCTGTTACAAGTCCATTGAATCTCTCTATGTTCCATCCCATTATTTTCTGATAATCGTCAAAGTCTCGTCTAGTGAATAGGTTCTCTCCGTAAAGGAATAGTAGCATCTCAAGCTCTGCGTATTTTATACCGTAGGTTTCACGAACCCAGAACCGAACAACTCTGAAATATTTCAGCCAGTCATGTTCAGGTGTTCTACGATAGTAGGTTTTAGTTATAATCTTCTTGATTTTCATATAAATTTAATTATTATCTTTGCAAAGATAAATAAAAGAAAACTAAGATGACAAAAATAAGTGTTTACCCTTCGATATCTTCTCCACAAGGTGATGATATATTGATTGGAACTGATATACACCATTCAGATGCTACTAAGAATTTCATGATACAAGACATGTTCGCTATTGGTCTTGAGACAAGTGTTACTAAGCTTAAGATTTACGATCCTACACTGTACGGATATGGAGAGATGACTCTTGATAATAATAGACTTGAGATAAGAGGAGCTGCTTCGCCTAATCAAAAAGTACTTATAGCATCGAGTGCTACTGGATACATGTCATTTAAGAAAGATAATTTTGATGTTACGTTAGATGCGACAGCTAACACGGATAGCAGGACATATATTTTTCCTGACACTAATGGTCATATTGCATTAGTAGAAACTACTACATTACAACAAGTATTGGATAATGGTCACGATTTAGTTGATGGAAATAACTTTCAAGGGACAGGTGCTGGAGAGGGTAGCACTGGTACAAATGTTAATGCTTTTGGAAATAATGCAGGAATAAACAACACTGGAAGTAGTGTTAATGCATTTGGATTACAGTCTGCTTCTTACAATACTGGCGAAAGTGTAAATGCTTTAGGATCAAAATCTGTTCAAAGTAACACTGGGTATAATATAAATGCTTTTGGAACAGAAACAGCAAAAAACAATACAGGGAATAACATTAATGCATTTGGGGTATTTTCGGCTCAAGGTAACGCGGGAGATAATATTAATGCTTTTGGAAACAGTGCAGGTTCTGGGAATGGAATATCAGGAGCAACAATATTTTCAAATGATACAATGCCTTCATATTTAGATTATGCTACTGCTTCTACTGCTATAACCATAGCTAACGGAGGTTCTACAAATTGCACATACTTATACCACGATCAAACAACAAACTCAATAGGGGCTGTAAGGCTATAATTATGTTAAAAAAAGGAAGTTCCAAGAAGGTTATATCTGAGAATATTAAGACAGAGATTAAGTCTGGCAAGCCTCAGAAGCAAGCAATTGCAATCGCACTTTCTAACGCTAAGAAGTACGAAGGAAAGTCATCCATGAATGGTAAAATGTCTTACCTTAAAGGAAACGTAAAGAAATGAAGACAGCTGCTTGGACAAGAAAAGAAGGTAAGGATGCTAAGGGTGGATTAAATGCAAAGGGAGTTGCTAGTTATAAAGATGAACACCCTGGTAATAAGATTAAACCATTATACAAATTTACAGCCATTATGGGCTTTAGATAATTTGAGTAAAGGTTTAAAAATATTAAATTAAACATAAAACTAAAACAAAATGAAAGAAAAAAAAGGAATGGGGTTCAAGGCTGCTGCTGTAGCTATCTCAAAGAAACAAGGAGTACCAATGAAGAACGCGTCAGCTATATTAGCTGCTGGAGCAAGATCTGCATCACCTGCTGCAAAGAAAGCTAATCCTAACCTTAAAAAAGTAGTAAAGAAATAATGAAAAACTTTATGACCGTAATGTCTGGTGGTGGTTTAAAAACTAAATCAACCATAATGAACAAACACCTATCTATGGAGACTAAGACTGGTAAAGAATCATCTGAGAGCCCTAAAGAGATGGCTAAAGAAAGAGCTGTATCTAACGTTAAAATGTTGATTGCTAAAAAAAGAAAATAATGAAACTAGGAGATAGAATTGAGAGCGTAACTAAGGCTACAGGAATTAAAGCTGCTGTTGATTATGTTGCTAAAAAAACAGGAAAAGACTGTGGATGTTCTAAAAGAAAAGAAGCTTTGAATAATCCAAATTTATTAATAAACAAAATATTATAAAAACATGCAATATTTAAAAACGCATTACGGTAGAGCCACTCCAATTATTCAAAGCGATACTGTTAATATGCCAAACCCTGCTAATGCAGGTCTATCAGGAGTGTCAAGTGCATCAGCTGCAAACCTATTAGTAGATAACAACAATGTATTTACTACCAACTTAATTGGAAACACGATTATATGTGATAATACTTTAGCTACTGTGACTGGTTTTATAGATCAACATACATTAGTCTTGTCTTCTGATTTGACATCCGCAGGAGGTTTTCCATATACATTATACGTGCCAACACCTAACGAAGGGTTTTCTATTTATATTCCAGGTAATCAATTTGGTAATTTACAAATATTAACTGTTGGCGGAGACATTGTTACGTTTTCTGCTGCTGGAGATCAAAATGCTAGCATGATACTTCCAGTTCAAGCATTAAGAGTTCTTGAGTCAGAAACTGCAATATCATATTTAATTGCTCTTTGGTAATATGACACATAACGATTTGAGATTATATTTATTAAACTCTTCAGCTTTTTTCTTATCACTTTCATCACAAGGTGAAACATTTTTAAGATTTGTACTTTTAATAGTATCGATAATATATACTGTTTGGAAACTAATAGATAGAAAAAACGGTAAGGATGATTAATTATTTCAAGTCATTATTAAACTCTGAAAGCCCTGATAGTTCTAAAAGATTTATAGGGATCATTAGTAGTATATCATTAATAGTAGCCATGTTTATATTTCACACGGACATACTAATACAAGCAGTAACCGCATTGGCAGGAACGGCTTTAACCGCTACTGCATTTGAAAAAATATTTAAAAAATAATGGCAGATATAAAATTGTTGGCACCAATAATAGCTAAGTGGGAAGGTGGTTATGTTAATGATCCAACAGACAAGGGTGGATCTACTAACATGGGGGTTACAATATCTACCTGGAAGCAGGTTGGATATGATAAAAACCATGATGGTCATATAGACGATGCAGATATAAAACTTCTAAACAGAGATGATTTTAAGTTTGTTCTGAAAAAATACTGGGATATATGGCAGGCAGACAAGATAAACAATCAATCTATAGCGGAAATATTGGTTGATTGGGTTTGGGGATCTGGCAAATGGGGTGTTGTAATACCTCAAAGATTGTTAGGATTAGAAGATGATGGTAAGGTCGGAGCGATAACACTTAGTCATCTTAATCAAGCAAATCAAAAAGAATTATTCACAAGTTTGTTTAATGCTAGGGTTAAATTTTTAAATGATATTGTAAAAAATAATCCAAGCCAATCAAAATTTATAAAGGGGTGGTTAAATAGACTTAATGATTTTAAATTTCATGAATAAATATATACTATTATCATTATTAATTGTTTCTTGTGGATCTAGAAAGGTTCAAAAGAGTCATATCACAGAAGACATTAAACAATTAACAGAAACAAAGACTATAGATACTTCATCTATAGCTATAAACACAGACTCAAATACAAGGATTATAGATACGTCTACAACCTCTGAAATTGAGATAACTCCTATAGACACAACAAAACCTTTTATGTACGATAATAAAGTATTTAAAAACGCTGTTTTAAGGATCAAAAAACATAAGAACAACATAAGTACTCAAACAACAGAGAAAGTGTCTGAAAAACGACATAACGCAGTCGTAACGACTGACAAGACTCAGTCTCAAACTCAGATAGAGGTTGCTCAGAAGGATACAGACAAAAAAGAAAGTATATTATCTTATTGGTGGATATTATTATTAATCGCAGCATGCTATACAGCATACAGAGTATATGACAAAAATAAGTATATATAGTCTTGATACTAATGTCAAGGGTAATGATAGATGGATAGGATCCGACGCACAGAACTATAATGCGACAAAGAATTTTAGTCCAGATAATGTTGCTGATTATTTCAATCATAATCAGGTAATAAATTCTGGAAATTCTTTAGGATACACATACCAGACTCTTGATCCTTTAGAGACTAGAAGACCTGGTACGATATCATTTATAACAGAGATAGGTCCACAAGTAAACTTCTCTGATATAAGCACATTCTTGCTTAGTAATACTAGCCTTAAAGGAAATATTGTTAGTGAGTATATAAACTTCCTTAACGGATCTAAGGTTGTCATATCTAAGGGAAGCAATACTAACTTGTTTGGATTATATAAAATAACTGGTGTTGAGGTATACCTTCCAGAGCCAAACTTTTTTAATGTTAGCCTTACATTTATAGATGGTAATGGATTCATTAAAGAAGATAATGACTATATCATATCTCTTGTACTGGATAAGTATGACCAGATTCCTACAAAAACATCAGACCTAACGAACGACGGTGAGGATGGTGTTCATCCATTTATAACGGCTCAAGATATACCGCCATCAGCAAGCACATTGCAAGATGTTGTTAATAATGGTAACGGTATATATAACTATGGAGGTTTAGGTCATGCTGATATTCAGTCAACAAACTTTTCAAACAATAGAACACTATATCTAAATAACAACTCTTATCCAACTATAAGACTTGTTGATAATGGAAATGCTTCTCATAATTTAACGATAGATCTAGATACCTTAAATCTCAACGGAACATTATATAACTGGTCAAGTATTGTTTCTGGTATGCCTCAAAACCTACAACAAGTAACTGATTTAGGTAATGCTACTACTAATAATATTGTTTTAAATAGTTATCCTGGAAAGTATACAAACTATACAGTTCAGAACACGCTTGAAGATTTAGGTTTGTTTGGAACCTTATCAAGTGATATTGATGAGGACTATAGCTCTTACTACGCTGGATATGGTTTTGGTATTAATGCATCTTTAAATACATTAAGTAAGTTCATAGGTGGCTATGAGAGTACGTTTAATTTATATTCACAAGATACTGCAAACAGTAACTATACTGGTGGTATAACATTAGACGCTACTGATGGTGCTGGATCTGGTTTTATAGAAATACAAAATAATTTACCAAGAAGTGGTAAATTAAAGGTTACAAAACTAAATAACAATATAACTCTTCAGTTTCCAAATAAACCAACTGGTGAGTATATAATAGCTACTACAGAAGATGTAGGGGTTATACCTACACTACAGCAGGTAACAGATGTAGGTAACACAACCACAACAGCTATAATACTAACAAGCGTTGATACTCAAGGTTATTTAGATTCGTATGATTTTGAATGGTCTACCAATGATGGTACTCCCTACAATTATCAACTATTTTACTATACACCGTATGTTGGACTAACTTATGAAATGTATAGTAATGATGACAATTATGGATATAATATTGGATTACGCAGTGATGGGAGTATTTTTACTTCAGATGTTTTGAATGGGTATCAAAGCTATTTATACCCTGGGCTATTAACGTTAAACTCACCAATTTCCAACGTAAATTTAGATACTCAATCCTTATCGTTTTTTAATGGATCAAATCAATCTGAATTAACATGGGAAAAACTACGTATTAATAAAGGGACTTTAAAAACAGATTTATTAACAAATGATATAACTTTAGAGTTCCCCAATAAAACAGCAGGAACTTATACTATTGCTACTACTTCTGATATACCATCATTTACACCAGCAGCTTTAACAAAAACAAATGATACAAATGTAACTCTTACTTTAGGAGGTACTCCAAGCACAGCATTGCTTCAAGGTGTATCATTAACGCTAGGATGGACTGGAACATTAGCAGATTCAAGAATAGCTAGTGCTGCTACTTGGAATGCCAAACAAAATGCGATTACTACTGGAACTACATCACAATATTTTAGAGGAGATCTTTCTTTAGCAACTTTCCCTACTATACCTACTGTTGGAACATGGGGAGCATTAAACTACCCAACATGGACCACTGGAACACCATTTGTAAAAATGACCGCTGCTGGAACATTTGCTTTAGATACTAATACATACCTTACAGGCATAACCAGTAGTCAAGTTACTACAGCTTTAGGATATACACCAGTAACAAACGCAAGAACATTAACTATTAATGGTGTTGGTTATGATCTTACAGCAGATAGAAGTTGGACTATACCTACATTTACATCTCCTCTTACAACTAAAGGA
>Ga0114960_10000131_pt1 | contig 56706 bp, 44 predicted proteins | sample C_130625_MF_Meta_FD_92637 | JGI IMG/M metagenome (GOLD analysis project Ga0114960, IMG submission 92637) | Freshwater microbial communities from Lake Croche, Canada to study carbon cycling - C_130625_MF_MetaG | ecosystem: Environmental > Aquatic > Freshwater > Lake | place: Lake Croche, Canada...
AGTGCAGAAGGCGGATGGGCAGACCTTGAAAAGCATTTTATAAGCGATGAAGACGTTGTGGTAGGATTAGCAGCAAGTGGCACTACACCCTATGTTATAGGTGCATTAAAACAGTGTAGAAAAAGAGGTATCATAACCGGCAGTATCAGTTGTAACCCCAATTCTCCCGTATCTGCAGAAGCTGACTTTCCTGTTGAAGTAGTAGTAGGCCCAGAATTTATAACAGGAAGCACAAGAATGAAAAGTGGGACCGCGCAAAAACTAGTTCTCAACATGATTTCTACTTCAATTATGATTCAACTTGGCAGGGTTGAAGACAATAAAATGGTGAACATGCAATTAAGCAATGTAAAACTAGTTGATAGGGGTGTAAAAATGTTGATGGAATCATTACAAATTACAGACTACGAAACTGCAAAAGACCTTTTGTTAAAACACGGTAGCGTTAAAAAAGCCGTTGAAGCAACTCATTCATAGTAGCAGATGCACGATATAGAACCTTTTTACAATTGGCGCCATATTTATGTGGCTGAAGAAGATAGTCTTTCACCCTTCTATGGTAGAACATACAGTGAATTTGAATTTTCTCAAACGGTTTACAACTATTATATACATCCACAATGGGATGATTTTGGCAGTAGAACCTTGTATTTAAAAATCTTATTTGTAGACCACGAACAACATTTTGCCATCATAGAATTATTGGGTGAATGGAACGATGCCATTGAAAACGATATCATGGAACTCAAACGTGAAATCATTGATGTGTTATACAACCAAAAAATATTCAAGTTCTTACTAATTGCAGAAAACGTACTCAATTTTCATAGTAGCGACAAAGAATACTACCAAGAATGGTTTGAAGAAACAAGTGAAGAAAATGGCTGGATCGTAGCACTAAATATGCCAACGGCCACGCAACAAGATTTTAGAAAAAAGAAATTACAGTATTATATTGAGTTGATGGAAATACCTGATTGGCGCATTTATCATCCAATTCATTTGTTTCAAAAAATCGATGAACAATTGATGAAGCGACTCGATAACTAAAAGTCATTATCTTTACGCTACAAATAAACATTTATGTCATTACCAGTTAATAATAAGAACAGCGGCAAACCGGGAAGTAAAAACCCGAAACTTGGCGGTCAGGGTTCAAAATTCATTGCAAAGCCAGGCGCTAAAGCAGTAGGAACTACCAAAAAACCAATTAAAACTGGTGGATCAAGAGGTAGTTAATTAAGTTTACTAATACACCAAATCTTCATAAGCGGCTTGTAATTCATTATATGCATGTTGGTCTTTGGCCAATTTTGCAGCAATCATTCCTTTCTCGTACCACTCTATTGCTAATTTTGTTTGTTCTAATTTCTCCAGCAATTTTGCTAAATGATAATAAGATCCAATATAAGTAGGGTCTGCGTTTAAAATAGTTTCAAATAATTCTCTCGCAGCCAGCTCCTCTCCTGTTTTTATATATTCTAATGCTAGTGCATGTTGCAAAAAATTATCGGTAGGATTATCTATTAAAAACTCCTTAATTTTTTCAATTCTGTCCATTTTTCAAAGTTAGTAGAAGCTGCTGAAACTATGTTCTAGCAGTCTAAATAATATAATAACAAATATTTTATCTGATAAATACTTCTCAATGCGATTTAGGTTCGAATTGATTTGTATATTTGTAAATAGTTGTTTATGCAACTATTTATTTAGCCAAAAAGTTTTGCTATGAAAATACTTGTTTGTATCAATAAAACGCCAGACACTACATCAAAAATTAATTTCAAAAATAACAATACCGCTTTTGAAGAATCAGGTGTGCAATGGATCATCAATCCTTACGACGAATGGTATTCATTGGTTCGTGCTATTGAATTAAAAGAAAAAGACCCGTCCATTATTATTCATTTGGTTACAGTAGGTTCAGCAGATTGCGACCCTATCATTCGTAAAGCATTTGCACTTGGCGGAGCTGAAGGATTTAGAATTAATATAGATAGTACTGATAGTTCTTTTATTGCAGCTCAAATTGCCAATTTAGCAAATAAAAACCAGTATGATATTGTTTTCACAGGCAAAGAATCTATTGATTATAACAGTGCTGCTATTGGCGGTATTATAGCCGAATTAATTGATGCACCTTATATTTCTCTTGCCACTTTATTTGAACTCAATGGCAATTTGGCCACTATTACTCGTGAAATTGAAGGTGGAGAAGAAGTTGCAGAAGTAAATCTTCCATTGGTGGTAAGTTGCCAAAAAGGAATAGCAGAACAAAGAATACCTAATATGCGAGGAATAATGGCGGCTCGCACAAAACCATTGAATGTAATCGAACCAATAGAGCAAGAACATTTTACCAACATCATGAACTTCGAATTACCTCCAGCAAAAGCAGGTGTAAAACTTGTTGCTGCAGATAATGTAGCCGAATTAATTAGACTATTACACGAAGAAGCAAAAGTATTTTAATTATTAAATCAATCAACTAATGTCAGTATTAATATTTATAGAACATTCAGAAGGATTAATTAAAAAATCTGCTCACGAAGTACTTACTTATGGTGCAAAATTAGCTGCACAATTAGGTACTACTGCAGAAGGTTTAGTGCTTGGTACTGTTACAGAAAATCTAAACGAATTAGGAAAATATGGTATTACCAAAATCAACCAAATTAATAATGAATCATTAAATATAATTGATTCAAAATTATATGCAGCAATAATTGCAGAAGCTGTTTCTTTAATAGGTGCTTCAGTTGTTATTTTTTCACATACACCAACCGGAAAATCAATTGCATCAAGGGTTTCTGCAAAATTAAAAGCAGGATTGGTTTCAGGTGCAGCTGCTTTGCCAGATACAACAAATGGGTTTATTGTGCGTAAATCAATATTTTCTAGTAAAGCTTTCGCAAACATCAGTATCAACACTGCTATTAAAGTAATTTCGGTAAATCCTAATACTATATCTGCAGTGATTGGAAATGGCGAAGCCACATTAAACCAATTAACAATTAATGTAGGTGCTCCTAGCATAAAAATTATTGCTGTTAATAAAATAACGGGTGAAATTCCTTTAACAGAAGCAGATATTGTAGTCAGCGGTGGTCGTGGATTAAAAGGCCCTGAAAACTGGGGCGTTTTATTAGATTTAGCAAAAGCATTAGGCGCTGCTACCGCTTGTAGTAGACCAGTTGGTGATGCTCATTGGAGACCACACCACGAACACGTAGGACAAACAGGTGTACAAGTAGCACCAAACTTATACATCGCACTTGGAATCTCTGGTGCTATTCAGCATTTAGCAGGCGTTAATAGAAGTAAAATAATGGTTGTTATTAATAAAGATCCAGAAGCACCATTCTTTAAATCTGCCGACTATGGAATTGTTGGTGATTTATTTGAAATTGTACCACAAATGACCGCAGAAATTAAAAGAATAAAAGGAATTGCATAAGTTCCAAAGACTATACCATTCAATGATAGATTACTATCTCTGTAAATTTTAATCGAGCAGCTCTGGTTCGTATTTAATTTTGTTTACTTTTGCACAGATATGAAGAAGATCAAATTGGAAATAGTTGCACTTTCGCATAGTATTACTCAAACCCATTCTTATGCGGTTGTACTTGGTGAATTAAATGGATTGCGCAGACTTCCAATAGTCATAGGTGGATTTGAAGCACAAGCAATTGCAGTAGCACTTGAACACATGCAACCAAGCCGTCCACTCACCCATGACCTCTTGAAAAATTTCATGAATTCTTTTGGCGTTGAACTTCAAGAAATTATTATTACCGATTTACAAGAAGGTATTTTTTTTTCTAAATTAATTTGTTACACGGCAAACGATACGATAGAAATTGATAGTCGAACCAGTGACGCTCTAGCATTAGCAGTTCGTTTTAGTTGTCCTATTTTTACTTACGAACATATTTTAGAAAATGCCGGAATATTAATGGATGACAATTCCAATAAAAAAACGAATGCAGCACCTTTAAGTACAGAAGAATTTAATTCAGATCATGAAAACCTCAGCAGTTTAGGAATAGAAGAACTACAAATTTTACTTAATGAAGTATTAGAACAAGAAGATTACATTAGAGCCATTACCATACGCGACGAAATTCAAAAAAGAAAAAAATAGACACTTAGTATGGTAGCATTCCCCAACTGCAAAATCAACCTAGGACTGCATATCACGCAAAAAAGGGCTGATGGATACCATGATATTGAAACCATTTTTTATCCCATTGCTTTCAATGATATTCTAGAAATCATTCCAACAAATAGCCCTAACAATATTAATTATAATAGTTCTGGTATTCCTATCTCTGGAAATAGCGCCGATAACCTTTGCATAAAAGCTTATCATTTATTAAAAAAAGACTTTCCGCAAATTCCATCTATTCAAATGCATTTGCACAAAAACATTCCAATGGGTGCAGGACTAGGTGGCGGTAGTGCCGACGGAAGCTTTGCACTGAAAATGATCAACCAACAATTTCAATTAAATTTATCCGACGCACAATTAATTGAATATGCATTATTATTAGGAAGCGATTGTCCGTTTTTTATTTTGAATACCCCTTGTATAGGTAAGGGACGAGGAGAAATACTAACACCCGTTGCATTAGATCTATCTGCATTTAAAATACTTATCATTAACCCAGGCATTCATATTAATACAGGTTGGGCCTTTTCTCAAGTAATACCAAGGCTACCAACATTATCTATCGAGCAAATTATTCAACAACCCATTGAAACTTGGAAAGGACAATTATCGAACGATTTTGAACAGCCTGTTTGCAAACAATATCCTGAAATTGCAGCGTTAATCACCCAATTATATAATGCCAAGGCTGTATATGCTGCACTTTCCGGAAGTGGCAGTACTGTTTTTGCAATATTTCAAAAATCAGATTCCTTACAACTTTCATTTCCAGATCATTACTACACTAAGCTAGTTGATTAGATTTTATCTAACAAAATAGCATAATCATTAGACAATTTCAACTATTACAGGATACTTTACAATTGACTAGCAGAAATTTGCGAATTATGTAGTAAATTGCCTTGGTCGATTGCCCGCCAAATATTTCCTGAATATTAATAATTCGGTTGTGTATGCTTGATACTAAAAACAAGCAAGGATTATATGATCCTTCGTTTGAACATGATGCCTGCGGTATTGGTTTTGTAGCTAATATCAAAGGAAACAAATCGCACCAGTACATATCTGATGCGTTGACTGTATTGGAAAATATGGAACACCGCGGTGCTTGTGGTTGTGAAAACAATACAGGTGATGGAGCTGGAATTATGCTTCAAATGCCACACGAGTTTTTCTTTGACGAATGCTTACACCTAGACATTACACTACCTGAATATGGTAGATATGGTGTTGGATTTTTGTTTTTTTCAAAAGAAATTAGTGTAAGAGAAGAGTGTAGAGATATTTTTAATAGAGCTGCAGAAAAACTCGGACTAGAAATTATTGGCTATAGAAGAGTTCCGGTAAATAGAACAGATATTGGACCTACTGCTTTATCTGTAGAACCTTGTATGGAACAAGTTTTCATAGCTTGTCCTGACCATATTCATGACCCTGAAGCTTTTGAACGCAAATTATTTGTACTCAGAAACTATGCAACCCATACCATTCAAAATACTGTTAAAAAAGACCAAATAGGTTTCTATTTATCTTCATTATCATATAAAACAATTGTCTACAAAGGACAATTAACTAGTTTACAAGTTCGTGGCTATTTCCCAGATTTGAGTGACAAAAGAGTGGTTTCTGCTTTTGGATTAGTACACTCTCGATTTGCAACAAACACCTTCCCTTCTTGGAAATTGGCACAGCCTTTTAGATATATTGCCCATAATGGCGAAATCAATACACTACAAGGAAATTTAAACTGGTTACGTACAAGTGAAAAATACTTCACATCTCCATTCTTTTCAAAAGAAGAAATGGATATGTTACTTCCTATTGTAACCAACGGCCAGTCAGACTCTGCTAGTTTAGACAATATGATTGAACTACTCACTTTAACGGGTCGTTCTTTGCCACATGTAATGATGATGCTTATTCCAGAAGCATGGGATGGCAACAAAGACATGGATGCTATTAAAAAAGCTTTCTATGAATTTCACGCATGCTTTATGGAACCTTGGGATGGACCAGCATCTATTTCATTTACCGATGGTAAAATCATTGGTGCCACTCTTGATAGAAATGGTTTAAGACCTTCTAGATATTGCGTTACCAATGACGATCGTGTAATTATGGCTTCTGAAACAGGCGTATTACCAATTGATCCATCAACCATTATTGAAAAAGGCCGACTACAACCAGGTAAAATGTTTGTGGTGGATATGGAACAAGGTCGTATTATTAGCGACGAAGAATTAAAACAAGATATTTGTTCTAATAAAACATATGCCGAATGGCTCAATAAATATAAAATCCGCTTAGAAGAACTTCCAGAACCAAGGGTAATGTTTACCCATTTAGAACAAGACCAAGTATTTAAATACCAAAAAGTATTTGGCTATTCAACAGAAGACCTCGACAATATCATTGCCCCAATGGCAATTGATGGTAAAGAACCTATTGGCTCAATGGGAACTGACACGCCATTAGCAATATTGAGCGATGAACCGCAACATTTAAGCAGTTATTTTAAACAACTATTTGCACAAGTAACCAACCCTCCTATTGATCCTATTCGTGAAAGAATGGTCATGTCATTAGTAACATTTGCAGGTAGTACAGGAAATTTATTAGTAGAAGACCCACTGGCTTGTCATGTGGTGGCATTACAACAACCTGTTTTAAATAACCACGAGTTAGAAAAAATTAGAAGTATTGATACAGGTGTTTTTCAAGCGAAAACATTACAAACTTATTTTAGAGCAGATGGCAAAGCAGGATCATTAAAAAAAGGTCTTGATCGTTTGTGCCGATATGCAGTAGATGCAGTAGAAGATGGATTTGAAGTAATCATTTTAACAGATCGTGCCATTGATTCAGACCACGCACCTATTCCATCATTACTTGCTACAGCTGCAGTACACCATCACTTGATTAGAAAAGGTTTACGAGGACAAGTTGGAATTATTGTTGAAGCTGGAGACGTTTGGGAAGTGCACCATTTTGCTTGTTTGATAGGATTTGGTGCAACTGCTATCAATCCATATTTAGCTCTATCTACTATTCGCGATATGCGTTTAAGTGGAAAACTACAAACAACACTAGAACCAGATTATTTAAAGAAAAATTATATCAAGGCAGTTAACGATGGACTTCTGAAAGTGTTTTCAAAAATGGGTATATCTACTTTGCAGTCTTATCAAGGTGCACAGATTTTTGAAATCATTGGATTAAATAGCGAAGTTGTTGACACTTATTTTACTGGCGCAACTTCACGTATTCAAGGAATGGGACTAGATGAGATTGCTAGAGAAACTTTATCAAAACATTTCTTTGCATTTAGCCGTAAGGAAATTCCAGTAGACCGCTTACCAGTTGGAGGTGTTTATCAATGGAAACGCAAAGGTGAATTTCATTTATTCAATCCACAAACCATTCATTTATTACAACACGCTACGCAGTCTAATGACTACGAGTCCTTTAAAAAATATAGCAAACTTGTAAATGATCAAGCCATAAAAGCTTGTACTATTAGAAGTCAGTTTCAATTTAAACGCAACCTTCCGGCTATTTCAATTGAAGAAGTAGAACCAGCTGAAAGCATTTATAAGCGTTTTGCATCTGGTGCTATGTCGTTTGGTTCCATTTCATGGGAAGCGCATACAACACTTGCTATTGCCATGAATCGTTTGGGTGGTAAAAGCAATACAGGAGAAGGTGGAGAAGACGAAATCCGTTTTACAAAAATGGAAAATGGAGATTCCATGCGATCTTCTATTAAACAAGTAGCTTCTGCACGTTTTGGTGTAACCAGTTATTATTTATCAGAAGCCGACGAATTACAAATTAAAATGGCGCAAGGTGCAAAACCTGGCGAAGGTGGTCAATTACCAGGGCACAAAGTGGATGATTGGATTGGTAAAACCAGGCATTCTACACCAGGCGTTGGATTAATTTCTCCACCACCGCACCATGATATTTATTCTATTGAAGATTTAGCGCAATTAATATTCGATTTAAAAAATGCCAACAGAGCAGCCAGAATCAATGTAAAATTGGTTTCTAAAGCGGGTGTTGGAACCATTGCCGCTGGAGTTGCAAAAGCAAAAGCCGATGTAGTTTTAATTTCTGGCTTTGATGGCGGAACAGGCGCATCACCAATAAGTTCAATCAAACACGCTGGCTTACCTTGGGAATTAGGTTTAGCAGAAGCCCATCAAACATTGGTAAAGAACAAGTTACGTAGTAGAGTTGTTTTACAAGCAGATGGTCAAATGAAAACAGGTAGGGATATTGCTGTTGCTGCATTTTTAGGTGCCGAAGAATGGGGAGTTGCTACAGCAGCACTAATTGTAGAAGGATGTATCATGATGCGTAAATGTCACATGAATACATGCCCTGTAGGAGTTGCAACGCAAGATCCAGAACTACGCAAAAGATTTAAAGGAGATCCTGATCATGTTGTAAACTTCTTTAAGTTCATTACAGAAGAACTTCGAGAAATCATGGCTGAGTTAGGCTATAGAACAGTGAATGAAATGATAGGACAAGTAGAAAACCTTGAAATGAGAGAAGGCATTAATCATTGGAAGTCTGGCAAATTAGATTTGAGTCCAATATTATATAAAGAACCCGCCGAAGCAACCACTGGTTTATACAACAAAGAATTGCAAGACCATGGCTTAAGTGAAGTACTAGATTGGCAATTATTAAAAATTGCGCAACCTGCCATTGATCATTTAGAGCGCGTTCAAGGAAGTTTCTTAATAAAAAACACCGATAGAACAGTTGGTACAATTGTATCTAACGAAATAACCAAAAAACACAAAGCAGCTGGCTTACCAGACGACACCATTCATTTTAATTTCACAGGTACTGCCGGACAAAGTTTCGGCGCATTTAATGCCAAAGGAATTACACACGAATTAGAGGGTGATGCGAATGACTATTTTGGAAAAGGATTGAGTGGCGCTAAACTAATAGCCTACCCCGATAAAAAAGCAACATTTGTTCCTGAAGACAATAGTATTATTGGTAACACGGCATTTTATGGTGCAACCAGTGGCGAAGCATATATCCGCGGAAAGGCTGGCGAACGTTTCTGTGTAAGAAACTCAGGAGCTAATGTGGTTGTAGAAGGTGTAGGTGATCATGGTTGTGAGTACATGACTGGAGGTAATGCAGTTATTTTAGGTGATACTGGCAGAAACTTTGCAGCAGGCATGAGTGGTGGTATTGCTTATATATATGATACCAAAGGAGATTTTGCAACAAAATGCAATATGGAAATGGTAGACTTAGACCCGCTTGATGAAGAAGACGCAATTGTATTAAATGATTTAATTACCAAACACTATGCATATACAGCAAGTAGTATTGCTAAGTTTGTATTAGGCGATTTCGATAATCAATTGAAAAACTTTATTAAAGTATTTCCAAAAGATTATAAGCATGTGGTGTTAGAAAAAAGAAAAAACAGTGGCGTAATTTCAGGCAAATAAGCAAAGAACAAACATTGATCTATCAAATCAACTACTATGGGCAAACCAACAGGTTTTATAGAATTTACAAGAGAACTACCAAGCAAACGACCAGTTAAAGAACGATTGCATGATTACAAGGAATTTGTAGAACCATTACCAGAACAAAAATTAAACGAACAGTCTGCAAGGTGTATGAATTGCGGTGTTCCATTTTGCCATAGTGGCTGTCCTTTAGGAAATATCATTCCTGAATTCAATGATGCAGTTTACAAAAAAAGCTGGGCCGAGGCTTATGATATTTTAAGTTCTACTAATAATTTTCCAGAATTCACAGGAAGAATTTGTCCGGCTCCTTGCGAAAGTGCTTGTGTTTTAGGCATCAATCAACCACCAGTTGCTATTGAAGAAATTGAAAAGCATATTATTGAAATTGCTTTTGAAAAAGGATTAGTAAAAGCACATAAACCCAATCTTCGTTCAGGAAAAAAAGTAGCTGTAATTGGTTCTGGACCTGCTGGCTTAGCTACTGCAGCGCAATTAAATTATGCCGGCCATTCGGTAACCGTTTTTGAAAGAGACGATTCAGCTGGCGGTTTATTACGTTATGGTATTCCCGATTTCAAATTAGAAAAATGGGTAATTGAAAGACGTATCAGTTTAATGGAAGAAGAGGGAATTGTATTTAAATGCAATTCAAATGTTGGTGTAAATGTTAGCATCAATGATTTACTTCGCGAGTATCATGCAATTGTTTTAGCCGGAGGATCTACCATTCCAAGAGACCTTCCAATTCCAGGTAGAGAATTAAATGGCGTTTATTTTGCCATGGAATTTTTAAAACAACAAAACAAAAGAGTTGCCAATAAACAAGTTGAAGCAGCAGACTTATTAGCTTCTGGCAAAAATGTTGTAGTAATTGGTGGTGGTGATACTGGAAGTGATTGCGTAGGAACTTCTAATAGACAAGGCGCCACTTCAGTAACACAATTTGAACTTTTACCAAAGCCACCAGAATCAAGAACTTCTATTATGCCTTGGCCAACTTACCCTATGACTTTAAAAACTACTTCTTCGCACGAAGAAGGCGCTAACCGTCAATGGGCTATTGCCACTAAATCATTTAATGCAGACGAAAAAGGAAACTTAAAATCACTAACAATTGTTGATTTAGAATGGACTTTGTCTACCGACGGCAGGCCAGCAAAATTTACCGAAAGAGCTGGAAGCGAAAGAGATATTCCATGCGAATTGGCATTATTAGCTATGGGGTTTGTTCATCCGCAACACGAAGGACTAATTAAACAATTAGGAGTTGATTTAGATGATAGAGGAAATATTAAAGCCGATGAAAAACAATTTCAAACTAATATTCAAAAAATATTCACTGCAGGAGATATGCGTCGTGGACAATCTTTGGTAGTTTGGGCCATTAGCGAGGGACGAGAATGTGCAAGAAAAGTAGATATTTACTTAAATGGCAGTTCCCTACTAGAAACAAAAGACCACAGTCATATCGCAACAACCTAATATTAAATCGTCCATATTTATACGAAGAAACCTGTTTGATTATTTTTCAAACAGGTTTTTTTGTATGATACTCTCAAATTTTTCGCATACATTTTATTTCAAATTTATTCATTATTAATAAAAATATACATATTATATTAAATTATATGTATAGTTTTATTGCATTTTTAAAGCAATTATTAGTAATTTAGCAATAGATAATTAATATTATTATTTAATTTAATGTCAAATAAGTAAAAGATAAACAATGAAACAACATTCAATTCAAAGAGTCGCTCCATTTCTTGCATTGCTAATTGTAGCAATAGCTGCAATTTTCATTCCAACACTTCCTGCTTTTAACGATGGAGGAAAATATAGTTCAGCAGATATTAGCTGGATGATTGTTGCAACTGCACTAGTTTTTTTAATGACACCTGCCCTAGCCTTTTTTTACGGTGGTATGGTACATCGAAAAAATATCATCTCTACAATGATGAAAAGCATTGTAGCAACAGGTGTCGTTAGTATTGTTTGGGTTGTAGTTGGATATAGCTTGTGTTTTGGTGATAGTATTGGAGGATTTATTGGAAATCCTACTACACATTTTATGTTTAAAGGAGTTGCTTCAGGTGCACCTTGGAGTCTTGCACCAACTATTCCACTTAGCTTGTTTGCATTATTTCAATTAATGTTTGCCATTATTACACCAGGATTGGTTGTTGGTGCAGTTGCTGAACGCATTCGTTTTACCTCATATACATTATTTATATTATTATTTAGTTTATTGGTTTATGCTCCAATTGCACATTGGACCTGGCATCCAGATGGATTTTTATTTAAAATGGGCGCTTTGGATTTTGCTGGCGGAACCGTTGTACATATTTCTGCAGGATGTGCTGCATTAGCAGGCGCATTAGTACTAAAGCGTCGTCAATCTCATATTGCACAACAAGAAATTCCACCAGCAAATATTCCTTATGTGTTAATTGGCACAGGGTTACTTTGGTTTGGTTGGTTTGGATTTAATGCGGGATCTGCAGGAGCCGCAAATGCACTAGCTGTTTCTGCTTTTGCAACAACCAATACAGCAGCTGCTGCAGCTGGTTTATCTTGGATGTTTTTTGATGTATTACGCGGCAAGAAACCATCTGTATTAGGTTTTTGTATAGGTGCGGTAGTTGGCTTAGTTGCCATTACCCCAGCATCAGGATTTGTAGCCATACCACAAAGTATTTTCATTGGATTTATTGCTGCCATTATTTCAAATATGGCAGTTCATTATAAAGGAAAATCAAGTCTTGACGATACATTAGATGTGTTTCCTTGTCATGGTTTGGGAGGAATGGTTGGTATGATAATGACCGGAATTTTTGCTACCAAAAATGTAAATGGTGGCGGAAATGACGGTTTACTGTATGGTAACCCTAGCTTTTTCTTTATTCAATTAAAAGCATTAGCCATAGTAGTAGCCTACAGTTTTATTGTTTCTTTATTGATTTTCAAATTCATTGATGTTGTATTGCCATTGCGTGTAAGTATAGAAGATGAAACTGTTGGATTAGATGCTTCACAACACAATGAAAAATATGGCAGAAGACCAGAACTAGCATAATCAGAAAAAAAGGTACAGCCAAATACTAGACTTCTGACCAAGTTTAGAGACTGTACCCATTTATTAATCATAAAACCAATCGCAATGTTAAAGAAAATTTTAGCAGTAACCATCGTATTTCTGAGCTTTATTTCAGCAAATGCACAAACAGATTCAACAAAAAAGGCTACAACAACTTTTACAGGCTCTGTTGATGGCTATTATCGGTACAATTTTTCCGATCCTTCAGGTAAAACAAACAATTTTACCAGTTTCACCAATTCTCAGAGTTCTTTTGAATTGGGTATGGCATCCGTTAAAATAGACCATTCCGTAGGAAAAGTTTCTGCAACGGCAGATCTTGGATTTGGCAAACGTGCTCAAGAATTTTCTTATAATGATGCAAGCACATTAGTAGCTGTTAAACAACTAACAATCAGTTATGCCTTAAGCGATAAGTTCAAACTAACCATGGGTAAATGGGCAACCCATGTTGGATATGAACTATTAGATGCTTATGCAAATAGAAATTACAGTATGTCTTATGGGTTTTCTTATGGTCCATTTTTTCATACTGGTTTAAAGGCCGACATTTCATTAGGTGGAAAAAGTGCCATCATGATTGGTGTTGCTAATCCTACAGATTATTCCACTACCACATCAGGTAATAAAGTAGCACTCGCACAATTTAGCACTGCGTCTAAATCAGATAAATTTAAATTGTTCTTGAATTACCAAGGTGGTGTTACAGGTACAAAAGCAGGATTCAATCAAATAGACCTTGTATTAAATGGTGTATTGAGTTCTCAGTTTAGTATTAACTACGATGGAACAATTGCTACAACAAAAACAAATGGCATTAGTAAAAATTGGTCTAGCAATGCCTTATATTTAAATTATGACCCTAGCAGCTGCTTCGGTTTAACACTTCGTGGCGAATATTTTGATGATAAAAAATCAGTTTCTGCAGGTGCATTTGGTTCTTCTATTTTTGCAACCACATTGACTGCAAATATCAAAATTGATAACCTTACTATCATGCCTGAACTTCGTTTAGACAACGGAAGTAATCCTATTTTCTTTAAAGGAACAGGTGGCACAACCACTGGTACTACAGGATTTATTTTGGCAGCTGTTTACAAATTCTAATTTTCATACAATCATATTTTCACCTTTTTTCACCTTAAAACGTTTAAGCCATGTTTTCAAGTACGCTAAACAACATCAAACAAATGGGCAAAAGAAGGTCTACATCTCCTGTAGTTGTTCAACTGACAAAAGCAGAGAAATGGAAAATGGGTATAACCATTTTTACTGGAAAAATTTTGGGGTTAATAGTTGTGCTTGGTGCAATGAAAATATTACCAGGAATGATGTTCAATACATCTAATGCTGCTGAAACTTATACAGCACATGAAACTAATATGATGAATTCTATCAACACTGTTTGGGTTTTGGTTTCAGCGTTCTTAGTATTTGGTATGCAAGCCGGTTTTGTAATGTTAGAAGCAGGTTTTGCAAGAACTACAGAAACAGTAAATGTACTTTTGGAATGCGTATTTGATACTGCTATTTGTGGCATTTTGTTTTATGCAGTAGGATATGCATTTATGTTTAGTCATGGAAATGGTTTTATTGGACAAAATTGGTTTTTCTTAAACGGTGCACCAACATCCTATGAAGCTACTGGTATTCCAATATTAGCACACTGGATTTTTCAGTTTGCTTTTGCTGATACCACTTCAACTATTACATCTGGCGCTATGATTGGTCGTACTAGTTTTAGAGGAGATATCCTCTATAGTATTGGTGTAACTGGTTTCATCTATCCTATTATAGGACATTGGGCTTGGGGTCCGGATGGTTGGTTAGCTTTAATGGGAACTACAGGACATTTTTTACCAAGTTTAGGTCAAGGTTTCCGCGACTTTGCAGGATCAACAGTTGTTCATACAATTGGTGGAGCAATTTCTTTAGCTGGTGCGCTAGTTTTAGGACCACGAATTGGCAGGGTATTTACTAGAGATGATAAAGAAAAAGGCGGCTTACCTCCAGCACATAATTTACCATTAGCTGCAGTGGGAGCTTTCATACTTTGGTTTGGATGGTATGGCTTTAATCCTGGAAGTACATTATCTGCAATGGATGCTGACGGTATTGGACGAATTGCTGCGAACACCACTCTTGCAGCCTGTGCAGGTTCTTTAACCGCTATGTTATTACCACTTTGGTTTGGCCCTAACAAGGGTAAATATGACCTTCCATTTACAATCAATGGATTGTTAGCAGGTTTGGTTGCCATTACAGCTCCTTGTTATTGGGTATCACCATTAGGTGCAGTTTTAATTGGCCTAATTGCAGGTGTGGTAGTGTATTATGGCACATTATTGCTAGAACATTTTAGAATTGATGATCCAGTTGGTGCTGTACCTGTTCATTTTGCAGCTGGTATTTGGGGAACTCTATCACTAGGTTTTTTTGCTAGTGGACAATATGGAGCAACAGGACCTATTACTGCCGACAATTCTGCACCAGTAAAAGGTTTATTTTATGGCGGAGGTTTTGATGTATTGAAAGCACAGTTGATTGGAAGTGCTGTTATAACCATTGCTACATTTTTAGTTGCATTAGTTTTAATGTTTATCGTAAATAAATTGCCTTATCCTTGGAAATTAAGAGTTGAACCAGAATCAGAAACCGGACCAGGTGGTTTAGATTTTTTTGAACATGGTGTAGCTGCTTACAATGAATAATTGGTTAGCTTCCTTAGCATAGTATTTTAAATTGTTTCAGTACATATAAAATTACAGTTTAAGAATTATTAAAATAGATGACTTAATTCATCGATTCGAAGATAATTAAAGAGGTAGTATCATTCATTTGATACTACCTCTTACTATTTATGTAAGTAAATTAATATTGATTATCATTTACTATTTTGTTTTTAATATGATTTTGAGTAATATAATAATAGTATCAAACTCTATATCTTGAAACTTAGTGCTTAAATAAAATAGGGGTTGATTAGATAATTATAGTTGAATTCTTAAAATAATAGTCATAAAAAGGACTTTTTTTAAAAAAAATAAAAAAAAATGATTTTTTTAAAAAATATTTTCTTCTATAAAATTGTACTTTTTAGCTAACTACAACACTAATACAAAGTATCTATTTAAAATAAATTATTTTATTTTTTATTTTTCATTTAAAATTTATTTCAACAACTTAAAATTGACACACTTTATAATTTTTTGTAATTTGTTTTTAAAGCTTCAGCAGACTGTAGAATTTTGTAATTATGAAATATTTGCCTTCAATTTGTGAAATATTAATAACAAATAAAAATCAAACAGATGTTTTTATTAGCCACTCAAATTGCAAATAATTCTTTAAACGAAAGCCCTTTAATGATTATTGGAGTTACTGCTTGTGTCATTTCCATTGTTTTACTACTTTGGAAGAATGAAGCAAAAACTACTATTTAAATTATACGCTGGCCATATTTTTTAAGCAACCCTTGAGGTTGCTTTTTTTTTGCTTGAAATAAAAAAACAATATTTATCCAAATTCTACCTAAGTTAGAAAAATGAAATGCCTTAAAGATCTACTTACAATCACCTATAATTTATACGCATTTGCACTATTTATAGTATTTACATTTTTCTTCTTTCCATTTGTGATGGCATCACTCCTATTTGGTAAGTTAACGGGTGGAAATATTATTTATCAAATTTGTAAATTTTGGGCTCGTTTATGGTATTTTTTTATTGGTATTCAACATAAAGAGATTTTTGAACAACCACACGATGATTCTAAACAATACATATATGTAGCCAATCATATTTCTTATATAGACATTCCAGCTATTTTACTCATAATAAGATCACCTATACGTATTTTAGGAAAGTACGAAACAGTTAAAATACCAGTGTTTGGATGGATCTATCGTGCTGCTGTTATTTTAGTTGATAGAAGAGATGCAAGTACAAGGTCAAAAAGTGTTCGAGCCTTAAAAGCAGCTATCAGCAATAATATTTCCATTTTTATATTTCCAGAAGGCACTTTTAACGAAACTGCCGCTCCACTAAAATCATTTTTTGACGGTGCATTTAGAATTGCTATTGAAACCCAAACCCCTATCAAGCCTTTAATATTGGTTGATACCCTTGAACGCTTGCATTACAAAACTATTTTTTCTTTAACTCCTGGAAAAAGCAGGGTAGTTTATTTAGAAGAAATTGATGTAGTTGGTTTAACACTTCAAGATATTCCATCATTAAAACAAAAAGTTTTTAATATTATGGACACTGGATTACGCAGATATCGCGAATATCCTTCTATTTAAACCGAAAGCAACTTATCTTAGCCATATTAGAATCATGGCCAGTCAAACTCAAATAAATAGCTTCTCTTTCAATGCAAATCAACCAACTGTTTATGCAGAGGTGATTATTCCTTTGGCTTTACCCAAAAACTATACCTGGTCTGTTCCGTTGGAGTTTCAAAATACCTTACAATTAGGCATTCGTGTTGAAGTGGTTTTGGGTAAACACAAAAAGTATGCAGGGATTGTTAAACGCATTTTCAATACTCCTCCAGAAGGTTTTAATCCCAAACCACTTTTAAACATATTAGATTCAGAACCATTGGTTCATCCAGAACAATTAGAGTTATGGGAATGGATGGCTAAATATTATCTATGCACAGAAGGTGATGTTATGCAGGCAGCAGTGCCCGCTAATTTAAAATTATCAAGTGAGAGTATCTTAATTTGGAATGAAGAAAGAGAAGAGGGTCTATTTGACTTAAATGACGAAGAATATATTGTTGCAGAAGCGCTTGAATTAAAAAAGGAATTACGTTTAGCTGAGGTACAACAGTTGCTAGACAGTACTCATGTATATCCCATTATAAAAAAACTAATCGACAAAAATATTTGTCATGTTTGGGAAGAACTTAAGCAGAAATACCAAGTAAAAAAACAAACCTATGTTTTGTTACATACTAATTATTTTGCTGAAGAAAAATTAGCGGAACTACTTAATAATTTTACTAAGGCACCCAAACAAATGGAATTGCTTTTAGGCTATTTACATTTATTAAAAACGGTAGGTGAAGTATCGCAACCTGAACTTTTAAAAAAATCAAATGCCTCTCCTGCTCAATTAAAAGCATTGGTAGACAAAGGTATTTTAATACTAGAGAAAAGGGCCATTGATCGTATCACCCAATTAGCAAAAAATAATACCCTTAATTTTAATTTATCGGATGCTCAGCAAAATGCATTGAATGAAATAACTGATTGTTTTACAAAAAAAGATGTGTGTCTACTACATGGTGTAACTGCTAGCGGTAAAACCCAACTATATATCCATTTAATTGAACAAGCAATTAAAGATGGAAATCAGGTATTGTATTTATTACCTGAAATTGCACTAACCTCTCAAATTATTCGTCGACTTCAATTGCATTTTGGCGGAAATATTGGCATTTATCATTCTAAGTTCAACGCAAATGAACGCGTAGAAATTTGGAATAAAATAAAAACAGGTGAACTAAAAGCGGTTCTGGGTGCACGTTCTGCGTTGTTACTACCTTTTAATAACCTTAAATTAATTATTGCAGACGAAGAGCACGATAGCTCTTATAAACAACATGATCCAGCACCCAGGTACCATGCGCGTGATGCAGCAATTTATTATGCAAGTTTATTTAAAGCAAAAATATTATTAGGCAGCGCTACACCAAGTGTTGAAACTTATTTTAATTGTAATCAAGGCAAATATGGACTTGTAAAACTTACTGAACGATTTGGAGAGGCGCAACTTCCTTCAATGGAATTAGTAGATATAAAAAAAGTATATGAAACAAAACAGGGTAAAACAATATTTACTCCAGCATTAATTAGTGCCATTGAAAATACATTAGCTCAAAAAAAACAAGTCATTTTATTTCAAAATAGACGAGGCTATTCACCCTATTTACGATGCGAACCATGTGGATGGATACCACATTGCGAACACTGTAACGTTTCACTTACCTTTCACAAATCAAAACATAAATTATCTTGTCATTATTGCGGTAGTAGCTATCCAGTTTTACAAACCTGTGTTGCTTGTGGTAGCCATCAGTTTACACAAAAGAACTTTGGTACTGAAAAAATTGAGGAACAAATACTAGAAATTTTTCCTGATGCAAAAGTTGCCAGAATGGACTATGATAGTATACGCGGAAAGAACGACCACGATGCTTTGATTAAATTATTTGAACAACAAAAAATTGACATACTTGTAGGAACACAAATGGTGGTTAAAGGTTTAGATTTTGAACACGTAAACCTTGTTGGAATCATTGATGCAGATGGCATTTTAAATTTTACTGATTTTCGAGTAAATGAAAGAGCTTTTCAATTAATGGAACAAGTAAGTGGTAGAGCTGGTAGAAAAAATGCAGAAGGAAAAGTATTGATTCAAGTAAGTAATTTATACCATCCAGTTTTACAATTTTTAAAATCACATGATTACAATGCTTTATATGATTTTGAAATTCAAAATAGAAAACAATTTAACTATCCTCCTTTTACCAGATTAATTCAAATTGTATTTAAACACAAGGAAAAACATGTTGCGGAAGAAGCCGCAATCATAATGGTTAATGCAATGCAACATCAATTTGCAAAATATATTAATGGTCCTGCACAACCAATTGTAGATAGGGTTCGCAACCAATATATATGGGAAATATTAATCAAATTACCTAAGGATGCACTACAAATCAACAGGTGTAAAATTGTTATCAACCAACAAAAAGCGATTTTACAAAACAACAAAAGTTATCGATCTGTGAGTATTTTTTCAAATGTTGATCCTGTTTAAATTTCAGTTTTATCTATTATTATATTTAAAAAAACATAATTTAAAAATCTATCTTTTAAAAAAAATTAAAGTTGCTTATTCGCTGAGCACCATCTATGAACTATTAATTGAAATAGAATTAGGCAAAAAAATGCCTGTATCAAAATCTGATACAGGCATTTTTAATAATTTACTTAGTAAGTTGTTATTCTTGAACTTTAAATTCAACTCTTTGGTTAGCAGCTCTACCTTTTGCAGTTTTATTATCTGCAATTGGTTTAGTGCTTCCAAAAGAAGCCGTTGCTAATCTGCTTTCTGCAATACCTTTAGATACAAGATATGTTTTTACTGATACTGCACGCTTTGTTGATAAAGCATTGTTGATTTTGTCGGTACCAGTTGAAGAAGCATGTCCTTCAATGGTTAATTTTAAAGTAGGATATTGATTTAAGTTTTCAACACCTTTATCTAATTCAAGAGTAGAAGGTTTAGTTAATTTATCGCTATTTACTTTGAACTTAATATCTATTGGATTAAAATTCAAAATAGGACAACCATTGTTTTCACGTGGTCCAAATACTGTAGGGCATTTATCAACCTCATCATTTAAACCATCTTTATCAGTATCAGGAATTGGACATCCTTGGTAACGAGCTAAACCAGCAACAGTAGGACATTTGTCTTCGTCATCATTGATACCATCTTTATCAGTATCAGGAATTGGACAACCAGCATATTTTGCTACACCTTTAACGGTTGGACATTTGTCATTGTCATCATTTATTCCATCTCCATCGGTATCAGGAACTGGACAACCAGCATATTTAACTACACCAGGAACAGTAGGACACTTGTCGTTAAGATCAGAAATTCCATCTCCATCAGTATCAACTGGTGCTGGAGGAGGAGGTGGTGGTGGCGCAACAACAACAGGAGGTTTTTTGTCTTTTAATGGAGCAACAAAACCTAAACCATAATTGAAATGCTTAGTAGATAAACTAGAAACCTCAACACGATAATTGAATTGTAAATTTATGTAAGAACCTTCTCCAAGATTAAATTGCAAACCGCCACCAACTGGAGCATAGGCTGCGAAATAAGTCCCTGCATACATAGAAGCACCAACACCCATGTTAATATATGGATCTATTAAATATTTATCAGTTAACAGTTTAACATTGATACCAGCATCTGCTTCTAATAAAAATTTGCTTCCACCAGTTTGAGAAATTCCAGAACTAGATTTAATTGGATAGTTTAAAAAACTAGCACCAAGCGTAGTAGCAAAATCAATGTGGTCTGTTAAACCATTTAAATATTGCAAACTTAAGCCTGAGCTCATATCACTAATATTACCCCATTTGTTTTTTTGCATAACGGAAGAAAATCCATTAGATGCAATAGATGCAGGTGTTTTAAAATCTTGTAAAAAGAAGTTAATACCTAATGATGGCATTTTTTTATTATCGGATGTCTGAGCAAAAGTTGTAGATGCTAGACCCAATACAACAATAAAGATTAAAATTTTCTTCATATACAGTTTTAATTATGTAACAAAAATACAGGCTAGAATTGACTTAATAAAATAATAAAAGTTGTATAATTCTCAACCATTAATCAACATTTGGTTTTTCAACCACTTGAATCCTCACTTTAGTCAGTCCTTTTTTAATAAAATTAAGCTTAATAGCCGCTGATCTACTCAAATCTATTACCCTTCCACGTTTTGCCATCCTAGGATGCATACGGTCATTTATTCTTACAATTACCCAATTTCCATTGTGAATATTGGTCACTTTAACCCAAGTATTCAATTTAAAACTATTACTTGCGGCGGTTAAATTACTATTTTTAAATCTTTCTCCTGTAGCCGTTTTGGTTCCATCTAAGTTTTTACTATAAAAACTAGCAATTCCTGATAAAGACTTCCCTCTCGGATTTATCATTAATTCACTTAATGAATCTACAACTTTCTTTTCTGATTGTAAAGTATCTTCTGTATGAATTAAGGTGTCTTTTAAAAATATTTTTGTTGAACTATCCACTTGAGCAGATATTTTACTAGTAGCAACGAGTAAAATGAGTATCCAAAGTGCTTTTTTCATTTTCAATTATTTAAATTAAAACTATTAATTGTAGCATATTCAAGACTTATCAAATTAATCGATTCGTATAAATTAGTATAAAATACTTACCCGATTCAGGTACAGGCTTTTGCCAAACACCGTGCCACAATTTTTTTAAAGATATATTGAATTGTAATATATTGCAATTCAATATATTACAATTATTACTTAAATAATATAAATTACAAATAGATTCAATAGATAAAAAAATCTCTTATTTATTTATAAAAACATCTAAAAACACCGATTATCAAATACTTTTAGACTGTGAAAAAGCTTGTTTACATAATTCTTTTACTGACAATAGTCTGCCCTTTTATAGCTTTTACGCAAACTTGTACTGCTTTAGGGCAAAACCCAACAACTGCCTTTCCAGTTTGTGGCGCCACAAAATTTGTTCAAAATTCAGTAGCACTTTGTGGCAATAGGGTCATTCCAACACCATGCAGTGACGCAGGAGGTTACTCCGATAAAAACCCATATTGGTACAAATTCACTTGCTATGTATCAGGAAAATTAGGCTTTGTTATAACGCCTGCTAATTTATCTGATGACTATGACTGGGAACTTTTTGACATAACAGGTGCTAACCCAATGGATGTTTTTACCAATAAATCATTAATTGTTTCTGCAAATTGGAGTGGAACATATGGCGTTACTGGAGCTGGAACTACAGGTAAGAATGCTTTTGAATGTTCTTCAGTTCCAAGTGCATTGGTTCCTACTTTTAGTATAATGCCCGATATTATAGCAGGGCATGAATATTTATTATTGGTGAGTCATTTTGATGATACTCAAAGTGGTTATGCACTCTCATTTCAAGGTGGCACAGCCAGTATTGTAAATCCAATTATTCCAGTTTTAGACAACGCATACGCAGTTTGCGATGGTACTCAAATTGTAGTTAGCCTTAATAAACGGATGAATTGCAATAGTTTAGCTGCTGACGGATCTGACTTTACAGTAACAGGAACCATTCCTAATTCAATAAAATCTGCTGTAGGTAAAGGTTGTAGTTTATCTTTTGATACTGATTCAGCAATACTAACGCTAAACACTATATTATCACCCGGAACTTATATTGTTACTTCTGCATTAGGTACAGATGGAAATACATTAATTGATAATTGTGGAAACTTATTAGCTGTTGGATTACAAAGGTCATTGATTTTCAAGCCATCGATACCAACCCCAATGGATAGTATTAAACCTATATTATGTGCTAAAGATACATTAGAACTTGTTTTCAATAAACCAATGAATTGTTCAACTATAGCAATAGATGGATCTGATTTTTTTATTACAGGACCTACTGCAGTAACTGTTATTGGTGCAAGAGGTATTTGTGCCAATGGCATTTCAAAAACGATTCAAGTAATACTCTCTAAACCAATTAAAATAAATGGTAATTACCAAATTCATTTAAAAAATGGAAATGATGGTAATTCTTTAATAGACGAGTGCGATATGATTACACCTGTTGGATCTGTATTAGGTTTTACCGTAAAGAATGTGGCAGTTGCCAATTTTAATTATTCAGTGCAACCTGGTTGTAAATTAGATACCGTTTTATTAAGCCATAATGCCAATAATGGTACAGTTCAATGGAAATGGCAGGTAGGAAATGTATTTACCAGTACTATCCAAAACCCTAATTTAATTACCAAATCATTTGGTCTTCAACACACAACATTAATTATTTCAAATGGATATTGCATAGATAGCAGCAGTGTAGATATAAATTTACCCGACCAAACAATAAAAGCAGGTTTTACAATTTTAGATACCATTTGCGCCTCAGACACATTAATTGTTATTGACCAAAGCACCCCAAATGCCATTAGATGGAAATGGAATTATGGCGATGGACAAATTAGTTATTTACAAAACCCTCCTGGAAAAAACTACCAAGTATTAACAAGAAAAAATCAATTTGATTTTAGTTTGACAGTTCAAAATCAGTTTAATTGTGCCGATAGTTTATTTAAAACCATTACAATATTACCTAGTTGTTATATTGATATTCCAACAGCTTTTACGCCCAACGGTGATGGATTAAATGATTATTTATACCCGCTGAATGCACTTAAAGCAATCAACTTAAATTTTAAAGTTTTTAATAGATACGGGCAAGTAATTTTTGAAACAACCAATTGGAATAAAAAATGGGATGGACGAATTAATGGTCAACTACAACCAAGTGGCACCTATGTTTGGACCTTAGACTATACGCATAAAGACACAGGTAAAGTCTTTGCTTTGAAAGGAACTGTTGTTTTAATCAGATAAATTTTAGCTAAATAAATCGGCACTCGTAAAAGCGAGAGGAAGTAATGAACTTGCTTTTTCAATGATAAATATTTTACCTTCTTTTCCACCCAAAATAAGTCGAATAGAATGCTGGCAAATTTCTTGGTATTCAGACAAACTTTGTCTGCAAACGCCACAGGGAGAAATTGGTCGATCGCTTTTTCCTATTTCATTTTGATAACTTATAGCCATATCAATAATAGCCATCTTAGGATACAAAGAAGCACAAATAGATAATAATACCCTTTCTGCACAAATCCCTGCGGGAAAGCTTGCATTTTCTTGGTTACTACCTTTTAATATTACCCCATTGCTTAGTCTTGCTGCTGTACCAACCTTAAATTTTGAATACGGCGCATATGCCATTTCTGTTGCCAACCTTGCTTCCTCTAAAAGTTGTGCATCTGCAACCAGTAATTCAGAAAAATCATTGTAAGCTGTGAAATTTAAGGGCAGTTGTAGTTCTTGCATTGGTTATTGAAGATACATTATTTGATACTATTAAACAATCGCTTCCAACGAGGACCATTGTCGAAACTAAACCAAATTAATGATGCTTTTCCTACCACATTTGTTTCTGGTACAAATCCCCAAAAACGACTGTCTTGGCTACGATGACGGTTATCACCCATCATCCAGTAATAATTATAAATAGTTGTATAAGTAGTTGTTTCCTTTCCATTAATAATGAACTTACCGTTTACTTCTTCTAATGTGTTGTGTTCATAAACAGAAATTAGTCTTCTATATAATGCTATATTTTGGGTAGTTAAGTGTAAGGTCTCTCCTTTTTTAGGGATATTAATGGGGCCAAAATTGTCGAGTGTATATGGAAAATTTGCATCGTCAAATGGAAAGTATCCACCCACATAAGTATCTACAAATAGGTTTACTGATTTTACATTGGATTGCTTTTTAACCAATTCCATTTCTACAGGTGTCATATTAACTTTATAGGAACCTGGCTTATTTGACAATGGCTCGAATTGACCTTTTGTATCCTGAATGTCAATTCCTAATTCAGTTAATAAAAATGCATCCGTAAAATTGGTTCCATTGGTTTCAACAATATATTCTGTTTGAGAAGCCTTGGGTAAATAGGCCAATTCACCATTAATATATAACTGTGCGTCTTTAACTTGTAATTTATCTCCTCCTTCAGCAACGCATCTCTTAATATAGTTATCTGTTTTGTCCATAGGATGAACTATTATAGGATACTGTGCCATTAAGGCCTCTCGATCACCTTTAAATTGCGTTCTAAGCACATCGTAATAAGGCATTTTGCTGCCAAATTCTGGAAGATTGATAATGGTATCACCAGCAGGAAAATTAAATACTACAACATCATTCCTTTTTACGGGAGTAATTGCAGGCAATCTTTTGTAAGGAATTTGAATCCATTTAAGGTAAGAAGGAGTGGTTACCGACGAAGGCATGGTATTATGTACAAACGGAAATGACAAAGGTGTTTGGGGTATTCTTGCACCATAGGTCATTTTATTTACAAAAAGAAAATCATTTACTAATAAAGTCTTTTCCATACTTTCTGATGGTATAACATAGGCTTCAAATACAAATGTTCTAATTATTGTTGCTGCTACAATAGCAAAAACACCCGCATCAATCCATTCTCTTGAAGCAGGTTTTTTGTATTTACCCATAATAATTGGGCCATAGAACTGCTCATTTTTTGAAAATCCTAAATAAGGAAAATAAATAAATGGTAAGAAAACAGTAGCTGTATGATGTAGTAAATTTAAACGCTTGAATTGCATTACGAATATAATAGTAATCCATATGGTTATGAATTGACCAGCAATAGGAATTAGTTGTAACCAGAACCAATATTTTTTAATTTCTGTTTTTTCAACAATCAGCCAGGTGTTGTAAAAAGGTATCAAGGCCTTCCAAGGAGCAATGCCTGCTTTTTGAAACATGCCATACATGCCAATATGCCAACCAATTAATCCCACAAAAAATAGCAATAATCCCATAGATGATTTTTATATTGAACAAAAATATCCTTTTAACATAGAAATTAATGGTTATGCTAAAAAAGTTTTCTTAAAATAATTATAATACTTAATGCTCAAGCTAAATCAAACTTTATTAGGTTCAGCTTGAGCATTATTTATGTGGAATATTTGTATTAATATTAATTAATCGTCAAATCATTGCATATTAGCAGCATTATTACATATTTTTTCAATAATTGTGATTTCACAACTATTGAATTAGATGCAAATACTACTTTCATTACACATTAAAAGCTCAGTATTGACATAATTCAAGATAACAATTATACAAATTTAGTAATAAAATAAGGTAATTGTTAGATGATAAAAAAATACGGCAAGTAATTTCGAATCTGAACTATATTTAAATAATGGCAAAGGTTTTTTTAATTGACGACGATAACATAGTGATTTATCTAACGAAATTAGTGATTAATGAAAGCTTGCCTGAAATAGAAGTAATTCCATTTGAATATGCAACAGAAGCATTAGACACATTACAAGAGTTAGTAGAAAATAACCAACATTTTCCAGAATATATTTTATTGGATATTAACATGCCAATGGTTGATGGTTGGGATTTTTTAGCAGCTTATGAAAAATTCCCTTGCGAAAAACGTGCACAGTGTAAATTAATGATGCACTCTTCTTCTCTTGATGCTGCCGAAGAAATTAAATCAAGAACTTATACTTGTGTAGCTGATTTTGTAGCGAAGCCTATTACTACTGAATCGCTTTCTGCTGTATTTTCTTTAGAACAATCTTTTCAAAACGTACAATAGTGAAACTTTTACACTAGATTTTTGATGATTTTATTAAGGTAGGTAATTTCAACCCCAATAAATGAAGCTAGGTGCTTTTGACTTATTCTTTCTAATATATTCGAATGAGATTTAACTAAATAGAGATAACGATCTTCTGCAGCCATGTGTCGGAGAAAATTACACTGTGTTTGGTATTCGCAAAGGTTAATCATTAATTCATTGATAGCAAACAATGCTAGTTTATGGTTGCTTCTTATTAGTTTATAATACAATTCCTTTCTAATGCTTAACACTTCGCCGTCTTCTAATGCTTCTATTGTTTCTATACTTGGAATTTCTTTATGGAAACTATTAACAGACATAATAAAATCCCCTTCTTTAACAAACCAGGTATTTACTTCCTTGCCATCATCTTTTTTAAAAACTCTAAAAAAACCAGATTGAATATAAAAGATTTTATTATTTACATCGCCCTCTTTTAAAATACATTCTCCTTTTTTGATTTTTTTACTGAAAAGAAAACTTACAAAAGTTTCCACCATAGAAAGTTCTGATTTTCTGAAAAAAACCTCATTACCTAAAAATTTATCAAAAATATTCATTGACTTATGTTGTAATTAGTATTGGATAAATAAATTTAGTAAAAAAAAAGTTAGGTCTATTTAGGAAGTACATATGTTCGCACATCTTCAACAGATATTGTTTTACCAGATAATATAATTAATCGTTCAATTACATTGCGTAACTCTCTAATATTACCCGTCCACTTATGCACTAATAAGGCTTCCATAGCCTTTTTGTCGATAGACTTAGGTAATTGTCTATAATCAGTGGCTATATCAATTAAAAATTGTTCTACCAATAGAGGAATATCATGTAATCGTTGATTTAATGAAGGAACATGTATTAAAATCACGCCTAGTCGATGGTACAAATCAAGTCTAAATTTTTTGTCTGATACCTCAGCTAATAAATCTTTATTGGTTGCCGCAATAACCCTAACATCTACTGCAATTTCTTTATCGCCTCCTACCCTTGTTATTTTTCCCTCTTGTAAGGCTCGCAGTACTTTTGCTTGCGCAGACAAACTCATGTCGCCAATTTCATCTAAAAATAAAGTGCCTCCATTGGCTTGTTCAAACTTTCCAATCCTTTGTTTGATGGCAGAGGTAAATGAACCTTTTTCATGACCAAATAATTCACTTTCTATTAATTCACTAGGGATAGCTGCACAATTAACTTCAATAATTGGTTTATCGGAGCGATTGCTTTTTTCGTGTAACCAATGAGCCACTAATTCCTTGCCAGTTCCATTTTCGCCAGTAATTAGTACACGCGCATCTGTGGGTGCTACTTTTTCAATTGTGTCCTTTATTTTTTGAATCGCTACGCTAGTTCCTATAATTTCTTGAACCTTTGAAATTGTTTTTTTTAATCGTTTGGTTTCTTTTACCAAAGTATTTTTATCTAGTGCGTTTCTAATGGTTATTAATAAACGGTTTAAGTCGGGTGGTTTTGCAATATAATCATACGCACCCTTTTTAACTGCATCAACTGCAGTTTCAATATTTCCATGACCACTAATCATAATAATAGGTGTTTCTGGTTTCAACAACATTGCTGCAGACAAAAATTCAATTCCGTCTAGTTTAGGCATTTTAATATCACAAAGAATCAAATCAAAATTTTGGTTAGTAAACTTTTCTAACCCTTCTTCACCATCTGCAGCTTCTGATACCAAAAATCCTTCATTACTTAGAATATCTTTTAAAACATTTCTAATAGATTTTTCATCATCAATTATTAATATCTCTGACATACTGCTTTTTTTTTGGTAAGTTAACTTTTGTTGAACTTAGTTAAATTTGATTGCCATCCCAAAATAAAAATTTCTATTGGGTGCAGGGTTATAATATCGTTTGCCTGCTGCATTTATATCATTCCCCAAACTGTATAATTGGTTCAATGCATTATCAACCCCACCATAAAACTGAACCTTGAAGTTCTGAAATAGGCAATTGTACTGCAACTTTATTTGAATCAATTGATAGGCATCTGCAAATACATCATTAGCATCTGTTAATGGAATTGTTGAAGTACAATTGATATTCGTATTAAGATTCCAATGTTTTTTAAACATAAAATCCATTCCAGTTGTCCATGTATTTGTAGGCACTCCCGTTATGGCATTACCAGTGTAATTAATATTTAGTTGTTGGTAATTACTAAAACGATAAGGCTGAAAACTATAACTCGAATAACATTTAAATTGCGCTAGAAAATGCTGCCGATTAATTGGCGTATGGTATTCCAACATGGCTTCTATCCCTTGTTGAATAGTGCCCCCTGCATTAATAAAATATTCTGCACCAACAGTATTGTTGCGTCGAACGATTGCATCTTGTAATGCAAAATAATAATAAGACAAATTAAATTGCAATTGATTATTTAGTAAAAATCCTTTTAACCCAAGTTCTATATTCCAACCTTTTTCTGGCGCAAGATTGCCATAATAATTTCCATCAGATGGTCTAACTTCTGCTAATGAAGCTGGAGAAAAACCATATCCTGCAATAAAATAAGAAGCAATATTTTTATTGATATCAAACAAAGCAGAAAACCTTGGCGCTGGAACCCAATTAGTAGATTTTGATACATAACCTGTTTGAATATCTGTTAATCGCTTGTATAAATACTGTTGTTGGTTGATACTAATCCCTACATTAAAATGCCATTTATAAGCAACAATAGTTTGTATTTGCGAATATATTAGCCACTGGTTAGCAAAAATATTATCCTTGAATTGCACGGTATCTACAACACCATTTTTATTGCCATAATCATCAATATTTGAATGATTGTTTAACCATTCAAAACCAGTAATCCATTGTAATGCACTATTGGTGGGGTACTTTACCAATTGGATTCCTGTAGAAGTATTTGTTTCGTTTCTATACTCGTAATTTGTAATGAATGGATTTTCGAATCTGGTATTTTGAACCGAACTAAAAAAATTCAATTGCCAATTAGATGAGATTTTCCATTTATCTTGAATGCCAATAAAACCTGTTTTATTATAGATACCAGCTTGCTGTTGAATAGCACTTGGCAAATTCCCACTTGCTTGTCTTGAAAGCTTTGGGTTCAATAACATTTGCGCTAAATTTATGCCACCAGGTGTTTGGTAATACATATTGGTATACCAACTTAATAATTGGATTTGATGGTGGCCAATTCTATATGCTGCTTCATATTTAAAACCCTGTTTCTTTAATGCAGATTGATCTCTGTAGCCTTCACTTTGTAAAAAATTATACGTTAAATTACTACTGAAGTTTTTTGATTGATATTGCCAAGAAGCATTTTCTTGAATTAATCCGTATGAGCCCTTATTTATTCCAACAGAAAAAGAAGCACTAATTGTGTCTTTAAATTTTAGTTGCGATTCTAATAGCACCACACCTCCTGTTCCAGCGCCATACGCACTAGATGCTGGTCCTTTAATTATTTCTGCTCCTGTAATTTGGCTTAGGTCAATTAAATTTAAATATGCATTACCCGTTGCATCCGAAATAGGTAGATTATTCCAATACACTTTTACATTTCTAACACCAAAAGGAGACCTTAGTAAACTCCCTCTAATTGATAACCGATAACTCCCTGGGGATCTCTCTTCTAAACGAATGCCTGGCATGGTATTAAATATAGGAACAATGGATGTTGGCGCCATGCGCAATATGTCTGCTTGCGTAATAGTAGACATTGCAATAGCCGCATCTTTCCATTTAACACGTGTATTGAATGATTGTACTAAAACATTTGGAATAGTATCTAATGCAGTAACAACACTATCATTAGATTGTGCTTGTAACAATGTTACTGATATTGTAAAGCAAAAAATTAAATAGAAAATCTTCACGTATTAAAATTAAATATCCCAAAGCAAGTTTTAAAAAAGAATTGCTTTGGGATACTATTTATTAAATAAGGCTTAATTAAGGCCTATCTTATTTTTTTTGGGTAATTAGTTCTTTTACTAATTTAACCGTCCTTTCAATGTCTGGAATGGCTAATGCAGCCAAATTAGGTGCATAGTGCATTGGTGCATCAGCACTTGTGATACGACGAATAGGCGCGTCTAAATAATCAAATGCTTCTTTTTGAATACGGTAAGTAATTTCTGATGATATTGAAGCGAATGGCCATTGTTCTTCCACAATTACCAAACGATTTGTTTTTTTAACGCTTTCAACAATCGTTTCCCAATCTAAAGGACGAATGGTTCTCAAATCAATCACTTCTGCACTAATTCCTTCTTTTTCTAATTCTTCAGCTGCACCAAGCGCCACTTTCATCATTTTATTATAAGAAACGATGGTTACATCTCTTCCTTGTCTTTTTACATCGGCCTTGCCTAATGGAATATAGTATTCTTCGTCTGGGATATCGCATTTATCGCCATACATCACTTCACTTTCCATGAAAATGATTGGATCTTCTTCAAAACGAATAGCTTGTTTTAATAAGCCTTTAGCATCATATCCATTAGATGGAGATACTACTTTCAATCCTGGAATATTAGCATAATAACTTTCAAATGCAGTTGAATGCTGTGCACCTAATTGTCCGGCACTACCATTAGGTCCTCTAAAAACAATTGGGCAACCAATTTGTCCCCCACTCATGGCCAACATTTTAGATGCTGTATTTAATATTTGGTCCATTGGCAAAACCGCAAAGTTCCATGTCATGAATTCTACAATTGGTCTTAACCCATTTTGAGCAGCCCCAACAGCTAATGCAGTAAATCCTAGTTCTGCAATGGGCGTATCAATAACGCGCTTTGCACCAAATTCAGCCAGCATGCCTTGGCTCACTTTATAAGCACCATTGTATTCAGCTACTTCTTCTCCCATTAAAAAAACTCGGTCATCTCTTCTCATTTCTTCATTCATGGCTTCTCTTAAAGCCTCTCTGAAAGGTATTGAACGCATAGGTACTTAGAATTATATGAGGAGCAAAAATATAAGATTATCAAGTATAAAACCAAAAGAGTTATGCTATATTCATAAAAAATCCCCTCCAATTGCTCGGAAGGGATTCAAAATATAAGGTTAGATATTGGTTAAAACACATTCCAACCAAAACTCATATAATACAATCCACCAATTTGAGGGTTACCAAAACCAGTACGATAGTATCTATTGAACAAATTAGTTGCACCAACTTTTACCAAAGATTTAGTTTTTGGAAATTTCAAACTTAACATTGCATCAAATGTTTCGTAAGCTGGTAATTCGCCAGCAGCAAATGTGCCTTCATAATGGAACGCATCAATCCATCTGTAGGTTAAATTAAACCCTAAAAGATTTTTTGGTCCAAATCCTGAATTGTTTAAAGCAATATTTCTACGGAATTTTGGCGTATTGAAGTATGGGATAAATCCAGTTTCAACAGGTCCTATTTTATCACTATACAAATTACCACTAACTGAGAAGTTCTTAGCCATTAAATATTCGGCTGAAGCTCCCCAACCATTAGTGGTTACATCTGACGTTTGATTCATTGAAACACTGTATACATTTCTAGTTAATGCTGAATTACCAGCTGAACCATCTGCATTTAATCCTAATAAACCAACAGGACCCAATGGACCAGGAGTTGTACTTGACTGTATAACACTTACACCACCAATAAAGTCTTTGTATTTAGCCCAATAAGCATAAATATCAATCAACAATCTTTTAGCAAATAAGCCTTTGTAACCAACTTCAAAAGAAGTACTTGATTCTGGTTTGAATTCGCCAAATTGTTGTGCTTTCAATAAACTAGCAGCAGCAATAATTCCAGGAATATTTCCTGTTGCAGCAGCAGTTTTAACAGCAGCACCATAACTATTTACACTTGCTAAAGTATAAGCTGGCATAGTACTAAATTTATAATAATCTCTCAAAGCAGGTAACCCTCCTAATAATGTTCCTTGAGAAGTTTTTAAATTAATCCACTGGTTTTGAGTTGTAGGGAATCTATAAGCTGACTGGTAAGACAAACGTAAATTATGGTCTTTGGTTAATTTTACAACCGCAGAAGCCCTAGGGGTAAAATGACCTGCAAAATTTTGATTTTTGTCATAACGGCCTGAAGCAGTTAATTTAACTAAATCACCAAATAATTTTTGTGATAATTGTGCATATGCCCCAGTTTCAGCAATTTTAATGATCCCAGCAGTATCAGCAAAAAGTGTTCCTTGTGAATTCAAACCATATTGTCTGTAACTAGCACCAACTAATAAATCGGTACCAGTTTTGCTTAATCCCAAAGACTGTGTTAAATTATATTGACCTTCAAGCGTGTAAACACTTGTTCTATCCATAAACAAACCACCACCTTGTGATATAGGAGTTTGTGCAATTTTTTGGAATAAAGGATTATATAAAACAAAACCAGTAGGTCGACCAGCATCAGCAATTGCACGTGCTCCAGAATTAGCATCAGCAGTACTTAATCCTTGATCTGCATAAGTAATATAAGCAGCCATGTATTGAGGATACCATGAAGCAGAACCTTTAACAGCTTCGTTGAATAAACGAGTAGTGGTGGTAGTTACGTATGAATTACCAGAATTTTCAGTAGTTGCATATCCACGTAAATACCAATTTTGGGCTTTCAATTCTAATTTGTATTGACCCATTTTAAAATCCTTAATTGAATAACGATCTGCGCCAGTATAAACTGTAGTACCACTACCCCAGTTACCAGAAAATATCGCTTCAACTTTGTCATTCAATTTATAATTCATTGAAGCAGAAAATTTAAAATTACTAGTGGTAGGATCAATCACGTCTTTTTCACCATAACCTGTACGACTAACCAATTGGTTGTTAAACCAGTTACGTGCAGGAGACGCACCAAAAATAATAGGAGATGCACCACCCGCTACAAGTGCGCCACCACCAATACCAGTTAGGAATGTATTTAAATCAGATAATTTAGCACTCATATTAGCTGCTAAAAAAGAGTTAGCTGCACTTACAATTGCCGAAGGTAAAGTTGCCAATACAGAACCAGCAACACTACTCATATTTTGATTAGTTTCATCACCATAAAAGTTAACACCATCGTAATTTGGATCAGAATATCGGCTACCAAATATTACATTTCCATTAGGACTTGCAGTTGTTCCAATACGGTTGTAATTATCTGTTTGATTTGAAATCCAATCTTGGGCTTGCATGTATGAAGCTCCAATTTTATACGCAAGACGATCATTTATTTTACTAGCAAAACGAACTGACCAATCATAATAAGGAGCAGCACCAGCACGTTGGTAATTATCAACATGGTTCATTCCTTGCTTAATTTGGAAACTCAAACCTTGGTATTTGAAAGGGTTTTTGCTGTTAATTAAAACAGTCCCATTCATTCCACCTGGTCCATAAAGCGCAGAAGAAGCACCTGGTAATAGTTCAATATTGTCAACGTCTAATTCTGTTAAACCAATAATATTTCCAACAGAAAAGTTCAAACCAGGAGCCTGATTATCCATTCCATCTACAATTTGATTTAACCGTGTGTTACCACTAACATTAAATCCACGTGTACCAATACTTCTAAAAGTCATACTTGCGTTCACCACATCTACCCCTTTAAGGTTAGTAATCATATCGTAGTAGTTAACTGCAGAAGTATTACGGATAGCACTTGTTCCAATGCGCTCAATAGATACTGGAGATTCCAAAATTCTTTCTGGAACTCTTGATGCTGCTACTACTACCTCGTCACCTAAAGTAAAAGAGGCATCTATTTCAACATCCACTTTTTGATTACTATTTTTAACTACTACTTCTTTGTTGGTAAATCCAACAGAAGAAATAATTAAAGTAAAAGGTAGTTTTTGTACAGTTGTTAACTTAAATGCTCCCTTATCATCTGTGAAAGTACCAGTAGTACCTCCTTTAACAGTTACAGAAACAGCAGAAACTGCCTCTTTAGATTTGGCGTTTTTTACACTACCAGAAACTGTTGATGATGTTTGGGCTAGGGAATTAAGCGTTAAGCCTAAACCCAAAATCACTAGCACGTAGTTCGTGAAGAATCTTCTCATAATAGCTAATTTTATTAGAACGTTTTGATAAAAGTAGCAATTGTTAATTTTCTACAAAAATTTAATTTGTCCACAAATGCCTTTAAGCTGTTGAGAAAAACAAAGAATTACACACATTTTATAAAATTTGCTGTCTATTTTTGCTTATGTCAAAATTTCAATTCCCCGGCCAAACGGCTATTTACAATGGAAAAGTAAGAGATGTGTATGCTATTCAGCCTGATTTGTTGGTGATGGTGGCTAGCGATAGAATTTCTGCTTTCGATGTCATTTTACCTCGTCCAATTCCTTTTAAAGGGCAAGTTTTAAACCAAATTGCCGAAATAATGCTAATTGCTACCCGAGATATTTGCCCAAACTGGCTTTTATCGGTTCCTGCACCTACAGTTTCAATTGGCAAAAAATGTGTGCCATTTAAAATTGAAATGGTGGTAAGAGGTAATTTAGTTGGTCATGCTTGGAGAACTTATTCAAGTGGTTTGAGAGAATTATGTGGCGTTAGTTTACCCAACGGTTTAAAAGAAAACGATTTTTTCCCTACACCCATAATCACTCCTTCAACTAAAGCAGACGCAGGGCACGACGAAGACATATCAAAAGAAAAAATAATTAGCACAGGATTGGTTAGTGAATCTGATTGGCTTATACTAGAAAAATACGCACTAGCACTTTTTGAAAGAGGAAAACAAATTGCTAATAGTCGTGGGTTGATTTTGGCAGATACAAAATATGAATTTGGAAAAATTGGAGATACCATTTATTTAATGGACGAAGTACATACACCAGATTCTTCTAGGTATTTTTATTTGGAAGGATTTGCTGAAAGACAAATTACTGGCGAAAAACAAAAACAATTAAGTAAGGAGTTTGTACGCGAGTGGTTGATTGCAAATAATTTTATGGGCAAAGAAGGTCAAATAGTTCCTGAAATGAATGACGAATGGATTGACACTATCAGCAAAAGATATATTGAGCTTTTTGAAAAAGTAAGTGGCAAAAATTTTGAACCAAAAACACTGAATGATGCACAAATTGAATTAGCTGTTTCAACCAGTTTGAATAGTTTAAAACACAACTAATTTTCTTTGTTGGTTGGGAATTTCAATCAATGAGGCGTCAATTCCAAATACATCTTTGATCAATGCAAATGGAAGATCTTCTGATGTTTTGTGTTCATATATAATAGATCCTTCTTTCATAAAAATGATTCTGTCTGCATATTTTAATGCCAAATTTAAATCGTGCAATACAGCTATAACAGCTGTTTGAGGTGTAATAATAGATTTGGCTATTGATAATAATTGGTGTTGGAATTTTATATCTAAATGAGAAACCGGTTCGTCTAGTAATAAATATTTTTGTTCCTTATTTTGTGTAAACATTTGTGCCAGCACCCTACTCATTTGAACTTTTTGCGCTTCGCCTCCTGATAAACTTTCATAAGAACGATTTGCAAAATTAGTAACTTCCATTATTTCCATTGCATTACATACAATTGATTCGTCTAATACTGTTGGGGTAGCATTGTAAAATGGATATCGACCCATCATAGCAATTTCTTTGGCCGTTAATGGAAATGCATATTGATAATGTTGAGAAAGTACGGCTCTTTTTTTTGCTAGTTCTGCTGCTGAATAGTTGGTTAAATCTATATTTTCAAAGTTTATTTTTCCCTTACTTGGCTTCAATAAACCAGCCATTAATTTTAAAAGCGTTGACTTGCCAGCTCCATTTGCACCCATGATTACTAAAAATTCATTTGGCACAATTTGCAAATCGGTTGGATGTAATAATTGCTTTTTATTTATTGAAAAGGATGTTTGAAAAAAATCAATCATTCAACCCTCCTTTGATTAAAATAAATTTATTAGACTTTAATAGTAATATATAAATCGGTGCTCCAACAATTGAAGTAATAATTCCAATTGGAATTTCTGCTGGGGCTAAAAACAAACGCGCTCCCATATCTGCTAAGATTAATAAAATTGCACCAGCAATCATGGAAGCAGGTAATAATTTTTTATGGTCACTGCCAACAACTAAGCGCATAACATGCGGAACTATTAATCCCATAAATCCTATAACACCCACAAAAGAGGTTGATATAGCCACCATTGCAGTATTAGCAATTAATATTTTTCTTTTAAATCGTTTGGTATTCACTCCCAAATAATACGCTTCCTCTTCTCCAAGCATCAATGCATTTAATTTTTTAGCCTCTTTAAAAGAAATTATAAAAACAATTAATGCTACCAATGAAACAATTAAAAATTGCTCCCAACTTGCACCAGAAAATGTTCCCATATTCCAGAAACTAATACTCCTTGCTTGAGGGTCACGTGCTAAATAGCTCATAAAACCAGTACCACTTAGTGCAATGGCATTTATTGCAATACCAACAAGTAAAATAGTTGTTATAGAAGTTTGCTTGGCATTCATTGATAATTGATATACAATAAAAGTACAAATTAAACCACCTGCAAAAGCAAATAAGGGAACTAATAAAGGGCCAACTAATGATTGAGTAGCTGACCCGAAGCATGATGCAAAAACAAATACAAAGGAAGCGCCAAAAGCAGCGCCAGCACTAGTTCCTATTAAACCAGGCTCAACAATTGGGTTTCTAAAAAGCCCTTGCATTAATACTCCTGAAACAGAAAGTATTGCTCCAGTAATAGCACATAATAAAACCCTTGGTAAACGTAATTGCAAAAAAACACTTTCCTCTATTGAACTTGCATGCCGACCTGAAAAATAATGTTGCATGGCCAATAACATATCATTTGGCTGAATAAGCACAGCACCAAATGCAATAGCAAAGACAATTACCCCTATTAAGAGTAAACACAAAAAAGGAAATAATATTTTATTATTTTTTAACATCAAGCAACAATGTTGGATGCAGTAATTTAATCAATTTTAAAATATTCTGTCCAGATCTAGGGCCAAAATAAACTAGGTCATGTTCTTCAAAACGGTAGATTTTATTATTCTTTGCTGCATTGGTTAATGCTACTCCTGGTAGTGTTTTAAATTTCTCTGCAGATCCCATTTTATCGAATCCATAATCAGTTGCTATAATAATATCTGGATTTGCTTTTGCAATTGCTTCTGCACTTATTTGCTTAGCACCTTTGGCATCGTAGTTGGCTATTTTACCAATTGCCGATGTAATCATTTTATCGCCAGGCCCTTTTCTTCCACTCATTACAAAATATACATTATTTGCCTGACCGTAATGAATAATCATCACAGTAGGTGTGTCTTTGATTGTAGCTTGTTCTACAACAACTAATTTCATATCTGCATCTAATAATGCATTCAAAGAATCTGCTTGTTTTTCTGCGCCAAAAAATTTACCCAAATCTGTCAAAAGTAACTTTGCACTGTCGAGCGTATTTGCGCCATTAAATGCTTTGATATTTAGTTGTAGTTTTTCTAATTGTGGCAAAACTGATGCAGGACCAATATCATTACTATGAATAACAATATCAGGTTTCATAGACACAATACCTTCTGGATTCAAGGCCCTATGATATCCTACAGTTGGCAATAATTTAGCACTATCAGGATAAGAACTCGTAAGGTCACATGCTACTATATTGTGCCCCTTCCCAAGGGCAAACAACATTTCAGTAAGGTGTTTTGAAACTGAAACAATTCTAATGTCTTTTTTTGTGTTGAGTTCTTTTTCACTAAATCTACCACAACCAAAAAGACTAAAGTAAATCAATAAAACAATTCCTGATTTTTTCATATTAAAAGTTTTAAAAGCGGAATTAAACTAATTAACTCCGCTATAAAAAGTTAGAAACTATATTTCAAATTAACCCCACCGTAAAAATTAGTAGTGGTAGGTGCTGGCAAATAAGCATCGGGCAATTGGTTAGCAAATACCATAAATGGATATTGCACATTGGTTAAATTGCTTGCGCCCAAATAAATATCTACAAATATTTTATTAGATAATTTTTGTTGATAGCCCATTTTTGCATTCAATAAATTATAACTAGTTGTTTTGTTTAATCCATCAGACGAAATAGGCATCGCATCTTTATATGAATATGTTGCATTTCCATAAATGCCAAAATTTGTTTTAAAATCAGTACCCATATTAATTACAAATGGAGCAACACCCGCTACTGCTTTGCCATCATAATTAGCTACAAGCGCAGATAATCTATCGGCACTTAAACTTTGAAAACTATATCCAACATATTTAAAATTGCTAATTGCTAAATTGCCAAATGGCTGGATAAAACTGATACAATTATTAGTAGAACTAAACGCATTATATTTTAACGTTAATTCTAACCCCTTATTATCTTGTTTACCACTATTGGCAATATAAGAATAAGCAGTAGTTGTAATAGAACCATTTAAAGGCACAGCTATAGCAGTCATTTTATTGTCAAACTGAGTACTAAATAATGCTATTTGATAAGACAACTTGTCTTTAAATAAAATTCCTTTGGTGCCAATTTCAAATTGGCTACCCATTTCTGGTTTTAAATCTGTGTTGAGCTTTCCTGTTGCAGGAATAAAGAAATAAGAACTAACTGGTGCTTTATAGCCTATACTATATGAGGCATACAATGATACTGATTTATTAAATACTTTGTTAATGGCCAAATGAGGAGATAACATGCCATTATAACTAGTAGAAAACTTTGTAGGATTGGTATTAGCAGCCACATAAAATTTATCATTCAATTCAATACACATATTACTAGTGCCTAATCCTGCAGTAATTGATATATCTTTTGGCATTGAAAGCGTCCATTCTGTAAACAAAGAACTTGTTCCAGAAATAGTTGATTGGTTACTTTTCATTGAGCCAAGCATCCAATAAGCACTTGCATTAGTTGGATTTGCCACCATATTGTAACCTATAATTTGTGCATATTGCTGTTGCATTTCAATGCCTGAAATACTACTGAGTATATTGCCATTTTTTAATGGAAACTTCATTTCAAGTGTACTTCGAAAGCCATAATTAATAGGACTTTTATCGGTCCAACCAGCTGCTGAACTTGCATTATTACTTACACCTGATGCAAAAACAGTTGTTGTATTGGTAAAATGGTTATTGAATTGATAGGCATGTGTTAGGCATGCTCTCATACTAATAATTTCAGAATGCCCATTGCGTTTAATATACTCTGGGTTACCAGAATAATCAAAACTTTCATACTGACTAATGGTTAGTTCTCCTCCCCTTTCGTCATAACTATTGCTGTAGCCAAAATAACTTGAAATTGTTTGCTTATCACTTGGTTGAAATTCTGCAGCTATATTTAAAAAATCTTTGTGAGATGCCGTATGTACCATAAACCCATCGGATTTCTGTTTGCCATAATTGACAATTACAGCAGCATGATCTGTGACCGTTTGAAAATGGGTTGTGTAGCGTTGTAAACCATTGCTACCAAACATCAAATCTTGACCAACAGAAGTTTTTCCTTTTTCTGGTTTAATTGTTTTTAGGTTAACTACTCCAGCAATTGCTAGTCCATAAATAGTTCCTGCAGGTCCTTTTGTAATTTCTACATTTCCTATTGAATTAAAATCAATATCATCCATTAGGGTAATGCCTTCTGCATCTGTAATAGGAATACCATTTAAATATACTTTAGATCCTTGTCCGTCGAAATTACTGTTAATGCCATTAGTGCCTCGTAAGCCATTACCATAACCCCTAATATTAAATTGCTGACCAGAAGATACCGCCCTTCTTTGCATAGTAACTCCAGCAATATTGGCATTAATGGCATCGTCTAAATACAAACCTGTATTTCTATTTAATTCTGTTGAAACCAATTTTCCAATTGAAATAGGTTGATATAAAATGGATTTGTTTTGAGTAGAAGTGGCAGTAATTTCAACATCTTCTAAGTGCTGATTAATTGGCTGCAAATTAATGACCAATTCATCGGTACAATTTTTTACAGATTGCTGAAAGGTTTCATAACCAATAAAAGAAATAGTAAGTGCAGATACTGTTTTACAATCAATCGTAAAACTGCCATCTTTATTTGTTGTGGTACCAGATTTTGAATTTGCAAATTGAATAGAAGCGCCAACTAGCGGACTTTTTGATTTTGCATCAAGAACTTTTCCTTTTAAAGTATTTTGCGCTGAGATATTGCTTAAAGTAAATAACCCTATAATTAAGTAGATGAACTTATTCATTTAAAGATATTTGTTGAAATAATTAAATAGTTACAACTGATGAAAGTTGTAGTGTTTAAATACATCAACATTGCGGAGGCGGACAAATTATATCAGTTGAATAATTTGAAACTTTATTACTCGGCAATAAATTATATAATAAGTTTTCTGGTAGATATAACTTAATAGTATTTGACTTTACTATACAGAAGTTTGAAAAATATTTTATAGAATGATTGGATTTACTTTTTTGTTTGTTTTCGGTTTTGTGAATATCATTTAATTGTTTCTCTAATTGGTTTTCTGTATTATCTAACAAACAACAAATAGTAACTAATCCAGCTTGATGGTCAATTGTTACAACATCATATAACATATTGTGATATCTGAATTCAGCTCCTTCCTCTTCCCATGAAAAATTAAGATCATTAATTATACCATTATTAGTTTTAAGTTGAATTACAGTGCCATATTTACTTGATGTATGTTGCCTTAAATAGGCTTTCATTTCTGTTTTTAAATTGGCTTGGTGCCAAGCAAAAAACAAATGATACCCGCCTATATAAACAAGCATGCAAATAAATAATAATATGGTTGATATTGTTTTCACTTATTAAGTAACACAATATAGTTAAACAAAGAAAATATCAGTTGCAAATTTGATGAATGTGCTAAAAGCCATTTAATTCATCTAACCTTGGCCTAAGCCGTTGCTTGCTTTTATTGAATATATGTTGACCCTTGTCAAATCCTTGACGGATAGCCATTTGGCGCTCTAATGGCAAATGGATGGTATCTGTACATTCCTGACTACAACACCCTTCAAATTTATCTGCACAGGCTTTGCATTGTATAAAAAGCAAATGACATCCATCGTTTAAACAATTGGTATGTGAATCACAAGGTTGACCACATTGGTGACAATTAGAAATAATGTCTTCGGTAATCCTTTCCCCTAGCCGATAATCAAATACAAAATTTTTACCAATGAATTTTGGTGTAATATTTAGCTCTTTTGCTTGTTTGGCATAATTGATAATTCCGCCTTCTAAATGAAATACATTTTTAAACCCTTTGTGGAGCATAAAAGCACTAGCTTTTTCACACCTAATACCTCCAGTACAATACATGATAATATTTTTATCCTCATTTCCTTTCATCATCTCAACTGCCATTGGTAATTGTTCTCTAAATGTATCGGATGGAACTTCTATAGCATTTTCAAAATGCCCCACTTCGTATTCGTAGTGATTGCGCATATCTATCACAATGGTTTCTTTCTCTAGCAATAGGTGATTCATTTGTGCAGCATTTACATATTTGCCTTTTTGATCCATACTAAAATCTGGATCTTCAATTCCGTCTGCTACAATCTTATCACGCACTTTTATTTTCAACACCCAAAAACTTTTACCATCATCATCAACAGCAATATTTAATCTTAGTCCTTTTAAGGGTTCAATCGATTCTAAATAATTCTTAAATAATTCAAAATGATTGGAGGGTAAACTAATTTGTGCATTGATCCCTTCTTTTGCAATATAAATTCTACCAAAAACTTGAATTTGATTAAGTTGTTTATACAAATTGTCTCTGAATTCTTTGGGGTTTTGAATCGAGAAATAAGCGTAAAAACTAATAGTAGTTCTAGGCGTTGTTTCCTGTAACATACGCTGCTTTAGTTCATCATTAGACACACGGTTGTGTAGTACTGACATAGTAGTTAATTTTAGACATCTTGATACCAAAATGTTCCATTAATAATTATTGGAGCTACTTGCAGGGTAGCCAAAATTTCTAAACAAAGGTATTAGTTTCTTAGGTGAATATAAAACTATGGTTGACTAGTTAAATAGCGGGAGCGTCAATCTAACACCATTTGTTTTATTGCCATTTGGCGCAAATCCTTGTATTAAATCTATGCGTATTACTTTTAAAATATTTTCAATACCAAAATAAGTCTCTATATAATTACTTTCAGGTGCATAATGCAATGCATTTACTCCAGTAACAAAAAACCAATTGTATTTTTTAAATACGGGAATTTTATTGGTTAATAAACCATTCAAATGGTATTCTATATGCGCAGATATATTTAACTTTTCGGTATTACTGTACTGATAATAGGGGGCTAATTGAAAACTATTTAAGAATGGTGTTGAAAGAATCAATTGATTTCCTTGATAATGCTGGTAATCAGGAATGAAAACTTTGGTGGTATTTGTAAATCCACTTACAGTTAAACTATAATTTAAACGACCAGCTAGTTTAAAGTTTAAATTATCATTCATACTTAAACGCCATTTTGTATATATTACATCACTACCCAATAAACCCTGTATTCCTTTAGTAATAGTTAAACCAAATATGGGATATTTAGAACCAATACTATTTTTTTGATTCGGCAATTCAATATACTTAACGCCTGGTCTCCAACTTATTCGCATATTAAGAATACTAGCTTTATTGGCTAGCATATTTGAGCTTGAAATTTCAGTAGGATAATTAGGTGTATAGGATCTATCTGGATTCGTTTTCCAGAAAGGCAAATCAGGTAAATTATTTAATGGCTGTCTATTTTGAAATTGAAAATCAATTCCAATAGAAACGCCATTACCTAAACCAGTATTGTAGCCAATTTTAAAAAATGCAGCTTCATATATTTTTAAATAATTATTAGTTGCAGCTAGGCTAACAATGCTATTAAAAAAAGCTGGAACTGGTTGGTCATTGTTAAACTGGAATACATTTTTCCCACCCGAAATATTTATAGATTTTGGATAGCTTTTTCCATAATTATAATTAATTCCGAAGCTTGTATTTAGATGGTTATTTCCAAAACCATACCGAATAGTTGGAGAAATACTAATTGACTGCCGGCCAATATATCTTTTAATATAATTTGGCGTAAGGTTTATTACCCCTCCTTCAACTGTATTATAAAAGAAACTAGACAATAGTGATCGAAAGTTGATTGTCTCTTTTCGCTTTTGAATTCTAATGGTTTTTCCTGTGAAAATAAAATTACTAAGCTTTAATTTATTTCTAATTCTATCTAGTGAATCTAAATATTCTGGACTCTTTTGTACTATTTCTAAACTATCTTTTTTCAGATAATCATTTCTTTCTTCTATCAAAAGCGGTAGCGGCCTAATACTATCCCAATAAGCCATTGATTTTTTATTAGAACTATCTTCGTATTTAATAATTGTGTTGTTAAAGAAATTCTTAGGAAATATAGGATTGATATTAAAATGATCATATACCTGTAAGAAGTTGCCAAAAAAATTAAAACCAAAAAACTTGCCTGAAGGATATATCACCTGACTTTTTATCACCCAGTTTTTTTTATCGATAGGAACATATAATTGCTCTATTAGAAGTGTATCAACCAATTGCATTTGTTGCTCTTTTACTAATGTCAATTGTAAGCTTTGTATCCGCCAATCGTTTTCTACTATTGTGATATAACCAGAAAATAAAGGCTCGTATTTTCTTTTAGGAATTACTTTTATCCTACTAAACTCTTTTCCATTTTCAAAAAAAGATCCTTCAAATTTATAGCGATAAAAATTAAGTGCACTACTTGCAATTGGCGAAATAAAACCACGAGGATTTAAACTTCTTCCAATTGAAATAATGTTTTCATAGAAAGAAATTATTTGCGGGTTACCAAATCCAAACCCATCACTTTTGCCGCTAAGTTTTGTAGATATGACATCTATTTTTTTCTTATTAGGTTCTTCAAATGAATATTTAGCAACCGATTCAGATAAAAATATCATTTTCCTTTTACTGGTATCGCCGTCTTCAAAATCAACTGATTTTCCCATAAAATTTTTAGGGTAGTCGCGTAATTGTAATTGGCCTTTTAAATATACATCGCATTCAAACTTTTTGATTTCATTTAAATGGGCTAACCGTTTTGCAATGGCATTACGAATAATGGCATAAGCTGGGTCTTCTCCACCAGATGTAACAATTACTTCTTTTAGATCATAGTGTTGCTCTTGCATTTCAAAATCAAGTACCTGATCTACAGATGTTATTTTTATAGACTTTTCAACAGATTGGTAGCCTATATGCCTCACTACCAATACATAAGATCCTGGGTCTAAGCTAATAGAATAAAACCCCTTACTATTTGCAGTAGTTCCTTTTGAATTTCCTTTAATTAATACAGAAGCAAACGCTAATGGTTGGCCATTTTTTTGGCGAATTGTTCCTGAAACTATTGAAGCATGTGTGGGTGTAATTACCAATAACACTATTAGAAACAACACTAGTTTATTCATACATTCAGATTCATAAAAATAGGTAGTAAAGGCTGTAAACCTATTCTACCTATTAATTGTTAGAAATATTCTATAATATTAAAATCATTATTTTTTAGATGTCTTTCTAAAATTACATCCAGCAGTTGCAGCAAGCCCACTAACCAATCCGCCAATTAAACCTGTAATTAAAATTAACACCCAATACGAACCGCCTAATGGAAATAGGTGTGCCACTTTGGTTGATAATATATGTTCATTGGCTGTATCTTTTAAAACAGCAAGAATTGTCCATAAAATAAATAACCCGCTAAACCCAGCTAAAAAAGCAATTCCAGGTTTTTGGTGAATAGCGACTGCAACAATAAATGAAGTAAATACAAAAGACCACCAAGGTAATATGGTAAATAATCCTATAGAAAAAGCAAGGAAGCCAGTTAAAAAAATGGCAGTAATAAATTTCATAAAAAAAGTTTAACCATTAGTAAATATAATATGCCATTTAATTTTTTCGTGTTTTTCTGCATCTTGTTTACTTAAAAACAATAACCGATAATAGATTCCTGCAGCCCAACTATCAATGAAATTATCGTAAAATCTACTTCCAGGATTACCATTTTGCCCACCAGGATATACACCATATGCTTCTATTTCATCTGTTAAATGCACAATCATACGCCAACTAGGGCCATGCATATCAGTTGTTGCATTGATACAGTTTTTTCCACCACCAATAGATAAATGTAATCTACTCAACGCGGGAATTTTTAATAAATGATTTACCCTTGTATCTTTTACTTCAGCCCAATTTAATTGATCGGCTTTTTCTAATTGCTGCAAATGTGTTGCTGCTTTTTTTACTGCTAAGAGAATATCGTCTTGAATGGTTTCAACTTTATTTTTTGTGTAGATATTATCTGCAAATGCATACGCACTGTCTTTCAATAAACTTTGTAAAAGTGTAGCATCATCTGGCCAAGAGATTGGTTGTTTGGCTTTTTGAAAATCGTCTTGAAAAACTTCTGCCGATAAACTATCCCAAATTGCATTAAAAATAGTAGCACCTTGTTCGGCTATATCTTGTTTCAAATTCCATTTTTTTAGAATCGACACATACCTTTGTTCATTAACATTTAACAATTTTTCATCGATGTATTTTAATAGTACAGGTCTTGCCATTTCTGCAAAAACATTGTAATTATCCATTTGCATTTGCTGCATATCTTTTGCAGTGATGCCATTCATTGCGGCTAGTTTTCTATTAATAATAATCCCTCTAAACAAAGGAAAACTAGTTGCTGCACCCAAATAATAAGGATAGGTTGAATCCGTGGGCATTTGGTTGGCGCTACTTACAAAACCTCTTACCGGATTTACAATCATGGGATTTTCATTATTGGGAATAATACCCTGCCAATCATAGGTACTATCCGTTCCTGGCATGATAAAATCTCCCTGACGTTTCCATCTTGCTATAAATGCACCTTGTTGTTTAATAGCTATATCGCCAGATTTTGAAGCAAAAACAAAATTTTGTCCAGGGCATGTCCAGGTATCAATTGCGTTTTGATAATCAGTTAAATTTTTTGCGCGATTAAGTTGGTAAAAAGTTTGCAACCCATTTCCGGCTGTATTAGCAGTCCATTTAATGGCCAAGTATTTTCCTTCAGTACTTGCATTTTTGAATGATCTGTCATACATCACAGGACCAAATTCTGTTAACGCAATTAACTCTTCTAAATTTGGTTTTCCTTTTATTTTTATCGTTTCAATTCTATGTGCAGCTTTCTTCCATTCACCATTATACCAGTAATCCTCCATTGTGGTATCCTTAAACTTAATATCGTAATAATCTATTACATCTCTAGTTGCATTGGTTACACCCCATGCGATGCTATCATTAAATCCAATAATTACAGCTGGTGAGCCTGGAAAGCTTGCTCCATAAGTATTGTGTGTTGGTGTGTTGATTTGAACTTCATACCATAATGAAGGTAGATTCAATCCTAAATGCGGGTCATTACACAAAATTGGTTTACCCGATGCTGTTTTTGAACCTGCAACCGCCCAGTTATTGCTACCATTATTTTTATTCGGAATTAATGGAGCAATTGCTTCACTTGAATTGTTTGTTTTATTCAAATAAATAGAATCAATATCCTTTGGAATTACTGGATGTAAAGATGGCTTGGCAAATATGGTTGATTGTGGTATAATAGGATCTAATGAATCTTGAATATTTGGGAATAATTTATCAAATGCTTCATAACCTAGATAGTTTTTGGTATTGGTCATTTTTAAGTCAGTGGTAGCACCTCTTGCGGTTAAATCATAAGCCATAAACATTAAAAACAAATAGGTTTTTACAGGTGTCCATTGTTCTGGTTTGTAATCTAATAATTTGTATTCAAAGGGAATTTGATTGGGCTTTAGTGTTTTAATATAGGCGTTGACTCCATCGGCATACGCATCAACAGTAGCCTTCATTAATGGGTTTTTATTCATACGCTCCATAGTTTGCTCTGCCCCGTAAACCATACCAATTCTTCTAAAAAAACGGTCGAGTGGTAATCGCTCCTCCCCTAGAATTTCGCTGAGTCTTCCGCCTGCTACATAAGTTTGAAATTCCATTTGCCACAAACGAAATTTAGCATGCAAAAAACCTTGCACATAATAAGCGTCTAAATCATTTTCTGCATAAATATGCGGTACCAAACGCTCATCAATAAAAACATCTACTTTGTTTTTTATGCCTTTGATAATTAAGTTTTCTGTATAAGATTGATTAATTGATTCTGCATTTTGCCAAAAACCTTGTTGCGGAGAAAGAAAATAGCCTAATCGAGGTGATTTAGACCCACCCAATGGTAATTGTGTATTTAACCCAATTACTAATGCAGCAGTAGCTATACTAGAAATCAAGAATGGTACTATTCTCATAACGTTCAATTGTATCATTAAAAATAGTTATTTTTTTGTTGCAGCATTCATATAAATGCTAATTAACCAATTTAGGTTGCTTGCTTTAGAGAACAATCTAATTGATTATATTTGGCAATGGCAATTTTAGGAAATAAAGACCCTTTACATGGCAAAACACTCGAAGCCATTGTTGTATTTTTAGCCAACCATTATGGATGGGAAGAATTGGGCAAACGCATACAGATTAAGTGTTTTACAGATAATCCAAGCATTCAATCTAGTTTAAAGTTTTTACGTAAAACACAATGGGCTAGAACCAAAGTAGAACAACTATATATTGATAGTTACCATAACATTACAACTATTTAGCCACTACAATTTTATACTTAGTTCCTTTTATTTTCTGGTCTTGTACTAAATTTAGTAGGCCATTTACTTTGTGCTTTTTTACAGCCACAAATGCGTTAAAATCTTTTACCACTATTAAGCCAATATCGTCTTTTTCTAGTTTTCCTTTTTGAGAAAGAAATCCAACAATATCTACTTTATTTAATTTGTCTTTCTTTCCTCCATTTATGTAAATAGTAGTATAGCTAGCTGTTTTAGGTGGTTTAAGGTGATGCGGCAACTCTAATGACGTTAGTTGTTGCCGAATATAATATGGCGTTGGTTCTGTTGCATGCATTAATAAATATGCAGTTCCGGTTGCGTGCATTCTGGCAGTACGACCATTTCTATGGGTAAATTCTGCTTCTGTTGAAGGTAAGTGATAGTGAACCACGTGCTTAATTTCAGGAATATCCAATCCACGAGCAGCTAAATCAGTAGCCACTAAAAAAAGCACTGAACCATTTCTAAACTGAATTAGGGTTTGTTCTCTTTGCATTTGCTCCATTCCACCATGAAATGCGGCATTCGGAATTCCTTTTTGTTGCAATAATTGTGAGGTACGTTCAACAGCATCTCTGTGATTGCAAAAAATTAGTGTAGGTTCTGCACCAATATAACTAAGCAGTTGAACCAATCGATCAACTTTGTCTTTATCTTCAGAAACCACCAATTGCAAACTCAAATTATCTTCGGCATCTATTGGATCAATAAAATCCAACACTTGCAAATGCGTAACACCTGTAAATTCAGGAACTTGAATGGCTGCAGTAGCTGATACCAATACCCTTTTTGACAATGCTGGCAAAGCTTCTATAACAAAACGCATCTCTTCTTCGAAACCCAATGCCAGAGATTTGTCGAACTCATCAAGAATTAGTGTTTTGATTGAATTAAGTGATAAAGTCTCTCTTCTAAAATGGTCGCCAATTCTACCTGGAGTACCTATTAATAATGCTGGTGGTTCAACTAAGTTTTGAATTTCAGTTTGCATATCATGCCCGCCATAACAGCAACTTACTTTAAATCCTGTGGACATTTTTTTCCAAACCTGTTCTATTTGTATGGCTAATTCTCTAGAGGGTGTAAGTATTAAACACTGCACTTGATTAGACTCTTTGTTTAATAGTTCTAGAACTGCTAATAAAAAAGCGAGTGTTTTTCCTGAACCTGTTGGAGACAATAATAGAATATCTTTTTCTTTGATAATGGCTTTGTTAGCCTTCTCTTGCATCTTATTTAACGCGGGAATCGATAGATTCGATAGGATGTCCGCTAACATTTTCTCATTCAATTGCATGCGCAAAGATACTAAATTGTTGTTGGCCTCAGATTTACAAACAAAGAACTGATTTCTTTAAGCGCAAAATCTAACTGATATTTGCAACTTTACTTAACAAATGGAACTATCTACGCACACAAAAAACATTCTTGGCTTACAATTGCCTACCGATCCTAGATGGGTTGATTTGGCTAGTATTTCAATTGAAGCAATTTTAACCGATCATGCTTATTGCGAGCAGAAGGCAGCACTTACCTGCATTTCTTATATCCAACGCTATTCCGATAAAGATTTATTGGTGGATTCTTTGGCCCCCATTGTTACCGAAGAATGGGGACATTTTAGAATGGTTGTTCAAGAACTACGAAAAAGGGGCCACTCATTAGGAAAACAACGCAGGGACGAATATGTAAATCGTTTGTTAGATTTTCAAAAAAAAGGCGGAAGAATCGAAGACCGATTTTTAGACCAAATGCTAACAATGGCTTTAATTGAAGCAAGAAGTTGCGAGAGATTCAAAAGGCTGAGCGAAGGATTAGCAGACGAATACCTGCGTAATTTTTACCGAAAATTTATGGAAAGTGAAGCCGGACACTATACCCTATTTATCAATTTAGCCGACCATTATATGGACAAACAATTGGTTCGTAAAAGATGGAAAGAATGGTTAGAATTTGAAGCAGGTATTATGGATGAAATGGCCTTACGCGGAGACAGAATTCACTAATTAGTTATTTTACACCAGTTGTAAAATAGGCTATTTCTTTATTCAAATCTAAATAAGGGTACTGCTCCAATAATTGCGTTGTTTTTAATAAATATAATTCGAGAAATTTTTTATGCGCTACCGATTGTTCATTAAATGGTTTGTGCTGATAGGCTAAATTAATGTCTGCTATTTCTTTCATTAATAACTGAGTTGGCTCGTCAATGCAGGCAGTAATTAATTTTTCCCATACATATTGAGTAGCCTGATAATTTGGATGTACTAAATCTTCGGCATAAAAACGGTAATCCCGTAAATCATCGAGTACTATTTCGTAAGCTGGGAAATAATACAAATGATTGAATTGATCTACAAGCGCATGCACAGATTGAATAAGCACAGCTTTACTCCTATTATTTTCAATAACCCCTTCGCGTAAATGCCTTACCGGACTAATAGTAAATATAATTTTAAGTGAAGGATTGAAGTTTTTTAATTCTGAAATTAGTTTTTCAAAAATTGAAACGGTTTCGTTAACTGTCATTAATTTTTTTGAAAACCAATCAGCCGGCGCTTTATGATTATTTGCTGCAACTGTTTGTAGCGTAGCATTTGCGGCCTTTTCAGTTAACAAATACACCCATGCAGATCCGAGTGTGATGATTAAATAGTCTGCAGATTTTAAAAACACGTTAGCTTGCTTTTTTGATGTGTTTATTTTTTGCAAACTCTCTTCAATGGTTATGCCAGAGAATCTACTATGGTGTTTCCAACTATGCCATGCATCATTTAAAAAAAACAAATTCGCTGCTTTAAATTCTATAGGATTAATATAAGATTCAATTGCTTCAACAACACTTACCGGATTAAATAAAATGCCATTTGGATTTTCAAGTACCTGAAATTTATGTTTGCGAAATTTATCGCCAATATTTTCTGTAAAACAAGATCCCATCAAAAACAATTGGTGTTGTTGATGAATGGGTGTGTTGATTTTTTTTATATCGAAAGATGCGTGGAATTTCATGATGGCATACGTTGCTTCATTGCTTCATATAAAACAATTCCTGTAGCTACTGACACATTAAATGAATCGAATTTACCAACCATAGGAATTTTAAAAAATTGGTCAGCAGCTTTGGCTAAATAAGGTTGAACACCTCTTCCTTCATCTCCCATAATAACACAACAAGGTTCGTTTAAAACTAAGTCTGCTACATTTTTATCGGCACGCATTTCACTAGTAAATACTTGTATGCCATTTAAATGTAAGGTATCAACTGCTTTCAACAAACTATTCACCCTGCAAACATGTATTAATTCTAAAGCACCTGCACTACTCTTCATTGCTTCTTCATTCAATGCACCAACACCTTTGTCTGGAATAATAATAGCATGTGCACCACTACAAACAGCAGAACGAGCAATGCCTCCAATGTTTCGAACATCTGTAATTCCATCCAGCATAATAAATAATGGAACTTCTCCATTAGACACTACGTGGTCTATCACTTGTTGTAAATCCATATACGCCACCCTTGCCACTAATGCCATGACACCTTGGTGATTGGCTTTTGACATGCCATTTAATTTTTCAATTGGCACTTGTTGGATTGGAATATTATTTTCACGCGCCAATTGACGTATGGTATGAATATTTTCTCCTTCTACATTTTTTTGAAATAGTATTTTATCAATTGTTTTTCCTGCTTTAATCGCTTCAATCAAGGGTTGTCGACCTATAATTAGTGAATCTTGTTTTAGAGACATACTTTGTTTATTTGGTAAAATGACCGTCTAAGATCATTAATTGTATTTTTAATATGGTTGTAATACTAATAGCATCGGTAATTTCACCATTTTTTACCATTTCATACACTGCAGCAAAAGGTAATTTCTTTACTTGAAGCTGTTCAGTTTCTTCTGGCATAGCATCAAATTGCGTTAAATCGGTTGCAAGATAAACGATTGCCAACTCATCGCTCACAGAATTCGATAAATGCATTTTAAGCAGAGGTTCCCATTTTCTTGCAACTAGTCCGGTTTCCTCTAGCAATTCTCTTTTGGCACCCTCTAAAGGATCAGTACCCACCAATGCACCTCCTTCTGGTAATTCCCAACTATATTCATCAACAGTAAACCTAAACTGACCTACTAAATAGGTATTCATTTGGTCATCTAAGGCCACAACTCCTATTGCCGTATTCTTGTAATGCACTTTGCCATAAATACCTTCACCTCCACCAGGGTTAATTACATCAAACTCTGTTAAACGAATCCAAGGATTATTGTAGATTAGTTTTTGACCAAGAATCTTCCAAGGGTTCTGTTCCATATTATAATTTTATCACTAATATATTGTGCCCAAAAATAAAAAACCTCTGCTCAAATGGCAGAGGTTTTTTGAATATGCTTTAAAAAGTTTATTTGATGCCAAAAGCAACTTTCACTTTTTTAACGTAATCTAATTTTTCCCAGGTAAATAATTCAACTTTTACAGTTTTTACTTTTCCTGAAGGATCTTTAAATTCTTTGTAAACGATTTCGTTTTTACGACCCATATGACCATAAGCTGCGGTTTCGCTATACATTGGCGTACGTAATTTTAAACGTTGCTCAATAAAGTAAGGACGCATATCAAAAATACCTTGTACCAATTTTCCAATTTGTCCGTCGGTCATTTTTACTTTTGCGGTTCCAAAAGTTTTTACATTAATTGAAGTAGGTTTTGCTACACCAATTGCATAAGAAACTTGTACCAATACTTCGTCTGCAATACCTGCTGCAACTAGGTTCTTGGCAATATGACGTGTTGCATACGCTGCAGAACGGTCTACTTTACTAGGATCTTTACCAGAGAATGCGCCACCACCGTGTGCACCTTTTCCACCATAAGTATCTACAATAATTTTTCTGCCAGTTAAACCGGTATCACCATGTGGTCCACCAATTACAAACTTACCTGTTGGATTAATGTGGTATTTGATATCGGCATTAAATAATTTAGCGTATTTCTTGTATTTCTTCTTAACTCTTGGAATTAAAATATTGATGATGTCTTCTTTAATTTTAGCCAACATTTTAGCTTCAGAATCAAAGTCATCGTGTTGAGTAGATACAACAATAGCGTCTATACGAACAGGTTTGTTATTATCGTCGTATTCTAAAGTAACTTGGCTTTTAGCATCTGGTCGTAAATAAGTGATTTGCTTATTTTCGCGACGCATTGCAGCTAGTTCAATTAAAATTTTGTGTGCAATATCTAAAGCCAAAGGCATGTAATCATCCGTTTCGTTGGTTGCATAACCAAACATCATTCCTTGATCACCAGCACCTTGTTCTTCTTTTTTCTTTTTATCTACACCTTGATTAATATCTGCAGACTGTTCGTGAATAGCCGATAAAATACCACAGCTATTTGCTTCAAACATGTATTCACTTTTCGTGTATCCAATTTTACGTATAACACCACGTGCAATTTCTTGAACATCTAAGTAGGCCTTAGATTTTACTTCTCCAGCTAGAATTACCTGGCCGGTAGTAACTAGGGTTTCACAAGCAACTTTTGACTGTGGGTCAAAAGCTAAAAAATTGTCGATAAGTGCATCAGAAATCTGATCAGCAACTTTGTCTGGATGTCCTTCGGAAACGCTCTCAGAAGTAAACAAATAAGGCATGAGATTAATTTTTTGATTTTATGATCACAAATATATATTAATCAACTAAGTATTTAAATTTTTGAATATACCACTCTTAAACGCATTCTAAACCTTGTGTGCGTTCCTCCACCCAATCTTACCCTACCATTTGCTACATCATTTCCAACGCCTGGAGATAAATAAGTGATTTGTTTATACGCTTGGTTAGGATATACATTGCTATAATATAATGAGTCATTAGAAGGGGCAGTAAGAATCATATTAAATGAAGTGTCTTTTCTGGTAACAATACCTTGAACATAACGGCTTACATTAAACCAATAGGCCCCAACTCTATTGTAACCTTGAATTGATTTGAAACCAATAAATCCACCAAAATCAGTAATATTCGGTCCATTAGTTTGATCATATACATAGTCATTAGGAATATTACACTTATGCTTACTCAAACTGTCATAAATACTCAATAATAAATACCTAGGTGGTGTTAATTGACTCTCTAATATTAAGCGCGCATCATCTGGAACTTGTTCTGCTATTAATTCTGCCCGATGAATAATACGATTAGTTAAGTTTTGTAGGCCTGGTACTTTAATACGAACACCAGTTCCTGGTTGAGATTGTATATAAAGTAATGAGTCTGATTTTGGAGTAACAGATAAGTGTTTAACCACTTCCGATCCGGTTCTATCTCTTACAATAATATTTGCATTAGCCGAGGTTGATGAATTGAATTTCAAGTAAGTAACCAATGTGTCACGTGCAGTTGCTCCTGTACTAGCTGTGTTATAATAAAGTGCCAATTTTGTATTAGTATCTGCTAGATTAATATTTACTAATACATTAGCGGGTGATGTAGCATCAGGAATTACCGCAAGCCCTGCAAAATAAGTGAGGAATAATGAATCTGATTTGTATGCATTGCTAGAGTCATAATCTAAAATCATTCGTTTAGCAAAGCTGCTATTTAACTTGATTCTAATTTGACTTGTTGCAGTTTCAAATCTATTTTTAACAGAATCTCCAAGTCTACGAATATCAATGGTTGCAGTTGGTCCTAGAGGGGTTGGTAAATAAGTAAGTGGAGATACCAAAGGATAATTTGCTGGATAGCTTAAGAAAGGATCCATTTTGGTTTTCATTTCATAAACATTCAACTTCAATGGTTGCGTTGAATCTCCATAACTACCGTGGTAACTTAAAATCAAAACTGCTGAATCAATTTTAATACTATCTCTAGAACCTTGAGTTGTTAATGGATAAGAACTTGCACCAACTTGAAAAAACAACTTACCTGTGGTTTTTCCAAAAAGCGGGTCGTTTGTTATGGCTCCTAAAACATGGTTATCGGTTTTATAAACTCTGATAGTGTCCAAATCATCATAAGTATCAGTGATAACTGAAAAAGTAGTGTCAAAAGTATTAACCCCATCAACTGCTGGAATTAATCCGCTACCTATGTCTGTTGAACTAATTCGTGTACAGCTTTGAGAAAAAACTAGCATCACAATAGCCAATACCAATATCCTACGCATTGTAAAAAATGAATCCATTAGTTAAAAAATTACTTGCCCGCAAGGTCGTTGTACAATTCTAAATACTCTGTTAAATCAGAATCCCATCCTTTAAATGGAACCGTTTTTTTGCCTTTTACTTTAGAAAACTCATCAACTAGTTTCTTTTCAATCACATCTGAACCGAAAGTGATGGCATCTGCATAAGTAGCACCGCCTCTAAACATAGCTGTATTATCGTTTTCTGAGAATTTTTCAAGGTCTTTATCTTTGATATTGGCGTTGATCATTGCTTTTTTAACAAAATCAGCTCCAAAATCTTCTGTAAAAGTATTTTGTCCGATGGTAAATATGACTTTGCTATTACCAAAAACCGGCTCTTTCTTGTAGGCAGTTTTTATAAAAGCTGGAATTAAACCAGTCATCCATCCACTACAATGAATAATGTCAGGAGGCCATCCAAATTTTTTTACCGTTTCTAAAGCTCCTTTACAAAAGAAAATAGTTCTCAAAGCATTGTCGTCGAACCATTTTTCAGATTCATCATGAAAAATTTGTTTGCGCTTGAAAAAATCTTCATTTTCTAAGAAATAGACCTGTAATCGAGCGTTTGGCAAAGAAGCAACCTTGATTTGCAATGGATAATCATCGCCATCTACAGTTACGTTGATGCCTGAAAGACGAACAACCTCGTGTAAACGATGCCTTCTTTCATTGATTACGCCAAATCTTGGCATGATGCAGCGAACCTCCAAACCGGTATCATTACTCTTGATAGCCAGCTTGTTAATCACTTCTGCAAACTCAGTCAGCTCCAAATAAGGAGACATTTCTGTGGCTATGAATAAAATTCTTTTTTTGGTTGACATTATC
>Ga0114960_10000134_pt1 | contig 56205 bp, 73 predicted proteins | sample C_130625_MF_Meta_FD_92637 | JGI IMG/M metagenome (GOLD analysis project Ga0114960, IMG submission 92637) | Freshwater microbial communities from Lake Croche, Canada to study carbon cycling - C_130625_MF_MetaG | ecosystem: Environmental > Aquatic > Freshwater > Lake | place: Lake Croche, Canada...
CCGGTTGCTCCAGTCAATCCGGTTGCTCCAGTCAAACCGGTTGCTCCAGTCAAACCGGTTGCTCCAGTTAATCCGGTTGCTCCAGTCACTCCAGTTGCTCCGGTCACTCCAGTTGCTCCAGTCACTCCAGTTGCTCCAGTCACTCCAGTTGCTCCAGTCACTCCAGTTGCTCCGGTCACTCCAGTTGCTCCGGTCACTCCGGTTGCTCCAGTCACTCCGGTTGCTCCAGTCACTCCGGTTGCTCCAGTCACTCCGGTTGCTCCAGTTAAACCGGTTGCTCCAGTCAAACCGGTTGCTCCAGTCAAACCGGTTGCTCCAGTCAAACCGGTTGCTCCAGTCAAACCGGTTGCTCCGGTCAATCCGGTTGCTCCAGTCAAACCGGTTGCTCCGGTCAATCCGGTTGCTCCAGTCAATCCGGTTGCTCCAGTCAAACCGGTTGCTCCATTTACTCCAGTTGCTCCGGTCAATCCGGTTGCTCCTTTTACTCCAGTTGCTCCGATCAAACCGGTTGCTCCGATCAAACCGGTTGCGCCAGTCAATCCGGTTGCTCCGATCAAACCGGTTGCTCCAGTCAATCCGGTTGCTCCGGTCAAACCAGTTGCTCCAGTCAATCCGGTTGATCCAGTCAAACCGGTTGCACCAATCAATCCGGTTGCTCCAGTCAAACCGGTCGACCCTTTTGGTCCTGTTGCTCCGGTCGATCCATTCACTCCTGTTGCTCCGGTTGATCCATTTGTACCAGCTACTCCAGTTGCTCCAGTTTCACCCGCGCCTGTTGCTCCAGCTGGTCCAGTGGCTCCGGTCGATCCATTCACTCCTGTTGCTCCGGTCGATCCAGTTTCACCCGCACCTGTTGCTCCAGCTGGACCGGTGGCTCCAGTACCACCTGGTCCGGTTGCTCCCGTTGCTCCAGTTTCACCCACACCTGTTGCACCAATTGGTCCGGTGGCTCCGGTACCACCTGGTCCGGTTGCTCCCGTTGCTCCAGTTTCACCTGCGCCTGTTGCTCCAGCTGGACCGGTTGCTCCGGTACCACCTGGTCCAGTTGCACCAGTTGCCCCATAAATTATAGTAGGGCAACAATTCATGTTACCATTTGATCTACCATTTGATATACTCATCTGTATTGTATTTTAGTAATATTTTAATTGGAAAATGCAAGACCGCCCATACCGGACTGGATACGAAGAACATTGTAATTAACTGCAAACATTTCCAAAACTGAATCAGGTGATACACCAGATTTAAGAACAACATAAGCCTGAGAGTTGTCGACTCGTGAAAAATTACATGTTCCAGATGGTTGATGTTCCTCTGGTTTAATGGCAAAGGAATACGAGTATACACCTGGATATGGGTTGCCCGAGTGATGATAAAACGGTTGCATCTGGTTGTAATATTTACCACCTTGAGCCTTCATGCGATCCTGTCCGTTTATAATAAGTTTAAAATTCTCAAGTGGACCATAGGAAGAATTTTCATCAGTTCCATCCTCGCACCACTGTGATGATTTATTTGTATTATACGACTGAAGAATTTGCATGGGACAACCTGTTACATATCCAATTGGTAAAGTTGCTCGATTATAACTAGACTCATTATTAGGGTTTGTTGTAAGAAAAATATTATTCACATTACTTGCATTTTGGGTAAAATCCCAAAGTTGTTTACCACCTGATGAGTTTTGGGTAATACACCACACAAGTTCCTTTACTGGGTGATTATATGTAATACGCTGAAAGTTTGCATTTCCAACTGAAGATTTTAAAGCAGATGATCCAGTGTACTGGAGCTGCTCGATGAGGTACTCATGTCCCTTTTGGGCAAACATGCGACGTTCCTCTGTGTCAAGGTACACATAATTTGTCCACAAATTGAAAACACTTGGATCAAAATATGTGGTAAACTCTTGAGAAATATCAAAATCGATACGAACTTCGTGGTACTGAAGAGCAATGAGAGGAAGGTACAACCCAGGATTTTGGTTGAAGAAGAAGAGAAGTGGTAAATAAACAGTTGATCCTGTTAAGTTTGGAAGACTTGCGAGTTTTCCATATTGAGTCTTTTTTGTTTCATCGAGGTACAACTCCGAGTACAACCTCCACCAACGTTGATAATGTTTGTCAATTTTTTGACCTCCAATTGAAAGTTCAATGTCTTGAATTGCGCGCTCCGCCATCCAAGATGTTCCATCCCATGTTCCATATGTATTAGAAAATCCAGATATAACATTGGCACCTTCGGGTGGATTTTTAGTTAATGCTAATTCGAGATACATTTGCCCTGCGAGATCACCGTTACGAGCGACAATGACAGTCATACGAGCACTGTTTGATACAGCTGATCCATTTGTCGTCTGCTGAATAGTCTCCATTGCAAAGTTGGTGTGGCGTTTGTAAACAGCCTGAAAGAATGTAACCGTTGGGTTTCCTGTAAGAACCACATCTTGTTCACCATAGGCAACGAGCTGTATAAGACCACCCATTTATTAGAAGCAAAGTTTTTATTTCTGCGTAAAAGTAAATGCGGAATGTTAGGAACGGTGGTCTTCCTTTATCTGGGAGCGAAAGTGTGTATTCGTGGTATCCGTGGGGTGGTACGGGTCTCCACGTGGACAATTGCTACGCTTACGCGGTTGGCGACCACGCCAAGTACCGCATGAACAAGAGTGTACCAGGAAATCATTCTGGAATGTCAAGTATTTTTCACACCTACCGTACATGCAAAGGTCTTGCAAAGCGCGTTATTTCAGATAATCCAAAAAAAGTTTACAAAGTTTCTCCAACTTCTCGTTGCAAAAAGAACTTTTACAAGATTATGATGTTTGTGGCTCCCAAAAATATTTACAATAGTTCAACTGGAGATTTCCATTTTTACAAACAACATGGGTTTGTTAAATACACTGTAAAAAAGGGTGATACTCCATCTAAAATTTCCAAGTTTTTCAAAATTCCAGTTTCGAGAGTTCCTAAAAAGTTGCCAGTTGCCGGCAAAACAATAAATGTTCGTACAAATGTGTGGAGTCACAAGCTGGGGTGGGCAACCGGTCCACTTCTATATGATGCAAGTGGTAAAGTTATAAAAGATCCTAGAAAAGCGGATCGTAATTATGGATACAAGTACACCAAATTCTGTTCATCATTCTGTGTTAAGAACAAGGGGATCGATGTTGATTCCAAAGTCGGAAATAATATGTTCAAGTTCTTCTAGATCACTTGTACTAATAACTAATTCAGTAGTTGAACTAATATTAAATCTAGCTAGTAACACTTGTATAAATTCTTCATTTAAAATTTCATCTCTGGTAAGTCTGTTTGTTCTTGTATTTTCAACTGTGATTGTTATTTTGAATATGGGTTTGTCAACTTCACTTCGACACATGGGACACGTGTTACCCCCTGATGATAACCAATGATCTATACACGTACCGTGATACAAGTGACCACAATCCAACTGTTTAGACTTTCGGGTATATCGTACTGGGTTCAAACAAATAGAACAATCACACATTAATTAATGCTCTGATTATTTAAATGAAAAACAAACTCAGGACCTTCATTGTCTTCACCAAATGCATTGAATATTATTTGAGCCATTCTCATTTCAAGCAACTGATCCTCGAGTGACTTTATAGCATCTCGGTACTTTTCTCTGAGGTTGTCCTCCACTTTATTTTTAAACTGTATGATAGTATCATCTTGAGGAGCTCGACAAACTGGGCATTCATTTGACGTGACAAACCAATTGAGTATACAATCTACATGGTACGAGTGACCACAACTGAGTCGCTTGGTACTATTGGTATTTGTACTTCCAACATTGTCAAGACAAATGGAACATTTCTGTGTGAGATGACGACAACATAGTCCATCTAAAATTACTTTTCCTTTACAACCTTCTTTACCAGAGCACACTGCCATTATAATACAAGGTTACTAATTTTTTAATAGGAAGGGTTCCGTTACTGAGTGCGTTGCACTCGATTTCTAGTATGTATTGGGCATCTCGAGAAGAGGAGTATTGCATTCGTTACACAGAATACTACCGTTGAGACGCTTATTGCCTATGTTTTGAGCTGCTCCAACTATCTTTTCTACAGCTGCAGGACCCTGGCTCTGGAGGAACAGTCTGTATCGGTAATTATCCACCAGAGGAATTCCATTCTTGTCCATAACGTAATTGTTAAAGAGAGAATCAGCTGTGCTGATTGTAAAGCATCGACCATCCGCCATTCCTAAACGAGTTGACATTTAATATCAGCCTAGAAATTAATCGGCACATTCGTTCGAGTAAAATTCCATGGAGTATACCCTTTTTCCGTCACATACTTGATACAGTCGTCTATATTGTACCCATAAACTGTATCAAATACATCAGTGTTCACCGTCTTGGAAACTTTTATTTGATCTTTGTGTGTATGAATATGCTGATTAATAACATTATAAGCAAATGCAATCTCCTTGAGAGTTTCCGCTCCAGTCACTATAATCTTGCCAGTACTAAAAATACTCGCCGTTACTTGCTTCATATCTTCTGCTGGCTTGAACTTAATCTTAACTGCTGAATACCGATCTGGATCAAATGTCACACTTGTAAAAATTTTATTCTCACCAAACAACCTCGCAGTTTCCATCAAGTTTATATTGTAATTCAAACTAAAGTTTGTGTTAATCATCACAACACGAAACCCATTGCTTGGAATATCCACTTCAAGAACCGTCTTCAAAATAAAGGACAACTGTGTGATTACACGGCGACAATCAAACAAATCAGAACATCCCGCCACCTGAATACTTCCATTTGGAAAAACCTTTATAGACTTGGTACTGTATTGATCAATGTACCCAAGAGTCACTTGATTATAAAATGTCGTTGGTTTCAATTTCCACTCAAAACCCTCAAATGTCGAACCTTTTGCGCGAACATGTATCGGACCAATTTCCTGCAACTTGCTCCGAAGTTTATGAATATCAATATCCTGTTCAAACTTGGAAATGATTGTGATGGTTGTAATCTTGACCCACGAAGGACGATGATCCATCGGATAACTTTTACGAAATTCACCAAGAGTCGCGAGGTAGTTGAACGTGTGGTTGTCAGCAAACTTGTTCATTCTTCAATCAGTTGTTTATTACTACTTCGTTTTTATCGTGAGTAAATTTTATACACGTTTTTTAAACAAAATGAAAAGAATTGCCGTCGACATTGATGAAGTTCTCACACCATTTTTGCCAGGGATGATGAAATGGAAACGTCCCAGAACTTTACCAAAAAAGTTTACATACCTGTACCGGGACATTTACAAAATTTCAGAACAAGAGTCACAAAAAATGGTACATCAGTTTTATGAGTCTCCAGAATTTATGAAATTGGAACCCATAAAAGATTCTCAAAAAGTTTTAAAACTTTTAAAACAAAAGAACAAGTTGTACATTGTCACTGGAAGACAAAATTCTGTTCGAACAAAAACCGAGGATTGGATTGAAAAGTGGTATCCCGGAATATTTGAAGATGTGATACTCACAAACAGTTATACTCCGCAAGAAGTTTTAAAGTCGGATGTTTGCCAAGATCTCAATATTGGTCTCTTGATAGACGACAACTTTGCGACGTGTACAGAATGTATAAGTATCGGGGTCAACGCGTTTAATTTTATAGGTGATCCAACGTACCCATGGTGTTTTGAAAGTGATATCTCAAAAAAATCTTGGGAAGATGTATGGATGAGTTTAAAACATTAGACATTAATAAACGAAAGATGGAATCGGCAAGACTTTTAAAAAAGTTTCCGGATCGTGTACCAATTTTAGTAAAACCAGGTAATAAAAATACCCCAGACATTGACAAGTGCAAATATCTCGTTCCGGCTGAAATGACAATTGGTGAGTTTATAAATATTATTCGCAAGAGAGTCGAGTTGGGTTCTACAAAGGCGCTGTTTGTCTTTGTCAACAATGTGTTACCACCAACAAGTTCTACAATGAAATCTATTTATGAGCAAAATGCGGATAGTGATGGATTTCTATATCTCTCGTACTCGGTCGAGAATACATTTGGTTCGAATGTCCCTCTTGAATTCTTCCAATTGATCGAGTAATTTGTATTGGGGACCAAGAAGTGCGTCTTTTTGTATTCGAGCCCAAATGATGGGAATCTGTGTGATGGTGGACATGTTTACAGTTATGAGGTATTCACAGCACGTATACTCAACTGCGACATATTCGGGATACGTCTTTTTCTCAAATGTGTACTTGAGGTCAAGTGATTGAAGGTACGAACCTGTAAAGTTTGCCATTCTCTGAAACAATTCCACCATACTATATAAAAATATTTTTGTACTATAAATGACTGGTAGATATGCCAAGTTTTATGATTTAACATTTCTGTATCCAAAATACAAAACATACCGAAGCATTGATCATAATAACAAGGATCAATATCACGCTAAAATTAAGAATCTTCTTCGTACAAGTGATGGTAAATATAAAGATGGTGATATCTTATTTATAGGAAGTACATACGAAACTCGTCAAGAATATGGATTTGCAACTGTTACACAGAATGGAACTAATTTTAAACAAGGAGATGAGCCAATTATGAATACCCCGGGTGTTTATTATAAAGAAGCAATAAAAGAAATAAATAAATTTATCTATGGATTATACGGAATTTTATTTTTTGATGAAGATTGGATAAAAAACGTGAAAAATAGTGGACACTATAACAAAACCATTACGAACACAAATAACACAAAAGAGTTTCTTCGTTTACGAACTCGTCTCAAAATTTTAACAAATCGTAAACAACGTGGTGAAAACATAAACATGGTTGCATACAAAAAACTGATGCATACTGCGTTCAGACTTGGACAAAAAATAAGTGGAAAATCAAATATCGGAAATGCAGTTAAGAATGCAAAAGCAATTAGCGCAGCCACTCGTATCCAAAGGGCATTTCGTCTAAAAATTCGAACAAATAAAGAATTTTTGGAAGAGTACCGAAAGTGGAAACGTTCACTCAATGCTGAAGAAGGTGAGATTCCCAATAATGTGAATACGCGTCGACTCATAAATTATGCCAATAAAAAATACGGAACAGAAAACTTGAATCTGGCTCGAAACATGATTTTGAACAAAATGCACAGTCCCGCCAAAAAGATTCAACAGGCATTTCGAAAGTCGAGACTCACAAACGCTCAACTTGTTCGTTTATGGAACATACAGGGTCAAGGACGTTATGTTACAACTCCCCAACATTTAAAAATGATTAGTCATGCAAAACGAATATCTGGTAAATACAACGTAGAAAAAGCCATTGGAACTATACGTTCTAAACGAAATACAAATGTAAAAGCAGTTCCAGCTGTGACTAAAATTCAGAGTGTGTTTAGGGGATACAAGTCGAGAAATATTGATCCGAGGAGACAATTTTTATTGAGCCTCTCAAAGGATGGGAGATTTGATTACTATGTTGAGGTCTTGGCAAAACTCGAACACAAGGTTCAAAAAGTTTTAAATATGGTGAGTCAAAATGTTGATCCAGTTTCAGCCATAACAGGTGTCATAGGTGTGTGCCACTATAAAGCTCGTCCTCACAAAACTGTTCAAAAGGTGGCAAATGTTCGAAAGAGTCTCCCACTCTTGAAAAAGAAGACTCCTCGCGAGTATCTTCAGTCGTTTCGTAAACAGTTTTCATACGTGGCAAAGGAGTACGCCAAAATGGATGACAAGAATAAAAAGGCGTACCGAGACCGGTTGGAATCTGAACTGAGTGGACGACCCTGTCTCGAGAACCTTCTTGATTCACTCTCAAAAGCTCTTGTGAAACAAGAATTTGTGTGGCTCGGAAAGAGTCGAAACTACCAGAACAACCCATTACAAGTAAACAATATACGATACCTTGGGTACGGTCCCAACTTGGGAACAAAAAAAGGTCTCGTAAACACTGCCGTGCAAACATGGAGAAACTCTGGTAACAGACCCGCCAATTGGAATAATAAAAATTTGAATTCGCGCAAGAAGATGTTTTGGAATATGATAAAGAAACTTCCTTTATCAATGGTCTACCAAGGCAATCTAGTCAATGGAACACCAAATCTCTACAATGAAAATGGTAAAAAGTTTAAATCATCAAATCTTGCAAATACACTCGAGTACATGTAGAAATTTACGCAGAACACATTTTGCACTCTGGCTCCAGCGTAACCTGAATTGGTCGCGCCTTGGCTTTGCTTCGAAGATAATACATCCCCGTTTTCAGACCCTGTTCCCAAGCATACATGTGCATGCTTGACAACTTGGACGCAGTTGGCTCCTCCATGAACAAGTTGAGACTCTGACTCTGATCGATGAAACATCCGCGATCGCGAGCCATGTCTATGAGAACCTTTTGTTTAATCTCCCAGACAGTCTTGAACAAGTCTCGGATACTTTTTGGTATTTCAGTAATTGACTGGATTGATCCACTGTTTCGAATCATAAGATCCTTCATATCCTTGGACCAAATCCCCAATTGCTCGAGTTTTTCAACAAGATGTTTGTTCACAACAACAAACTCCCCCGCGAGTGTCCTTCGGAGGTAAATATTTGTCGTATACGGTTCGATGCACTCATTGTTTCCGAGAATTTGAGAAGTGCTCGCCGTTGGCATTGGAGCCACGAGGAGACTGTTTCGCAGAGGCTTGCCTCGAAGTGGCTCCCAGTCCCAAAGACCGCTCATTTTTGGATTTTTCCACATATCAAACTGAAATTGACCCTGTGAAAATGGAGAACCCTGAAATGTTTCATACGGTCCCTCAATTGTAGCGAGACGAACACTTTCTGTAACCGCTGCATGATAAATAGTTTCAAAAATGGCACTATTCATCTCGGAAGCCTCTTTGCTGTCAAAGGCGTGTCCGCACAGAATGAAGACATCGGCGAGACCCTGAACACCGATACCAATGGGACGATGACGCATGTTTGATGTACGAGCCTCTTCAATAGGGTAAAAGTTACGATCAATAACGCGGTTCAGATTACACGTCACAGCTTCAACCGCCTTGTGTAAACCTTTGTAATCAAAAATGCCTTTGTGAACAAACTTTGGGAGTGCGAGGGATGCCAAATTGCACACAGCCACTTCTTCTGGGTTGGTGTGCTCCAAGATTTCTGTACAAAGATTGCTGCTCTTGATGATTCCAATATTCTTCTGATTGGACTTTTCATTGCATGCATCCTTGTAGAGCATATACGGAGTACCCGTTTCAGTCTGAGACTTGAGAATTGCGGTCCAAATGTCATGCGCCTTGATAACCTTTTTAGCGCGACCCTCCTTTTCGTACTTGATGTACAGTTTCTCAAACTCGTCACCGTATACATCTTGGAGACCGGGAGCGACAGAAGGGCAAAAAAGTGACCACGATCCACCCTCCTTGACGCGCTTCATGAACAAGTCGGGTATCCACAGCGCTGTGAAGAGATCACGGGTTCGTGCCTCTTCGTCCCCTTGGTTCAAACGGAGTTCAAGAAACTCGAGAATATCGGCGTGCCAAGGCTCGAGATAGACTGCGATTGATCCCTTGCGACGACCCGCTTGATTAACGTACCTGGCAGTTGCATTGAAGACCCGCAACATGGGAACAATGCCATCTGAAATACCATTCGTACCTTTGATGACGGATCCATTCGCACGAACATTGTGAACGTGGAGACCGATACCACCCGCCCACTTGCTAATGTTGGCGCACTGTTTGAGCGTGTCATAAATGCCATCAATGCTGTCATCTTTGGTTGCAAGGAGAAAACAGCTTGACATTTGAGGACGTTTGGTTCCGGCGTTGAACAGAGTTGGAGTTGCGTGAATAAATTTACCAGTCGATAGATAATCATACGTCTCAAGGACTCGTGGAATGTCATCCAAGTGAATACCTACCGCGACACGCATAAACATGAATTGAGGTGTTTCACCTGACATAAGATAACTCTTCTCAAGTGTCTTCAATCCAAAATACCCAAAGTCAAAGTCTCGACACGAGTCAACAACAAGTTGGATCTTGTTTGTATTGACAACCTCCCAGACTTTTTCATCTATAATATCAGATTCATAGAGTTGTTTCATACATGCGTGAAAATTTTTAGCCGATTTTTTCTGAATGTTACTCGCCACAATACGAGCAGCTAGGAGTTCGTAATCTGGATTCTCTGTCATCATTCCAATTGCAATTTCAGCTGACAAGGAGTCAATTTCTTGAGTTGAAATTCCGTCATATATGGATGATGATACTTTCTGAGCAATCTTGGTTGCATCGACACCTTTGGAAAGTCCCTTGGTCAGAGTTGTAATACGAGTTGTAATCTGATCAAACTTGATCGCCACGAGTTGACCCGAACGTTTGAGAACCTTCATTTAATAATATACAAGTTATTTTTTTAACTGTTCTAGAACTCTTCATCAAATTCTATGGGTCCGTTGTTGTCTGCAAATTTGGAATAGTCACCGACCCTCTTTTCAAAAAAGTTGGTCTTTCCATCGAGTGCAAGATTTTCCATGAAATCAAAAGGATTTTTTGTATTCCAAACGGGTGAAACACCAAGTTGTTTGAGTATCCTGTCCGCCACAAACTCAATGTACTGCGACATTTTTTCAGAATCCATACCTATGAGCTTGCATGGAAGCGCTTCGAGAATAAACTCTTTTTCGATATCAACAGCTGATTGGATAATTTCAGTAATTGTAGAAGCATTTGGCTTCCATTTCAACAAGTGAAATAATTCAATTGCAAATTCAAGATGAAGTCCCTCATCGCGGCTAATGAGTTCATTGCTGAATGAGAGACCCGGAAGGAGACTGCGCTTCTTCAACCAAAATATGGCGCAAAATGATCCAGAGAAGAATATGCCTTCGACACATGCAAAAGCTATGAGGCGCTCGACAAAGAGGCGGTCGGGGTTGAACCATTCAATTGCCCATTGCGCCTTTTTCTTGATACAGGGCACAGTCTCAATGGCTCGAAACATGGATTCCTTTTCTGTATTGTTACGAATGTACTTTTCTAAAAGAAGGCTGTATGTCTCACCGTGAACCATTTCATTGTGTTGTTGATACGCGTAAAACGACCGCGCTTCTGAAATTTGAACTTCAGGTGCAAAGTTTAAACTTAAATTTTCAAACACGATTCCATCAGATGCGGCAAAGAATGCGAGAATAGTTTTTATAAAGTGGCGTTCGTTGTCGGAGAGGGACTCCCAGTCATCCATGTCCTTACTAAAATCAATTTCCTCAGCTGTCCAATTTGACATTTGAGCCTTTTTATAGAGTTCCCAGAGACTTGGGTACTCGATTGGAAAAACTGTGAAACGATTTGGGTTGGGTCGTAAGATTGGATCGTTGAATAAATGTTGGAGGTCGTAGAGTCCACCGATGTGTTGACCGTTTCGCGTAATTTGGGGATAAACTCCCTGACCAAAGAGTTCAGATGGTTGAGCCATTCTCTTGTCAACGTCAAAGCCTCTTTCGTAAAGGAATTCGTAAGCTTCGTCGCATCCAGTGCACCCTTTTTTAGCGAGTACCACATACTTCATATACTACCTGATACTATTATTTTTATACGGCTTCTTCAATTTTGTCCTCTTCATATGATACTATTTTACAAACCTCTTTGACTGGAGCCTTTTTGCGTGTGACCCGCGTCTTTTTCGGTTTTGGTAAAAGTTCTTCGTACCCGTGCTCGCGGTGCCATAGTACCCGTTTCCAGAACGCATCCATGACTGGAAGCTGTTCCGCAAACCACTGTCGATCGCGTTTCACATGGGTCACCATAAATTCGGGAGGATTTGGCCAAGTGAGTTCCTCGGGCTTGTATTGAATAAAATCACACTCTTCAAGATTGAGAATCTCCATGAGGAGTTGGAGCTGTGGGAGGTAATGTTCCGGAACTTCATCCGTAATTTTACGTCGCAAGGGACACTTGATTTCTAAAAGTTTTCCAGACTCGGTGATTCCGTCGGGACTTCCACCGAGCCAATTGTAGAGAGGGTGAGGATGCAGACCAATTTCGTGAGCAACTTCACCGTATTTTTCGCAGTAAATGTCTCGGGCGACATTCTCGTACTTGTTTCCGTGTTCCGTCGCCTCGTTTCCTGAAAACTTGTTGAGCCCGCACTTTTTGAGAATAAGTTCATCCGGTTTCTCATATTTATTGACTCCGATGGCTGTCGCTGCGTCGCTCGCTGTGAGCATCTTCCCGCGTAGCGCGAGCCATTCCTCAGATCTTTGCGCTGCATAATCTTTTTCAACAAGAGCCTGGACCACTGGGTGCATACTTGGTAATACTGTACGTGTGTTCTCTAATACACATAAACAAGAGACCCGCACTAAAACTAAGTAAAAATGGGGTACGACAGTGACTGCGATAGCGAGTGTGAAATCGACTGGGATGCATTACCAATGTTTCCAACTGATGAAACTATAAATCCACTTACAAACACTTCACCAAATTGTTCTCATGAAGTTGTTATACTTGAAGGTGATCTCTATGTATTAACAACTGCGGGGAGTCCCTTTCATGAGGTTGGTGAAAGTTTCAAGATTCGTCACGATCAAACTCATGAAAACTTGGGAACTGCCATTGTCATTGGGACGCATGATGTTAAGAATAAAATCATCAAGGGTAATGTTCCAAACGAAGACATTGATCAAATGGTTTTCAAATAAATTACACATTCTTTGTTTTATTTCACCTCGTTCATGTTTATCAAAAGATGTAAATCATTGCAGACGGAATAAAACAAAGGGTTTATCATATATTATACAAATAAAGGTTCTACACGGGATCGAACCGCGATTGCAAGATTCAGAGTCTTGCGTCCTAACCATTAGACGATAGAACCGGGAGCGCTCTCAGTAGGGTTCGAACCTACGACTTTCAGGTATCTTGCACCGAGTGCTTTGTAACAGCCTGACACTCTGACCAACTGAGTTATGAGAGCCTACTTTTTACTGGTATATATTTTTATGTATTTTAACGCACTACATATCAAGGAGTGTCTCAAGTGCATTTGTATCAATGTATTTAGGTTTGTCATTTGGTAATAAATCAGCTGCTCCAAATTCAAGTGTAATTTTATGAGGTTCCATCTTGTAATCAAAATTATTCACACCTATCAAACCAATGTTAAATAAAAAACATTTTGCCTGTAATTCATCTATATCCATTTCTTGAATGTACATTTCATTCGTTAAAATTGAATCAATAGGTGTTCTCTTTATGGGTTCTACAGGTTTCAATCCAACATGGTTCAAAGCATTTTCATCAAGAATTGGAAACTTGTTGTACTTGTGTTTGAATTCTGCTAAAAACCTGGTACACTTTTTTGCAGAGTCAACATGTAAAAAAGAGTATACATGTTGGCGATCATTAATATTTGCTGAATAGTATCGACGTTCATTAACTATAATATGAATTCTTTTTGGAACAATAATAGTCTTCATTACTTGTAAGCTTATATTTCTTTTAAGTGTATAAGTGCTTCATATGCTGCAAGCTGTTCAGCCTGTTTCTTTGTTTTTGCACTACCCTGTCCCAAATTTGCTCCATTTATAGTTACTGAAATTGTAAAGACACCATTAATATGTGTAACAATTGGATAATCTGGAAGTCCCAACTTGTTTGCTTGGCAGTACCGCATGAGCCGATCTTTGTAATTATCGTCAACCATTATGCAATCCATATTTACAAGGTTCGGGTCTGAGAATATACCAAGTACAAACTTTTTTGTATGAAGAAGACCTAGATCTAAATAAATTGCCCCAATAAGCGCCTCAAATGCATCTTCGAGCACTTTTTCATTTTGATTCCAACCGTTTCTGATACCCTTTTCATCCATAAGAATCCATTTGTCGAGACCAAGTTGTCTCGCAATGCTTGCCAACATATTACCACGCACCAGTTTTGTTCTCGCCTTGGTCAAAAAACCCTCTTGACGCTCTTCATACTTGTCAAACAAAAACTTTGTAACAAGAAACCCCAACACTGAATCACCCATAAATTCAAGTGTTTCAAAAGACTCAGTGAGTAGGTACCTTTTAAGTGCCGACTTGTGTGTAAATGCCTTTTGGTAGATAGCAAGATTATTCACCTTGGTACCAACCAATTTTTCTACTTCATAACGATCAAGAGGAGGTGGTTCAATAAGCACAACTTCTTCCTCTTGATCGCTCATTTATATTATTATTATTCATTATTTTTTTAAGCTTCCCTTTGTGAGTGTTTCATTCGCGTTGCTCATGGCTACGCTTCACTCGGACCCTTACGCCTTGGCAACCACCTTTTTCATAACTGGACGCTTCACAACCTTGGGCGTGGCGGGAACATCATCGATGATAGGAGGTGTGGTAGGAACTGCAACTGGGGCTGGCTTCTCCTTGGGCTCCTTGGGAGTCTTTGGTGCCTTGGGTTCCTTAACCACCTTGACATAATGAGGGCTAAGGTACTTTTGAACGTTAAGAAAGGTAATTTGTAGACCCTCGGGAGGCTCGAGAAGCGTCTTGAGCTTCTCATCAAGAATAATCACACGACCATTCTCGGGATGCTTGAGACCATTTGCCGTAACATAGGTGTTGATGCGACGAGTCACCTCACTACGGCAAATCATCTCACCCTCACCAAGCTCTAGAAAAGTACGGAGCTTCTCAGAAATCTCAAGGGGACGGTTGAAGCCATTGTTGTTCGCACGAGCCTTTGCCTTTTCACCATCAGGGTCATCCTGAGATGTCTTCATCTTGCGAAGAATCTTTGCAAGCGCCTTGATGGAGTTCTTGATCTCAAGAAGTTCAGCAGAAATGGTATTCATGTCAGCCATTGTTATTATATGTGTGTCCTGTTTCTTTAAACCCATTTTACTTGCTGAAAAATGTATCGGGACCCTTGGATCGGAGGAAAAAGTACCATCCACCTGCAAGAATCAAAATAACCAAAAGTATCATCATCCAATTGATGGGATTTTGTTTCTGTGGAGACCAAGTAGCAGGATCGCCTCCTATCTCGGCATCGTCATTCTTCTTGTTACAATTGCACGCCATTTATTATCCTACAGATAAAAAAATTGCAGCTGAAACGAGCAAAACTGCAAAAATTAATAAGAGCATCTTCAACAACATTGGTAAAGGTTCTGATATGTTCTTTTTTGCGCGTGGTTTATAAGGAATTCCTTTTGGACGATCTTTTTGAGGAGGGGCTGGAGCTGCAACTGAAACTGGGCATTGTTCACTCGGACAAATTTTATCACAGCACCCGTCAACTTCAAACAAAAAACCATCTTTTTCGTATGCGCAAAATTGAATTTCATTTGGATGTTCATCATCGTTTGCATAACAGTATGGTTTGGCACCTTTTGGAAGTGGTGTATTACATGTTTTTACACACGAAGTTCCATCTTCATAATGTACTGGATCTGATGTATGTGAAACACATGACCCATGATCACACACTTCGATCCCACTACAGCAGTCTGTATCTGAACTGCACGCAGTACCAGCTTTTTTACAAGGGTTTGTAGAGCTAAACAGTCCCATCTAAAATATAGTATATATAATAAATATGGCTGATGCCGCTTTTTATTCTGAAAAAACTATACATGAATTTGTGTATAATAAACTGTGTCAAGGTGACCAAGTTCTTTATGGGTACTATGAGAATGAAAACATTAAAAAGTTTCGTAATCGCCTCTCAAAAATAAAGGACACAGATGAAGATATCAAGACTGTTGTTCAGACGTGCATCACTGATGCGGTGCGGGATATCATCAGAACAACTATAGGAAATTTAGGTATCTACATGAGACCCTTTGGTGATCTCATTGTTTCAGGTGGAGAAGCATTCAATGCTTATTTTGATCGCGAAACGCGAATTGTTACAACTGATATTGATACAAAATTTGTCCCTGTTATTCGAATAGATGCAAATCATGTGATTACATCAAAAGATCCTGCATTTTTTGGGTACCTCCAAATTACAAAGTTGATACTTTGGGAACAATTAGGAAAAGTTGTAACAAGGTTGAATGGTATCATTCGTAAAAGAATTGAACAATTTGTTGTCAAGAGTAAAATTGGAAAACTTTTAGGAATTTCATTTACAGGATTGTCCCATCCTCTCCACCGAAGGTACACGTTATTGAAAAAGAATAAACAAACTGGAACTCTCATTGACATTGAACTTTTTACAATTGATTTACAAGTTAGATATTTTTTACCATCTGAAAATAAAGTTGGTCTCCGTAACATTGGAGGAGTTCTTGATATAGCCTTTATGAGACCTGCTGAATTTGGGTACGAAGCAACTTATACAAAAGATTCAGGTCTCTATATTCGAAATCCAATTACCAGAAAGTTGACATACAATAAGAATGTTCTCATTGCCAGTAAAAAGTTTTTGATTGATGATTTATATTATTTACAAAAGTTTAAATTGCGACCAACCAAAAAAGAAAAAGATCAAAAACGAATGTTTGCATTTTGTAAAAATGTTTTGAAAGTTGATGATATTTCTCCAAGAGATTCACTTGAATCAATTTACAAAAAGAGTTTTCACAAGGCGAAAAGTTCTTCAACAAACTTGTTGAAACGTCCCATATTTGGAAAAAGGTACCTCGCCCAGGCTCTTCGTGTAAATCCATTAAAATATGAGAATATAACAACTTCTCCGGATAAGAAGAAAATTATAAAACAATTATTTTATGGTATCAAAGGTGCAAACAATCTGAATATACCAGGATACCTTCCAACGTATAGTAATTATAGATTTCTAGCCAATAATGGGAAATGGGTCAAGAATGAAAACCCAGCGTACATACACAATGAGGCGACGTACCGCCCCAACAAGATTATCAAGATAACAAAAGTTCACTTACGGGACATTCTGTATGGATACAACCCGGCAAGGGACAATTGGTTACCAAAACATATAATTGAAAAATCTGCAATGATACCACTTGTAGGTTTAAAGAATAAGTCATTTATTAATGTAAATGTTTAGTCAACCAAAGAAAACTCAGGACGGACGTTACTATGTCAAGCCAGCCGAGCCCAAGCTCGTTCAGTTGAACAGTGTCAAGATTGTGTCTGTATCCCAGGACACTGTCACTCTTTCTCTCGATGAGAATGCTCAAAATGTAATATCCGCTATTGATGTATCAAACCTCGAGGCTGCCAAGGCAAATTGCGAGTCATGGTTCTCTCGTGTTGTTCAGGAAAAGACACTTGAGGCGGCGTATGTCAAGAGTTTTACAGATGGTATGATGAATGTGAGCAAGCCGACGTTTCACAGGGTTTATCGCGGTAAGGAGCTGACAGAGGATCAGCCAGTTGATGGTGACGTATGTGATGTTGTTATCGATTTCACGGGTATTACATTCAGTAAGAAGACATTTGGACCTGTTTGGAAAATTCTGCAGACTCGGCTCAAGGTTCCTCCCAAGAAAAAGTATCATGAGGAGTACTTGTTCCAGGATGACTCGGATCCAGTCGAGGCATCTGATGAGGATCTGTTTGAGTGACGAAAAAAAATTGTGAGTAATATATAAATGATTAAGAAGCTCAGCGTAAAGTCAATTATCATACTCGCACTTGTGGCTTTTGCTCTGTGGTACCTTTTGTCTGACAACACAAAAGCCAAGAGTGCCTACACAACAAAGCCTGCCCCGAAAGACAATAAGAAGAGTGCACCATCAGCATCCCAAGGAGTTGTTGGTATGGATGTTGAGGATGACAGCGGATACGCCCCAGCTGATCTTTCCGGATCCATAAATCTTGATCTCGGATGCTCTATGAAAGCTGGAACTGGTCTCGCTTCGTCTTTAATGCCTCATGAGGTTGCTTCCCAGGAGGATTACGCTCAGTTTGCCCCTAATGACATTCTCAAGGGGCAGAACTTCCTCGACCCCCGCCAACAGGTTGGTTGGCCAGAGACCATTGGAGGAACGATCAGGAACGGTAACCATGATCTCCGCGTCGATCCCCCCAACCCCAAGAGTTCATATGTCTGGAACAACTCCACCATCGTCCCCGACCTTATGCAGCGCAATCTGTTCTGCAATTAAACAAGTGTTTGAGTATTTCACACTCGCAATTAAAGGTTTGTTACGTATGTAATATAAATGACGGAACAAATTAGTGAACAGTTTCGATCTGCCATGACTGACTGGGTCGAGCTAAAGAAGCAGTTGACAAGCGCACGTAAGGATATGAAGATACTCAATAACAGGGAAAAGCAACTGAAAGAGTACATAAAGAACTATATGAAGAACCAGAAGATTGACAAGGTGAACCTCAAGAAGGGCAAGGTGACACTCAGGACAAGTACAAAGACGGGAAGTTTGACCAAGGCGGCGGTTCTCAACGGGCTCAATGTGTATTTCCAGGGAGATGAAGTTCGGACCGAGGCAGTCATGACGTGTATTTTAGATAACATACCCAAGAGTGAATCGGAAGTTATTAGTTTGACAGGCTTAAACAGTAAGAACACAGAATAATAAAACAAGTACCAAACTAGAAATGGTCTGGAATCAATATGTTGACGAAGCAAATGGTGCTACAGAGGAGTTTAACGATGGGAACGTTGGAGATTTTTTTGACGGCGATGATGAGGTAGTGCCTCCGCCGTCTCGTATGTCCATTGAAGAGTGGGAAGAGTGGTTTTCTCGAGACCTCATGAATATGTGGATGTCGCTCCGACAGTACCGAGAGGATGCAGGCGTAAGTAATTATATTATGAGAGACGCGTCCTATACAACCTTTGTAGAGTTTGCATACCAGTTTTCACACGGGTATGCAAACAGTTATCCTTCTTAGTACCGGGTACTTAGTACCTCCAGTACCCATAATCGAGTGCCAAGGCACTCAGTAAAAATATCGGTTATAATTAACCATGATTGAAAAAATAATAATTCCATTTATTCTTTTCCAAGTTCTCAGTCCTGGTGTGTTCACTCTAATGAAAACATCAGTACAGGATGTTTTAGTTAATGCTCTCATATTTGTTGGAGCCTATTGGGCTATTGCTCGTGTTCTTGGTATTACACTCACCAAGGCGGATCTTATTGTTCCGGCAGTTCTCTTCTTGATTCTCAGCCCCGGTATACTTCTTACACTTCCACCGGGATCAAACGGCGTTTTTCGTTCGGGACAAACAAGCGTTGCAGCTGTGGTGACACATGCAGTTGTCTTTGCTATTATTTTTGCCCTTTTACGTAAGAATTTTCCAAAGGTGTATTAAATGAATACATCGCATGTTAGTGGCAATTTGAAAAGTAATAAAAGTAGTATAGGATCCAAACCAAAGAGAATGTATAGTCCTACACGCAGTACAAATAGCACTCGAAGCAATGCCAAAAGTCGATCACCAAATAGTTCGAGGATTAGTGGGAATCGTAAAATAAAAATACAAAAACGTGTAAAAAGTTTAAAAGGTAGTCCCAATAGTAACACAGCTACCTCAAAGTACTTAAAAAAGAGATAATCTGACAATGTATGTATCTAATTATAGGACCCGGAGCTATGGGTATTTATTCGTTTATAGGAAGTTTGTCACTCATTGATTTAAACAAAGTTGAAGAAGTTTCCGGTGCATCAGCTGGGGCTATTCTTGGTCTCTTTATATGTTTGGGAAAAACAGTTGAAGAAATTGCAGAGTTTTGTTTAAATGTGAATGTACCAGAATTAGCAAAAATGAGTCTTGCAACTTTTATTACAAAGTTTGGGTTGATTTCCCATACTCCCATGAAAAAAGAACTTGAAAAATTTTGTGGAAATCCAACCTTTCGAGAACTTTCTAAAAAGTTGTATGTCACTTCATTTTGTGTGAACAAGTATGAAACTGAATATTTTTCGGTTGATACAACTCCGGATATGTTTGTTATTGACGCTGTATGTATGAGCATGTCAGTTCCATTTCTATTTGAAAGTGTCAAGTACAACAAGTTTACTTATTTGGATGGTGGAACATGTGAAACAGTTCCTACTCTAGCATTTTTAAATAAAGACCCAAAGGATGTCTTGGTACTTCGTTTAGAACTTAATAAAAAGAATGTACCAGAAATAAAATCAATACGTGAATTTATTAATGGTGTAATAAATGTTGCACTTAATAATAGGATAATACATAAACCATTCTATAAAGAAATTGTATTTAATTTGCATGAATTTAATGTATTTGATTTTTTAATGAATAGTGACGAAAAGTTGAAATTGTACTTTTTGGGCTATCAGACCGCCTTGACCCAATTGGGTTTGGACAAGTAACTGTACCCATCCATGATGGCTCCATCACACTTGTACGCGTACTTCAACACGGTAAACAAGTCAATTGTATCATGAACAGCGGCGTGCTTCTCTCGATACTCTCGGTCACCCTTTACAAACTGGGTGAGACTCTCAAGCTTATTCATACCAGTGTCCCGATCATTCTCCCTTGCCCACTTTTTGTACTCGGTTGTCATCTTGGGACACCGATTACAAAAGAGACTCATAGAACACACCTTGATGATACCTTCCCAATTCTTGTCGTACATTCCAGTATCGGGAAACTCCGCCAATTTATTCTTCACGATTCGAGGACCCTTGACAAGGTTCTGGGTATCGACGAGAAACTTGAGGTCACCAATGAAGTTGTGCGTCATAAGTACCCCACCATGTTCAACAATAAACTTGTTCATAAACTTGATGGCATCGTAAAAGTTCATGTGTTTTGTAACCTTGATACCATATTCGGCGCACGCATTCACGTCACTCCCGTGCTTTCTGTTCAAACGAACATTGTCATTTTGTTGCTCTTCAAGTAAAAACCTGAAAATCTGATTTTTCAGAACATCGTTAATCTTGATGACAACTCCTTGATAACTGTTAAGGGTGTACTGTGCATACTTCCCAGTCTGCATGGTACAAGGTATCAAGGATATGGTGTGAATGAGTCCATTCCCAGACGAATGCTGCTTGAGTGACTCAAAATCAGCAAGAACAATCTTCATTTTTCTTACTTTTAGTGCGTACTATTTTTTTATATTGTTATTATAAATATGGATCCGTGTGTTCCGGGTACGAGTCTAGAAGATGCCCGAGCGTCAGCTCGCGCCAAATTGGGTGTGCCTGCACAATATGCCTCTAAAATGACAGTCAAATCTATCTGTCTAGCCTTCAAGTTGTGCAAAAAGACAAATATAATGCCTCCTATGGATTATCGTCGGTTTGGTAATAAAGTGTACTTGATTGATCCCAAGTCTCCACTTTCTATACAAGATTTTATGATGGTTCTTGGTCCGGGACAACTATCAGATGTTCAAAAAATTGCCAAGAAACTTGGATTGATGACAGAAGGAATAACAAAGTCTGAACTCAAGACGAATATTATTAAAATATTACAAACTTTGAATATTTCAGAACCTGTTGAAATTCCTTCTAGAAAGGTTCAAGCAGTTGTTTCAGAAAATCTTGGCTATGGTACCAATTACAATGTCACAAACCAAACAAGTGTACCTAATGTAATTCCCAATAACAATAAAAATTACGTGAATACAAGTCCCATGACCAATTACAATAACAACCTTGGTCCAGAATCTGGGGAAACACCATATAGTAATGAAGTTGCTCCAAATTATTTTAAACTAAAACCTCGTCCAAGTTTTGTAAATGAAATTTCACCAAAAGTTCCATCACGTTCACAATATTACAACGATTCACCATTTTACATGGAAAATTATTTACGAGGACCAAACACAAAAAAGTCAGTAATAAAGCCAAGTCCGAGTAAACTTTATATCAATGCATCAACTACACCAGTTTCACAACAACAAATAAATGAAAATATGAAAAGAATCAAACGTCTCAAAAATTTGATTACTCCAAATACTACAAAAATATCTGGTGGTACTCAGACAAATACAGGAAGTACCGGTGTGAAAAAGGCAGCTGTTAGTACAGGAGGTACACAAACAAACAATTCTGCAACAGAAAGTGTCGGAAATACAGGATTTGAAACTCGGTCGCGTTCAAATTCAACTGTGGGTCAGTCAACAGTCTAAACAATAATATTTATTAATAATAAATGTTTGCAAGATTGTTTGGTGGGGGTAATGTAAACTTTAGTTCAGAAGCGACAAAATTACTGGGTACATTGGATGACTGCGCTAAAACGTTTCAGTCTATAAAAAATTCCACAAATCTTGCAAATGCAACTTCAAAGTACAAGAGTGCCAGTGCAAAGTTGAACGAGGTTGAAAATCGTATAAATTTTCTCCAGTCTAAATTTAAAAGTATCATAGAATCAAAAAAGACTCCTCGCAATAGTCTCCCTAATTCAGCACGTAATTACATTAGTCTAAATGGAAACTCTTTCAAGTTGAAAAGAACTCCAACAATTCGGAATATGGGTACTATTATCGCCAATTTCAACCGGTCGAGAAGTAATTACAACGCTCAAAAGGCTACTGCAAACAAGACTGCTGCAAACGCTGCCAAGGCGGCGGCGGCTCAAAAAGCGGCTGAAAACAAGGCTCGTAACAACGCTGCCAAGGCGGCGGCTGCTCAAAAAGCGGCTGAAAACAAAGCTCGAAACAACGCTGCCAAGGCGGCGGCTGCTCAAAAGGCGGCTGAAAACAAGGCTCGTAACAACGCTGCCAAGGCGGCGGCTGCTCAAAAAGAGGCTGGGAACAAGGCTCTTTCCAATGCGGCTCAACTTGAACAGATTAAAAAAGCAGCGGCTGGAATGGGTAGTTCTGTGAATGCACTCAAACGTCAAGTGAACATAAACAAGACGATACAGTCAACACTTGGTACAAGTAGCAACTTGAACTTGGCAAACTTGCAGCGCCGAGTCAACCAAGCAACAGCGCCAAACTAATATAAAGTCTAAGATACTATTAATAGTAAGATAAATGGGGGACTGTTCAATATGTTGCGAAAAGTTCAATCTCATGGAACACAAAAAAGTTTCGTGTAATTATTGTGATTTAGTTTGTTGCAGAAGTTGTGTGCAGCAATATGTCACGAGCATTACAACGGATCCACACTGTATGAAGTGTAAGAATATATGGAACCGTGAATTCATAGATTCTGCATGTACAAAAGTTTTTCGAAATAGATCTCTTAAAATTCACAGAGAGAATGTTTTACTTGAGCGTGAAAAATGTTTCTTACCGGATACCCAAGTGATTGTGGCTCGGCGCAAGGAACGCGATCGTATTATAAAAGAAAATTGTACTCGAATACACGAGTTACACAACGAGATAACTCGCTTGACACACCAAAATATGGTGCTTAGTGCTCAAGGTGATCAACCTACCGAAGTCAAGGAGCGTCGAAAGTTTGTTCGAAAGTGTCCGGTTCCAGCGTGTCGCGGATTTCTTTCGACCCAATGGAAGTGTGATATCTGTGAGAAGAATATTTGTCATGAATGCAATGAAATCAAAGGTGAGGATCACACGTGTGATCCTGAGAGTGTTGAGACTATGAATCTCTTGAAGAAGGATACCAAAGGATGTCCCAACTGTGGGACAATGATTTTCAAGATTTCTGGGTGTGCCCAGATGTGGTGCCCCGATTGTCACACCGCCTTCAACTGGAACACGTTACAGATTGAAAAGGGGGTTATTCACAATCCCCATTTCTACGAGTTTCAGAGACTTGGAGGTCGCGCAAACAGAAATGCAGGTGACATTCCTTGCGGTGGAATGCCTGATGTGAATGAACTGTACCTAGCCTGTAATATGCGGGTTCCAAATAACGGTAGATATCATATGCCAGCTCTTATACCAAACAATTACAAGATTGTTTTTGATTTTCACCGGTTTATTAATCATGTCGATCGTGTTGAAGTTCCACATTATCGAATTCCGCATGAGAATAATCTCGAGCTTCGGGTTCAGTATCTCACGAGCCAGATTACAGAGGAAGATTTTAAATTTACGCTACAGAAAAATGAAAAGGCTCGTGAAAAACTTCGAGACATTGGAAACATTTTGACCATGGTGGTCCACACCGGAACTGATATTCTTCGTCAATTTGTCAGCAAGGAACTCACTTTGGAAAACTTTACAGAGATTATAACCAATCTGCGAGATTACACAAATGAAACTCTTCAGACAATTAGTAAACGGTACACGTGTGTTGTTCCTCAGATTAGGATTGACGCATGGGACACTTCACGGTTAAAGTTTTGAGACGTGGAGTAACCATGAACGAACTCGCCGTTAAAATTTATGAGTCGCTGGGACCGGGCTACAGCGAAAGCATGTATCATCGAGCGTTTGAAGTCCTCTTACGACAACAAGGAATACAGTATGAAACTGAGAGAATAGTTCCAATCGTGTTTGAGGGTCACACGATTGGAAATCTTCGGATCGATTTGATTGTTGATGGGACTGTTATTGTAGAGTTGAAGGCGATTGCAAAGTTGAACGATGCGGCAAAGATTCAAGCAAAAAATTATTTGAAACTAACTGGGTTACCCAAGGCTATTCTCATCAACTTTCCCCAGAGCTTGACCCCTGGTCTTCATCCTGAGATTCTTGCATTTGAACAGCCAGTATAAATGGAAGACTCTTGGCAATTACTTTGGCTGTAAATTTTGATGAAGTGTACCAGGCTTTTGGGTCAGAAAGACCTTCTTCAAGAGCCTCTTGTGCCTTTTTCATATAAAAGATGGCGTCATCAATACAAAAATCGTGGTACCTGTCACCATTCTTCCTTGATTCCAGGGTAACCGGGTCCATTTTATTTGGTGTTAAAATTATTTCTAAGCTTATTCTAAAATGGGTGCAGTTGTAATTATCGTATTACTTATTGTATTAATTGCACTTGGTGTTGGCGGATACTTTGGGTACAAAAAGTTGTGGATTCCCCGTCAGTGCAACAACAGAGCTGCAACAGCTAATGTTGCAACATGGGTCTGGAACTCAAATGTTTGCCAAGCAAATACATGTACAACTGGATTCACATTGAACGCGGATAGTTCGGATTGTGTAAAATCAAGTGCACGCAAGTACTCGTCTCTGGGATCAAACGCATGTGCTACAAGTGCTAATCAAAAACTAACAGTTGATTCAAAAAATCCAGCAACAACTGATGCATGTGGTCAAGACTGTGATTTAACAGATGGTTGTTCTGGATTTAACTGGAATACAACATCCGGAACAGTGTGTTCACTTGTAACAGGAGGAGCTGCAGCACTGGATCCAAAAGAAACATCTGGTAAACAATCTTGTTATGCATCTTCTTAAATAAAATGTAATACTACTATAAATGGATCAGTGGAGTATTTTTTTTAGTATATTTTTTCCAGTTTTAATTGTTCTCTTTTTCTTTTTCTATATGAAAAAGTTTCAGACAAAGGACAAAAAATAAATAAAATAATTTGGTATTACAAATGAGTCCGCTTACTATAATTATTATTGTACTTGTACTTGTTGGTCTTGGAGTCGGTGGATACTTTGGATATAAAAAGTTTTTCAAATCGAAAACAGCCACAAAACGAACATACACTGAGGTACAAGACTCAAAGGCTAAGAAAACTGGAAAGTGTACAGGGACAGGCACACCGGCGACAGGTACCTTGAAGTCATCCGGTGATTGCACCACCGCCTGTGACGCAGCTCCTTCTTCAGCGCCTTGTAATGGATACGACTGGGATGGAACAAACTGCACTCTTTATGCAACAGCTCCAGCAAGCGCAACTTATATATCAAAAGGTAAAGACAAATGCTACGCCCTTTCTAAATAGTTGAAATATATTCCCATTGTAACTCTTTGCAAATTTGTTTCCATATGACATCTTGCTGATACAACTTTTCTTTGGATTTCAGTAGCGGAAAACAAGGTAAGTAATCATCTTCTCCTAGTAACTCACAAAACTTGTACAAAACATATGAATAACTAAGGAAATTCTTTCGCGATTCGGGACAATGCTTATTGAATGGTTCTTGAATATCCTTGAACATCATACGCAAACGGTCTTCGAGTTTTTGTGACATTTTAGGTGGCTGCATTCCATTGAGGATATTTGAGATATAAGGTACGTGTTCGTAATATTTGTTTAGTCGCAGTTTTTTCAAGAGAGATCTAACTTTTGCATGTGTTATATCTGAAATATTCTTAATCTTTTGTTTTTTAAACTCTGATCTGAGTTGCTCAATCACTTCACCGGGTATATGTGTCGTTTCTTGTGCTTGAAACTGCAGTAACCACTCGTTGAAATGATTGTCTCTTTTATAAGAGTAATTAACCACCTTTTCAATTTCTTGTTCATCCTTGTACGAGAGTTCATCACCAAGTAATAAGATTGTGCATCCACAGTCTCCGCATATTGTTTCACATGTTGATACATACATTATATTTGAAGCCCCACAACGTTCACACTTGTAAAATGTCTGTTGCTTTTGTTCAGCTTCATTTTCTATGACACCATTGTATTTTTCAACATGACGAAGATATTCATGATAAATTTCTTTTCGCTGAATACCTTTTTTTGATGTTGTACTAAAAATAGTATCAATTGTGTGTTTATCATTTGTTTCACATGAAAGTTTTTGTAAATAAGGAACACATGCAGCCATATAATCATACATTTCAGACTTGTATTGGTTTCTATTCGCTGGATCACTCTTTATTAAAGTTTCCCACTCTTTTATTTTTGTCTCATATCGACCCATAAAACTTCCATCCATATTAAAGATAAGAGACATCTTTATTTTTAATATGCTTTCTAAAAAAGATGTCGAAAAATATGCCACTATTTTTTTCAACTTTTTTGTTTCATGTGTTGAGTACATTACGAGAGTTATAAATTATTTTAGGTACCGTGATTACTATATTCAAAAGGCGGAGATACTCTACATACGAAACGATGTCTCCACATCTGAGGATATCACAGATGAGTACCGTTCAATCGGGTACAAGAAGCTCCTAGATGAAAAGTCACCCGAGGTTACAGAATTTGTGTTTCGTATAAAGTACTTGTTTAATCACATCTCGTACGTGTACCTAACCCGAAATCCAAATCACAAGTTTCCTCCTATTAAAAACGGCGTGTCGTTTAGCATTCCTATTAAAGAGGCTATATTACTTGACTCGAATAACGTACCTGTGTACAATGTTACAAGTCACGTAAAAAGTTATGCAGGTCCCAACGGTGATTTTCACGGAGAAACTATTCTATTACGAGACATTTATGAAGTTGAGTATCCCAAGTTACGGTTGACAAGTATCCTTGGTACAACAGTTGATTATGATACAACCAAGGATGAGATTAATCATCAGACACTTTGGTCGCCAAGTAAAACTTCAAATCACCAAGATTAGCAACATTGTATTTTAATACGAGAAAACGATTCTCCTCCTCTTGCATAATTTGAACCGATGAGCACATACCAGTCGCCTTTGTAAATAAATTTAGATACTTGAGAGAATATCTTCCACTCAGTGTTCCCTCAAATGTATCATCTATGCACTCTATGACGGTTTCCTGGTTTGCAAAGTCCCCTTGGCACTTGATGATAAACTGTTGTTTATTGCGTATAATCTCAAGATCACTCGCCAAGTTGCTCATGTCTCGGCAGATTCTCTGAAAATCAATCGAGGGCATTGTTGTTGCAACTGCCATTGTAATATCAGGAACTTCAATCTGATCTTCGTTAATGTCGAGCAACTTCAATTTGAACCGTGTATCGGTTCTCTTTACAGTGTTTTCGATTCGGAGATCGAGGTAATCCCTCGAGTTAATCTCAAGAGTCAATGTATCATTGTTTGATATAAATTTGAGCAATTTGTACATGTTTGTGACATTGACACCAGCCACCATGTTTGCTTCACAAAAGTACTCTTCAAAATTTCCAGCATCGAGAAACATGTCTATAAGAGCTACTCGAGCCGTGTCAAGTGTGAGAATCTGAACACCCTTTGGTGTAAAGTACAAGTTGACATCGTTGAGAATATCCTTGAGAACTTCGAACGCTGATTTTATAGCAGAAGCCTGAATAGTCTTGAACTTCATTACAAATGTAGAAGTTGAAACTTTTAACTATATGTATTTCCACCCGTGACTGGTTTGTTAATCTTGTCCTGAAGTTCTTTGGTCATTGCAGGCTGGAGCGATTGTCCATAATTATCGAGTGAAAACATACCATCATCACCTTCTGCTCCATCAAGTGATGCAAGTCCCGCTCCAAAACTTTTACACGAAAACAAGTCGCAATTCGTAAATTTGGCTGGTAAGAGAGAATCGAGCCATGCCCTAATTTCATTTCCAACCAAAATCTTTCCATTCTTGGTCAACATTGTGGGAACACGAGTAATTTGTCGAGCGTATTGTGGAGGAACTCCAAGTCTGTTCACATCATGTGTCTGTACCATTTGTTTGAGCTGGGGTACAGTGTCTAAAAATTGTAATATGTCAATAGAGTGCTTACACTTTGGGCTGTAGACAAGAAGAGCAGCCATATATTATAACACAGTAATTTTCTTATTTTTTTTTAAACGCATTAAGTAAAGATGAGTTCAAAAACTCTTTTGTTACTTGCACTCATAGTTCTTGTAGTGTACTTGATGATGCCTCCCGCCAAAGTCCAGGAACAGACGACTGAACCCTCAGCTGAGTACTACACAACTGACCCTAGTTACACTTCTTCAACAATTACAGTTGTGACACCAGATGAACTTGAAAAAGTCATTCGATTGACCCAAAAAGCGCTAAGTGACAAGATACAACAGTGCACGTATTGCATTGAAACAACAAATATCACACTCTCAGGAAACACATACTCTGGAGTCTTTTTGTTCAGTGTTCTCACTGGATATCCATATGGTGTCAGTGTCGCATCAACTGTTGAAAAAAGTCCGACAGGTGAACCTGCAACTGTTACAAGTCTAACGTTGCAAAATGATACAACAATTGATCAGATGGATGCATTTGGTACATTTACTGCAGGTGCGGATATTGAAGGTACAACAACACTTCCAACAATTGCGGATTTACAATCAGCGTTAAATAATACGTAAAAGTAATGATAAACATCGCCAAGATTAAGAAGATTGAAGAATCAAAGCGTCAAATTAAAAAAGAAATTTACAAGAAGATTTTCGAACAGTTTTCAAGAAAGATTCAAGTTTCTGTCGATGCAAGTCAAAAACAGACTATATTACAGGTGCCAAATTTTTTGTTGGGGTACCCAAGTTATGACGTGGAAAAGGCGGGGGTGTACCTCAAACGTCAGCTCGAACTTAGTGGGTTTCAAGTGGAACCTATTTCACCAATCGTATTTAATGTTTCGTGGTACACAACCCGACAAGTCAAGCAGCAGCAGTATCAAGCGCCAGTGTATGATCCAGCCCCGCCATCTTTCTCAGAAGAACAATTTCCTTCACTCATAAACTTGAAAAAAGCGGCGAAAAGATACTCTGCGTAGTTGTGAAGTACTTTTTTTAAATTATAACCATAAATGGATGGTCTCACAGTTCTCGTAGAAGCTAAAAAAGAGTACCTGGCTCAATTATGCAGTGTCATAGTTCCTCATATGATTTCAACTTTTGAAAGTTTGTATACAGAGTCAAACAATATTTCAAAAGGGAAAAAGGTTCTTGTGCAGTATCAAAAACTTTTAAAAGAAGTTCCAAATTGGAATGATCACATGATTCATCAACATACTGAAAAGTTATCCAGTACGTGCAGTTGGTTTAACGATCTTCTCGCAGCTGTTTTTGTCAGCTATGTCAAGATTCTCTCATCGGTCCGATTGAATTCAGAAAACAAGAAGATTTCTGTAAAACTTCCAACTAATGACGTGTTTATTCACGGGTGTTATATCAATGCCGCCAAGGATCTTTACAAGAGTCCATTTGTGTACCATGAAGAGCTTTCGGAACATGAGCGTGATTCAGAACTGACTCGTCGTTTTGTGCTCTGTATTGAATCAACAGTCAAGGATATGATTCCAATCCAAGAGATACTCAAGGCGTACATTTCAAACAAGGATAAAATTGAGGTTGATAACACCCCCGATAATGACACTGAAGATCCCGAAATTCTTGATCATCAAGACGAGTTTCCGGCTCCAGCTGCAGAAGATCCTTTTGCCGTCCCGACTGTTCCAGGTGCAGAAGCACCCGCAGCTCCATTAGATCCCACCGCTCCAGTTGCCCCAGAAGCTCCAGCTGCCCCAGTGGCTCCAGAAGCTCCAGAACTAAAAAATATAAGTCTCAACAAGGTGGATGATGATGTTCTTTTCCCAGATGCAAGAGAATAAAATCGGGGGTCTAAAACCCCGCAGTAAAAAAAAATTTGATTATTATAAATGGATATTGGTGACCAACTTAAGGATCCTTTGTGGGCAGCTCTTTTTGCTGCAGCTGTAACAGCTGGATACATTCATATTAAAAATCAAATGAATGGTGGACCCAAACTTCAACTCAGTGTATATGCCAAACCTGCTGCTCTTGTTGCTCTTCTAGTTTACTTTATTGTTCAAACTGGATCAGTGAGAGAGCACATTTCAACTGAACCATTTTAATAATAAATTGGTAATTTAGATGGTTGTCGCAATAGCAGTATTCAGTGGCAAAGTAAAAGGTGTTGTAACATTTACAGAGGGTAAAGTTTGGACAACTGTACACTTGGATTTAAGTGGATTGAAAAAGAATTCACTCCATGGATTTCATGTTCACAAATGTGGGGATATGTCTGATGGATGTGAAAGTATGTGCGCGCACTTCAATCCATTTAATAAGAATCACGGTGGACCAAAAAGTTCAGAGAGACATGTGGGCGATTTGGGCAATATTAAAACTGATGAAAATGGTTTTGCAAGATATTCATTTCGAGATTCAATGATTAAACTTCATGGTGTTGCGAATATCATAGGTAGAGGACTTATAATTCATGCAGACCCGGATGATCTTGGGGAAGGTGAGCACAAGTTGAGTCTAACAACTGGAAACTCTGGAAAGAGAATTGCATGTGCAGTGATAGGTATAAAAGAAATGTAATAGTACTTAAAGTTTTTGTGTCATATATTAATATAAAATGACTTCCGTTGGAACATTTAATGATATGCTCACCCAGTTTATCAATGAGTTGATCCAGACTTTTCCAGAGGAGAAGGCGTTCAAAAAATACCAGACTTCTCTCGACATTATGCGAAAGGCAAACCCTCGTAAGTGTGTTGACACATTTATGAAGAATGTTGGCAAGTATTCCCAGCAAATCATGGCAAAAGATGATTCATTCTTTGCAGAGGTTGAGGAGCTGCCACTTGGCAAGTACTGGAATGACGAGTTGTCTGAGGGTACCAAGAATGCAATTTGGCAATATCTCCAGACGCTTAATATTCTTGGAATGACTATTTCAAATATTCCAGCGGAAATGCTCAGTATGGTTGAGGGTGCTGCAGCCAAGTGTGCCGAGAGCATGCAGAATGGAGAAGGTGGAATGGATGAAAAGTCCCTCATGTCTGGCATGTCAAGTCTGTTTTCAAGAATGACTGGAATGCTCGGTCAAGAAAAAAACTAGATTGGTATTATAATAATGAGCTGGTTTACGAAACCTTCGGAACTTTTTAGGGCTGATAAGATTCTTGTATTCTGGCCAACTGACAAGCAGTCTTCATCAGAGCGAATCAATGCCAGTACACGATTCGTCTTGTACCTTGCTTGTATTCTTTATCTACTCAAACGAGACATTCGAGTTATAGTACTTGCTCTTCTTGCACTTGGTGTTCTCTTTCTTTTATCAAAGAGTGGTTCTATAAAAGAACCCGGATACGGAGTCGCATTAGATTCGGTATCAAGTAACTGCCAAGCTCCAACCAGCGATAATCCTCTTGCAAATGTTTTGCTCACCGATTACACAGATGATCCAAACCGCCCCGAGGCGTGTTGGTATCCAACCGTCAAGCCCGAAGTTGAGGAGTATCTTGATAACACAGTCAAATATGGTCCCGAACGTACACGGTCACCCATCGCCAAGTACCAGCGAAAGGCGTTTGCTCGTCAGTTTATAACTGGACCAGTATCATCTATTCCAGGGGACCAGACTGCTTTTGCAGAATGGTGTTACGGGAAAAAGTGGAGCCCTCAGTGCCGAAATGATCACAAAAAGTGCGACGCCGATTACTGGGGTGTTCAGTCTGAAGCATTTGCTGGTCTTGATCCATCTGGTGATATGCGAACTGGTATGACCGGACGTGGAACAAATGGAAGTGGAGCCCATTAATTTCTTTTGTTGTGATATATTAAATGGCGTATCAGTTACAGCCGGGGCTTTTAAATATTGACAAACGAGCATTTCCATCAGAATGTGCGTTTGACGCAATTACTATATATCCTCAACCCAGCTCACTCCACACGTGTTGCCGAGCAAGCACCATGGAGTACGGAACAGCTCCGTACATGGCTGGAAAGGGTGCACCAAATGAGTTGATTATGGTGGATGACGAACTTCGTCCCCAGAGCACAAAGCGTTTCAAAAAGATTCTTGTTCGAACCTATGAAAGGGATCTTTTTCCTCTACAGGACGTATCACGCGCCGGTCAAGCGCCAACAATGTCGTTTGATCCGGGTAGCACTCGCGCCGATAAACAAAATGCACTTTTTACAGCAAGGTATTGTCACAGTAAATAAAATGTCGTATAATCTAAAGGATGGCTGATCCGTTATCTATAGCTGCAATAGTTGGACTTATTTATGCTGGTCGAAAATTGGGAAAACCACAAGAACCAGAAGACACCGAACAAAAACCCGCAGTTACAAATGAACCAGAAGAATATGAACATGATGATACTTCCCGTGATCTGTTACTTAACCATCTTCGTCAACCGGGGATAATTTCTGAACCAGTCAACAAAAAACAAGAAGTTTCCAACTTTGGAGACATTGCCTTTTCTCAATATGTGCACGGCGAGCCAACCCATGATTTATCGAACCGCATGTATGTTTCAGCTCGAATGAACAATTTGGCACCAGCTGAAAAGGTTTATGTTGGTCGCGGTCTCGGTCTCGATCCTGAGATTCCTGCATCTGGCGGTTTTCAGCAATTGTACCGTGTCAACCCCAATAATGTTGGCGCATACAGGCTGACGACTCTCCCCGGACGTATTGCACCGGGCGCGGATACGACTGGATGGCGGGCGGGTCAGGTTGGCGAACTCACGCAATTTGGACCTTCCAAGACTGCCTTTTTGCCCACTCGCCGTCCAGATGTTGGAACTCGTGCTCAGGGACAAGGTGGGGCTGTTACCGGTACAACCATTCGTGAGTCCTATGTCAAGACTATGCGACCGACCGATCGTTCTGAAACAGGTTTGCGAACTGATGGTCTCGAGTTTGCGCCAGCTAAACGATTTGTGCCATTCCAAGAGTCTCAAGATGCCCCGACTCGTAATAAAGGTGACTTGAATATTGAAGAGTATGGTCACACCAATAATCCTCAGCCCGGTATTCACAGCTTTGTCAGCGGCTACACAAATGAGCCTTCTGTGAAGATGATGAACAAGTATGGAAACTCATCGTACGGGTACACTGATGCTGAACTGGAGCAATACGGTATTCGTGTCGATGATAAACGCGGAAATATGGATCGACCAGGAAATGCAGGAAGGATGAATGTTCGTGCAGGTCCGCTCAATCAAGGCGGTATGTTGACCGCCGTGCGGTCCGATTCTGACAAGTCGGATAACTATTTTGGTGGAATGAATGGAGAACAAGGGTACAGGTATGTTGATGCCAAGTATTACAACTTTAACGCCTACAAGGGAAATGCAGCATGCCTCGACTTGAATGTCGCAAAGAGGCAACTCGCAAACAATCCCCTGGCTCGTTCAATTGTTTAACGAGTAATGGCATACATGGGGCTGCTGGGCTCGCGCACCTTGGGCGACACCTTGCTGAGGAGCAGGTACACAACAATGGAAAGAAGCGTTGTGAGAACAGCTGCGAGAACTGTGAATGCTCCACTGGACTTGTTCACATTGATAATATTTGTGATGATCCATCGGACAACATCCATCCAGGCAATGGCGGATGCAAAGCTAAAGCCAGCCACGATAGAGTTGAGAGATTGAGATTCGAATGTTCCAAAGATTGCGCTCATTTATATTTTACAAGAAAATTAATTGGATCATTCCTCCTTGAAATCGAGTTCCTCCTGTAAAACGATACACACTGCAGCTGTCACCAAGTTGCGTCGAACGAGTCGTTTTATTGGACCACTTGCAGCACTACCTATACTCTCTGTCTCTGTTTCGGTTTCATTTTCTTCTGTTATCTCTTCTTCATCAGTTTCCATATCGGATTCTTCGTCATCATCGTAAGGAACCGGTAACTCATCGTCTTCGTCATCTTCTGTAGTAAAACGTGTCCCAACTGATGCATTCCAAGCCTTGGGTTCAGAGTCACCGATGTCTCTAAACTTTTTCAAGTTCATCTAATACGTTTTATCTATAGAATCTTTAAGCATACTCTCTATTGGACTTTCTGGAATCCAAGAGTCCCATGTGTCGTTCGCCTGATTTATATCATTGAGTATCTGGTCGTCACCAGAGTAACGAGTAAAAGGCTCTTCATCTTCGTCAACACATTCAATGTCGCTTTCCTCGCTGTCGCTTTCCTCGTCGTTCTCGTCCTCTGGAAAAAGAGTTCCAATGTGCTTTCCAACCATGTTTCGAACTGCATATCGTAAAGCGTATCGAACATCTTCTGCTGTGAGTGTGCTTCGTCCACAACCTTTGGTGTAGTGCCCTGCGAGTATCATTCCACTCTCGATAACAGGCTGTAGAATTTCCATGCAGACTTTTATAAAGTTTTCATCCATTTACTTTATGAAATTATTATCCATAAACAAAACTCCCGCGAGTCCATTCTGGACTCGTAGAATATTAAAAGACTTGGTATAAATGTTTACATTGCGGGTACCTGTATTCGGTGTAAAGTTCATCCAAAAGTTTTGATTCATGATGCGACTCATATTCACTTGACCCGTTGGTAAATAGTTTTCGGGATCAATAGCAAAACTATAATTATAAATTGCCATGTTTGGAAGTCTCGTGTGATTGTTTAAAAACTGAACCTTTCCAAGATACAAATTATCTGCAACTGTTGGAGAAATTATATCCTCGCCATTGAATTGTAATTCAAGATTGACAAGTTGTTCTGTACCAGTTGTTATGTTCAAATAGTTTGTAAATGTTGGCTGAGATGTATTGAAATAATTGTAATAGTCATTTACTGCTAAAACATTTGAATCTTGTATTGTTATGAACATCTCCTTGGTTGGATTTATAAAATATGTTCGGTAACCAGTCAGTTCATTGATACCAGCGGGTATAACAACTGACGCCATTTGGAGCTGTGTAATCACATAATCAGTTTTGGAATTCTGAATGTACTGAACTTCTTCATCGGCTAAGAAGACGTATTCAACTGGTAGACTGGCTTGAAATTGGTACCCAGATACAACTTCTGGAACTGTTGGAACAACTGTATCCACTGGAAACCCATAATTATATGTATCCGTCTGTAATGTTAATAATACATTTTCTCCTGAATATGAAGGGTTTCCGGGACCGTAGGCTATTGAAACTGAACCACTCGGAACTGGTTGGGTCCAGTGTAAACCTCCATCAAATGAAGTTGAATACAAATTTGATATAAATGTATTCGAACATACAACTGGAGAAGTATTATAAATTTGTCCGTATTTTTGTGAATAGGCTGAATAGGGACCCTTTTCCCCAACTATTGTTTTCACTAAATCTGTCGACCACTGATACGTATACATGGTCCCTTGTGAATCTCCGATAACAAATGCATTAAATGCTGGGGACCACATGACACTCATTACTGGATAATCAATGTTTATGCTTGTAGGTTGTGGATATGTTCCAGTAAAATAATATGCAATATATTTTGTTGTAAATACATTTTTTCCAATCATTAAGAAATTTGTGCCATCTGTCGCTATATTTGTAAAATCAATAAATGGTTGAACAAAACTTTTAAAGAGACTTGCTGGACCTGTTACAGAATAGGCTATATTATTAGAAGTCTGTAAAGGTCCTCTGTCAGATAAGATAAGTAGTACTCCATAATTATTTTGTGAAATACATGAAATTGTTCCCAAGTTTAGAGAAGATAAGTTGTTAAAGTTATAAAAAAGATCTACAGTTGAATCGTAATAGTAGACAGTATCAGTTGAGTTTTGTGGTATACATCCGAAAAAGAAACATTGAGGTAACCATGTTGCTGATATAAGAGGCAACATTGTAGCAGTTGCAGTTGGTAATAGTTTTTCAGTCCAATTGATACTAGTTGTTGTTATCACATTGCTTGACGTGTATCCACCGGCGATAAGCTGTTCAAGTGGTCGTAACTTTATTCGTACTTCAACTTCTTGTCGCGTGAGTGCGCACAAAGGAATTGCAAGCGCTTCATTCCTGAAAAAGTAAAATGGAAGTGGAACTATAAATGTTCTAGGATACCAACCATATGGAAGGTTTGTAGCACCACTTCCGAATTCAGCAGCTGGTCCCAATCCATAGAGACCGCGGTCTGTCGAACCAACCATATACGTAAGAGCGTCTTGTTGAGATCCACTTATAAAGGACTGATCATAGATCTGCATATACTCACCGTTTATTCTCTCTATGGTTTGTCCGCCAATTACCAGATCAGCATATTCTATAATGGCATTTCCTATAGAGTTTGTGTATCCACCAACTGTAAGAGGTGGCAGAACTAGACGAACATAAATGGTTCTTATGAGTTGACCATTTCTTGGAATTATAACATTGACCCAACTCCCAAAATCAATAGTCGTCTGGAAAAATGTTGTGTTTAAAATCTCAAGAGCAAACTTTGTGTGACGATTAAACTTTTTTATAAAGTATGTCACATCTGGATTTCCAGTTAAAAACTGATCTTGTACACCAACAGCTGCAAGCTGTATACGTCCACTCGACATTACTAATAGTATATAATATAAAGTTTAAACCCCTTTAATGCTCCTGGAATATTAAAACTTGTTAAATGATAATGAATTATTGCTTTGGATGCTTACAGTTTGATGAGGAACCCGTCCCCGAAGTGGTCCCCGAAGTGGTCCCCGAGGTGGTTTCCGAACCAGTGGAACCAATGGAACTTGACCCATGTGAAAAAATAGAAAACTAAAATCCTTCGTAGAATACAGTGATGAGCAAACTTCAGCTCCGAAAGTTTAATCCTGCTACAATGGCGGATGACAAGATTTGTGTTTTTATAGGGAAGAGAAATACTGGTAAATCTGTTTTGGTCACTGATATTTTATATCACAAGAGACACCTTCCAGCAGGAATAGTCATGTCAGCGACAGAAGATGGAAATCATCATTACAAAACATTTGTTCCAGACTTGTTCATTTATGGTGACTATGATCGAGAAGCTATTGAAAGGGTTCTTGCCAGACAAAAAGTACTTGTCAGTCAGGGTAAAACAAACTGTGGAGCTTTCATGCTTCTGGATGACTGCATGTATGACCGAAAGTTTATGAAGGATGTTTGCATTCGACAATGTTTCATGAATGGGAGGCACTGGAAAATCTTTTTTATGTTGACTATGCAGTACTGTATGGATTTGACTCCAGATCTTCGAGCCAATATTGATTATATATTTGTACTTCGTGAAAACATTTTACAAAATCGTGAAAAGATTTATAAAAACTTTTTTGGAATCTTTCCAAGTTTTGAAATGTTCAATCAAGTTATGAACTCTTGTACCGAAAACTTTGAATGTCTCGTTCTTGATAACACTTCTCGAAGCAACAAGATTGAAGATTGTGTTTTTTGGTACAAGGCGAAACTTCATTCAAACTTTCGTATAGGATCTCCAGCTCTTTGGGCGTACCACCAAAAGAATTACAATCCGAGACATGACACGGAACCCACTCAACGAACCGAACAAAAAAAGAAGGCACTTCCAAGTGTCACAGTGGTTAAAAAAAGATGAGTAATTATAAATGCCGCCATATGCCCCACCCCATAAACGAAAAGCCGAAACAAACATTGACCCACCTCCCAAACGAAAACTCTTAGAAAACCACCGAAACAAGTCTCTTATTGTTCCAAAGATTGGAAATCATTTTGTTATTTTTCAATATGCCAAGGTGAATCCCAAAACTGGAAAAAAGAATTTAACCTTTCCAGGTGGTGGGTGCAAAAAGGGGGAGAATCGCCGCAACTGTGCCCGTCGCGAACTTGCAGAAGAGACTGGTCTTGTTGTTACCAGTAATAAATTGAGACACGCATTTTATTTTCCAAATGCAAATCGAGAAAATTACAAGGAGAGTAACCTTCAAAGAGGTCTCAAAGTGACAAATCATTACCACGGGTACCTACTTCCTTTAAAAATAACTTTTAACAATGTTGTCAGAACTTTTAAAACTTCTAAAATTAAAAACAATGAATTGAACAATGTGCACCTGATGTCCCGTAACAATCTCAACAAATCAAATAGGGTCTACAAGTTTTCAAAGACTGCGCTTACTTTTATTTGATAAAAACTTGATAATTGTTAATGGACGGAGTCAGTACAATGAACCTGAACGATTCAGATGGTGGAATGACACCTTTGTTTCCAGCAAACCCTCCTTCAGCAAAACAGCCGCCCCCGGCACAGGCTAATCCCCAACAAAATTTTGTGTACCAACCCAATGTTCCGATGTCGACTCCGCCAAATGCGCCTGAAAAAAATAAAAGTATATCCAAAGGAATGGATTCGACACCTATCAGCGATATCATGCCCGGCGAAGACCTGCTCGGACCAGCTGGCGGCGGTCCTGATCCCCGTTTCATGATGGCTCAACAGCCCATGTTTGTCAACCAACAAATTCCTGTTCCTCAGGGATACCAGCAGCAGCAAAAGCCCGCTGTTGCTAGCAAGAACCCTCTAAACCTTACGGATGAGCAGATGGAGGCTCTTCTCGCAGGCGTTGTTGCACTCATTGCATTCTCTGGCTTTGCTCAGGATAAGCTTTCCACCATGGTGCCCAAGTTTCTTGACGAGGTTGGGAAGCGTTCCACAATTGGAACAATTGTCACGGCTCTGTTAGCCGCTGTCATCTTTTACTTTGGTCGCCGATTTGTGGTCAGGGACTAGTCACATTCGACCCATACATATCAAATCGAGTCGAAAGAAGACCAAGTGCGAGGATGAAAACACTCAACGGAACAACATTGATCACCGTTTTATTTGTTGTTTTAAATACATAAATCAAAAACAGTGCAACAGCCAGGGAAATAGCCGAGGCTGCCATAAGGACTTGATACGAAATCCAAAAGCTTCCGTATCGGCAAAGATGCGAAAGAAGCGTCGGGTACAATGTCGTCAACAAAAACAGAGAAACCACTGTGTTTGTTGTCTGAAAATACGAAATGAGAACCGGCATCAACATTGCGAGCGTCCACAGAAGAACACCGATAAAGAGTTGTCCCCAAGATGTTTGCATTTAAAGTTAACAAATACTTTTTTTATAGATGAAAAACAAGTCAAGAAGAATCTAGTGTGGAAACTGAATTAAATACTTTTTTAACCTATGGGAGCCAATGGAAGAAATGCTGCTGTTAAAATTACATTACGCGAACCAACTACATATTCTTGTCCAGGTGCATAATAAGAACCAGACTGATCTAGCCACTTAAAAAATTTATAACGGTTTGATGGCGGTTTTAACTGAGTTGGATTTTCAACTATAAATCTATCACCAGTTCTTAAGTTTTCTTGCGTTGGAACAGTACCGGTTCCAATTCCTTTGTTATAAGTAATAGTATACTGTACTGCACTCCATTGAGCTGTTAAAGTTACATCGACTGTACCAACTGGATAATTTGAACCTGATTTATAAATTTTTCCTGATTGATCTTTCCAACTTACAAATGTATTTCCTGTTTTGGTTGGTACTGTGGTTGGGATTTTATAGGTTGAATTTTTTTTTACAATTTCTGAATGAAATAATACTCCAGTTCCGCCGTTAAGATTAAAAGTTATACTTACAATATTAAGTGGTGGTAATATTCCTGACATTTATATATAAATATATTTTTTTTAGTCTAATAAAGATAAGCGTGGAATTCAATGTTATGTGCAGGCATAGAATAAGGAAGACCGATAGTATTAAGACTATCACCTTGCCCACCTTGCACTAGCCAACCACGAAAGTTACCCCAATGTGAACTATCCGGGAATATAACTGTTTCACCTTGTAGGTAAACAACATTGGATACCATATTTCCACCTACTATAATGACACTAATATATCCCCATTGTGCAGTAAATGTTACTGCACTTGTCAATGTATAATTTGCACCTGGTTGATAACGAGTTGTATTTATTCCATCAGACCACCCAGCAAATGTTTTTCCACTTGGAGCAGTTAAACCTGAACTATCAGGCATTACAAGTGTAGAACCTGAAGCTAAAGTTATTGGCTGTTTACTTCCAGTTCCAGTTCCCGCACTGAAAGTAACAATAAAAGTTATAGCCCATTGTGCTGTTAAAGTTACATTACTTGAACTAATTGTATATTCATATCCTGACTGGTAAGTAATACCAGACTGATCTCTCCAGCCAATAAACGACTGCCCCGTCGGAGCTTTTAACTGAGTTGGACTTTTAAGTAAAAATTTAGAACCAATTGTTAACTTTCCTTGTGCTGGAACAGTGCCAGTGCCAGTGCCCTTGTTATATGTAACAGTATACTGTATCGCAGTCCATTGAGCTGTTAAAGTTACATTGACTGTACCAACTGGATAATTTACACCTTTATCATAAACTTTTCCTAATTGATCTTTCCATTTTGAAAATGTATATCCTGTTTTGGTTGGTACTGTTGTGGGAATTTTATAATTTGATTTTTTTTTTGGTGTCACTGGATCAAAAGTTCCAGTTCCCCCGTTAAGATTAAAAGTTAGTATAATTGTTGTCATTTATTATGTACCAATTTTTTTTTTAGTCCTGGATAAACTGTCCACAGAATGATTTACGTTGAGGTATGCGTTCGTATATACCCAAGTTGACACACATGTCTCGTAATTCCGAAAAGTTTTTCCAAAACTGTTCAGAATGATCATACTCTTCAACTGTTGAATGACTCAACTCGTGGAGCAACACATGGAAGACATCATTTGGGCTTCCGTCGAGGCACAGTCCAATCTCGTACCCCTTGTTCGAGTTGTATCCGAGATCACCCGCCTCGCGACCTGTTATAACAATTGGATTGCACAACACGTGAAACTTTTCAGGGATACTCGACTTGTTGTTCTTTAAATAGGACCGTAAAGTGTGGTACCTGCGTTTTACATCTGTAAGAACCTTGGGTTCATTGGTTCTCCATATGAGAAATATACAAAGTGCTATTAAGAGGGTCACCAACACTAGAGTGTTCATTATTATGTACGAACAAAAATAAACTGCGAATACATTTTTGAAAGTGGATTTCCCGTGAGTGGTTTCCACTCTTGGAGTTCGATCCCTTGTTCCCAAAGTTCAGTGATGAGAAGATCCTTATAGGCAATTGGTTCAGTTTTGGTTCCATCTCCGTAAAATGGTGTATCCTCCAAGTGAACAAAAAGTTTTTCACCAAAGTTTCCATATCCAGTGTCATCTTTTCGAAGCATATAATTTCCGAGAGGATCACTGAAGGGTGTCTTCATGAGAATAGATTCCGAGTCTGGGATGACCCCTATGAGTTTTCCACCTGTACGTAAACGATCCTTGATTGCACGAATACTATTTTTGAAGAGACGGTAACTCTCGAAAATGTAATGAAGTGAAAAGTTGTAGCAAATTATGTCGTACTTTTTGTTTGTGGGGCACGCAAGGATGTCCCCGTGAAAAAAGTTGGGAACAATCTTCATTTTTGACGCACGAGATCTGGCTTCGACCAGAGCCTCGGCACTTGGATCGCACATATCGAGTGTTCGGACACCCGCATGAGTCCACTTTTGCAAGTCACCACCAAAGCCACAGCCAACATCCAAAACACTGCTTCCAGATTGGGTAGCGCTTTGGATGAGCTGACGTTTTACCAAGTTGTGGTACTGACGAATCTCCTCCATCTCGTTTCTTTGTTAATCAGATGACCTTGTCTCTAAGTGTTCAATTTTGCCACATAACACAGTGTACACAGTGGTCTTGATGATATAGTAAACTCGTCGCATGTCTTACATTTAACTTTTTGATTTTTAAAACAATGTAAGCATCGTTGTTTCCACATCTCTTGTAAAAATTCTTTACAATCAACACACTTGTGACAAGAACACTTTTCCATTTGAGTCCTTTTACATCTCTTACATCTGTAACAGGGGCAATTCTTTCTTCCACATTCATCGCCTCTCGTTATTAGATTTCCAGCTATACAATAATTGCATGTGCATTCAAGTTTATGATGATTACAATTATCACAAATAACACACCCACATGTTACATCACCACAACAATTTTTTCGACCTAGTGTTGTTCTTCTATCAAGAATGAGTTTACCACCAACACATCTATTTGATTGTTTTCCAAGTGCTCGAACTATTTTGCTCATATTGTCACATCCAAAATGATGAATACATTCAGAACCTATTGTACAACAAATACCAGATTTGTGTTCAATAATAAATGTTTTTTCAAGTGTTGTACAAGAGCATATACATTGATGATATTCATGTGGGCTATGTGGATGTAATTCATCTATTGTGTACATTCGTTCTTGAACAACCCATTCAGAAACTTCAAAAGATGGAGACTTTGTTAAGTTACTCAGTTGAGAAAATAATTCTTTTCCTTTCAAGTTTGATGGAACTGGTTTGTAATCATGACGCGTAAAACAGTCGGGTAACAGGTACCCCAATGTAATTTTTGCGCTCATCCTTCTATGATCCACGTAGTTAGTTTTTAAGTAAAAATTTCATTAAATAATTCTCGTGTCCAATGTAAATCTCCCCAATAGTTGAATTCTTTACAGATAAGTCTGACATTTTCAATATCATGAGGTTTTGTGTTGTCAATACGATCGATAGAAATTGCAAATTCATTTGTTTGTTCTAGTCTAAAAGGAACACCACTTATTGCACATTTTCCATTTTGTTGTAAAATTAAATCTAAAATTGATTCAAAGGTAATTGTTCCTTTTCTTCCAAAAACATCTTTGTCGTGTTCATAATGTCCGTGTATATTTCCTAAAATAAATCCCTTCATAGTTTTGCGATAATTTTGTAAATATGTTCTATGATAATATCGTTTCCACTCTTGGTGACCCATTTCTCTTTTTATAATCTGTAGTTCTTCTGAAAGATTTTCACCTTGATTACCTTGTTTATTAACCTTGGCATATTGAATATCAGCTTTCAACTGTTCAATGTTAACAGTCTCATTTTTTAAACTATTTATTTTTTGAAACTTTTCTAGAGACCAATCACTATTCTCTATTCTACCAGGTGATACGTTAAAGATTCTCAAAACAAATAGTATATTATCTTTTGTGTATCCTTTGTTGTTATCAATCCTTTCTTTTGAAATACTTTTTTCATTGTTACTTGTAAAATCAAGTGGTTTATTAGAATAAGCACATAGACCACCTTGTTTAATATATTGTAAAAGAAATTCTTCCAGTGTTAAATATGGTTCATTGAATCGTCTTTCATTTTCGATTGCATTATAGATACCTAATAACTTACCTCTCATCGTGTTTCTATGTTTTTCATGCATTATTTTAGAACAATCTTTACAGTATGTAGAACCATTACAAGAAAACTCTGAAACATTTTTTAAGACTTCACATCTATTACAGGAATGTGCAATAATTAATGTTTCATCAACATACTCATATTCATCTGTTGTCAAATTTAACATGATCCTTTTGTCTGATTCCTGAAAAGGTTCAATCTTAATAAAATAACTGTTTCCAATCCGATTATAGTCTTTTTTATTACTATTTTCTGGGTAACGAATCATTTGTCTCAAAGAAGTTTGATAATCTATGTGTTTTTCTTTGGTAATTTTTTCAAGTTTGAAAAACTCATGATATCCCTTGACACATTTCCATTCACCTTCAATTGGTTTATATTCGGGTTTCATAATTTTATAAAGTTTACTATGCCTCGAAATATGATTAACCTTTTCAGGGTTATCTTGTAAAACTTTTACAACTTTATTAATAAGATCATCACCCTTTACTTGTTCATCATTATAATAAAAAAAATTGTGTGTATATTTACATTCCATTCTCCATCCTGTAATATCTTTTAATACATTGTCAAACACATGTTGATTTATTGATCTTGTAGTTAACTTGACAGGAATTATGTTTTTGCTAGTTATTTTTTGATATTGAAATGGGTGAAGTGTGTACTTTGCATTGGCTAAATTTGTATGAATATATTCATCATCATTGTTTAAAAATTTAAATTTTCTAAACGTCTTATTTTTTGTGTACTCGTAATTATTTTCATGGGTCACAAAATTTTCAATGATGTCATTTTTAGCTTGCACTTGATATTGATTTTCACAGCTAAAATCTAAAATGAGATTCATTTGTTGTGTTCTTGTTTAGTATTCACTTTTCTTCTTTATTCGAGTATCATCTTCTTCTTTTGGCAAGTTCCACGAGAGACAAATTGTGAAGAGCTTCATTTTGTTTTATTTACTATTTGATGTTAGCTCTAAGTGATTTCCATTCACTTCCCCATATAACAACAAGTTCATAACCAAGTTCTCTGATTTTATTTTCACGTTCAATTGTTTTGGTGTAAAGTTCATCCATTTTTTCACCATTTATTTCATTTATATAATCAGGTTGATATACATTCGGATTGCCATGCCAAAAATCTCCATGAAATTCAAATACTGTTTTTGTTTCGAAGCAATATCCATCTGTTTTGAATTTTGTAGTTGGTATTTGAAATTCTTTTCCATTTTCAGCATGTTGAATTATACAGTTTCTATTTTTGGATTCATAATTTAACCATTCAATAGCAACTTTTGAATAATTTTTTTTAGAACATTTGATACATCTTCTACCAGATAAATGATCGTGAGGTGTTTGTGTAAATTCGCCATGATCGGGACATATTATAATGATGTTTTCAGTTCCTTTTACGTATTTAACTTTTGAATAATCATAAAACTCACCATGAATTTTTACAAATGTTTCAATAACTTCTTTTTGAGTTTTTAAAAGTTTTAATCCTCTGTCTATATACGAACATTTTTCACAACCACCAAGTAAATGATTTTGAGGTGTTTGTGAAAAATATCCGTCATGTCTATTACAATATATTGTAACAGATGTGTTCATGTTTATAAAATTAACTTTTGAATAATTATATTTGTTTTCATGAACTTTTGTAGCATCTTCAATGAATTCTTCAAAAGTTTTTTTCTTATTTATTCGACATTCTGGACAACCATCACCGTTTAAATGATCATTTGGTCTTTGTTTAAAATTTGTATTACAAATTGTACATATTATGTTTACTTTTGTACTATTATTTTTATAATCAACTTGTGAATAATCAAATTTATCTCCGTGAATGATTTTAGCTTTTTTAATAAATTCAAATGTATTAGATTTAATTTTGTTTGCACAAATTATTCTACCACATTTTCTACAACCATTACCTTTTAAATGTGTATTAGGAGTTTGTAAAAAATCACCATGAATATAACATGTTATAAATACATTTGTTTTACTATTTTCATAAAAAGTGTTTAAATACCCATATTTATCATGATGAACTTCTTTTGCATCTTTAATAAACTGCTCAGTTGTTTTCTTTTTAGTACTCATTTTATAAAGTTTCTTACAAATACCTCGTACTTCTTTTTTATCTGCGTAAAGTAATGAACAACAGGGAATCTCGGATTCTCAAAACGTACGAGGAACACGGTGCAAGACTTGTGGACGCCCACGGGGTCCTCACAGGCACCAAAGCGGTGGTTCCGCCCGACACGGTACTCATGTTTCTCTCAGAACCAGGGTACTGCATGCTTATACGCGCTGGTCGAAGGGTCTCTTCAAACTTTTTTGAAAACAAAGAGGGTCTCATACAATTCTTTAAAAGCGGTGGAAACCGGAAAAACTACAAACACGTCTCGGATATTCTCAAACGAACCCACTTTCCGGGGCAAGAGTACCTTGACACAGACCTCGAATTCAAGGATACAAGGGTCAAGGGTCTGGGGTTCATAAAAAAACTACCCTTGACTCGCCAACAGTTGATTTACGACCACTTGCACAACAAGGATCAGACTCCAACCTATGCAGAGACTGTCGGTCCCAGTGTCTACGGTCAACGCTTGAAACTTTCAACCATTCTTAAACGACGAGGTCCCGGTGTCTACGTGATATCCGCGTGCCGAGTCTCCCCGTACCAAGTGAAACTTCCCCAAAACAAGTTGCCAACCAATGTTCCTCATCCAAGTTCGTGGCCATATACACAACCAGTCCTTCGACCAAAACGCGGAAAAATTGCCGAGTTGATAAGGAGTATTCCCAAAAGTGCTCCAAAACCTGGTGTCAAAAAGATTCTCAAGTTGAAACATCCTGAGAGCCGAAACTATGGGATCCTGACTGAAATGGGTTCTCTCAAAAAGTATTACACCCCTCGTTCACTTGATAACAAAATCAAGAATGTTTTGAATCACATGACTCGAGAAAACCCAGTCAACATTCGAGACACTTTGAAGATAACATCAAACAACACAATCCATCCAGCAAATTTTAACAGAACCAAAAAGTACATCGCACCTCTTCCCGCCAACACAAATCCAAAACTTTTTCAGTTTACGCTCGGAATACTTTCAAATAAATCCAAGATTGGACTTGTGTTTAAAAAATTTACACTTCGAGAAAAGGCGGAGTTTGCCGCTTACCCTTCTCGGAGGGGACACATCATTTACAAGTTTTTGAAAAGGATCAACTTTTCCTAAAAAGTGTAAAACAACAACACTTGACCTTTTTCTTTTCGAGTTCAAGTTCAGCTTGTAACATTTGTATGGTGAGCAAGTCATTTTTTAACGCAAATGAGCACGCCTCTGTCATTTTATAATGAATACAACTTATTTTTTTATTTTAGTACATTAAATGAATAACAGGCTTCGAACTGCGAAAAATTCCCTCTCGGTGCCATGGGTTCTTTCAGGCAGTATGGCTATGAAGTTGTATGGAAACAAGTATGGTGTTCCGACACGAATACCAGCCAATGTAAACATTGTTGTGAATCGAAATAAAATGGCAAATGCGTACGCCAACTTGTTTGCACTTGTACCTCGTCAAATTCCTCGGAACACTTCAACCATAAAAAATAAAAATCATTACAATCTTCACCCTTATGATCTTTTAAAGGCGAATTCAGAGTTGGCGCCTTCGATCAACGCATATGTTGAACTTAATGGTATACCAGTTGTAACACTTGAACATCTTTTAAAGTACAAGATGCGAGCCCTTCAAAACTTTCCACAAGAAAATAGAAAGAAACAAATTAATGCAAATATTCAGATTCTTCGGGTATTACTGAATAAATCAAAAATGGCGACACCTCTTAAGATGAAACGAAAGACTAATCTCGGAACCAATGTAAAAACAAGTAGGAAACACTCGAATAATTTTTCAACACCTCCATCATCGCCACCAACTGCTATACGTAAGAGACTCGCATTCTAGTACTTTTTATATTTGAGCATGAAAACACCTGCAATTGTTAGAAGGAGACCGAGGTACTGATATGGATTCTCTAACCGATCCCCTAAAATAAGATAGGCTGCTATTGATTCTATCACAGCACTCATTCCATCCCAGAGTCCATTCACAAGTAAAACATTACCTGTTCGAAAACTCCAAATAAGGGCAATTACAACACCAACATAACCAAAAACTCCAAGACCAAGACTGGAAAACTTTCCGAATGTTGCATAATCCTTCAACATGAAATCTCCAAAGACTTCAAGTACTGAAAGAATACCTACTCTGAGAAGACTCATTTACTATTACACGGTAAAAAATTTTATCAATTAGAGTTTACTTTATATAATTGATAAAATGGGTTCTTGTTCTTCCAAGGTGTCTACATTAATCACTTGCCCGAGTGTCGCATGACGCAAATTCAGGGACCAACGTGTACAAATTGCAATTTAAAAATAAAATAAGAGTTTACATAAATGATTAATAACACTCTTATTACACCAATTGAACCAGCTGACATAATAACAAAAACGGTGGCATTTTCATTCACTGTTGTTTGTCAAAGTTTAACACTCTTTTCAACTGCATCATTTATTGTTTCACTTCGTGATGAAAATGAAAACATTATAAATACCCAGTTAATCACTTTAAGTACTGAACAATATCAATCATGGAATAATAATGATGAATACATTATAACTTTAGTTGCAAGTATTCTTGGTGTAACTCCTACTGCTTAAATTTTTGACGAAATACAAGGTTTTAATTTTGAAGCATCAAAAACATATTTGAATGTGCATGCATGTTTCTCTGGTAAACGATGTTTTTTACAGTAAATATTGTTACATCGACACTTGCACATGGTTTGTTCAATTATTGTAATATGTTTTCCACACTCACCGCAGTTCATTTCTTTCGAGTGAGAACAATGATCGAGATACACAAAAGTAGAAAAGCTCCAGGACCTGGTGGTGGAGCAGATCGAATCACATACATTTCAAGAATTGAAACCTTTTTCTCTATTTATTATAAATGGAACTTTGGGTAATACTTCTCATAATGATTTCATCAACTCTTGTAATTGCCTCGACATCTATAAGCATTCAGTGTATCAAAGACAACACAAAGATGAATCAAAAATTTTCAATTGGACTTCTTGTAACTGCAATTCTTGTGTTACTTTTTTCATTTTATTCAATGTATAGCCACTTTACGACACCGTCTCTTTAGAAAAACGAAAACATTCAAACAACCGAGTAGTTCTTTTAGAAAGTTCAGAAAATTCATCAATTGTGTAACTGTCTCCCATAGATTTATTACACTTTGAGCAAATGGGTCGTAAGTTGTCTAAATCTGTGAGACCACCTTTGCTCTCTGGTATGTTGTGACCCACTTCAAAGTTAAACGGTGTGATTATATTCTCACACCATTTAACATTGCACTTGTGTTTAAAATTCTTTTCACCCAAATAAAGAATCCAGACCTGTTCGCGAAGAGCCAGTGGGATCTTCTTTTTCTTGGTCATTAATTCATATATAAATTATTTCTTTATAATAACAATGAATGCAATTACAAATTTATCTTACAATTCATCTGTAGGAAATTTATTGATTTTGGGCACGCTGACTGCAAACACACTGAGTGCAAATACACTGACTGCAAACACACTGAGTGCAAATACGCTGAGTGCAAATACACTGAGTGCAAACACGTTGACTGCAAATACGCTGACTGCAAATACGCTGACTGCAAATACGCTGACTGCAAACACGTTGACTACAAACACGCTGACTGCAAACACACTGAGTGCAAATACGCTGACTGCAAACACGCTGACTGCAAACACGTTGACTGCAAACACACTGACTGCAAACACGTTGACTGCAAACACGCTGACTGCAAACACGTTGACTGCAAACACACTGAGTGCAAATACGCTGACTGCAAACAATATTACAATATCTGGACTTGCTAATAGTGTTAACAATACTATAAATATACCTTCAACAACTCTATATATAACATCTGGCTATGGATACATTTGGACATCTAGTTTTACTGATAACAAAGTTTCAGTTATCAATCCAACCACTATGCTAGTAGAACATATAATTGAAGCTGGATCCCCAAGTGGAATAAACTATATAACATCTGGGTACGGTTACATATGGGTTTCTACTTACACAACTGGATCTATTCAAGTCATTGATCCGAATACCATGAATGTATCTGATACTATTACACTTTCACCGGGAGCTCAATGTATAACATCTGGATATGGATACATATGGGCAACTATTTTTGCTGGCGGAAGTGGTACAACTATTTCAGTTATTGACCCGAATACCATGACACAAAAAACTACAGTTACAGTTGGATCGGGTCCATATGGTATAACAGATGGATATGGATACATCTGGGTAGGCAATCTTGGATCAAGTACTATATCAGTTATTAATCCAAATGGGATTGCAATAGAAGTTATAAAAACAATTGCAATTACTAATCCGCTTGGTATAACTTCTGGTTATGGATACATTTGGGTAATTAGTGATATTTCATATAATATTGTAGTTATTGATCCTAGTACAATGGCAGTAGTAAAAACAATTTCAATTGGAAATTATGCTCAATGTTTAACATCTGGATATGGTTACATTTGGGTAGCTTGTAATGATACTTTAGTAATGGTTATTGATCCAATTACTTTGACAATTGTTGAAAGTATTGAACCTGGAAGTTACATACAAGGAAGGGGTATAGCATATGGCTACGATAACGTATGGGTTTCGAATCCTTATAATACTATTTCGGTCATCAAAGGTCAAGGTATACTCAACTCGTATGATGTGAATACGTATACACTTGAAGTAAATAGTAAAGCTACAATAAATGGTGATATGGAGATTGTAAATTCTTTAACAATAAATGGATCTCTGAATGCAAATACTATCACATCTGCAAATGGGGTGTATGGATCTAGTGTTATAGCTACTGATATTTTAGCTGATAATATAGAGTCTCGCGTGGTACTAAATTTAGATGGTGGAACATTACAATTAAATAATGATCCAGGTTTGTCGGGACAAGTATTAACTTCACAGGGAGCTTATACACCTATATGGACAACTCCGTCAACAGTTATAACTTCTGGTCAAGTTTCTTATAATAATTACGGAGGAGCAGCATATTTTTCATTTATTGATATACCAGATTCAGTTTCCGATTTTAAAATAATAATTTATGATGTTCTTCTTCCTACTACTGAACAATATATATGTTTTTCTATGTTTAATAATTTTATTCCTATAGAATATTCAGATCCACCCACAAACAGTAAAGGAGCGTATCGATATTCTTATAACTTAGCTAAGAATAATGCACCCGCTGGTGGCGCGCCTTCTTTTGGGTACATATATGTAGTGGTAGCAGGAGGTTACAATGGTGGTGGTGGTTCTAATTACAGTCAAAATATAGAAATAATTATAAAAAATCGCTATCAATATACAACAAGTGGTCTATATTGTAACGGAGGAAGTGGTTCAGATGTTACACAAATTATAACTTCGGGTCTGTTGTATCCTAACCAGTATTATAACCGAATTGGATTTAATTTATCAACCAACTTTAACACTATTTATGCTTTGCCTAACAATAATGCTTACAAAATATATACGTATTAAATTTCTGAGTAGTAAGTAATATGGCCGGCGGTCTAATGCAACTCACAGCCTATGGGGCGGAAGATGTTTACATAACGGGAAAACCCGAAATTACATTCTTCAAGGCGGTGTACAAGAAACACACAAACTTTGCAATGGAAAATATCCAGCAAACAGTCAATGGTGTCCCCTGTTCAGGCGGACGGGTCACTGTGACAATTACTCGAAACGCTGATCTCATTGGTGAAATGTATCTCGATCTTCAGTGTCAAAGCTGCAATGTCGTGAGCGGATATTCGACACTTGCACAAGATTCGTGTTGGCTCGCCGAGAGGGCAATAACTGACATTGTTTTAACAATTGGTGGTCAAAAGATTGACAAGCATTATCAGCGTTGGTGGCGATTGTACTCGGAATTGTACATGTCAAGTTCTAAAAAGACAAATTATGGAAAACTCACAAGCAACCCACTTGGTCAAGCCTATCAAACCGGCGGTACAAATGGCGCAACCACTGGGCAAGTGATGTTACCACTCTTGTTCTTTTTCAACAGAAATCCTGGACTGTATCTTCCACTGATAGCTCTGCAATATCATGAGGTCCGTCTCGATATTGATTTGTCTCGCGAGTACTCCAACTGTTTCACAAGTACTATGAATGTATGGGGCAACTATGTGTACCTTGACACTGAAGAACGTCGCAAATTCGCTCAAACGGGGCACGAGTACCTGATAGAACAGGTTCAGCACGTGGGTATAAACTCCATCATAACAAACGGCGAAACAACATCAGTGGATGGCACTGGGACCCAAGTCCGATTGTCTTACAACCATCCAATAAAGGAACTTATTTGGTGCATCTCAAACAAGGGATACTCATATGGTAAACAACTGTGGGACTTTACATCAAATGCAGCAAGTACTGATACACTCTTTCTCACGACTAAAGTTCCCAATAATGTGTTAAATGGTTCGGCTATTCCAATTGAACAAAGTACAGGGTGTCCTCTCTTTGCAACTTCAGTTGGTTCAAGTCCTTCTTCAACGTGGACTGAAGATGGAATACCAGCCGCTGGAAACGCAGTTGGTCCCCTTGCATCGTTTCGTTTAATTCTAAACGGACAAGATCGCTTCAAAGATCAATCTGGCAAGTATTTTAATCAGATGCAGCCCTATTGGCACCACAGTGGAACACCGTACCCAGGTATTTATTGTTATTCATTTGCGTTGAATCCAGAAGAACATCAACCATCCGGTTCATGCAATTTTTCAAGGATAGACAACGTTCAAGTCGATGTTCGTCTCAAACCGGGTATAACTTTGACAGAAGCTGCGAATACACTCGAAATGTATGCAGTAAATTACAACATTCTCCGAATTCAGTCTGGTATGGGTGGTCTGGTATTTTCCAATTAAGAACTTAAAGTAATGAGAGACACTAAGAATAACAATGTCTCTCGAGCAAACGTACACAACTGTTCCCGGACAAGTCTTTGCATGCATGTCTGTTGTTGGTCCGGAGTGTCCCCAGAAGAATGATCAGTTTGGTCTGAAGATTTACGGCGCATTCCCTACACGTGAGGAGGCGGCGAATCACGCGAAACGCCTTCAGAAGGAGGATGCCACATTTGACATTTACGTGGTTGACATGTACAAGTGGCTGCTCATTCCTCCCGATCGCCTCAAGATTGACGATGTTCACTACAATGATGAGAAGCTCGAGGAGATTATGTCCAAGTACCGCGAGAACCAGGCTCTTGGAACCAAGATGTTTGAGGAGCGCAAGCGTGACATGATGGCAAAGCCGATTCCCGGAGATATGCCCTACATCAAGCCCGGTGATGAGAACTCCAAGTACTACAACAAGCCGGATGAGGCGCCAATTAGCCACCCCGCCGAGGTGGTTGAGCGCCTTCGCAAAGAGAAGCCTGATGCAGCTATGGAGGATCTCATCAAGGAGGCGGATGTAATAATCGCCGAGGAGATGAAGGAGCGTCAAGCACAGCGCGCAGCCAACGGTGGAGGACTGACAATTAATATGGTGCCAGAGGAGGGATCGTCTTCGGGTACCGCGACCGAGGGATCTGCGTGAATAAAAAATTGATAATAATTAAATGGGACTCGTCTCAATAGTACTTAATCTTTTTACAATTGGTCTCGTAGCAATTGTATTTTACATTACATTTCTAGCGTTTAATAAACGAAGCGTTAGAAATGAAACATGGTTAGAAACATTTAAAAGGGTCTGGTCCTCAGATAAAGAAGTTGACAAAGCCCTCAAGGGACCAACCTATGGAAATCTTGGATCTTTTGTCGGGCAAGATTGGCAATATGTCGCAAGTATTCCTATAAAGGAAGCTGATTCCCAAGATAGTCTGCTTGATTTTATAGCAGAAGGAAAACCAAATTACGTTGGTACAGGTGGATCAACTCGTTAAGTTGAACGTATAATAATAGGTGTTGAAATACTTTTACCCATAAAAAAGGCTAGCAAAATAACTGAAATAAGTATAATCCAGTGTGTTTTACCAAGTTGAGAAAATATATCTCCTGTTTTCTGAGTTTGTTCAAATTGAGGCTGTGGCTGAGGAGTTGGTGGTGGTCTATAATAATACATTGGTTCAGGTTCCCTATAAAAACGTTGTTGTTGTGGTTCTTGTTCTATTTCTTCATGCTGCTGCATTTGAGGCTGAAATGGTAATGAATCATCTATAGGAACTGGTAAATCAACCTCCATTAGTAATTTTGATAACTATATGTTTAAGCCTCTTCTTCATCCCCGTCATCCTCTTCGTCATCAGTGATAAATCCTTTTAGATTTCCATTCTCATCAGCATCTTCGTCATCGTCAGACTCTTCATCCGAATCATCATCCGATTCATCATCAGATGAAATGTCCTCCTCATCGTACTCATCTTCTGCAAAATCATCTGTTACAGTTTCAATGGGCACATAACGCTCAGGCGGCTTGGACACGCGTCCGGATCGGGTTCGGGTAACGGTAGCCATTTGTAAACATGTTACCGTCTTTTTTAAGTAACACAAATTCATCATAATTGACAATTTTTCTCGTGTCAAAGAGACCGAGATCTTCAATAAGTTGTTTTACAAGTTTATGCATAGTATCATTCACCTTTTTTTATTCGGATACAAAATACCGCAAATTTTGGTGCCACCATTCATTTCAAGTTTGTGCTTTCGTCCTGCAAAATCTTTACAAAACCCAAAGACTCTTCCATCAGTTGTTTCACAACGGCAAAAACATTTTTGGTACACATGACCCGAATCAATTATAATCTTGACATGATTCGAGTTGTGATTCCGTCGAATGTTTTCGCAGTACCTCGAAGTTGATTTCACCAAGTGAAGATTTCCATACTTGAAGATGGAAAGGACTCGAGTGTCCTCATTTCCAGTCATGCTTTTTCGAATAAATGTTTCAACAAGGGCAATAAGTTCGGGATCATCGAGTTGATTCTTGGTCTCCGCCTTTGTAAAGTCACCTTCTCGAAAAGTCTTTTTGATTGGTTGACAAAATATAACAAGTTCTGGAATTTCAACAACATTTGTGTCTTGGGTCCGAACAGTTGACGCAATCAACTTTTCCATTGTGATGTTCTGAGTCACATCCTTCATGGTACTGTCACTGTACTCAAAGACTGGCAAGTATTCACCTTCGGTGAGTTTTCCCGATTCGCAGTGCTCACATCCAAGACCCTTACATTCAGAGTGTCTAGTTTTCTTGTGAGACCAAGGTAACCTGAACCCACTCCCCTTTGTTCCAAGTGACCCGTAGACTGATGAATCTATAATTCCTGTCCAATTCTTTACCGAATAAATCTTTTCAAGTGTACTTATCACATGATGCATCAACTGGAGAGCCCCGGACTGATTCACCACAAGACCAGACCAATTGAGATGAACACCTGTTTTTATTTGAGTGTCTTTGGGTTTGGGTTCTGCAACTGAAATAAGACAACTCGTCCCGCCAAATGTAGCAACCTTGTCGCAAATAATTTTACAAATTGATTTAACCTGATCGAGTGAAAGACATTCATCATCCTTGTAGTCAATATCCATAAAAAAGTTGTACGTTTCAGTCTTTTGCTCCACGACAAAAACTTTTTCACCTGCTTGGACTGATTTTATGTAGACTTCGTAAAATTCTCGCAATTTATCAAATGGAATTGATAGGACTCCTCCGTCCATTAATACATGTGATAAATTTCGTGTGTTATTGAAACCATTTGATTGACACCACGAACGTAGCATTCTTCTCTTGTTATTAGTGATGTTAAAAACTCTAACTGCATCCAAGGAGTTGAGCAAGTGTCCGGTCGTCCTCACGGTCCTCGCGGTCCTCTTTTGGTTCTGGAGTTTCCTTTTTGATTGTAATAAGAAGATCAATTACGGACAACTTGTACAGTTCCTGAGCCTTATCAGACTCGTGGTCCAAACCACGGAGTTGACACAGTTTCTTGACAAAATGAGCCTTGTTCCTCATTATAATGTACGAATGTTAAAATTTTGTTTTTTTGACGAATATATCAAATCATAAAACTTTGGATTTTCAATTATATTTTTTATAATGAGATTCCATCGTTTCTTTTTATTAAATTCAGCAAGTGTTTCAAATGAAATATCATCATTTTCATCATATGCCTTTTTAATACGAATACCATCCTTTTTGTTCATATCCATACGGGCTTTGTTAATATGAAACTCTTGAATTATCTTCGCTTGTTGCTCTTCTGTAATGCGAACATTTATGAGGTAGACATGATACACAAGAGTAACTATAACACCTTCAAATCTGTCTTTTTTCGTCTCTTCAGGA